>Ga0307510_10008234_pt1 | contig 12420 bp, 10 predicted proteins | sample 12_EM_MG_FD_207224 | JGI IMG/M metagenome (GOLD analysis project Ga0307510, IMG submission 207224) | Populus trichocarpa ectomycorrhiza microbial communities from riparian zone in the Pacific Northwest, United States - 12_EM | ecosystem: Host-associated > Plants > Roots > Unclassified | place...
TATCTCAATAGCTAGCGCTGCATGAGTCTTTTTTACCTTTAAACATAAAAACGATTTGATTACAAAAAAAAAAAACAAAAAACGACCAAGAGATAGGATCTTCACCCAACCATCTAAGTACTCTTCTATACTTAAGATATTGCAATACGATTACTTTTACTTTCTTTCTATATACTTCTCCTCTACCAAAAGCCTACGCCTTAAGAACCCTGAGACTATTGTGATAGTCTTGACGGGCCGCTCGAACATAGGACTATTGTGATAGTTCTATCAAGCACGACAATCCACTCATCTTACTATCTGACGCGATAGTATCCTTCGACGGATCGATCAGACTAGCAAGCCAGTTCCGTACTATCTGAAGAGATAGTATTCCCCTACGCCCTATTATAAAGAAAAAGACTTGCTCACTATAGGAAACAACTGTCGTTGCCTGTTGCTTGACTACCTAACAATAGAATTGTTACATGTATCCTCTACAGGTACGGGCGCTTGGATAGGTAAAGGACCAACCAGAGATACAGCCAAATCTGCAGCTTGCCACAGCAGGAAGCTGACGCCATCACAAAGCAACTACCCCACATACCAACAGGAAACACTTGCAATCATTCAGGCTATGGAAGCATTCGCTCCCCATTGGCTACATAGAAGATTTACAATGGGTATGACCATGAGAGTCTCACTAAAATGAAGACGCAAAAGAATCTCAATGCACGACAGCAGAGATGGCTAATGCACATCAGTTGCTTTAATTTTAAAATTGAATACCAGCCTGGCGCAAATAATTTCCTAGTGGACCTATCGAGAATCCATGTGGGAACCCCAGGGCCACTCGATATAAGTCTCAAAGACCCCACTATCGATTATGACAGCCTTGAGCTACCTGACTCAACCCAAGTCCTACAAATCAATACAGGCTCCCCCTTCTCTGCTGATTTCAGCATTGAATCAGATGACACGATGTACCACTCAGGCGAAGCCCAACCTATTCCACCCTCACCAGCAGTGACTCTATCAGTCGTTGCCACCCTGATTCCCTCATGGACGAGATTACCAGCATTGCAGTTACTCGCTCTCACAAACGTGATGTCTCTGCTTCCTCGCTAGCAACATCAAGCGCAGCCAGCAACGATAGCAGAATATCAATTTGAAACTCTTGGGGTGACAATAGCACTCTCCCAATATCTCGTGAAATGGAATGATGACACTTAGAAATGCGCTTGATGTCATATAGTGACGATGGGTGTGAAATACATAAGAAGGAAGACGAAGGTGCAGGCTCCTGGCGAAAGGACCCGAAGGTCCGGAAGCAGAGCCAGTAGGCAAAGAGAAATGAGCCAGATAGGACTTCAATATCGAATACAGCGCTTGAGGAAGGCCAGGCCTCGCTCCCTGATATCCCATGCCTCTCAGAGAACCTCCCACCCTTCCATATGAATAATACCATTCTGGCTACACCGCCCATGGCCTCGCCGGCCTTTACTCCCCTTTACATCCAAGCAGGCTATGACTCTGATGAGGCAACCAATGCCAACCAATTCCTAAGTACCCTACACTCCCGCCTTATGGGTATTCTCGCCCAGCGACTCAGAGAAGCTCTTAAGGCCAACGCCCTCTACATCAGGGTCAAAGAAACCAATCATAAATTGCACTATTCCATCCGCGATGGCCTGCTACTTGCCCAGAACCCACACCGGTACGAAAACCTTTATATACCGGGGGGACCTCTGGAGAAGGGGGTATTCCTATGGGATTTCTTCCTCAAAACTGGCCATCACGGCCTCGTGCATTTCTCAGCCTACAAATGCTACTCCTGAGCGGCTTGCCTCTTTTGGTGGCCACAGATGCACCATGACTTTGTCATATACTGTCGGGTATGCGAGAAGTGCCAGATTAACAACATGTCTACCACCCTACCGTATGGACGATCCGTTACCCTCCCTGACCCCAACGAAGGCTACCAATCCCTAGTCATAGACTTCACAGCCCCTTTTAACAATCTGATGGCTAGACATCTATCATGGTCATTATGGACGGCTTTACCTCCTACCCCCATCGCATCCCCCTCAAGAACGCGGCCACCTCTGAGAAGATCTTTAAGAAACTCAACAGTAGTATTCTGGACGTCCACGGCCCCCCTCTTAGCATTGTCCTTGACTAGGACTCTCGCTTTCCCTCTAAGTTTTGGTCACAAATGATGAAGTCCGTTGGTATCCAGGTCTTGATGGCGACCGAATACTACCACCAAACAAATGGCCAGGTTGAGCTAAGGATGCATACCCTCAAACAGCTATTGCGGAACTTCGTTAACCCCAGACAGAACAACTTGTCCGGCGCCCTCCCAGCTATTGCAGCAGCCATGAATGGCGCCCCCCTTGAATCCCTAGGCATCTCGGCAGAGTTCTATACAGGGCAGACAGGGCTTGGTAAAACGCGGCCGCCGGCCCGTTTCCCCGCCCCGCCCCACTCAACGGCCTGGGGTGGAGTGGCTCCTTCAGTATTCCCTGCCCCTGTCCCCGCTCTGCCCCCCACCACACTGATACTCCAGATGAGTCCCCATTCATAATAGCAGGTAACAAATGGGACCCTGTCCAGGGAATGAATGCGGGCGGGTCGCCGACAGGGGCTCGGCGGTGATTACCGAAAAGGTACCTCTCTGGCCTCGTGTAAGGCCCGGGCCTGGTGAGGGAAAACCCGCCCCGCCCCGCCTCATAACGAACACTACATCTCGCAATACCATGCCCTCTAGTGACGCCCCGGGAAGATATTCAACCCTGTCCAGAGATCTACCACCAAAGTACTATCTGTGAACGATATCTTAAACGCCCAAGAAGCAACGACAATGGAAGTAGACATGGCCTGAAAGCATGCTACCTTCCGCCAAACTGTCCATGCTGACAAACACAGCAAACCCATAATGGAACCCTTCAAGAATGGCAGCAGAGTTCTTGTCAGAGGCCGCCATCATACCTCCGCCCTTGGACGATCCAAGAAGCTAGAACCATACTGGTTCTTACCTTTCAAGGTCCAAGACCATCTCCCTGATACATCCAACTACAACTACAGCTCCCGCCCAGAATGGGCCACCAGTAATCCTACTTCCACGTGTCCTGCCTTAAGGAGTACGGAGAGAACAATCCTGATAGATTCAAGACCCGTAGAATGGATGAGCCAGCGCCCATCCTAATCGACAATGCTGAAGAATGGGAAGCAGAGCAGATACTCGATTACCACCACCAGAACAACAGGCACGAATTCCTGGTCCCCTGGAAAGGGTATGAGCTAGCTGAAGACTCTTGGGAACCTATCGAGAACCTCGACCACTCCCTGGAACTCATACAGGAATACTGAGACGCTAACCACCCCACAGAACCGACGCCCCACATCACCTCCCACTACATTAACGCTTCCTGGGAACCCATGGAAGTTTCCTCCACACCCTGCCCAGCAAACCATTACCTAGACAACTTCTGTGAACCCTATGACGATGAGGAATATAATTCTAGCAGCTCTCAGCAGGACCATTTCCCCATAGATGACAACAGCCTCCAATGGCCCACCGACGAGAGCGCTAACGATAGCGAAGACTTTGGAATGATTGTTGATTTGGCAGAATAAGCGAATGTAACATATGTACATGTTCCCGTAAATGTACATAGGAGCGGGTAGTGCATGATCTCCTATGTTTTGTTGATTTATATTTGCTTTATTTGATTTGATTTTAGCTCTGCCACTGTTTCTGAGTCACATAGGCTATGCTATCGTATTGCGATATTTAGGTTGCTTTGCTGGAAGTCTATAGTTAAGATCCGGGGTATGGAATGGTCATCTAGCACTGGCGCAGGCAGAGCTATGTTTCTTTCTTTGGTCTTCCAGGGTTACAGGATTCGGGTATGTGCGCAGCCACTGGTAATGATCGTGATTGCAGGAAGCCTATTCCTCTTCGGTTTTGTATTTAATTCAGTCTCCTGGCTAGCCGGAGACACCAGACTTCAACAGACCTTGAGTCTAAGAATACACTTGGTTCAACGGCAATCCCTGATTCCCTGAGTCCAATTTGTCCTTGAACTATGACCCTTCTAGCTACCGGTTCCTTGCAGCCTCCCTTAGCACTAGCGCTAGCAGGTCTATCGCCGGTCCTACTCAATTTTCGTTAGACAGGAATAAACCTGGTACACTGATACCTGTTTATCATATATTTTAAATGTGGCAAACATACAGATATTTTAACATTCTTTATAATAACTATAGATTTTACACTTGAAAACAGTTTAAATTTGATTTACAAATGCATTTCATTGTAGGCTATCAGACAATACAAAATTATATTTCAATATATTTTTACAATAATCATTTTTGGTGAAATATTACATATATTTTAACCTTAAATATATTTAAAGAAACTCACATGATACTTAACATAATATTAATGTCTCCAAAGTATTTAAACTATTCTCATGTTCTTAATAAGTTTGACATTTTTTGGATAAATCCACCAATATAGTATTAAGTATTGCTGAAGGCCAACTGTCTTCCAAACTCTGAAACATGTATTCATCCAGTCACCCCCACTCTCCTAATGAATCCCTGCCTCTTCCTCTCCTGCTTTCCTTCCTCTTATCCCCCTTGTGCAACACTATCATTTCCTTCTGAATTGCTTCCTAATTCCACTATATTGTTTCGTGCATTTGATCTCACAGTCCAGGTCCTATTATATCTATTGTTCTCTATCTTCTCGGGGTTACATCCCAGGGTACACAACCTGATTACATTCTTCACTGCTTAATATATAAAGGCCTATGTTGTCTTACTTCCCTTACTGCTACGATGGGTGAGATGGAGAAATTCTTTAAAGCAGTATGTGAAAATAGTTATGCTGCTTCAATCACATGGTTCGAAATGAATGTTCCAGAACCAGCATACTAGATTGACCCTGAATCCCAATACCTGGTAGAAGGTACACTACTCTCCCACTTTGCATATAAGGGAAATACAAGACTGTACAATAGAAATGCTTTGGCCAAATGCAACTTATAAAGCAAATACCCCGAGTGTCAATGAGCTGTTGCTTAATAGAGGAATAGCTCTATATTGAAATCTATTTTGAGAAAGCCCAAACGATGACTTTGGTTAAAGAAAGATGACGACGACTGAAAAACAGCAGTATTAAACTTGAAGAGAGAGCCTCCCGACAAGTCAGCTCTGGTATTGTAATGATTCCAGTTGACCCAGTGGTATTGAGCCTGGGCTAAACCAAAATAGATCATACATTATCATGATTACCAGGTGATGACTCTTCTTTTCTACCAATCTTTTGATTTGATATAATAGAAACACACCTTCTATCAAAAGATAGTGAACTGGGTAGAACTAGGTGTGAGTTGTTAGGCTGGTTCTGTTCGATAAGCTTGTATTGATCGCTAGATCAATTCCAAGTTAAAATCAATACCAAGTAAAGTAATATAAAGCAATATTTGATATATCAAACTTATAAGTACAAATGTAGTTGTGTAGTAGTATGAAGATCATTTTCCTAGTATGTGTGTATTTTCCATTTTCCATTTATCATGTATTACTTATTACGGGACCATACCACTTATATTGCACTAGTACTCATCTGATGAAAACCTTAATTCCAAAAACAGCCTTCTTTACCTCTCCAGGGGAAAGGTTCACACTTTCAGGAGCCAGTGGTTTGGGCCAAACTAGATATTCTACAATAAGGAATACAAACGTTTCCTGAACGACCCCTCTACCCTCCAGATGAAAATTAAGAAATCTCAGCTAACCTTAATAGCAAAATCCTGTAACTGAGGAAAGGTATTGAGGAAAGAATAAGAACATCATTCTTCATGCTCCCATGATAAAAACAAACTAGTGTTCATTACAGGGTGGGGCGGGGCGGGTTGTTCCTCAGCAGGCCCCTCCCTGTCAGCCACCCATGAGGCTTGTTTCTTTTGGTTATCCCCGCCGCACTCCAGTCGAGAGCCGACTCCTCCTCATTCTATGGATGGGCCACGTTTGTTCACCACCAAATTTTAACAGGGCACCATCTGGGGGGTGGGTGGGGCAGGGGCCCGAGCGGGGACAGAGGCACAGAATGCGAAAGTAACGCCCGCCCTGGGCTATTGGGCAGGGCCACGTGGGCAAAGGGCCCGGGGCCCGTTGTTTTCGCCGCCCCAGAGGCGCCGTATTGAACTCTAAAACAAACATTGTAGAAAGCCGGTCGGTATCAGGAACAAAGATATCCAATCAGCAAATGCGAACCAATAACAACTAGGACATCCTGTATAGTATTTGTGCAATATGATAACAGAGTGTGACTGCAGCCCACATCTTGATTATAATGTGTGTGCTAGTATTGTTGTAGGCTGCTAGCTGAATAATCGGATAGGTAGTTAAGGGCAAGCTTAGAAATTAGGATGCGGGTAGAAGTCAAATTACGGAGTAGGACCACTGTAGAGTACAGGTGAACAAAACTGTCAAGGACAGGTGCCACAATAGGGCAGGGAAGAATTGTGAGATTGCTAGCTACAGGAAACAAATAGGCCTTAACAATAATGTTTGGAACAAGAACTAGTCTGTGGTGAGACCTGGATATTAACAATGCTGGCTTTCCTCCTGAAAGGTACAAGTTCTGGATTGTAAGGCCATTTCTTACCCCCAGTTGAGACAGGGTAAGGCTGACCATAAATCAAGTAAGATGATTTTACACGCTGCCAAATCCTATAGGTAGTGAAACGTAAGCTTGGGCTAAGAGATACAACCCAATTTAATAAAAAGGTGTCCACATGGAGCAAAGCTGCGAAGGCCATAGCGCAATAGCATCAACGCCTTAAATGGATACACTGTAGGCACTTAAGGTTAAACTCTTCTGTACCGGTCATCAAGGGAAATTATCATGTCTTCTTTATCGGCAAGTTCCCTTGTTCTTAGTTCTCATACTCTATATTCATTATTATGCTACAAGAACTCCTGTCCGGCACTAGCCAGAGCGTTAAGAAACCTTAATCACAATTCCGGCCCACTTCATCTCTTCATGAGAAAATTCTGGTCTTCTACAACCCCCTGCTGTCAGGCTAACTGCACCCTCCCTCTCAAGCAATGAAACCCTCTCTCTCAAGATACCTCTACCCTCTTTAAAACAAACCACAAACCTATTCTATTCTCACAACAACATGTCTCAAGTACAGAAAACGTAGAAAGCAAAACAGAAGACAAAATCTTCACAGACTACCCTGAAACATAAGAAACAAAATTCAACACAAACTGGATGCCAGAAACAATAGACAATCATGAGCAAAAATTGCTAGCACCATATGCACGGGTCCCATAATACTATAATTGTACAATCAGACTAACCATCACGTGTACCCAAGGCGTTGGATATCCTTCAAGCAGGGACTACAATATCATGAGTGGGAATAAGTAAACCGTGTGCCATCAGTAGCAGGGACGACCATGTGGGCTAGTAAGCTGCCAGCAAATAACACCAATCGAAGAAACGGGCTAGCAACGAAGGGACCATAGGGGTACAACACCAGCAGGTGAGAGTGGGGAGGAGTAAGATATAAGCTGACATAATCAAGAGGTGTACTCTAACCGGTACAGGTACTATGTTTACTAAGGGATTTTCCTTTCAGATTAGTTTGCTTTCAGAATACGAAACTAGGGGGTACTTGTGTCAAGGTTGCTCCTCAACCCCTGGATGTTGGCAGGCTTTCTACCGGGGGCTCTCTAATGCGCACCTTACAGTTCAATGCAACTTTACAGCTCAATCTAAGTTGTTTCTTAGCTAGTAATTTTATGACTCATAATACCTTTGTGACTCATCCTTGCTTGGTGACTCATCAAAAACTTTGTGACTAAGCAAAACTTTGTGGCTTAATACAAATAATCAAAATAAAAGCTACACTTCACATTATTCAAAATTACCTATTTTACAAGTACAATCATTGAAGATTGCGAAAATTAATCTCAATTAGAATACAATTGTATATAAATTTTGAATAAAAAATTCAAGTTAACCAGGACAGTTTTACATAGTAACTAAGTTATGCTGAGCCATGAAGGTATTATGAGTCATAAAATTACTAGCCAAGCCACAACTTGCATTGAGCTGTAAAGACTGTATTGAGGTGTAAGGCACTCTTTAGAGTGGCCCAGGTTGTGACCCGGTGAACGTCCGGGGGTTGCGCAGCAACCTTGCCACCAATCATGCCTTATTGTGTGGAAGATAATGTTGTGATACGTAGTTTGTTTTATGTTTAGTTTTGGGATATGAGATTGTGCTTCTCCCTGGTTGTGTTCAAAAGTATTATTTAATACTCGTACTGGTTGAACTTTTGTCTCACAGGATTGTTTGATACCTGGAATCTTTTAGATATTGTTTAATATGATTCATGTAATATTTTATAGGTATTTTAAGATATGAGTATTGCTTATAGGATTAAGGCTTTAGTAAAGCCGGCCATGTATTTAAAGGTGGGATATTTCAGACTTACTATGGGCGAACTTCGACTCTATAAGTTTTCAATACACTGGGTTAGACAGTTAGCCCAGGAGTTTGCTATGATAGTGAGAAGCTGGCAAATACTTCAAGACCTTAGCCATATAGTAAAACATTTTGTCTAACAAGCTGTAAGAGCTGCTCCTTAATCAATCTGCCTAGGTCTAACTTTGGCTAGGACTTGAAGAGCACAACCCTGAATGGTTTCTTAGAGCTTTCAGTGTACGGAAAGCAATAAGAAAATGTTGAATGGATGAGGTGAGGGGGTTGAGGCAAGCTCACCAGTATGCTAGCCACAACCAACAAAGAGGCAATAAACAGGCTATTGGGATCAGAGTGAGGAAATCGTAGGCTTGAGGAGTTATGAACTGAGGCTTTCCATATCAGGGGCACAAGCCCAGCAACCGGAGGTATACATCAACTGCGAGTCTGGACACCTACATGTGACTGGGAACAATCGTCGAAGCTTTCCAACCGTGAAAAATTCTTACCGAGTTGCAGTTAAAGTGGAAGGTATAGTGGAGAACCAATCATCCTAAAAGTGACAACAAGGAAGAGGGACAGAGAATGAGTGGACTGGGTAGCAGCGGTGCCTCTGATGGGAGAGCATAAGGGGAATTAAAATCAAACCGCTATGGAAAGAAGATCAAGGGTGACAAACGGGGGGCTAGATAGGTAACTATAATTTTTTGCAATATTGAGATTGCAATTGCCTGACGGCTAGAGGTGATAGTTTGTGTCTCCTTCCCAGCCTGACACATCCCGTATTCATAACCCTGTTTACTCTACCCTTATCCTCATGCTTCATCCATTTTGCTTATCAAACCCTCTTCCATTATAATCTGTTTTAGTATGAAATCCGCTAGGTGCCGGTTATCAGTTTTGTGCGCTCCCATTCACTACGAACCCTAAGCGATAAAACCCCGGATATGCTCTAATGAGTGATATGTGTGAAACACAGGACTTATAATGTGTTATGTGCAAAAGTCTTTACATCCACTCAGCTTAGAAGCTTGACTCATAAAAAAGACAATTATGTATAGAATAATACAAACTGCCGATTGGCTAGTCATGTGTGATGCTGTAAATCATCTCAATTCATGACCTAAAATGTAACCTACCTTTGACCAAGCATTATTACTCATGTGTTTTCTGCCTTGCTTAGTCAAGATTTCTCAGATGTATGGTTTGTGCCGTTCAAAACGGGCACAAGGCTGAAAAGAAAGTGTTACGTGGCTGAGTGAAGTTGTGTGCCAAGACCTTGCAATAATAGTATAATATTGATATTGGGAAGATTTGATATTTTATACTATTATTGTATTTACTAATTACAAAAAACACTTGGCACAAAACTTTGATTACTGATACAAAAATAGGATGTGCATGGCAAAAATTATGTAGTTGTGCATAACACAATTTGCCTTTCTCCACCAAAGATACAAGATTGTAAACGATTATACCACTTTTCTGACAAATTCAATAATTATGAAAAAACCACTACATTATTCGGCTTGACAAGATCTATTACCTAGTGGTTTTTTCAGGTCCATAGGTAGTAGTGAGAATATGATATAATCGATTGAAAACAACCGAAAGTCTAGTGCACGTTTTGAACGGCACGAACCATATGTACATTCTACGATAAGTTTTACCCTGCAGGGGAAACATTGAATAAGCCTATCCCTGTTTTACTTACTCCTCCTAATCTGAAACCTTCTCGCCACACTGCCTACTCTATATCTGAGTTAGTATGAATGTTGTGCTTATACTTATGAATGAAAGGGTAGTTATAGTATGAATGTAGGTCACAAATCCTGACTAAGTGGGGTAGACTTTATACAAGACATATTTTTTTGTATTAATGTATGATATATTTCACTCTATGATGTTAGTTGACAGAAAGGATTCTACTTGACGATGGAAAGGCCGGTTATTATTATATTATAATTGATTGACTGTTATATGACTCACAATGGCAACATCAGAGAAGCAAATAAGCATTGCAGAGAACTCGAAGAGTGAGTCATAGGCTTTATGTATATGATCCTGTTGGAAACATGATTTGTTTTACCAGTTTTGATTGGTTAAAGGAAGGTTGCAAAGTTGGCTGCAGAGTCAGGCGAAGCATTTCACACTGTGAGTCATTATAAGTGATAGAGCTTGGATAATGAGTACAATGAGTTATCAGGATAAGAGTAGAGTGAAGATAAAGTATAAACTGGAGGTCTTACACTCTAGAAAGCAAACCTTCGTTCTAGCCTCGCACTACCTTCCTCCCTACAACCTTTATCAATAAATCATTCTTTTATATTTGTTTAATAATTCTCGATTGCCACTTACAATTGTTCTGGAAATTAATCCAAGCGTCCAGAATTCAATGAGAATAAGAATAACCAAGTAGTTATATCATGTTTAATATTATCTGATAGGACAAGAATACCAGTGCCTATTAATTATAATAGAGAGATTATTAATACAAAAGAAATTATCTACAACTAATGAAGGGGGTTCTTAATGATTCAACACATATAAGAAACAACTGCCTAAGAGCAATTAGGAGCGTTACAATATAGCGCTGTTTACTCCTGACCCAAGGGCTAAACATGTCGTTTAACTCTCGACAAATCCAGATCTTACCAACCTTCACTGGGATCAGTTATAGTATATCTGGTTTGTTGGTGTTCCCTTATCAACACAAAATATGAACCACTCGTAGCATTGAGTCTACAATTGAAATTGAGTTGTAAGATATATAAATCAGAGGTAGTGTATTGAAATCTAAGCCTTAAATAAAGATTAAATTAGGTAATCAAATAAAAGACCAGGATGAAATCTATGCTGCATTCACAAGCTTTCTCTGAACACATTAAATGAACTATGAGACTCATCACCATTTACCGGAAAAACCGGCAATTACACAATATTCTTGATCAGGTAAACATTGAAAACATTTAAACAACCTTTATATGCCATGGTATGGTTGCTGACCTATATTTAAAAACACTTCTTGCTAGGACAGCAAGTATTATCAATACACGGTATATGGTTGTTAGCTGGATATCCAAATCATCTAGAGATTTTCCTAATGTATATGTCACTTCAAGTCATCTCCGTGGAAGTGTATCAAAATACAGGAGATCCTGCTCAGGTATTCATGGAAGTAGAAACTAAGCTACAAGCCTGCAATTATTACTTGATAGATTATACACTGAGATGCATATTATGCTCATATTGATAGGAACGACGAGAGAGATCAGATATTCCAGTTACTCTGTCTGTTGGCATGTCTCAGAGCATCAGCTAATTGATTGTTTCCGACTTATCTATATGACTTACAGCCAAAGAAGGGATTTCCAGCATACAGGCACCCTCTCTCTCATTACAAGCCAGTCTATATCTTTGATTTTCGTCCTGACTATTTATCAGAGGAGCAGACTATTCACACCTGTGCTATATTGCAACGCAGCTTAAAAATAAGTATCGCGAAGAGATTGATCCCTGGATAATCGGCCTATACTAATAACTCTGATGCCAGAGACCACAAACCTTCAATAGCCACATCGTGATGTTTGTAGCTAGTCACAATTAGTTTGGCCTTATCACAATTACAATAGCCTTAACCTATGTAGTGAAAAACAATAAGTGCCACATCCTTCCTGCATTCATGAATGCTATCAAATAAGGTTTTATTAATTTGCTTCCATTCCAAGATCAGATAGATACCTACTTGATCATATGAGAACCGCAGGCTGAAGATCAACTTACAAATTTCTGAGAGAGGTCCCAAATCAACCAATTCCGCCTTGGATTCTCTGATAATAATCCTTTGTAAATTGCAGCCCCAAAGCAGAGGATTCTCTAGGTCTCTTGTCAGTTTCAACAGGATATGTAGGAAGTTATGTAAGGATTTT
>Ga0307510_10008235_pt1 | contig 12419 bp, 8 predicted proteins | sample 12_EM_MG_FD_207224 | JGI IMG/M metagenome (GOLD analysis project Ga0307510, IMG submission 207224) | Populus trichocarpa ectomycorrhiza microbial communities from riparian zone in the Pacific Northwest, United States - 12_EM | ecosystem: Host-associated > Plants > Roots > Unclassified | place...
TGAATATTAAATATACACAAGAAGTGGGTATCACCACATTCTATAGCGAGCTCCTACAATGGGCAGGCCGACTTGCAGAATATCCAGACGTATACTCCTTCAAAAGGAGGATATTCGGAAGCCTGCCAGGAGAGTTCCGTCGACATCTAGCACTTTTCAAAAATATATCTCCTGAAATAAGCATGATCAATCAAATTGTGCAAGAAATACGACATCTCGAACAAACCCTGACAAGCTTGAAGGTCGGACGTAGTACTGATAGACAGCCAGTGCTAGCAGACGCTCAGAGCGGACTCCAGAGGTCCACTAGACCACGAGATGATCAACGCTATCAGTGTCTGCATAACCCGATAGATAGACGACAGCAGCGCAGGAATAGTTCCAGTACTGAGGTGCGAAACAAAAAATCTGCCTCAATGCAAACCAGTGGGGACCGCAGAAAGAATGCGCCCTCAAATCTATCAGCTCCAAAGGGAGACACTTCCAAGATGACATGCTACAAGTGTGGCAAGATGGGACATATAGCCACCGACCCTAAGTGCCCACAGTACAAGAAACCTGAGCGAAGGCAATTATATGCCACCCAGGTCGTAGACGATCGATCTGAAAATGAGCTGCATGACCAGGAGCAAACAGATTCGCAAGGAAGCCAGTATGAGGCTCTGGTACCTGAGTCTGGGGAAAGTCAGGATGAAGGACCAAGCACACAGCTATATGAGGATGAATGTCCTGAGGGTTCGCAGTATGAGGACAAGAAGTCTTCGTCTGAGGAAAGTGATGACTCCTCATCGCCTTCTGAAGATGACAAGCCCATTTACATTCGAGCTATGAACTATGAAGCAGGCCCAAGTATCAACCCAGCTCCTGCACAATTCGAATATGCAGATTGGCAGTCGCATCGAGATATAATTAGATCTACCTATCAGAGATCTCCTTGGATGCCCGGAGCGATCTGGGAGTTCACCCTGCACGATGGCATTGCACATATCCGCAGCTGTGGACTGTGCGTGAACTTCAAGGAGCATCTCCTAGTTGCAGGAGCTGTAGATACAGTAAACCCTTCGGAATCTTCTGCATGGAAGATTCGAGATAATTACGAAGAGGATCTCATCTGTCTTGGATGGGGTCTAGCCCACGAAGGGGGGCGCGTTCCTCAGTCATCCAAAACGGCCGCCTTATTAGCCTTACACCAGCGAAACCATCACTTGAATCATCAGTTACAAACGCTGCGTACCCAAAATGAACACACAGTTCAATGGAACAATGAACTGACGCAAGAACTCGAATTGGTTCACGCTTCCACTCAGCAGGGGGAACACTTGCCCCAGCCAGAAGCAAATATAATGACATCTCTTCGTGAACAGATTGCTACTCTCAACATCAGATTGGAGGTTCAACGCCAACTGAAAGAGCGTGCAATGACAAAAACAAATGAACTCATTGAAGAACTCGAGGATGAACGCTTAGATGTCACACTCCAAGGTGATGAGGTGGACTTTTGGCAAGGCCATTGCAAATATCTTAAAGAGAGATGCAACGAATTGGAAGACAGACTAGGTGTGGACCAGCAATCCATCCCACCTTCATTTAGGAATGAGGACGCTCCTATGAGGTCAATGACCCCCGACTTCAATATCACTACAGACCAAGAAAATTGGTCCGAAAGCTCATCCTTAATTGTGCATGTCGGAGACGAAGAGGATGAGCCAATCCCTGGCCTCGAGGAGGACACCAACAACGCCTACTTCAGGTGCTTCAGTCCAGTCAATACCGTTTTCATTGCAGCTGTGCGTGATGGTATGAACACACTGCATGAACGTGAATTCAGATCGGCGCAGCGCTACCATAATGCGAGTGGAGAACGCCCTCAAACAACAGGGAGCGACTGCCGCTGCATGGCAGCACTCATAAAAGTAAATGGCCTTGAGGCCTATGCATTGCTAGATTCGGGAAGTACGACTGTATCCATCATGCACAACTTTGCCCATGTGGCAAAACTTAAAGTCATGCAATTAGAAAACCCAGTCCCGCTGCAATTGGGGACAGTTGGTAGTCAATCAATGATAAACTATGGGGCAAGGACATGCCTAGAACTAGGCCCCATAATAGATAGCAACGCATATTTAGATGTGGTTAATATTGATCAATATGATATGATAATTGGTACTCCATTCATGTGTAAACACAAACTTGTACTCGATTTCAACCACGACACTCTTAGTATTCGAGGCACACAGCTTACAATGATGACCTCCGGACAGGAAGATCTCATGCTGGCAAAGAAACGTGCACTGCAAGTCCGCGTGCCCTGTTCAGAGGGGCAGCAGACATGCACTTCACATTGAAGATTGTCTGGTAACACGGCACCCTCACATACAAATGCATGCCGCAACCAGGGCAAACTTAGCTCTCCTCTTGAGGGGGGGGAGGGAATACAAGTCCAAGTCATGAATGCACCCGAATCACCCAAAAGTTCACAAGAATCAGAAAATAAGTTACAAGCCGTTCACAAACGAATAATTGTGAAGTTTGCAGATATATTTGGAGGAGTGCCTTCGGAACTCCCCCCATTAAGAGAGATTAATCATCGCATCCCTTTAATGGACAATGGAAAACAATATAATTATCATCTACCACGCTGCCCCGACGCAATGAAACCACAACTTATGGAGAAGTTGCGGCTGTATGTGGACTCAGGGTGGTGGGTTCCAAAGGCGGTACCACAGGCCGCCCCACTACTCTGCATACCTAAAAAGACAGGAAAGCTATGGACAGTAGTTGATTGTCGGCAGTGTAATGATAACACGGTGAAGGATGTGATGCCTTTCCCTGACCAAGACCAAATCTGAATGGATGTAGCACAAGCGAAGTATCACTCAAAGATTGACCTATCAAACGCATACGAACAAGTGCGCATCAAGCCAAATGACATCCATAAAACTGCATTTGCTACTGTCTTCGGAACATGCAAGAGCAACGTAATGCAACAGGGCAATTGCAATGCCCCAGCAACGTTTCAGCGGCTCATGACTGTGATCTTTCGCGACGCAATAGGACAGTTTGCACACATCTATATGGACGATCTATTTGTCTACGATGATACAGTCGAGGATCACGCAGGACATCTCGAATACTCACTCCAAAAGTTGAGAGAAAATCACCTCTTCCTGGAAGAGGTGAAGTGCGATTTATTCTCATCACATATGGATTGTCTGGGACATCTCATCGATGACCGAGGACTCCATGCAGACACTGATAAAATGGCCCACATTCGCAATTGGCCTGCACCTAAAAATCTTAAGGATGTGCAGTGGTTTTTGGGCCTTGTTCAATACTTAGCGCATTTCATGCCAGATATAACTGCATACACTGGCCCGCTCGCTGTGATCTGCAGGAATGGCCAGCCATTTTATTGGAAACCATTGCATGAAACATGCTTCAATCATATAAAATCGGTCGCTTGTAAAACTCCAATATTAAAGCCCATCGTCCCAAGTTCAAATCAACCAATATGGATCATTTGCAACGCATCTATGTCAGGCGTCAGCTCAATGTACGGGCAAGGGAAGACTTGGCAAACATGCCGCCCCGCTGGCTTCATGTCAAAAAAGTTCTCTAGTGCACAGATGAATTATCAAGTCTTCGAAATGGAGACCATAGCTATTCTCGAAGCCTTGCTCAAATGGGAAGACAAGCTTCTCGGCAGAAAGATTACTGTAGTCACAGATCACAAGGCACTAGAGTTCTTCAAGACGCAGAGACGTCTGAACAGTTGACAAGCGCGTTGGATGGAGTTCCTCGCACGATTTGACTATGATATCATGTATGTCAAAGGGGAAACCAACTTAGTGGCAGACGCTCTGTCTAGATACTATGAGAGTGATAATTGGGATGAGACGAAAGATACTCCCCAGTATGTCAACGCAGATGCTCGACTCGACCCAGAAGGGGAAGATCTCCCTTGGGATAGGTTCGAAGAGACCCGAGCAATGCGTGAGACTGGCAAGGAACATAATACACGCACGCAGCGGCAGCAACGAGCACTGTGGCAAGCAGACGAACCAGTATCCTTCGCACCAAAGCATCCAGTTGTCAAAGCAATAGAAGAGAGGCAGCGAGAAGCAGCAGAACTCATTGCCCATAAGGAAAGCACCCATGAGCAACCATCAGATGAGCACACAGTGCATGTACCACGATCAAATGATCAAGTAGACCCTATGATCAGAGAATCCTTGGGACAGTTGCCAAACCTCTGCCCACAAGTGGAGGGCGACCACTCTATTCTGAAAGACATAAAGAATGGATACCCAAAAGATCCGCTGCTCTCTAAAGTGTTAGAGAACGTCGCACACCACAAAAGCTTTGAGATCATTAAAGATCTCATATACACTCAAAATCGCGCTGGTGATTCAGTGTTGTGCATACCATCTATAATTCAGAAGAAGCGACGATTGACAGAGGTTATTATTGCACAAGCACATGAGGTACTTGGCCATTTTGGCCCTCAAAAGACAGTGGAATATATACGACGCCACTATTGGTGGCCACGCATCGGGCATGATGTCGAGCTATATTGTAAAACTTGCCCCATCTGTCAAATGACGAAGACCAGCAATCAGCGAGTGCCTGGACTCCTGCATAGTCTGCCAATCCCAACGCGACCATGGAGATCGATAGCCATGGACTTTGTCGGTCCATTCCCGGAGTCCAGTGGTCATGACTATCTTTGGGTAGTCATCTGCCGCCTTACATCCATGGTACACTTAGTTCCCATCCGCACAACAACAACCACGAGTGAACTGGCATGGCTATACATCCGAGAAATAGTCCGCTTACATGGACTTGCAGAAACCATAGTCTCAGATCATGATTCGAAGTTCATGTCCAAGTTCTGGCGCGAGACACATAAACTCCTTGGAATGAAGCTTCTAATGTCGACGTCTTTCCACCCGCAAACAGATGGTGCATTGGAGCGTGCAATACGATCAGTTGCTCAAATACTTAGAGCGATAGTACGCCCAGATCAGCGGGACTGGGCAGAAAAGATCCCGATGGTGGAGTTCGTGTTGAATTCCGCCATAAGTACCTCATCTGGATTCGCCCCATTTGAGCTCAGCTATGGGTATGTACCCAGTATCAATCCTGGGATAATTCCAGAGTCAAGTGCAGTATCCGGTGTGAAATACTTCGTCGCACGCACACTCAGGAACCTGTCGCACGTGCACGATGCTATAATAGAAAGTCGAGTGCGACAGACACATAACGCAAATCGCCACCACTGTGAGGATGATACCTTCACAGCTGGTGATCAAGTCTACATCTCTACAGCTGATCTTTCACTCCCGAAAGGACGAGCGACTAAGTTATTACCAAAATATGTCGGACCTTTCAAAGTGCTGGAAGCACAACTGAGCACGTCCTCCTATAAAGTTGAACTACCAAATCGGTTGCGAGCACGGAGATTGCATGACCGATTCCATCGCAGCAAGCTTCGCCCATACCACGCAAATGATGATGCACTATTCCCACACCGGGAAGCGCACATGCACTATGACTTTGGCTCTCCAGATGATCAGGAAACCCTGGTCGAGGATATCTTGGCACACAAGTGGGAGAATAACAGACTGTCTTTCCAGATACACTGGAATGATGGAGATATCACATGGGAGACTTACAAGACTTGTAAAGATTTACAAGCTCTAGACAAGTATCTCCAGCTCCTGGGTGTCAAGGAGCCCTCAGAATTGCCTAGAAGGAGTGTTTCACCTTGAATGGACACTTCCGCCAATTTCATTCACCTTGCAAAAGCACCCCAAAAAATCAGCATGGCGATCAATCGGTTTTACAATCAAACATGTCGATCATAGTGCAAATAAAATTCTTATTTCATATACTACTTGACTTATAGTCAATCCAAAGGTCGACGACGTTCCCCACTTTGCCTGAATACAACGTCGTTACACCCACCCACAAAAACAGCCCACTATGAGCTCTCCTGCACTCGCGTCGAACATGAGTTCTACCAACCCTGGGCTGTGGCAATACAACGCCATGGTCCGCATAGTATCACACGAAACCCATACTTGCAAAACTTGCGCAGTATGGGCTTGTCATTACACGTTGTCTGCATTGGACAATGAACTGTCTCTTACCACCGCCGAATTGCGATGCAAGACGGTCATACGCAGCAATCTAGCCACTGAAAACACCACATTGCAGCATAATCATGATGCGCTGCAACAGGCACACACAACTTTACAAATCAACAGTAGTTCGATGCAGCAAAGCAATGCTTCATTGCTCCAAGAACTTGATGTCATTTGCGTAGAGCTAGCAAACACTCGTGATGACCTTGGGAGCACACGCCACCAACTTAATTCTGCAGACAATGAGATCGACCATCTCCATGATAGCGAACACGATAAACAGACTACGATCAGCGACCTGAACGAACAGGTCGACCTTCTAAAGAACCAACTTCACGACCTTGAGCACGAGCACTCCTCACACCATCGCAAGCAACCTCGTCTCACACCAGATTCTCCCACCCCATGCCACGCTGACTCCCCGATGGTCGAGGATTCCGCTGCACACCCACAGGTCGTGCCACCCCTTCTTTCCAGGATGGCCGATCCACCACAGGCCATCTCACCTGTCTCTACGCTTCCAATTGCAGCACCGTCTACCCCTCTGCCGGGTGACACTTCGCTCGCTCCTCTTGCTCCGCTCATGGCGCCCCGCTTCGCTGCGTCCCAATTCTACGACAGCATTGGCCTTTATTCTCTCCACCCTATCCTATCCTACACTTCTAATCAGTACTTCTGCACTGCTCTTGCTGGGGATGGTGACATTGATTTCACGTCACATGCGCTCTTTGTCTACGCCTTTGGCGATTGCAATGCAGTAGGCCCTGCTTGGACCACTTATCTGGTTACTAGGGAGCAGCTTACTGATGAGCTTCGTGCTCCTGCGTTGGCCGCTAACCTTCCCCTTCCGCTCATCTACATTGCTGGGGGGGGGGAGGAACGGTGTCCTTGTATCACCGTATAAAGATCCGAAGTCTGAGGAAGAGGTTAACGCCCTCTTCAGTACGGATAACAAGGCTTTTGGGTACTGTGAACGTATCCATAACACACCTCCCGAACTGCGCGATACATTCCATCAACACGCCCTTGATCGCTGGTTAGAAACCCATGATGGGAACCCTCCTCAACGGGGCCCATCTAAGCGCAATGAACCGTCGCCCTATGACGAAAATTCGGTCTGGAAACAATGGCTCAAACTCAAACGCGAAGAGGATGCTTCATTTAAGTACACTGGTATCCCACACGTCGGTCAGGGATATCAAACCGTACACATCAATGGCGCGAAAGCCATCCTTTGCTTTATCCCTCGTGCATCAAAAGGACCTAAAGGGCCCACTTGCGCTGTTATCAAAGATGCATTCCTTCATGCAGCAGCCACGCTGCTCATCGTCCCAGAGCGTTATCAACATATCATCGAGCAGTTGGGTCTAACCATCGCACCAAACCACCATGCAAAGATCTACAACGCGACAATCTTTGGCGATGAATGCCACCTTGGCGAGAACGAGATGGCACGCTTCCTGACATCCTCAGGAGTGACTACAAATGAAGCAGAGTCTTGGAGACCCTGGGCAGCAGCTTACACAGCGATGGAGATCATCGACAACCCTTCTAGCAGTCATACTGAGGGTTTGCGATGGGCAAGACAACGAGCCCATGAGCTCATAAATGGCGACAACAAGTGGTTTACCAAGAACATCCCCTCATCATTGCCTGGGTACTATAGACCTACATTGGAGGTCCCGTGCGCACAATACATCGCCCCTCGCACCACTCATCAATCTGAGGGGAGTTCATCCTCTGATGTCGACGCACACCCAGCACCCAGCGCCAGTAAATCACCAACGAGCGTTTCCACTACCGCCGAGACTAGCCCACGTTCTGTCACCGCTGAAACTAGTCCATCACCTGTCATTGCTAAAGCTACACAATCGTCAACTTGTGCTGAGGATAAAACACAACCATCCACACTAATAGCATCCACACCCTCGCACTTTGACAACATTGACAAGGATGATGAGCTGGTCGATTATGGAGATGGCCTGGACAAGGACACCACTATGGGTCCTGCCTGACCATCTAACGTGGCCACTGTCTCTTTCCGCCCATGTTCCCAAAGGCATCTTGAAAAAGTATCTGCTTCGCTTGCTAGCTCCTGTGTCTATACGCATCGCTTCATGGCTTGATTGCGTTATCTCTTTCTGCCTGTGTTCTGGCCTTAAGGCTCATTAATGAAACGTACCCTTACAGTGTATGGTACTCAAAAGTATAGTTGTTGATGATTGACTTCAACTTCACCCCCTTTGATTCACTCTGGAGGGGGAGGGTGTAAGGCAGCGGAAGTACTTGACCGCCTTACCTCAAAATACATCACACACACGAAGGTGTACATGACATGTGAATGTCCGGGGATGCACCGGAGCCGTGTATAATCATAAGGGAAAGAACTAAAACATAAGTAAGACAAAAGATCGAAGTGTTTGAGGGTAAAAGACCCTCAAACAAGTTGCAGGTGAACGTCGGCCAAGATAAGGAAAAGATCGGATTTAGTACCTAAAGTAGATAGAACAGAATGTATATAAAGAAAGCCTCTCCATGCTGGAGAGGCGGACACCCTTTTTACACGTCTTTTGCAGAAATAAACTCCCCACGTATTTGGGCCGGTTTAGTTTTGCGTGAAGCCCTTAAGAGGACTTGTCTTTTTATTCATACTAACACTCTTACACACTCAAAAGCACACTCACGCGCAAGCGTGTTACAACTACACATCACCCATGAGCCCAAGTACAGCATGATGAGCACTAGCATATTTGAGGGCGTTGTCCGAGGATTCGACGAGGAGAAGATGAGAACGAAAAATGAAGCCCAGAATGCTATGCATCTGGATTTCAGTCCGGGATGTTGCCAGTGTGTCCGCATCCGAGATCTAGCCGTAGCCGGTCCGGTTACCGTCGCGCGCTCTGCGTGTCCGTGATATGCCAGGGCCCACCATGGACTGGTCGCATCATACACAGGTCATCGGTGCCTTGGCCGCAGATTGGTCTATTGGATACCACTCTTTAAGTGCTTTTGATGGTAACGAATGCTTGAACGAACGTTCTGGTACTGCCATATTCCGTAGTTACAGCATCTCGCGGAAACCCCACAGATCAACCAGTTCTCATGTATGCATAAGAATGGCAAATGCAGTAGCCCCTGAAACGAGCTCTACGAGCCGTTCCGTTCCGCTTGAGCTCTAGCTCTGAGCTCGAGCCCGACATCACATCGCGCGTGTCCGGGTGTGCACTCCCGACCACGTGACATCCCGCGCCCGTCTAGCCCGACGCGGCCAACTTTTCACTCCTATCGTCCCCATGCATCGTTTGTCCCCCACCCTCGTTGCCACACAATCAACACTTTCCCTGCCCGTCGCACCCCAATCCTTATGGCCGAATATTCGCGGATCGCCCAACCATCCTCGGCCGACGTCAAAGCACGAAAAGCTCCCCGCTCCACGTAGCACACGTCGTTCACAGCCCCTCACAAGTCGGGTCTCGGTCTGCGTCGGGAAGGGTTCTTGTTGTATATAGGCTCATCAAGGCTACCCTTTGTACGTTTTATCCATCTCCTTTTGCTTCAGATGGTCCGCTCTCCATCCCACACCTTACAATCTTACTTTAGACTTTTACGAGCAAACGTCACTGTGCTCTTTTCGCCCTCCTCGTCAACGTGCTTGACGGCGCACAGGTTGCTACTGTTCAGAGAATTTTTCTGCATTTCGGACACCGCTGCTCCTTGTCTACGTCGTCGTGCGGGTCTGTCGCCGGTAGTACCATCTTCGAGTTCGTCTTTTCACTTCCCCCCCCCTCTAGCTCACTATTGCGCATAGCATACGGGACTCTTACTGTCTCGGACTCTCATATATAAACCCCCGCGCCTGGTCCCGTCAAAGGCAAGCAACGGCGGCCCCACTTTCCCTCGTCTTGTTTGTGTGCGCTCGACTCTTGCCCAACCGATAGACGAAAAAACAAGCCGACGAGCCGTCGTTCGTCCTTCAGGTTCGCAATTTGCACGTTGCCTTTTCTCTTGCCATTTACTTGCCTTCGCAGATCGTGTCGCCCTCGCCGACGGACTTGCGACTCCCGACGTACCTTCATCTTCTCATCGTTGTGCCCCCCTCAAGCCCCTCTCTCTTTATCGCATGCTTCTGGTCTCTCGGAATTCCGTCCTCTTCCCCTCGGACCTCTGTCTCTCGGGACCCACTTGTTAGGTCTCCCCGACCGTCACAGGTGCCGTACGTCAGTGACATACATCGGGTCAAGGACTCGATGTGGTATATTCATGCGCACGTCGATGACACACCTCAGGAGGACATGGGGTGGCAACAGGTCACATTGTTGACATTATTCTCATAGAATCGACTATTTGAGATGGAGAAGGCGCGGTCAAAAGGGAAGCAACAAGTAGGTGATTAGGATAGATGATATAGTACTTGTATATGCGTGAAGGCATCATTTGTGTGAGGGTCAGACGGCTCAGACAATTGAGTAAGGCATCTTCGTACATAATGCATGACGTGCTGAGCCTGGGACCCGCCGCGCCCCAAAAAATAAGCCCCATATTTTTTAATAAAATTCTTGTTTTTTTTTTTTTTTTTTTTTTTTTTTTTTTTTTGGAATTAGGAGTTTATTGTCCACTGCGCTAGCAACAAGACATGATGGTACAACTATCGGTAACTAGCTACAGATACCATTTAATGACCCAGGATGAGGTAGATAACGGAATGTCAGGCATAACAGATGTAAATAAAACAGAGAGCGCGGGGCGCTCCAGGCCATCGAGGCCGGCCGAGAACGAAATCACGGAGGGTCCGGGTGAGCAGGCAGAGGACGCAGAAGAGAATTACTACGAATAAGAAAAGTGGCAAGTGCCTCGGCACCTTTCACAGTCCAGAAAAGGGAATGAAGAGAACGGCCCATAAGTAAACGATCGCGAAAAATTGAGACAAGGGGACAGTCAGATAGGATATGAGGAGCAGAATGTAAGACGGAAGTCGTCCGAGGGTGAGCCGCGTGTCTGTTGACACGTCTGTGGCCGCCGTAGCGGGCCGCCCGAGGGCGTGCACTACCTCGAACTGGGGATGGGGTGCGGGAGGGGGTGGAGTGGGGGTTTGCATGTTGTTCTGCCTAGGCATTGTAACGGGTAACCCTCGGGTTTTTCAGGGCTACCCTGACCCTGACCCGGTAAGAACCCGTACCCGGCCTCTGGGTACGGGTTTTGCTGGGTATGGGTACGGGTACCCGTCGGGTCATACAGACATGAGGTGGGTTGGGAGTATGGGATGGGTCAGAATGTATCAGGCGGGTAAAGCAGGTATCAAACGGGTCAGATAGGCATATGACAAGCAGCTAGTTAAAAATTTGAAACTACAACGCATCTGTGTGGATGGCATCCCACCCCATAGCAAGCTCCTCCTCCTCCTCAGCTATCTCATCTGCACTGAGAGCACCTTTGATATCACTGTCCTTTATCAATCCCTGGGAACTCCAAAGCCCAACACAGAGAGATGCCCATGTAGATTCAACTGCAAGGCGGCTACGGACATGTGGGAGGAGGAGACAGCCACGACTAAAGACGCGTTCAACGTCAACAGTTGTGGCTATGTGAAAAATACCTTAGCACCAAAGACAAATGCCAGAAAAATGAATACTCACCAGGTATTGAGAGGTAATCACATGCCATGCGTGATAATCATGGAAAGACCTTATGTCTCTCACGCCACCACATGAGCGCATCTGTCACATCCTTGACATCTGCTACGAGGTAGCATTGGAGCTCATTTGACGATGAGGGGGGAGGTGCGGCATTCATGATGCCATCAAAGATGTTGCTGCTTTCGGAAAACTTGGACATCTGCGTAGTAGAGTTATTCGGGTCCTTGGATCAGGAAACAAACAACTTACTGCAATGTCCCCATCTGATTGGGATGTGCAATCATCCCCCTCAATGTCCAACAACCAGTACGTTCTGTCGGGGAATCGAAGTAAAATAATAGAAGGGGAGGTCCTAAAGCAGCAAACTACAAGTCAACAAGTTCCGGCGATGTGTGGTCCCGAGCAAGGGCTTGAGTGGTGAGGTGTCGCATATGCTGTTGTCTTGACAGTTCAGGGCGGCGAGAGCCTAGAGGGGAATCCGGGGATCTTCAGTAGCCGGGTTTAAGGCGAGCCAAGGCCCGAGACAAGGTCATGCTGCGGCTGCTGCCTCTGGTGTCTAGCCTCTAAACCTACCTGTACCCACCAAACCCTTGAACCGGGTACGGGTTTTGGCCTGGGTAGAAGATCTCTACCCTGACCC
>Ga0307510_10008236_pt1 | contig 12419 bp, 8 predicted proteins | sample 12_EM_MG_FD_207224 | JGI IMG/M metagenome (GOLD analysis project Ga0307510, IMG submission 207224) | Populus trichocarpa ectomycorrhiza microbial communities from riparian zone in the Pacific Northwest, United States - 12_EM | ecosystem: Host-associated > Plants > Roots > Unclassified | place...
TCCTAGCTGTCGGAATACCTCACGCCGAAGCTACCACCTAACAGTATATTGATACTTCTCATCGTTACCGAGACGAATGTTTGGCAGAGACACTCATACTCCCAAACCAAAAAAGCCTTTCGAACCAAGACATACGAAGACTATCTCAGTAGAAGAAGTCCTCTCCCCTATACCCGAATTAGGGACTCAAGAGCCCTACAATGAATTTTATTTCTGGTGGACAAACCCAGAAAATACCGTTACCCTCGAAGACATAGCCACACTGTACCAATATCGGTACGGCAAAGACTTCACCTACCACACCCCCTCTGAGAAATCAAACTCCATTTGGTACACCCAGTACCCAGCGACGAAAGGACACTCAAGTCCGTGTTTCGAGATACCAGCAGTGTGGGGAGGAAACAAAAGATAAGTTTTCCTAATAGAAACCATTGAGATGGCTTCTGACCCCAAAGCGCCTGAAGTCATGGAATGGCGACAGGAAGAAGGAGAGGGAGGAAGCGAAGGAGGGGATGAACTCTCCTCCGTTCAAGCTCCAAGCGTAGAAACCACCGTCACCCACCTCGTCCGATCACATTCGTCGGATCAGATACCATCCCCTATTGGCCTAGGCTTCATGGCGAAATATGGAAGAAAGGTTCCACGAGGAAGTCGCTGCACGCCAGAGCCTACCGGCAAATCCCTCATGGCCGTTCGGATCAGATGTTTAGACCAAATCCTCTGCCGGTTTGACCCAAAACTCACCACAAGCCAAGATAGAGAACATCTTGCGTTCAGCTCTCTTCCGACCAATATCTTATTAATGGCCCAAGAACTGGTAACGGTCAAAAATCAGTTCAAGTCAGGGGTCCAGATAGTTGGTCGAGAACTCACCCGAATAGACGAACAAGTACAACCTTTGGATTTGGAGTCGCAAAAAGTCCAGGAAAGCTTCGCAACCCAGGTCGCGGAACGACTGGGGGAGACGGACGAGAGACAAACCAGACACGAGGCAGTCACCTCCCATCTCCACGAAGCCGTGCAAGGGACTGGCGAGGAGTCCATGCACCGGGACCTACTCCTAGACCAGGAGATCGTTCGGATAAATGAGGAACACAAACGGGAGCTGGCAAATCACGAGAGGAGTATTAATCTCATGAGAGATGAGCTACGACACCACCAGGAGTCTCGAGAAGCCCAAGATGGTGAGATCGCGGTGCTTAAGGCTCTGGTGGAACAGTTGATGGGGCAGGTAAAAGGGAAAGGCAAGGTGTCCGACACGACACCAGAGGCTTCAGGGGCGGGTGGAGGAAGACCACCGCCACCACTACGACACGGAGCTGCAGGAGCTCCAGGGGGTGGAAGGGGAGGAGACCTCGATGATGACGGAGAAGGGACTGGTAGGAAACCAGACCAGAGGAGGAAAGGAAGACGGGACGAGAGACCGGCACCCCAGCCAGAAGAAGATGGCTATGACGCCGAAAACGACGAACAATTCAACCTGTTCTCACGGGTCATGGCCAACGCCTTGGGACAACGAATGAGAGTCCCAGCGGAACCCCCTGCCATGTTTAGGAATGAGAAACACCAAGATATCCGCATGTGGCTAATGACATGTGCGGATTATTATGGTTGAAACAGTTGGCAGTGGGAGGACGAGGCACAACGAATCCGATATGCCATAAGCCGAATGGATGGGAAAGAAGTCGCACCGTTTGCGTTAACCTACCGACAACAAATGACCGGGGAAATAGGTTATACGAGACAAGAAGGATACGAGTTCTGGCACGTTTTTGCAGAACAAGCCCTGCGAGGCTTCGGACCCACCCATGAAGCGGAAAAATCCCTATGAGAAATGGGATCGGTCAAATATCGCGGTGATGTTGCCAAATTCTTGATGGAAATGGAAAATCTCAACGTCCATGCAAGAGTCACCGGGATAGCCTGGAGAAAAATGATTGAAGACGAACTTCCCGTAGAAGTATTGCGACGACTCCCAGATAGAGAATATGTCGACGATGGGGAATGGTTGGAAGCAGGCAGGACTGTGACCCGAGCGGAAGAAGATTTCAAGGAAAGAAAAGATCTTTGAGGAGGCGGTCCCTCCGGTGCGACACGAGGCGAGAAAAGAAAGTTCGCAGATTCGAAGCCAACGGTTACCGCAAAGCGTGTAAAAAGGCAATACACGGCTAAGGAAAAGGCGGACTACCAGAAGAAAAAGGCTGGGGAAAGAAAGGTGAAGAAAGAAGGGTCGGTGGCACCGGCGGGGGAGGTTAGACACAAGGTGTGGGCGGAAGCTCACCAGGGCGTTGATCAAAAGGTTGTCGATAAACGGAAATCTGACGGGGGATGTACGCGATGCGGAATGAAAAACCACGCTTGGAAATACTGTCGAAAACCGATACAAGTATCTGCGATATATCGAGGGCAATCAAAGCCCAAAGGACAGTTCACGTTCGCGCCGAAGCGACGCCCCCAGGTAGCCACTGTGGCCGTTGATGGCCCAGGAGAAAGCTCACGACGAGCGGTGCAAAGGCCCCCAGCCTCGGGCTTTGAAGGTGACGACATTTTATAAAAAGTCATCCAGGTACCAACAACAACGGTGTTCGTGTAGTGAGGTTGCCGCCTCGAATCGCAAGACCTGCGGCGCAGTCGGTGACGAGATCCTACCGAAGGCTAAAAGACCAAAGGATCGCGGTTGCCATTTTACGTCCAAAAATGCGTAGTCCGTGCTCACCACGGGAGCCATAAAAAATTACAAGTGAAGAATGCGGTCGATGAGAGTAAAAGGGAAAGAGAAGATTACCATTCGTCGGAATGGAACTTGAGTTGCACAACACGCGTGAGGAGGGTCGAAATCCAGGGCAACCTGACTTTCTCTCCGAGTAAAAAAGCCGGGCAAATAGACGCTGGGGGCGCCTCTATTGGGTACAAGGTTCATGCCCGACGAATGGTGTCCGAGGGGGTCTCGGTCGTGAGACCAAACCCGAAGGCGGAGGTACGGTGGACTCGTCCCAGGGGACAGTCTCAGATGAGGGCTAAGTCGACGATAAAGGACCGCGCATCCTTGTCGCGAACTCGAGAGGTACTCTAGTGAACCACCACTCCTGTGATATGGGAACTCCTCGGCAGGAGGTAAAGACGGCTAGTAGTGGGCTGCCCGATATCAAAATATTAGACACTTGTTGAAAAGGTTTGTCTGAGGAGGGTGTAAGAGCCGAAACTGCGCAGGCGCAGTAACAAACCCCCACACTTCTTGTGGCCGCAACGATGAAAAGATTTCATCATGAATCGAGCGAAAACTCTCGACCCATTAAAAAGCCTAAGCATTACGCCTGCCCTGAGGGGAAGGCATTCATTGAATTAAACGGACGAAAACACGCGATAAGCGTACTCCTAGATTCTGGTTCAAACATCTTTCTCATGAACCAAGATACCGTATGACGGCCTGAAATCCTGACCGAGGCTAGGGATTTACCGTTAAAAATGACAACCTTCAATGGCGAAACCGCGCCTTGGGGAGGAATATGCTATACCCATCCTATTCTCCTAGAAATCGGTACCAACGGCCACTGAAGTAGCATATCCTGCGAAATTTCGAATGCCGGAAGATATGACATAATCATACCCTTTGGGTGGTGGCATGATGAGCACCCCCTTAAAAACATCGCGGACCCACGTAAAGGGGCCTTTGAAGAAGGAAAGGGCCACGCTCATATAGAAAATGAAGCAGTGGCGAATATGTTTGAATGGGATGAAACTGTGGCTTACGATGAGGAAGCACAGTATGTGGGACGGATAGAACGAGAGGAAGAAGGGGGAGTACAGTTGGAGACGCTGCCAAAACCATATTGGCAGTATAAGGAACTTTTTGAAGAAAAAAAGGCTAAGATGTTGGCGCCTCGAAGGACTTTCGATCACGCCATCAACCTTAAAGAGGGGGCCGATTTACCCAATGTCGGCACACCAGTTGAACGAGCAGGATAAGTACCTCAAGAAAATGATGGCTGAGGGAAAAATAGCCGACAGCGAATCCCCTTACGGTGCTCCAATCCTTTTCGTTCCAAAACCAGATGGAAGTCTGCGACTATGCGTAGACTATAGGAACCTCAACAAATTGACGATCCAGAATAAATACCCCCTACCACTCATGGACGAACTCCGTGACCGTGTTGCGGGAGCAAAGGTATTCACCAAACTTGACCTAAAAGACGGATATCATCTTATTCGAATGAGGAAAGGCGATGAGCATAAAACAGCCTTTCATACACAATACGGTCTGTATGAATACAAAGTCATGCCTTTCGGGCTAGTGAACGCTCTCGCAACGTTTCAGACGATGATGAACAAAATCCTAACGGAATTCTTGGACCACAGAGTAGTCGTCTATCTAGACGATATCCTAATATACTCCGAAAATATGGACGACCACATCAAATTAATCCAAAGAGTCCTTGACCGGCTCGAACAACACGACTTAGCAGTTTTGTTAAAAAAGTTGGTGTTCCACCAAGAGGAAGTTGAATTCCTAGGATATATTGTCAAGACAAGCGGAGTCACCATGAGTGATAGAAAAGTGAAAAGCGTTCAAAATTGGGCACACCCAAGGTCGGTTAAAGAAGTTCAGATCTTCACTGGATTCGCAAATTCTTATCCTCGATTCATCAAAGATTTTTCAAAAGTTTGCTAGCTAATAACCGAAACGTTAAAAGGAAACCCAAAGGACTTTCACTGGGGAAGAGAGCAGGAAGAGGCGTTTGAGGAGTTGAAAAGGAGGTTTACGACGGCACCAATTCTATCGCATGTTTACCCAGGGAGGAAAACCGTGGTTGAGACGGACGCAAGCGACTTTGCGCTTGGATGCGTATTGTCTCAATACCAAGGCAGAAGGCTTCACCCAGTAGCTTTCTATTCTCGAAAACTAAACAGCGCCGAAAGAAATTACGAGATACATGACAAGGAACTACTCGCAATAATGGAAGCGTTCAAGGAATGGAAAAGATAGCTTTGCGGCAAAGAAGAACCTGTGACGGTATACACCGACTACCAAAACCTACAGTCCTTTTTGACCAAAAAAGTCTGGAACCAGCAACAGATTTGATGGGCACAGGAGTTGACGAACTACAACTTCAAAATAGTCTACAGACCGGGAAGCTGGGGCGGGAAACCCGACGCGTTGAGTCGACAGCCGGAGTACCGTCCTGAGGAGGGAGCTCGTCACAGTGAAGAATCGATTTTGAAATCTGAACATTTTCAAATTTCAGTAATTCATCAAAAACGAAGCGCGGAGACAGCTCTCATTCCAGAAAAACACGATCCAACAAGCCCACGAATAATGAAGCTTTCGGACAAGGCAATAATCCCAACAAAAGGATCAAGGTTTGCGGCCGGTCATGACATCAATGCCCTAAGGAATGGGTTGGTATCAGCAAAAGGATAGACGATGGTAGAAACGGGTATCGCTATAGGATTGCCGGAGGGAACCTACGGAAGGCTAGCCGCAAGAAGTGGTATGGCTAGCAAGATGGGAATAGCAGTGGGCGGTGGTGTAATAGATGCTGATTACACCGGAGAAGTCAAGGTCATACTTCGAAATCATGGCGGAGTGGACTGCGTATTTAAGGCAGGATATCGGATAGCGCAACTCATAGTTGAGAAAGTTGCCAACGCCGACGCCATGGAAGTAGACGATCTGGGAATAACTGAGCGAGGAAACATGGGCTACGGATCAAGTGATATGAACCCTAAGCAATCAATTACGGCTAAAGAAGAAGGAGTCAAAATATATTTCCTTCAAGCAGACACAAACAATAATGAATTCTTTAGCGCAGCGGATATCGACTATCACCCTCGGTTAATGAAAGAAAGAGCAATGTTATCAAGCGCTCACGTCAATGCAGCCCTGACGCGAACAATGAACGATTCATTTCTGGACAAAATTAGAGTGCCTGGCAAGGAGGCTGAGAAGTGGCAGGACCGAGGCCGTGAACTGGTTAGGTTAAGAGAAAGTGGAAAAAGGATGCCGGACGAATGGATAGGAAAGGACAGGTTACTATACTACAAAAATCGGTTATATATGCCAGAAAACGAAGCGCTCCAGACCGAGATAGCCCAAGGCTGTCACGACTCACTAGTAGCCGGGCACTTCGGACAGGAAAAGACGATTGAGATAGTGACAAGGGATTTCTACTGGAAATGGCTCGCAGGTTGGATTAGAGACTATGTACGATCCTGCGACGAATGTCAACACAGTAAATCCCCACGGCATGCTAAGTACCGATTACTTCAACCCTTAGAAGTACCTTATGCCGCCTGGTCCTCCATATCGACGGACTTTATCACCCAACTACCGGAATCGCAGGGTAAGACCCAGATCATGGTGGTAGTTGACCGGTTTACGAAAATAGCCCACTTTATCGGCCTCTACGAAAAGGCGACCGCAAAAGATGTCGCAGACACCTTCCTTCGGGAAGTTTGGAAACGTCATGGATTGCCGACTGAGATCATATCGGACATGGATGCGAAGTTTCCGGCGAATTTTAGGAATCATTGTGCAAACTGTGGGGAGTTAAAAGGAGCATGTCAACGGTGTACCACCCTCTGACTGACGGACAAACGGAAAGAACCAACCCAGTGCTGGAAGGTTACTTAAGAACATTTGTCAACTACGATCAGAACGACTGGTACCAACTATTGCCGTTAGCAGAACACGCCTACAACAACTCGGCTACCAACGCGCACAAGATGACCCCCTTCTTCGCCAACTACGGTTTTTATCCACAGACGGAGTGGATGAAAGAAAGACAAGCTCATAACCCAGGGGCGACTATGTATGCTCACTGGATGCAGGACATACATCAGCAAGCGAAACATACCCTAGAAAACACAAGGGAATTGATGAAGAAATTTTATGACCGAAAAGCCAAGGAACAACCCAGCATCGAGGTTGGCGACTTGGTAATGTTGAATGCGATGAACATACATACCAAACGACCATCGAAGAAGCTGAGTCCGAAACTGTATGGCCCTTTCAAAGTGTTAGAAAAGAAAGGAAGCAGGGCATACAAGTTAGAAATATTGCCGCGGTGGAAAATTCATCCTCTGTTTCATGTTTCGCTGTTGGAACCCTACCGAGCCTCGAACCGACCAAATCGGGAACAACCCCCACGAGACCCAGAAGAGATTAGTGTTCGTTACGGGGCGGGGCGGGGCGGGTTTTCACTCGCCAGACCCCGCTCTTACACGGGGCCGGGGCGGGGTATGTTTCGGGTAATCCCCGCCCTGCCCCCGCCAGTGGCCCACCCGCACTCATTCCCTGGACGGGGCGCCGTATGTTAGCACCTATTTTTAACGGGAACCCGTCTGGGGTATGGGTGGGGCGGGGGGCTGAGCGGGGACAGGGGCAGGGAATGCCGAAAAAGACACCCCGCCGTAGGCCGTTGAGTCGGACGGGGCGGGGAAAAGGGCCGGGGGCCCGCGTTTTTCGTGGCCCAGTCCGCCCCGTAACGAACTCTAGAAGAGATCGAGGGAGATTTAGAGTGCGAGGTAGAAAGGATCGTCAGGAGTGAGATCATTTCTTACACGCGAAAGGTTCGAGGAAGGACTAAACCGATGAAAGAGCTTCGGTATTTTGTGAAATAGAAAGGCTGCTCGGAGGATGAAAATACGTGGGAACCCCGCGAGGGTATGGGGAATGCGCAGGAAGAGGTGGAAAGGTGTCATAGTGAGACCCCGGAGATGCCGGGCCCGGGAGAGGTCGAGTAACATAAGAAAGGTTTTCCATCAGTGGACAATTAAACGCTGGTGGTTTTTACACCTACTATGTAGAGCTCGAGATGGAAGATAGATTGTATAATAGAAATAGAGTATTGGGGACGAACACTTTGAAGAGGGGAGCTTGTGTTAGGCGCACGGACTTCCCGTAAGGATTTACAGGGTAAAGTTACCCTACCTTGACGCACACGAACTTCGGAGGAAAAAGATAACACCCCCCTCCTGCCCCGGCGTTGGGACGGCGCGTCATCACTCGCCGCCTGGGTAGTTGCGTTCCAACACCAAAGACCACTATCAATGGAACATGTCTTATAACACCGTACACATCACGGCCGTCCGTCCGACCGGTTCCGGTTCGCAGGATATATGAGGGGAGACCTTCGGGCACCTTATGCAAGTGGAAGCAGGTGAATCGGACGACGGCGCATGAAGTTACAGACACTTGAAGACAGGCAGTCGGAAGGGTGGGTCGAAGGTAACGGGACGTTTTGCACGAAAGTTAGTCCCCTCGTACCTACAAAGTCGTGTAGAGTATGAAGGCGGTAACTATGCCCAGTAAGTGGATCGGGTGCATTCACAGAGGACAAGTTGGTAAAAGATGGAGTCCGAGGGAAAATCCCTATAGGTACGATCCCGAGGACAAGTCGTGTAATGCCGGAAGACCAGAATACGAGATGCAGTTGTTTACCGAATTCTCGACGGAACCAACCAAAGAAGAATGGCCATCTTCTGTCCAGCGAGTTAGACTACCTTCGACGAGCACGAGGGCAAGATAATTCATAACCATTGTTGTCAACGGATAAACGGATGAGCTGACACCTGACGTGGTCTCCACACCATCAGGAATAATGGAAGTGCAGACCAATAAGTTGGCTATGCGAGCAATAGGTGTGGGAGAGAGTTTTCAGGGTCTACGAGTGTTCGCACTCAGGTGAAGTTCGCAGAGTTGCGGGCAAGGTACTTAGTTCGTATAGAGTTAGCATGTATACCGCGATTGCTCAGACGCGGAATATAAATATCGAAGCATCTTCGCCGCTATTAGACACAACAAGCACGGAGAAGAGATCTTATCAATATAATAAGTTATCCACACTTTTATATCGTTACCAATACTTCGACGATCTACCTCAAAGTGAATAATTATATCTAGCCTACATTACTCGTGTCTTCTTAACGAGTTCTCCGATATAATTACGATTAAGGTCCTACCTGTCGGAATACCTCACGCCGAAGCTACCACCTAACAATTGCGTCATCCCAACCCTGAGGCGAGAGCACTGTGTTAGTCTTAGGTCGTAGCCTTGGCGTGAGGAATTCCAACAGGTGGGACCTGAATCGTTTTATATCGGAGAACTCATTAAGGGGACATGAGTAATGTAGGCAAGATATAATGGTATCCTTCGATATAGATAGTCGAACTATTGGTAACAATAAAATGTAGAAACTTCTTATATTGATAAATCTCTTCTCCCTGCTTGTTGTGTCTAATAGCAGTGAAGATACTGTGATATATATATTCCGCGTCTGAGCAATCGCGGTATACATGCTATCTCTATACAAACTAGGTATCTCGCTAATCTTTCTACCAACTCTTTCCGAGTCTCACCACTTGTAGACCTTGAGAACTATCTACCACACGTTCTTGCTCCCATAGTCAACTTATCATTCGGGGCTCCCCTTATTCCTAATTGTATGGAGACCACGTCAGGTGCTATCTCATCCGTTTATCCGTTGACAACAATGGTTACGAATTATCTTGCCCTCGTGCTGTATGAAGGTAGTCTAACTCGCCAGACAGAAGATGGCCATTCTTCTTTTGTTGGCTCTGTAGCGAATTCGACCTGCGACCGCATTTAGTATTCTTGTCTTCTGGCATTGCATCACTTGTCCTCGGGATCACACCTATAGGTTTTTTCCCTCTGACTCCATCCTTGGCCAACCTGTCTTTTCTGGAGTCACCCACTCCAGTTGCTGGGCATAGTTAGCTCCTTCGTACCCTAAGCGTCTTTGTACGCAAGAGAGGTCTAACTTATATGCAAAACGTCCAGTTACCTTCCATACACTGTTCTGACAGTCTGTCTTCGAGTGTCTGTAACCTTATGCGCCATTGCCCGACCCATCTGCCTCCACCTGCATATGGTGTCCAGAGGTCTCCCCTCATATTCCCTGCGAACAGGATCCTGTCGGACAGACGGCCGCGACGTATATGGTGTTATAATGTGTGTTCCAATGATAGTGGTCTTTGGTGTTGGCACGCAACCAAGCAGGCGGCCAGTGCTTACACCCCGTCCGAACGCCGGGGCTGGAGGCGTGTATTAATTTTATTCCTCGAAGTTCCTGCGTGTCAGGGTAGGGTAACTCTGCCCTAGAGATTCTTACGGGAGTCCGTGCGCCTAACAGTTAGCTTCACAAGGTGAAGGTGGGGTAACCCCAGGGTATACAAAATTATGTGAAAAAGCTGTGCTTTTCCCATATGCCTAACACTCACTTCCTGTCACAGTATGAATGATTGAATAAGTTCTGGAGCGACACAGCCCCTTTCTGCTGGGCTCTGTTGCTCCCCGACCGAGACCGCGCCTCATCATACATGTAGAGTATATAGAAATACATATATAAATAGAAACATTATTTAGAACCAAAAATTATGCCTGAGACTACTACTATTCGTAGGCGATTACTTATAGGCATTTTCACATGCAGGGGAGTCAGGATGTTGAAAGCAGGTTGGGAAGTGAAGGTAAACGGGGGTACCTGCGGGAGGGCCTGACAGAGTGCCCGCTCCTCACAGGCAACATTAATTTTTCGCTGATCAACATCTGAGGTCATTAGGACATTGAGGATCCAGGGTGTTTCTTTAAGCTTGTCATAGTACCTGGATGAATCAAGGTAGCTCTGTTAGCATCACAATGTAATGTTGGACTACCTCTGCATTCACAGTTAAGGTTAGCTTTCTGAACATTCTCAAACCTCTCATACTTAAGATACTCAAAATCCTTAATCCAATTCTTGTAATTTATAATAGAAGCTGTATATATTCATCCATAATCTCACAGAGCAATTGGTATTAAGAGTGCTGGGAGAGATAGAACTATACTATTATGTCTACCCAAAGTGGACAAAACATCTGAAAGATCTCTTATGATCAGTGTATCCTTTTCGGTTAATAACAAGATCCACTAGTTTCTATTACTCAAAATATTACCCAAAACCCATTTGTTAGACTTGTGAAAAACCCCTTAAAACCTGTTATTAATTAAATGTTTACTTGTTGTATTCATGATTGTCTTTTTCTCCAAGACAATGCTCCTTTTCACAAAACCCACAATGTTATTGCTTGGCTAGAGGTTAATAATATTAATGTATCAGAGCATCCCTCTTATTTCCCAGATTGATTCCTATTTAACTTGTATCTGTTGAGTTTAAAAAAGGGCTTTATTAATATTATCCAAGGATTGGAGATATCCCAGGATGAAAACCGAATGTTAACAAGAGGCTACTAGCCTAGGTGCTTCCTTTAGATTGTAAGACAATTCCTAAGAAGTTTTTTGAAAAGCTATCGAAATCCAGCTTAATATTATAGTGCCTGTGGTTCTGGACGCCAGGGGAGGTTATACCAAGTACATGCTCTTACTTTTAGTCTTTCTTGTTGTTGAATTATTTTAATTATATTTTTTTCTTCTTATCTACATTAGTTAATTGATGGTGGTTGATCGTTGAAGGTTGATTGTTGTGAACGAGCGATCATGGACCCGAGCGGTCATCAGAGTGGGGACTCTTCTGGTGTCGCAACTCGCCTTCTACACCCCACGACCCCACGACCCCATCAGCCAGGTAGTACGGAAATTGCGCAATCACGATTAAACATATCTCAAATCACGAACACTTCAGTCGAGTGACTGTATTTAGAGTACCTGTTACTTTGAACCTCGGTATCTTCTCTCCATGATATTTTTATCTGAGCCTTAATAGTAGTATACTTGGGTAACTTGATCTTGACATGCCCCAAGGGCAAGAAAGGCACAAATGACTTCTGTGCAAGTGAGCTCTTGGTTTAACTTGAACAGTCACCAACATTCCGAAGACTTAAAAAAAACGGCTAGGACTACTATGGGTGCTAAGATACCAGTACCCTAATACACTAAAACGTGGAGATACTTGGAAAGGACTTCCCATCAAATAGCGGTAGGGAACATCCACTTACCGCAAGACAATGTGAAAAGATAATCCTCGGAAATGAGACATCATGAGGCAAGACAAAAAAAGGAGCAAGAATTAACTTTTAATGAGTGACTTCATGGTGAAGGCACTCTTGGACTTCGCTCTCACCAGTTCGACCTTACGACTTCTACCGGCGCTCCCAGACGCTGGTGTTGTAGCAGTGGGCTTGGCATCTTTCTCCGGGACCGCAGGGGGAGGTGGTGATAGAGTTGGGTGAAGGGGATGGATGGGGAAGAACGTTTGTGGATCGATTCCTGCTTCGGCGAGGCGGGCGTGATGCTTCAGGACTAAGTCTAAACGTGACTCTGGATACAAGCAAACAAAGGATTAGTATTGCATCCCCTCTGGTTGTGCTTGGGCAAAGATACATACCAAACACAAACCCAACCTTAATGCAATACCACGGCCAATTAACACCCTCCTCAAATAACAACCCCTGCAGCACCGCC
>Ga0307510_10008237_pt1 | contig 12419 bp, 12 predicted proteins | sample 12_EM_MG_FD_207224 | JGI IMG/M metagenome (GOLD analysis project Ga0307510, IMG submission 207224) | Populus trichocarpa ectomycorrhiza microbial communities from riparian zone in the Pacific Northwest, United States - 12_EM | ecosystem: Host-associated > Plants > Roots > Unclassified | place...
CGCTGCGTGAAGCCAATATCTATGAGCGTCAGTCCTATCGTCACATCCTCGGGCAGCCCTCGATCCTGTCCGAGCAGGATGGCGAAGTGCGCAGCGAAACGCCGTTTCTGGTCGCGCGGATCATGCAGGACGGCGATACCGATATCTTTGCGACCGGACGATATCTCGACCTCTACAAGGTCGAGGGCGGTCAGGTGAAGCTGAACGAGCGCGTTGTCGTCTGCGACAGTTCGCGTATCGATACGCTGCTGGCGTTGCCGTTGTGACCGCGTCCACGATCGCATTGACCATCGGCGATCCCAACGGCATCGGGCCGGAGATCGCAGTAAAGGCGGCGGCCAAACTGGCGCGCGAAGGCGGAGCGGCGGTGGTTCTGGTCGGCGACGAGTTTGTCGTTCGCTTCTACGCGGAGGCTTGTGCTAAGGATCTGTCGATCGAGAAGTTCGATGCCGCGGGCCCGCGTACGGGTGTGCTGCAATTCCTTGCTGTCGATGCCTTGCCCCGGGAACGTTTCCGTCCCGGAACGCCTTTGGCTGCGGGCGGACGCGCGACCGTCGACTATGTAGCGGCGGCGATGCGGTTTGTGGGAGACGGCCACGCCGCTGCGATCGTGGCCTGTCCGCATTCCGAGACTAACGTCAACGCGGCGGGCATCCCGTTTTCCGGCTATCCAAGTCTTCTCGCTCGTCTCATGAAGGTCCCGGAAGACGAAGTCTTCCTGATGCTGGTCGGCGGTGGCCTGCGGATCGCGCACGTCACGCTGCATGAGCGCCTGCATACCGCACTCGCAAGGATCACGCCGGAACTGGTCGAGCGCGCCACGCGCACCGCTGAAGCCGCGCTGCGCAGGCTGCACATCGAGCGGCCGCGCATCGGCCTGTTCGGCATCAATCCGCACGCCGGCGAGGGCGGGCTGTTCGGCGACGATGACGACCGGATCACGGTGCCGGCGGCGAAACGCCTGCGGGACTCGGGGCTCGATGTCGAGGGACCGCTCGGCGCCGATCTGATGCTCGGCAAAGAGGGTTTCGATGCCTTTGTCGCGATGTACCACGATCAGGGACATATTCCGGTCAAGCTGCTGGCCGGCCGCAACTCGGCGGCGCTCTCGATCGGTGCCGGGCTGATGTTCTCGAGCGTCGGCCACGGCAGCGCCTTCGATATCGCCGGCCGTGGCATCGCCGAGCCCGAGGCCGTGCTGCGGTCGATCCGGCTGGTCCGTGGCGCGTCTCGGCTCGACGATGCGACAGCGTCATGACGTTCAAGATTGCCATTGAGGCGAGCGACATCGAATTTCCCTGCGAGCCCGGCGAAACCATTCTGGATGCGGCCGAGCGCGCCGGCTATTCGCTGCCGTATTCCTGCAGGAAAGGCGTCTGCGCGACCTGCGAGGGAGGGCTTCGCGATGGGGAAGTCGTCCTGGGTTCGAAAGCATTCGCCGGTCCGAGCGGCGAACTTCTGTTCTGCCAGGTCAGGCCCCGGTCCGATATCGTCATTCGTCCGAAGCGAATTCAACGTCGCGATCTCGACGCACGCAAGATTGTGGCGGCCAAGGTCTATCGCATCACGCGGCCGGTCGACGATGTCGCCGTGTTGCAGTTGCGTTTTCCCGCCAGTGTTCGGGTCAAGTTCCGGGCGGGGCAATATCTGCGCATCAAGCTGCCGGATGGCGACACCCGCAATTTTTCGATGGCGAACCCGCCGCATGAAAGCGACGGCGTGCAGTTGCACATCCGGCACGTGCCGGGCGGACGTTTCTCCGAAGGCGTGCTGGCCGGGCTCACGCAAGGCGCCGCGCTCGAGGTCGAATTGCCGTTCGGCGATTTTCATCTGCGCCCCGAGTCGGAGAAGCCGATCGTGGGGCTTGCGACCGGCACTGGTTTCGCGCCGCTGAAGTCGATCGTCGAAGACCTGATCAAGCGCGGCAACAAGCGCACCATGCGCCTGTATTGGGGCGGCCGCCGCCAGCGCGATCTGTACCTCGCCGATCTGCCACAGAAGTGGACCACTCGCGCAGACTGGTTGACGTTCATACCGGTCCTGTCGGAGCCCGATCCGGATTGGAGCGGAGCGACGGGCCTGGTTCATCACGCCGTGCTCAGGGATTTGCCCGATCTGTCGGGCTGGGAGGTCTATGCCTGCGGCAATCCGCTCATGATCCGTCACGCGCGCCGCGATTTCAAGGCCACGGCTGGTCTCGCCGACAGCGACTTCTTCGCCGATCCATTCGTGCCGTCGGGAAGCGTCCCCGCGCTTTCCGGTTGAACCTTGCGTCCTGGGAAACAGCAGCAATCATTTCGAGGAAAAAACCGTGAGCAAGACCGAGGACGCATTCGACGTTCCCGCATTCATCAATTCCCGCCCGATCGGGATCGTCCAGTACGGCATCGTCGTGCTGTGCGCCGTGGTAATGTTCCTGGACGGATTGGACACCCAGGCCATCAGCTACATGGCGCCGATGATTTCAAAGGAGTGGGGACTTTCGCGCGAAGTGCTGGGCCCGATCTTTTCCTCCGCGCTCACAGGTCTGATGTTCGGCTATCTGCTGCTGTCGCCGCTATCAGACAAATTCGGGCATCGGCGGCTGATCCTCTGCAGCACGGTGGCATTCGGCGTGCTGACCTTGGTGACGTTGGCCGCGACCAACGTCACGGAATTGATGGTGTTGCGGTTTCTCACCGGCATCGCGCTCGGAGCCGCGATCCCGAGCACGGTCGCGCTGACCACCGAATACATGCCCAAGCGTCTGAGGGCGACATTCGTGCTGGCGATCTATTGCGGATTCTCGCTGGGCTTCGTCGCCGCGGGCGGGTTGGCTGCCTCGATGATTCCGCTCTACGGCTGGCGCTCGATGCTCTGGATCGGTGCGATCACGCCGCTCGCGCTGGCGTTGCTGATCTATTTCTTCCTGCCTGAATCGCTGGATTTTCTGGTCCGCACCAAGGCCAAGCCCCACCGCATATGGGGAATTATCCGCAAGCTGGACCGGGCGCTGCCGGGCGAGGGTCCGCAGAACTTCGTGACCGAAGTGGAAGCCAAGCGGAGTGCGGTCGGCAGCCTGTTTCAGTCGGGCAGGACGCTCGGGACATTGGTGCTGTGGCTGGTGTTCGGCCTGAACCTCGCCGAGTTCTATGCGCTGCAAAGCTGGTTGCCGACGATTCTGACGGGCCATGGTTTTTCGCCCAACGAGGTCGCGCTCGCGACCTCGATGACGACGATCGGGGGCATTATCGCCGCGTTTGCGATTGGACCTGCCATGGACAAGCTCGGCGCTTACGGTTCCCTTGCCGTGGTCTATTTCGCCGGCGTGGTGTTCGTCGCGCTGATGGGGCCAGCGATTTCGGCACCACCCTGGGTTCTGATGGTGGCGGCGTTCTGCGCCGGCTTCTGCATCAGCGGCGGCCAGAAGAGCGTGATCGCGCTGGCCGCGATTTTCTATCCGGCGCCGATCCGCTCGACGGGAGTTGGCTGGGCGCTCGGCGTCGGAAGGCTGGGCGGCATCGGCGGCCCGCTGCTGATCGGACTGCTGCTGGCTTACCAATTGAGCGCGGCCAGTCTGTTTTATGCAGCGGCCGTGCCGATGTTGTTGGCCGGCCTTTTGGTCGCTCTGCTCGGCATCAGGTACAGGACGTCATAGACGCGCGAGGGGCGCATCCCTCGCTCGCCTGGATGGAACGCGCCTTTCTTATAAGCAGCATCGAGCTACCGAAAAAAGTATCCAGTTACCTAATAATTTACGATTCCCCGCTTTTATCCGGGTGTCCGCTCAGGGGAATCGAATGCTGAATCGGCTGACCGTGTCCGTGCTGCTCAAATCGGTCATCACCGCGATGGCGGCCTGCGTGGTTGTGATTCTCGCGGTGAGTGCCTGGACCTCCTGGCAACGGTTGCAGACCGCCGGCCGGATCACGGTCATTGCCGATGCCTCGGCGAGTGCCTTCAAGGCGATGCATAATCTGCGCAACGATCGTCCGAGCACGAACCGCCTGCTGGTCGGCGACCAGGTGATTGCGCCCGACATGACCAACTATCTCCGCACTATTCGTGGTGACGAGATGTCGGCGATGCGCGCCACGGCGGAATTGCTTCCCGCCATTCAGTTCGCCGACCGCGAAACGCTGATTCCGGCGCTGTCCCGGCTGATGCAGACAATGTCGGCCCAGCATGCCGAGTCATGGGAGGCAATGAGCCAGCCAAAAGCCTCGCGTCGTCCGGCCCTGGTCAAGGAATATCTGGAAACCGCCGAGGCGTTGCTGCAGACGCTGGAGACGGTGTCGGCGCGGCTCGCCGCCGCCGTGAACCATTATGATCCCGTGATCGATCAATTGCTGTCGATCAAGCAGGCCGCCTGGCTGCTGCGCAGCGTGTCCGGCGAAGCGTCCTTGCTGATCTCCGCCGGCCTCAGCACCGGACGCATGACGCCGGAAGCGCGGCAGAACTACACCCGGTTCGTTGGAGGCATCGAAACCGCCTGGGCGGGGCTGGAATTGGCGGCTGGCAGCGGGCTGCCATCCGGTCTGGTCGACGCGATGGCCAAGGCGAAGACCGCGACCTTCGATCCGCAATATCTGGCGCTGCGCGACCGCCTTGCGAATGTGCTGGTATCTGGCGAGAAGGCCGAGATCACGGCCAGTCAATGGAGCCCGATCACGGTCCCGCGCATGGGAAGTGCCGTCACCGTCGCCGAACACGCGCTCGATGAGGCCAAGGTCCGAGCCTCATCGCAATGGTCGGCGGCGCGGGAATCCCTGATCCTGCAATTGTCGCTGTTGGCGGGCGCCCTTGCTCTCGCTTTCGGCAGCATGGTCGCGGTCAGCCGTCGCGCCATCAATCCGTTGCATGCGATGCGGGATGCCATGCTGAAAGTGGCGGCAGGCGATCTTTCGATCGATGTCGGATACGCCGAACGCCGAGATGAAATCGGCGCCCTTGCGGGCGCGCTTGTCATGTTCAAGCAGCAGGCGGTCGAGAAGGAGCGTATCGAGCAGCAGGAACGGGATCGAAATCTCGGTACGGCCGCTAGACAGCAGGCGGTCGAAGCCCATATCACCGCTTTCGAGGACCAGATCAGGCGCGCGCTGAACGCGCTCGATACCGCATCCAGCCAGATGCGGACGACCTCCGACGAAATGTCCGATGTCTCCGACCAGACCAACACGCAAGCCCATCAGGCCGCGAAGGCTTCGGGGGAGGCCTCGAACAATGTGCAGAGCGTCGCCTCCGCGTCGGAAGAGTTGAGCACGTCGATCAACGACATCAGCCGCCAGGTTGCGCATGCGGCGAACATCGCCAGCCGCGCCGTCGATATGGCGCGGCAGACCGACTATACCGTCCAGGGACTGTCGAAGACGGCTGGCCGTATTGGCGAAGTGGTGGGTTTGATCAACGACATTGCCTCGCAGACCAACCTGCTGGCCTTGAATGCGACCATCGAGGCGGCGCGAGCGGGCAATGCCGGGAAGGGGTTCGCGGTGGTCGCATCCGAGGTTAAGACGCTGGCCAGCCAGACCGCCAAGGCCACCGAAGAGATATCGGAACAGATCTCGGCGGTTCAGAAGGTTGCGGTCGAAGCCATCGATGCCATCAAGGGCATCGGCGGGATCATCGGCGAGGTGAACGAGGTGGCTTCCGCGATCGCCGCGGCGGTCGAAGAGCAGGGCGCCGCGACGCGGGAAATCACCCGCAGCACGCAGCAGGCGGCGCTGGGCACCAAGGCCGTTTCCGACAATATCGAGGGCGTCAGCGCCGGTGCGGATGCCGCGGGCGCCGCGGCGCTGAATGTGAAATCCGCTGCCGGCGCGCTGGGTTCCCAGGCGCAGCAGCTGCGCCGTCAGGTCGACGAGTTTCTCGGAAAGATACGCGCCGCTTGATCGTTCGCCGCGGCTGCAACGGCGGTCGCTTCGAGCGGGTCGTGGCCGGATTTTCAGGTACCGAGCTGTCGCCCCGGCCCGTTAAGGTAAACAAAGGGTTTAAATTGCCGCTCCAGTTTTAACGGAGTTAGCTCACCCGCGAGGCCGCCGCTCCCATTGGAAAGGCGGCACAAGGCAGCGGGAAGCGACATGTCCACAAACTGGCGGATCAGTTCATTCAACGGCGCGCTGCTGGCCGCCTATTTCATTCCGACCTGGACCATCGTCGCCTTCAGGATCATGATTTCACCGATCCACGGCCTCTATGAGCGGCCCAATATTTCGGTCGCGTTGTTCATGAGCGATTATCTGCAACTGTCGGCGATGACCACGGTCCGCGCCGCCTGGCTATTGGCATTGGGCAAGCTTACCGTCGTCGCATTCTTCGTCATCTTTCTGGTGCTGATCGCCCGCGCCTCGATTCGCAAGGCCGGCGGCTGCGACGAGGCGCTCGCGATCGCGCTGGCCATCGGCAGCGTGATCAGCTTCGCCAGCATGGTCCTCGCTTCGCAGGTCGGCGAGGGTGCCGCCGTCAAGCTGCATGCGGCCGAATTGATGATGCTGCTCGGCACCGCGATCGTGCTGATCGTCGAGCGTCCCGCCGAGCCGGAGACCGATCGCCGTGCAACCTCGGACAACCTATCCTTTCAGCAGTCCCAGTTCCTGCACGATCGCTGACGCCTCCTTGACGGCGTGATTGGCGGCGGGCACGCCGCAATAGATCGCCTGCTGCAACAGAATTTCCTTGATATCGTCCGGCGTAAAGCCGCCTTCCGTGAGCGCCGCGCGCAGGTGAAGGCGGAATTCGTCCCATTGACCGAGCGCCACCAGGGTGCCGATCACCAGCACCCGGCGGGTGCGTTCATCGAAATGCGGCCGGGTCCAGATCTCGTTCCACGCGTAGCGCGTGATCAGATCCTGGAATTCGGAATTGAACGAATTCCGGTTGGCGATCGACTTGTCGACCCAGGCATCGCCAAGCACCTTGCGGCGCTGCGCCATGCCGTCATCGCGGCGTTTTTGGTCGTCCATTGCATTGCTCCCCGTCATTGCGAGCGAAGCGAAGCAGTCCAGTTTGCCTGCTTCAGTTATGGATCGCTTCGCTCGTCATTGGTTGCTGTCAGCGTTGCGTCAAAAACCCGACCACCGCATCCGTGAAGGCGTGCGGCTGTTCGACGTTGGAAATATGTGCGGCGTCGAGGATGGTCAGGCTGGCGCCGGGGATCTGGCTGCGGATCAATTCGCCGGCCGCGACCGGCGTCGACATGTCGTGGCGTCCGGCGATCACCAGCGTCGGGCTCTTGATCCTGGGCAACAGCTCGCGCTGGTCGAGCGTGCTCAGCGCTTCGCAGCAGGCGAGATAGCCCTGCACCGGGGTAGCCAGCAGCATGGCCTTCATGCTTGCCGCGATCTGCGGCGCGCGTTCCCTGAAGTCCGCCGTCAGCCAGCCGGCGATGACGGTGTCGGCGACCGCGGCGATGCCGCCTTCCTTTACGGCCTTGATGCGATTGAGCCAGTTGGTCGGATCGGGATAATGGCAGGCGGTATTGGAGAGAATGATTCGATCGAAGCGTTCAGGCGCGTTGGCGCCAAGCCACTGTCCGACCATGCCGCCCATCGACAGCCCGCACCAGTGCACCTTCTTGATATTGAGATCGTCGAGGATCGCCAGCACGTCGCGGCCGAACCGCTCCATCGAATACGGGCCTGGTGGTACGCTGGATTTGCCGTGGCCGCGCCGGTCATAGCGGATCACGCGGAACACCTGGGTGAGCGCCTTCATCTGCGGCTCCCACATCTGCAGGGTGCAGCCGAGCGAATTCGACAGCATCAGGGTCGGTCCACCGTCGCGGCCTTCGACGGAGACGCTGAGCAGGCAACCGTCGGCATCGATCATCGGCATGTTTTTTTCCTCGTCATGCGCGGACTAAAGCGCGAAGCGCGTCTTCGCGCCAGAGATCCGCGCATCCATCCACCAAGAAGCTTCTATCGAAGCAGATGGATTGCCGGGTCAAGCCCGGCAATGACATTTGGACTACTTTTTGTCGAGCGAAGCGAGCAGGCGGTCAATGAGGGCTTGCGAGACGCCCTGATAGGCCATCGGCTCGAACAAGGCAGCGATTTTCCCGGCGTCGAGATGTGCGGTGACCTTCGGGTCCTGTGCCAGCACGTCGCGCAGGTGCTTCTTGCCGGCGACGGCCTGCTTGCTGGCGGCCTCCACCACATGATGGGCCTCGCTTTTGCCGATCTTTTCGGCGAGCGCGAACGTCACCGCCTCGGCCATGATCAGGCCGTTGGTGGCGTCGAGATTGACGCGCATCCGCGCCGCATCGACTTCCATTCCTTCGGCGAGTTCGACGGTGGCGGCCAGTGCGCCCGATGTTACGAGCAGCAGCATCGGCAGGGTCGGCCATTCCGCGTGCCAGGGTCCGGCGCTGCGCTCGTGATCCTGCACCTGCGCGGCGAAAATCGTCGCCGCGAGATTGGGCGCCATGGTGGCAGCGGCGAGCGCGGTTGCTGCGGCGACGGGATTGCGCTTGTGCGGCATGGTCGAGGAGCCGCCGCGGCCTTCACCCGATGGTTCGAACGCCTCGGCAACATCGGTCTGCATCATCAGCTGCATGTCGCGGGCGATCTTGCCGCAGGTTCCCGCCAATATCGCCAGCACCGAGGCGGCCTCCGCGATGCGGTCGCGATGGCTGTGCCATGGCGCAGCCGGCAGCGGCAATTCGAGTTCCTGCGCCAGCCGCTCGGCGACCAGCAATCCCTTGTCGCCGAGTGCGGCAAGCGTCCCGGCGGCGCCGCCGAACTGCAGCGCCAGTCCCTCGCGGCGTAACCGTTGCAACCGCATGCGCGAACGATGCAGCGCGGCGGCATATTCGGCGAGCTTGAGCCCGAACGGCATCGGCAGCGCGTGCTGCAGCCAGGTTCGCGCGACCACAGGGGTGTCGCGATGTTTCGCGGCCGATGCAGCAAAGCCTGCGACGGCGCGATCGAGATCGGCCAGCAGCACATCGATGGCGGCGCGCAAGGTCAGCATCGTGGCGGTATCGATCACGTCCTGGCTGGTGGCGCCCCAATGCACGAAGCGCGCGGCGTCGGCATCGATCTTGGCGACATTGGTTGTGAGCGCCTTGACGAGGGGGATCGCAAGATTGCCGGAGCGCGTCGCGGCCACTGCCAAGGCCGCAAGATCGAATGCATCGGCCTTGCAGGCGATCCCGATCGGAACTGAAGCGCTCGCCGGGATGACGCCGGTTGCGGCCTGCGCGCGTGCCAGCGCGGCCTCGAAATCAAGCATGTGCTGCAGGCATGCGGAATCGTCGCAGACGGCGCGCATCGCGGCGCTCGACAGCATGGGGGCAAGCAGGGGCGAAAGGGAAGTGCTCATGATCCGCGCGACCTAACCATTCCCGCCTGCCTCTGCCAATCCCAAAGCGCACATTCTAAAGTCCACATCCCAAAGGCCAATCTCAAGGCCCCGCAAGCCTGTTGGCTTGCGAATATGCATCGCCGGTCGACCCTGTCAGCCCTTCCTTTTCGCACCGCCGTGCTTTACTTGGAGACAAGAGCAGTACGCGATTTTGGAGGCATCCATGGCCATGACGATGAACGGCGAAGTTCAGCTTGCGGCGCCGCGCGAGGCCGTGTGGACCAAGCTCAACGATCCGGAAGTGCTCAAGGCCTGTATTCCCGGATGCGAGGAACTGGAAAAGACCGAGGACAATGGTTTTCGCGCGGTCGCCAAAATGAAGGTCGGGCCGGTGTCGGCGCGCTTCAAGGGGCGGGTCACGCTCAGCGATCTCGATCCGCCCAATGGCTACAAGATCTCGGGCGAAGGTGAGGGCGGCGTGGCCGGCTTTGCCAAGGGCGGTGCCACGGTGGGGCTGGCCGACAAGGATGGCGGTACACTGTTGACATATAATGTCGAGGCGCAGATCGGCGGCAAGCTGGCCCAGCTCGGCCAGCGCCTGATCAACGGCTCGGCCAAGAAGCTCGCCGACGAGTTTTTCGCGAATTTCGCCAAGGCGGTGCAGGGCTAGGGTAATCCTGGCTCAGGCAAAGTCGCATCGCGCCCAGCCATATCAGCCGTCCCCGTGGCGAGGTTGCTCATTGTCGGGATGGCCCATATTATGGCGTTCCAATGATTTCAATGACTGTGCTGCAGTGCAATGCGGCGGTGCAGATGAAGAGAGTGCTGAATGGCCAAGATTTCGCTGATCGTGAACGGCAATCCCGTCAACGCCAATGTCGACCCCCGCACTCTGCTGGTGCAGTTTCTGCGTGAAAATCTTCGGCTGACCGGTACCCACGTCGGCTGCGATACCTCGCAGTGCGGCGCCTGCGTCGTGCATCTCGACGGCAAGGCGGTCAAGTCGTGCACCACGCTCGTGGTGATGGCCGATGGGCACGAGGTCAGGACCATCGAGGGTCTCGCCGCCGACGGCGCGCCGCTGCATCCGATGCAGGAAGCGTTTCGCGAGCATCATGGTTTGCAATGCGGCTTCTGCACCCCCGGCATGATCATGACCGCGGTCGACATGGTTCACCGCAAGGGCCACGATCTCTCCGACCACACCATTCGCGAAGAACTCGAAGGCAACCTCTGCCGCTGCACCGGCTACCAGAACATCGTGCAATCGATCGCAGCCGGCGCCAAGGCGATGGCGAATTCCGACCTCGCATAATCATCCCGCCCGTCAGGCGACCAGGAATCATCCATGTACGAATTCAAATATCATCGTCCGGCGACGGTACGGCAGGCCGCCAATCTCCTGATCAAGAATGAAGAGGCCAAGGTGATCGCCGGCGGCCACACCCTGCTGCCGGTCATGAAGCAGCGGCTTGCCAGCCCGCCGCATCTGGTCGATCTCTCCCATATCGAGGGGCTGGATGAGATCGAGATGAAGGGCCGTTCGCTTGTTATCGGCGCCACCGCAAAGCATGCCACTGTCGCCACGTCGCCCATCGTCGGCGAGGCGATTCCGGCATTGGCCGAACTCGCAAGCCTGATCGGTGATCCCGCGGTGCGCCACAAGGGCACCATCGGCGGTTCGCTCGCCAACAACGATCCCACCGCCGACTATCCCGCGGCGTGCCTCGCGCTCGGCGCTACCATCATCACCAACAAGCGCCGCCTCAAGCCGGAGGAATTCTTCCAGGGCCTGTTCACGACTTCGCTGGAGAGCGACGAGATCATCACCAAGGTGATGTTCCCGCTGCCGAAGAAAGCTGCCTATATCAAGTTTCGCAACCAGGCCTCGCGCTATGCGCTGGTCGGGGTGTTCGTCGCCAAGCGTCCGTCGGACGTGCGGGTTGCCGTTACCGGCGCCGGCTCCGAGGGCGTGTTCCGGGTCGCCGCGTTCGAGGAAGCTTTGAAGAAGCGCTTCTCGCCCAAGGCGCTCGATGGCCTTTCGGTACCGGCCGAAGGGCTCAACAGTGATCTGCACGGCAGCGCCGAATATCGCGCCCATCTGATCTCGGTGCTGGCGCGCCGCGCCGTCGAAGCGGCGACCGGCAAGGCGTGACGCCAATTCTCAAGTTCTCAAGACGGGTTCTGCCATGACCGCATCGGCGCTGCCCACTTCCGTCGATGCGATGCTGGAACTGCTGACCTCGCGCGGCTATCTCGCCGAACGCTCGCTGGCGACGGTGACCTATCTGTCGCTGCGCATGGGTCGGCCGCTGTTTCTCGAGGGCGAGGCTGGCGTCGGCAAGACCGAAATCGCAAAAGTGCTGTCGGCAGCCCTTGGGCGAAAGCTGATTCGCCTGCAATGCTATGAAGGGCTGGATGTCGCCTCCGCCGTCTACGAGTGGAACAGCGCGGCGCAGATGATCGCGATCCGGCTGGCGGAAGCCGCCGGCGATACCGACCGCGACCAGCTTTCGTCCGACATTTTCGCCGAGCGCTATCTGATCAAGCGGCCATTGCTGCAGGCGCTGGAACCGGACGTGGCCGGCGCGCCGGTGCTTCTGATCGACGAACTCGATCGCGCCGATGAGGCGTTCGAGGCTTATCTCCTGGAAATCCTCAGCGATTTCCAGGTGACAATCCCAGAACTTGGCACCGTCAAGGCGCCGCAGCCGCCGATCGTCATCGTCACCTCGAACCGCACCCGCGAGATTCACGACGCGCTGAAGCGCCGCTGCCTCTATCACTGGGTGGACTATCCTTCCGCCGAACGCGAGCTCGCGATCGTCAAATCGCGGGTGCCGGGCATCTCGGCGAAACTGTCGCAACAGGTGGTCCGCTTCGTGCAGGCGCTGCGCGATCAGGATTTCTACAAGTCGCCGGGCGTCGCCGAGACCATCGACTGGTCCACCGCGCTGACCGAACTCGACGCCCGCTCGCTGACCCCGCAGGTTGTCGGCGATACGCTCGGCGCATTGCTGAAATACCAGGACGACATCGCGCGGATGCAGGGCGACACGCTGCAGAAGGTTTTGAAGGAAGCGACCAGCGAGAATTAGGTCGCATCCGTGCTACAAGAGTTGCTCGTCATTCCGGGG
>Ga0307510_10008238_pt1 | contig 12418 bp, 11 predicted proteins | sample 12_EM_MG_FD_207224 | JGI IMG/M metagenome (GOLD analysis project Ga0307510, IMG submission 207224) | Populus trichocarpa ectomycorrhiza microbial communities from riparian zone in the Pacific Northwest, United States - 12_EM | ecosystem: Host-associated > Plants > Roots > Unclassified | place...
CCTACAGTTATCACCCCATCTAGTACTACTATCCTACAGCTATCATCCTATCTAGTACTACTGTTCTACAGATATCATCCCACTTAGTAATACTATCCTACAGTTATCACCCCATCTAGTACTACTATCCTACAGATATCATCCCATTTAGTACTACTACCCTACAGTTATCATCCCATCTAGTACTACTTTCCTACAGTTATCATCCCATCTAGTACTACTATTCTACAGATATCATCCCATTTAGTAATACTATCCTACACTTATTGCCCCATCTAGTACTACTATTCTACAGATATCATCCCATTTAGTAGTACTATCCTACAGTTATCACTCCATCTAGTACTATTATTCTACAGATACTTTTCCATTTTGTACTACTATTCTACAGTTACCTTCTCATTTAGTTCCACTATTTTATAGATTATCTGATTCTAGTAGTCTAACAGCTAGCTGGGCTTATGTACACTTTAATTCATTACTCTTGTTGTAACTTAGTATATAAAATTGGTGACATTGACTGTTCACATGCCCGCTGCCAAGCACCACAGACCCGACAGCCTGTCGCAGCAAGAGCCCGCTGACGATGAGAGCAAAGACAATGACCCCGAGGAGTGGATCGACGACGCCTTGTCGCTTGGCCTCTGGGTGGTGAGTTGGACTCAGGCCCACCACACTGATCGTGAGCCCGCAGTATGGACGCTTAGCGTCAGCGTCCCCTCCACCACTGCCGCCACCATCGACAACAGCAACGACAACAATCTCACCATCGCCACCAGCGACAAAATACGCAAGGCCGAAGAACAAGTCAAGGACATCCGCCACTATCTCACCACTCTCTGCCTTCCCGACCACTTGGATGACGCCGCACACAAACATCTCCTCAAGCAGGCGAAGCGCTTCTTCATTGCAGATGACCAACTCTGGCGCCGACAAGAGCAAGGTCGACACCAGCTCTTCATCCTTCCGACGCAGCGCCTTTCCCTCATCCGCAATGCCCACAACAACTTAGGCCACAAGGGCTTCTACTCGACTCGATGCACCATCTTCGACCGCTTCTGGTGGCCCTCCCTTGAGCAAGACATCAAATGGTACATCACCACCTCCCATCAATGCCAACTTCGCCAAACCACCAAGATCCGCATTCCGCCCACTGTCGCAGTCCCCACCCCACTTCTCTGCAAGCTCTATGTCGACACCACACTTATGCCCCCCGCCAGCGGCTTCCATTACATCACCCAGGCCTGCTGCTCCCTTACCGCCTGGCCAGAGTGGCGTGCTCTCCGCACTGAGACAGGCCACACTCTCGGTATGTTTCTTTTTGAGGAAGTTCTGTGCAGGTGGGGCGCCGTCGAAGAGATCGTCACTGACAACAGCACACCTTACATCGCCACCCTCAACTGGCTTGCGGATAGGTACAGTATCCGACACATCTGCATTTCTGCTTACAACTTGTGTGCAAATGGCATCGTTGAGTGGCAGCACCGCTCCATCATCAAGTCCCTCATCAAGGCTTGCGAAGGCGACGCTTCGAAGTGGCCAACTCATGCGCCACATGTCTTCTGGGCCGACCGCGCAACCATTCACAGGTCTACTGGCCACTCCCCCTTTTACATGGTGCACAGGGTCAAGCCCCTTCTTCCTTTTGACATCACTCTCACTACGTTCCTCATCCCCAACCTCACTAAACCGCTCAACACCGCTGACCTCATCGCCACCTGCGCTCGCCAGCTCGAGATGCACAAAGAAGACCTCAACGCCATTCACGACAACGTCCTCAAGTCGCGCCTCGCCTCCATCCGCCAGTTCAAGAAGCAGTACCAGAACACCATCCTTGCCTATGACTTCAAGCCCGGCGACTTGGTTCTTGTATGCAACTCGGGATCGGACTTGCACCTCAGACGCAAGACCAAGCCACACTACATTGGACCTATGGTCATCATTAGAAGGACTCCCAACGGCGCATACCGCCTTGCAGAACTGGATGGGGCTGTCTTGAAGCTCTGCTACGCTGCCTTTCGTATTGTCCTGTATTTCTTGTGCTCACGAACCTCCATCCCAGTCACACACATTTTGGCACACGAAGACCTTGTTGCAGTGGTCCAAGACACCGCGGACGATATCAACGATGCTGAGCAAGGCGACAACCAGGCTTGACCAGGGACGGTCAAGATTTCAACCCCCCGGGAGGTGTAAGGTGGCCACAGTCGTTGACCATGAAACCGCTCGCAAACGGGGGTATCGGTGACACCAAGACAATCCCCATGAGTTCTATACCTCGCCTTGTGTCCTTGTCCGCTCCGGTTGTCCTTGTTCTCACGCCCTGTCTAGATCCCTCAAACCTGTGCCTTGTCATTGCCTCTGCCACGCGTCGACTCCCATTGTCCTTTTCTCCTCCGCCCTCGTCGACATTCCATCTGTCAAGATACCCACTCCGACGCACTGGACCCCTCGTCTCCAAGTCCCAAGCGATCTCAACATCAAACTCATCTTGTTTCCACTGAGGGTGTTTGCTTGTGCACGTCCGATGTTCTTGTTTCCCCCATTGTTCTCTCTAAATGGCCTTTCTACTATACTCTTTTTTGACCTTATTTCCTCCTAGATTACCGGCCGTTGTGGCCTTGTGCTTCCCCTTTGTGGCTCCCCATTCTCCTTTTCTGTCTCAACGCCTCATCCTGTGCTCCCTCCCGTGTGTTCTCACCATCACCTTCGTCCCTTCCTCCTCCCTATGTCTTTCATCTTGTCTGTCAACTCCTTCCCCCTGTGCTCCGCCTTTCTTGTAGACTTACATTTCGTTTCGATGTTCTCGGATGGCCTCTTACTGTACAGCCAGCCTCTCATGTATTTAAACTGTCTTGCTCGACTTGTTGCTGATTATCGAAGTTTCCCCACATCTCACTCTCTCACTCCCTTCATGTGCCTTCAAGTTCTCTTCGCCCCTCAAGTCCTAATGCCGATTCAGTGCCGCCGAGCAAATCTGCGTTCACCTTGTTTACGAAGATCCTCCTTGGTTCGCCTATCTTACCTTGTCTTGTCTCAATTCTTCCTTCCTTGATCGTCCCCGCATCCCTCACGCGTGATCTCGTCCTTATCAGATTGATCATCAGGTTGCTCTTCTACAACTCCTCTACATCTATTGACCCGTGTCTGCCTCGCTACTCACTGCGAGATCCTTCATCCATACTATCTTATCTCGCTTCAGTGGGGGCTCTGACCCTTGCCCCGTTTGGGACATCATACACGAGGTCGCGAGACAGAATGGAAAATTTTCCTCCACAATATGATACTGAATTAGCCACGTACTACTTTCGTCTAGGAATTAACATGATCAGCCTGAAAACGGTAAAATTGAGTGGTTCGTACAGTATGTAGGTGGGTCCCTATCCACTCTAAGTATCCGCCTGAGCTTATGTGAAGGGTATTGCCGTCGCAATTGAAGTCAATCAGTGATCGAGCCATCATTCACCTCAATGGCCCCATACAAATGGAAACGCCCCGAAAAAATCAACGACACCGATGCATCCGGGGTGAAGCCGAAAACGTTAAAGTACCAGAAACAAGGAAAACACTAGGCAAAGCGACCTCGAGTCGGATGTGCAGATGGGCCCCTCTGAGAGTGGCGATAGTGACGCCAAGTTTGCAGACCCCACCCATCCAGAGAGCGAGCTAGTGTCGAACATGCTTTCCGAGAGTGCACATGACAAGTTGGATATATAAGATTTTACGACGCTGCCCCTGGATCGACGAGGCCGAGTAGGACGACCACGTCGTTTATTCGCGCATCACTCTTCTCCGGTCGCGTGTGAACCACAATGTCCTCATACGGAAAGAACTATTCTGTCTACGTTAGCAACAAATAAATGATAAGTTACAAGGGACTGAGTGCTCAGAGGGTGGTCCAAGCAGGGGAAATTTTGATCATTATCCCCAGAGAGGTGAATCCGAGCGGCCGCGCTGAAAACCCCTGAATCCCGCCGCATGTCCTAAATCAAATAGTAGGCTGCAAACATCAACGGTTTGTCGCTTGTTAAAATTCTCTATTATTCCTTACATCGTTTGGAGGCAGCGCGCTGGCGGGCAAGCTGTGGATGCACTTGCCCCAATGCGCTGTTTGAATCAGGATCTCTGGCATAAGCGCACTTGAGTCTGTGCCGCCAGATTTAGTGGAACGGCGACACGGGGAAACAGATTGAGTTGTTGTGGTCTGTCTCAGAAGGGGTCGGCTCTACCCGAGACCTGACGGCATGAGGGCGAAGCGGCGAAATCCAGAACCTCGGTGCCCGCAGTTATTACGTAGCCTAGCCCGCCCTTCAAGTTCGCCCGTGTGTTGTATCTACGGTGCAGTTCATTTTGTAAAAGCCACCAACCTTTAGTCATCCGAGCACGTCCAAAGGGCCATCTTGCGCGAGACTCGGATCAACGAGCGCTCACGAAGAACCCTAATCTTTTTCGAGTGTTGCTGTAGATTATAGGACGGTACACTAAGTAGATAGGTACAGTTACGTGGCGTAAAATGGATCAGCGTTTTACGAAGATGGGCGCAGAAATACATTTTTACTGACCCCGCTAGTTGTGGTGTCGAGTGACCAGATATGGGACACGGTATGGAGACGACCTGGGATGGAAGTAAAATCGCAAAGATCCCTCCATATCTACAACCACAGCACGTTTTCCCTTCCAAAAAAAAGTGGCATCATAAATATATATACGATGGGAGTTTCAATTACTAGTATGAAGTCACCAGAGGGAGAAGCACAAGTAAGAAATATAGAGAACGCAACGTCCAAGAGTGATCGCTTTTTCCCCATCTTGGCTTACTGTACAGCGGCATGAACGCGCGTCAAGAAGAGAATCAGTCAGATCAGAAGACTTTCACTGTCCGCTCGGCAGAATGCGAGATGCAAAATTTTTGACTACGGCATATGATGATTGATCTGTGACAGTACCTTGGTCAATCGAGAATACGTCCCTTCTCCGGGGGGCACATTTCTACTCCAAACTATATAGCGCTATGGGGAGAAGATTGAATGATACATGCTATCGATTTTCTAGGAGCAAAAAAAGACATGTTGTATGTCCATCCTGTCATCCCAAACCCCAGGATAGGACGATTGTCTTTGCCTTTTTCACTCACTCAATCGTCCATTTCAAAATCATGCCAGGGCAACCCGGCTCTGCAAAGCCGCCGAGGGCGCCGTGCTCACCCTCCCTTGGACATCCAATGCACGGATACCGTACCTGGAGAACCGGTGACTTTTTAACATTGCGAAGTTGTGCCTTGGCCGGCGCGTCTAAACATACAGTATGTATGACTTGGCTTCTGGCCATACCCATGTTCCCTCCCCGTTTACAATGCCACCAACCACAGGGTCAAATCAAGGTGAGGTCTCCCTTCGCTGGTTGGGCAGTCTCAAACTAACACAAACCTGTTTGACACTGGTACTAGGCATACTATTGATTGCCATCATTAGTGGGCTCCTTAAAACATCTAGATATAAGACCACTGATCCCTTGAACAGTGAATACTGGCCTCTTCGGGCTGGTGAGCGAACAATTCTATGCTTATTGGATTATCGGTATGTATTGTTATTTTATTTCTTTACTTCCAATGATGACAGTGTCGGTAGGCTTCAAGGACCCATCGCGTTTGAGGTGGGCACTGCTGTCTTGTATTATCCAGCCACTCATCCATCTACAAAGACTTTTCGTCATTGCCCAATTTGTCTTCGTTGCCTTCCAATGTTTGATGTTCGTTCTCACACCCATATCTTGGCGTCAAGTGTCCTCAGTTGACCCATGTGGTTTTCAGCATGTGGCATATAGCGTGGGAGATATTGTGAGTTTTCTTCCTTCTCCCCAGTTCGAGTTGGTGATGCGATGCTCATCGGGCTTGTAGCGTTGTGTTCCCCACTCCTCCAACGAATGGCATCCGTCCGTTCCGTGTTGTATACATGTTTCCAATCGTCGCTGACACACATTCAAGCGCCGCCGCCGCCAAAGCAGCTATGGGAGGGGCCAATCAATTCGATATGCCAACTAGTCATCATCCTAATGGCGAATATATTCCTCGCATCTCGGTCAGTTGATATTCAAGTTTGGTCGACCCTTTCACACTAAATAGATTCTCGCCGAATTTTTTTTTAGCATTTACGGCCTGACCAAGAGTCGCTTGCAATGTTGTTCGGTCATCGCGCTCTCCGCTATTGCCTTTGCGCTCGGAATGGCCACTAATGTAATGACTTGGAAGATGCTATCGTGCGGGTGCTTTCATCCCAAGCCTTCACCCCTTTGTTGACGATGCCTACAGTTTTCCGACTGTACGACGAAATTTATCGATCGCTTGGCATGCTATCCAAGCTGCGGTCGAGTGCCTTATCACCTGTACGTTGTTCCGATCATGATCGTTCCCCAACAATTTACAGACCCAATCCCCCTCTCCGCACAGTTTTGCTTTCCCGCGTGCTGCTCAAGGCTCGTAGCGGCATGCGCCAGTCAGACTCTACGATAAATTACATCGTTCGCAGCATCATCCAAACGGGCTGTCTGGCCACAGCCTGGGCCCTTGCAGCGTTGGCAACATGGTTCCTTTTGCCAAGGATATCGGCCTACAGAGTTTTCGACATAACCTCCGGCACGGTGTACACGCATGTGAGCGTGTTCCTTCCCTTGTTCCACTTGTCCCATCTGAACAGGGTGACATTTTTAGGCCATGTTCGAGACGCTTCTGTCCCGCATCTGGCTACGTGAGCGCCTGAAACTACCAAGCTATATCCACGTAGGTTTGCAGGTGTGTCATCATTATTTTTTTTTCATTTGACAACCCTTAATATGTCCTCTGTACTGTACTGATGGACCGGAAACTAGCGGTCACAGGGAGGGCGGATGGGATCATCTCAAACCTCCGGACAGCCTAGTAGCCCCACCTCCATTCCGGGTGTGGATGGCCTCTCTTCTGCCCCACTCAATGCGTCTGGGCTCGAGTCTGGATCAATTCCCGCTAGCAAGGTCGATGTCATCGAATTGGAGACCTTGGGGTAGTTGGGAGGTCTCCACATTATCACAAAAGGGACACCGAATCAAGCAAGGCTCTGTGCCAATGCTAGAAGCGGTGGCCTGGGGAATGCAGTGTCCTCGGCATTACAGTACTCTATCGGGCCGTTGTTTCATGGGATACTTTTCCCGACATCAGAGGGACCATGGGAATACCTTGATGTCGCTCGTGTGAGGATTACTGGTACTATAGTTGGTTAATCCGCGCTGTCCGGTAATGCCAAAAGCATGGACATGGTGTGGGGGCTCTGACCCTTGCCCCGTTTGGGACATCATACACGAGGTCATGAAACAGAATGGAATTCTTTCCTCCACAGTATGATACTGTATTAGCCACGTACTACTTTCATTCGGGAAGTAATATGATCAGACTGAAAGCAGTAAAATTGAGTGGTTCGTACAGTGTGTAGGTGGGTCCCTATTCACTCTAAGCATTCGGCTGAGCTTATGTGAAGGGTATTGCCTCCGAGCCATCATTCACCTCGATGGCCCCATACAAATGGAAACGCCCCGAAAAAATCAACGACACCGATACATCCGGGGTGAAGCCGAAGACGTTGAAGTACCAGAAACAAGGAAAACACTAGGCAAAGCGACCTCGAGTCGGATGTGTAGATGGGCTCCTCCGAGAGTAGCGGTAGTGACGTCGAGTTCGCAGACTACATACACCCATCCAGAGAGTGAGCTAGCGTCGAACATGCTTTCCGAGAGCGCACATGCCAAGTTGGATATAGAAGGTTTTACGACGCTCCCCCTGGATCGACGAGGCCGAGTAGGACGACCACGTCATTTATTCGCGCGTCACTCTTCTCCGGTCGACCACAATGTCCTCACACGGGAAGAACTATGCTGTCTACGTTGGCGACAAGTAAATGATACAAGGGACTGGGTGTGGTCCAAGTAGGCGATAGTTTGATCAGTATCCCCAAAGAGGTGAATCCGAGCGATCGCGCTGAAAACCCCTGAGTCACCCCGCATGGTTCTAAATCAAATAGTAGGTTGTAAACGTGAACGCGTGAACGTTTGTCGCTTGTTAAAGTTCTCTATTATTCCGTTGGAGGCAGCGCGCTGGCGGGTGAACTGTGGATGCACTTGCCCCAATGCGCTGTCCGAATCTAGATCTCTGGCGTAAGCGCACCGATGAGCTGTGGGTCTGGGCCGCCAGATTTTGTGGAACGGAGACATGGGGAAACAGATCGAGTTTGTTGAGTCTAAGAAGCGGTTGGGTCCCCACCGGCTCTATCCGAGACCTGACGGCATGAGGGGGAAGCGGCGAATATCGGCCCCCGCTGTAATTACGTAGCCCTTCGCCTGTGTTTTACTTCTAACTTAACTTACAGTGCAGTTCATTTTTTAACACCCTTCGTCGTCCAAGCACGTCCAAAGGGACGGAATCTTGCGCGAGACTCGGATCAATGAGCGCTCACGAAGAACCCTAAAAATTTGAGTGTTGCTGTAGATTACAACAAGGTACACTGAGTAGATATGCACAGTTTAGTGGCGTCAAATGGATCAGCGTTTTGTGCGGATGGACGCAAGACATTTCTACTGACCCCGCTAGGTTGTGCGGTGTCAAGTCGAGTGACCAGATATGGGCCACGGTATGGAGAGGAACTGGGATGGAGGCAAAATCGTAAAGATCTCTCCATATCTACAACCACAGCACGCTTTCTCTTCCAAAAAAATACGGCATCACATCTATGTACACGGTGGGTGTTTAAATCATGAAGTCACCAGAAAGAAACCCCAAGTAAGGAAAATAGAGAACGCAACATCCAACAGTACTCCTCCCTCTTTCCCCATTGGTTTACGACGCTTTGGGTATGAACGTGACGTTCACTGTCCGCTCGGCAGAATGCGAGATCCAAAAAATTTGACTACGGCACATGATGATGATTGATTTGTATTTGTGACATTACCTTCGGCCTTAGTCAATCGAGAACAAGTTCCCTTCTCCGGGGGGCATGTTTCTACTCCAAATTATATGGCACTATGGGACACGAATTAACGGTCCTCACTATCAATTTCCGACGGGTAAAAGGGACGTGTTGTGTGACCATCCTGCCTCCCACTGGCAGAACCCAGCAGATCCATTTGTCCGTCTATGCCTTTTTCACTCACTCAATCGACAATTTCAAAATCATGCCCGGCTTTGCAGAGCCGTCGAGGGCGCTGTGCTTCCCTTGAACATCTGATGCACGGATACCGTACAAGTCCGGTGACTTTTAAACTTGGGAAATTGTGCCTTGGCTGGCGCGTCTAAACATACAGTATCATTTGACTTGGCTTCTGGGCCATACCCATGTTCCCTCCCCGTTTACAATCCGCCAACCACAGCGTCAAGTCAAGGTGAGGCCTCCCTTCGTTGCTTGGGCAGTCTCAAACTAACACAAACCTGTTCGACACTGGTACTAGGCATAATATTGATTGCCATCATTGGTGGGTCCCTTAAAACCCCTAGATGCGAGGCACCCTGATTCCTTGGAACAGTGAATGCTGGCCTCTTCGGGCTGGTGAGCGAACAATTATATGCTTATTGGATCATCGGTATGTAGAGTTATTTTACTACTTTACTTCCAACGATGGCAGTGTTGGTAGGCTTCAAGGACCCATTGCGTTTGAGGTGGGCACTACTACCTTGTATTATCCAGCCACTCACACTTCTACCCAGGCTTTTCGTCGTTGCCCAGTTCGTCTTTCTTGCCTTCCAATGTTTGATGTTCGTCCTATATCTTGGCGTCAAGTGTATTCAGTCAGTTGACCCGCGTGGTTATCAGCATCTGGCATCTGGCGTGGGAGGTGTCGTGAGTTTGCTTCCTTCTCTTCAGTTCAAGTTGGTGGTCCCATGCTCATCAGTCTTGTAGCATTGGTATCCGTCCATTCTATGTTGTATACACGTTTTCAATCGTCGCTGACACACATTCAAGCGTCGCCGTCGCCAAAGCAGCCACGGGACGGACCTACTAATTCAATATGTCAAGTAGTCATCATCCTAATGGCGAATGTATTCATCGCATCTCGGTCAGTTGATATTCAAGTTTGGTCGACCCGGTCACACTAAATAAACACTCGCGGTATTTTTCGTATTTTTTACGGCTTGGCCAAGAGCTGCTTGCAGTGTTGTTCGGTCATCGCGCTCTCCGCTATTGCCTTTGCGCTCGGGATGGTCGCTAATGGAATGACTTGAAAGGCGTCATCGTACGGGTGTTCCCATCCCAAGCCTTCACGCCATTGTTGACAATGCCTACAGTTTTCTGACTCTGCGACATACTTTATCAATTGCTTGGCACGCGATACAAGCTACGGTCGAGTGCCTTATCACCTGTACGTCTTTTCAACCATGTTCCCCAACACTTTACCCATCTCCGCACAGGTTTGCTTTCCCGCGTGCTCCTCAAGGCCCGTAGTGGCATGTGCCAGTCAGACTCCACGATAAATTACATCGTTCGCAACATCACCCACACGGGGCTTTCTGGCCACATGGTTCCTTATACCAAAGATATTGGCCTACAGGTTTTTCGACATAACCTCCGGCACGATGTACACGCATGTGAGCGTGTTTTTTTCCTTGTTCTACTTATCCTCTGTACTGAAGTGATGGACCGGAAACTAGTGGTCACAGGGAGGGCGGACAGGATCATCCCAAACCTCTGGACAGCTTCGTGGCTCCGTTTCTATTCGGGGTGTAATCGACCTCTCTTCCGCCCCACTCAATGCGTCTGGGCTGGAGCCTGGATCAACTCCCGCCAACAAGGGCGATTTCATCGAATTGGAGACCTTGGAGTAGTCCGGAAGTCTCCATGTTATCCCAAAGGACACCGCACCAAGCGAGGCTCCGTGCCAGTGCTAGGAGCGGTGGCCTGGGGAGTGCGGTGTCGTTGGCCTTACAGTACTACTGTTTCATGGGATACTTTTCCCGACATCAGACGGATGACGGGAGTCACGGGCATACTCTGATGTTGCTCGTGTAAGGATTACTGGTACTATGGTTGGCCAATCCGTGCTGCCCGGTCTTGCCAAAAGCATGGACATGTAGGGGCCCTTGCCCCGTTTGGGACATCATATACGAGGTCATGACACAGAATGGTGTTTTTTCTTCCTCCACAGTATGATACTGTATTCGTCACGTACTACTTTCGTCTTGGAATCAATGTGATCCCCACTGAAAGCGGTCAAATTGAGCGGTTCGTACAGTATGTAGGAAGGTCCCTCTCCACTCTGAGCTTAAGTGAAGGGCATTGCCGCCGCAATTGAAGCCAAACAGTGATCGAGCAGTCCCTTACAACGCACATGGGACAACACGGGATCCCCCGGATGAATGAAAAGAAAAAAAAACTTGAAGTTCCGCCTTGAGTGTAAAGCAAAATATCACATCAAATCGCCACGAACGCTCACGTACGTACTGCGTACCATAATGCGGATCAGTAGTAAGCAGCACAGGACGTCTCCTTTTAAAAAAAAAATAACGCGATCGGTTTTGATGCGCATTGCCGATTGCTGCGTAAACTGAGCTTCGCCGACCCTATGTTCTCCTCTGGTCTTGATTATTGTTGCCCATGTGGTACCCATTCCAGAGCGACTCGGGAACGCGAAAGGGTCGGTCACATTGTGCTCTGCAGTCGACGAGAACTAGGACTCGGACGAATCACGTCCAGGAACAAGCCACATGTGTCCTACCCCTGTTGACCCGGACGCATGACGACCACACGGCGCGCCATTAGACGACTAGACGACTCTATAATCTGCCGGTGCCTCGCTCCCAGAGTGGTGAGACAGCACGTGTAGACTAACACCGTCCCTCAGTTGTACTGTACAATAGCCATCAATCAAGCCAGCGTTAAGTCGCCAGTTACTTCAGGGGTCCAATGGAAACTGACAGCTCCCGGCCGCTGACAAGCGAGCGGACGGTGAACCATGTCTGATAGAATTTTGTCAGAACGGAACGTTTTTCATTGGGCAAGACGCACCACAATGAACATGGAAAGCTGACCGCATGGCGCTGACGGGGTATTACTATAATGCATATCAATAGACCCATGAGAATACAGTACTGTGCCGGAAGGAGAAGGCCCATAATGTCAAGACAACCGCTGAAAGCTACGTATTCGCAGAGGAGAGCTCCCAGGAAGCAAGGAAGGGCCAAATGAGTAATGGACCTCGGAGGACGGCAAGAGTCAACTCAAATGAGTCAGCTCTTGGATCGAAGAGTCTCGGCGTGGAAACGACGACCGCGACCATGTGGGGGCCAGTACGGGACGACGGGGTCGGTGGACCAAATTCCTGACGACAGGGACGAGTTGGAACGATGATAGAATAACATGAGCCAAAAGTGGGACCGATTATTTGGGGGATGTCGAGCATCAAGGAT
>Ga0307510_10008240_pt1 | contig 12417 bp, 13 predicted proteins | sample 12_EM_MG_FD_207224 | JGI IMG/M metagenome (GOLD analysis project Ga0307510, IMG submission 207224) | Populus trichocarpa ectomycorrhiza microbial communities from riparian zone in the Pacific Northwest, United States - 12_EM | ecosystem: Host-associated > Plants > Roots > Unclassified | place...
GGAGTCTTTTGAGGGACTTTCGAATCATCAGGGAAAGAAAAAAAGCTCATGTTGACGGAGCACTCACAGCGTACCCATTTCCGTTCCAAACATCTCCCGCAAAAGACCTGAGTAATGGGAACAGCTGCTGCTGAGTCACCCATAATACATCCAACACCGGGTCTTCGAAACTTTACAAAAAAACGCCACAGCGACGGTCACCTTTCCTACAGACGCGACGAGCTCGCGTGAGTCTTGCAATCTCGTCCTCGATGAGACAGGAGTGTACGAAGTGTAGAAGGCGCTTTTGGCGGTGTGTCGATAACGCGTGGATTAAATGAAAGCTCACGTTCAGCGTTGACGTTGCTTTTGAGGTATCTTGGGTGATCGTGGTCACAAGCTTTGCTCACTACGAGACGCCTGCCGATCACCTCTTCCACGACTTTTTAGACCTTCTAGACAGCACTCTGGCTGGGAAAGAGAACCGAGAGCGTTAACGGGGGCTCAAAACGATAAAAACCACGGTGGCCCAGTCCATTGTGATGACCCATGATAATCATCATAGTATGATCCGTGCCCTTCGCCCCACGTGAATCTCACGCTCTCCTTGATCCTCTACCACCACCTCGCGGATGACACTCTGGTTACCCTACGGATATGCGGCTGGGGAACGGCCAATGGGTGAACCTTAGCTATTGCATAGCGATGTGAAACTTGTCCCCGGTGCTGACGAGACACTTTGACATTAATTCCCAGGGCCGAGATGGCTGTCCAGTGGCGCTCGACGGATCATTTTCCCAACAAACGCTTGATAGTTTTATTCTCCTTCGTGCTGTTGATGCGATTGAAAAGAAAAGCCGGAGTTACGGGGCTTGTCCCTGACTGAAAGCACGCATCCGTTCGTCGTTCGTCGCTTTTATATATGGAACGCTGTGCTGCGACGCTTGGTTGCAAAGCTCCCGAGCGTATCAGATCTGATTTAGTGGCGCCAAACCCGACTTGAAGCTTGAAGCTTGAAGTGCGGCAGAGCCACTGGGCAGAATCCCCGGTTTCCGGTTGGAAGAAGCCTCTGCCCTGCATTCCCAACTTTGGTTTCAACTCGGTCTCCCGGAAGGGGTCTGAAATTTGAATTCCCATTCGTACTGTCCCCCTTCACTTGAACATCTACCCCCACTTTTCTAACGCATTAACCCCTCTGATCGACCAAGAAAACGCCACCCCGTGATGGAATCTTGATGTCTGTGACTTGCCTGGTTCTGGTATTGTATATATATCAATGCGCTCCTCGTCCTGACCGCTTTTCTATCTTTTCACTCTAACCCCCATCGGTGGATACCCGGGTAGTGAACGACTCTCCCTTTGCTTCCCCACAGGCACCCTCACCCATCTCATCCATAGGATCCCTGGGATTTCCACTCTCGACCTCCTATCGTCGATTCCAACACCCTCCTTCCTTACTGGCATTTATTTGAAGGGTTTCACTACATACTTCACCGTCTAAACTCGGGCTGTAGCGACCATGCCTGTTTTCGGTATCTACCCAAGGGACGACGATCAAGCATTGCCCACTCTGACGGCGACCATAGCGCCAGATAGTACGCAAGCGGCCCAAAATGAGAGTCCTGGGGATTCGGACTCCTTGAGCCCAGGCGCGATTGGAGCGATTTCGGTGGTTCTGCTGTTAGTGACAATCTGCATGGTTACCGCAGCGGTTCTGCATCGGTTGTGGTGTATGAATCCGAGGTGCAAGGCGTGTCGCATTCTTAGGTGCGAAAGGTGGAAACCTCAGAAAGGTCTGTAAGATTTTCCCGCGCATTCCTGTTCTGGACTATAACTCACCTTGTGACAAGATCGGGATTGGGAAAAGCGGTTATCAAGTCTCCCGAGTTTCAGCGCCATGTCCTTTGATTACATTCCCAGCTCGCCGGAGAAGAGTGGACTCAATATGCCCGATTGCTCGTCACCGGACCGACACTTCCGCCCAGACGGCGAAGGGGACACAACGTCGGTGACTCGACCTGGCAACAAGCCCCGCCACTTCAGTACTTCGGACTCGATCGTATCGGACGTCGCTTTGATCACGACATCGCACACAGAACCCCTCGCCGCTGCGCCTTCCCTCGTCTCCACTTCACCCGAGCCAGCCGCAGCACCGAATCAGGAACAGGAACAACCTGTGGAACGCTCTGCCGGTGCTGAAAGTCACCCCCCTCTCGCCTTCGATTCAGCTCGCCTCAGTACGGCAGAGTCGCGAGTTTCTCAGGCTTCAGGATTATTGTCGATAATCACGCTGCCGTCGTTTATCGTCAATGATCGGCCTCGACCTTACTCCACTTCGGCTAGAGCGCAGACAGAAAGCCCCGTACAGCCTAGCAATTACGACCGCAAGCGGCCCTCTATCCTTAGCCAGAGGCTCAGTGGAGCGGAGTCGATCCTACCACTCTCACCTGCAAACTCCGAGAATACGGGTGGCAAGATGAGTCGGCCTACATCCAGCTCATTACGAATCATTACGTCGGTGTTCAGGAGGAGCGGCTCAACGGCCTCTTCCGTGAGGTCTTGCTCCCCTTCTTCTCGTCGTTCTTCGAGACGTTCCTTGGGACGACTGAACCTCTCGCCTGGTAGTGAAGATGAAGCTGCCATCCAGTGGAAGAGACTTCCCCCGCTGCCTCTCGCACAAGGTATCCGTACCACACAGTCCCCCCAGAGCGGCACAGGGAGCGGGGTCGAGGAGTTCTCAACGGAACGATTACCCTCATATCGCGAGAGCGATCCCAGGTCTCCTATTTTCCTCGCCACACACATCCCACTTCCACCTTCCCCATCGACGTTGGCCTCTTCAGTATCATCCATAACTTATGCTTCCCCTTCACTCGAAGAAATCTCTCCAACCAACGGTTTCATAACCCCATCCACTCCATACCCTCCACTCCCCCCTTCCATCCCTCCAAGCCCCGGGCAATTCAGTTACCCTCCCACCCCCAACTCCACCGACAGATTCACGGGTACCCACACGGCCCATCGGGCGGGTCGAACCGTCTCTCTCGCGGTAGTCAGCCTCTGCCGCTTACCCAGCGAGGTGGGTGGGACCCGGTTGAACTCGAACACCCTGTCGACCGTGACGACCCCGATCTCTGTGTTACCCTGGAACAGCAACGGTCTCCTACCTTACTGTTCCAACGGCCATGCGACCATTCATCGCGGGGGCGCTTCCGCGTATTCGCGGCATTATAGTCTTCAAGAACTTGTGTTGCCTTCTCCGTCGTCGTTGGGTATCCAATCAGGCCCTTTGCCACCCATGAGCCCGAGAGGACCACGGCCTCTACCACCCACTCCGGGCCAACCGAACAGGAGCGCGACGTTGTATTCTCAAACGACATAGAGTAGCTGGCGCGAAAACATGACACCTCCCTCAGTCGTTTCCTAGTCCATCATTCATACCACCCCTCCGAATCCTCCGATCCATCCGCGCATCTGATCACACTCACTATTTCGTCTCATACACTTCCTCTTTCTCTGTTGCTGTCCGAATTGTACATTGGGAATGTTGTAATGATACCCCATACTGTTGCTCGAAACGGATCCTATCCAATGAAGGTGTCGATAGGTGATGTGGATGGCGGGTCTGATGTTGGGGAAGAGTCAGGAGTCGCCACAGCCCGAGTGATGGAAGCATCGGTGATAGGATTATATGCACCGGCCCGATCGCCTGTGTCATGTGAACCGCGTCAGAACGGTGGTTGCGAAGTGTATATGTATGTGGGGAGAAGCTTCGGCATATAACCCTGAGGAGAGGGGCTTGCTACCATCGCGTTCCGTGATCGTTGGAAGCAGTGGCGGTGCTGAAACTGGATGCGAGTTCCTTCTGAATGCGCACGCGTCCAAGGTAAGATCCCGTTCAAACTCGCGGTTCTTCCTTAAACAATTGAGGGTCCCGATTTCTTCGTGCTGTTGACCCGAGGCAGTGTGGTGTTGCTGATCTCTTCACCGTTCCAAGCATCACCGTTAAATCCGTCTCCCGGGAAACCGCGTCAGGGTAGCGGATTTTGAAGGAAAGGAAGTCAACACTTGGAGTCAGAGCCTACTTCAAAACTCGGTCGATCACCCTTCTGTAGAGCAATCGAGGGAGGGGTCAGTTCGCTGATACGTGGTTTCGGCAGCAAGTACAGTACGATATATATCACTTGGATGTAGCCTGGGCAGGGGGCCGGAAGTGGCTCAACTATGTAAGGTAAATTGACAAAATCAGTCATCTGCAAACGTGGATTGTACCCACACCGTGCTTTCTCGTATGTACGAGGGGATTTCTCAGGTGGCCACGGCAATATCACAATATGCACACCGTCGCTACCCGTCCTATCGTACCATGTCAAACCCGACATGGTCGGGGCAATATGTCCCACTCTGATCACGAAATCTCCGAAGTTCTCGCCTTCGTTGCGTTTGGGGACGTGTCGCTTGGTTATCTGTCGAAAGATCTCAAGGGTTTCTGGTTCAGTCACTGATTCTAAACTCACGCAACACCGTCCACAATTCAATTATGAGCGTCGGACATCGCAAGCAAGGGAACTGGGAACACCGACCTCGGTACATCTTGTTCGTGAGGTACGAAGGTGCGACCCTGGGGCTTTCCCAACAAATGCCACCTCTGTTCACGGTGGCCAGTAAATCTGCTTATGTACATCACGATAGAGTTGTTGCGTAAACCGTTTTCCTCGCAGACACTCCTCACCTTCCCAATCAGCACCGGTAGATACCAAATGAACTTGAAGATCAGGTGCAGGGTCGAGTATTGAAATTTGGAAACGGATGGTGTACGTACACGTTCAGATTCAGCCATCGCGGGCCCCAAACACAACGGAAACGTTCCCCATCAATATCGTTCGTATGAGATTTCGGGGAAACACGAAACATGCCGCACATCGGAAATTCTATGCGGGCCGCGACGATGACAGCGTCTTGAAGCTCTTCTCGGGTTTGTCTTGCACTCATCGGTGGCCCAATAAAATCTGTCGACATAGTTGCTTGCGAAGTTGAACGGTCGGGCGGGTTGAAGCTTATATCCAAAACCTCCATCTGGGAATTCTGCATCCAGTCAATGGCGTACTTTAGCCTGGCGTTCTTACAACTCTAGAAGCATCAGGGAACACGACCCTGTAAACTGTTTTGATAGAAAACGTACTCCACGCGATTGCCATGGTCTTGTTGGACCAACATAATCTTCGCCACGTCTTTTTCCTTGCTCCACTGTGTAGAAACCGAGGTCATTGGCTGTTCGGGGACGCATTGTCTTGTTTCCATGGGTCACACCCATTTCACCTCCAGTGGTGACATTGGTGCCAGTAAGTCCTTTCTGATCTATAATTGCGATGAAACCAACATCATCGGCGAAGACGTCGATATCATTTGAAGGGGGACCGCAACAGCAACTTTGAACTGAAAGTGCACATGAGCATCAGAGAACGGATAATGTGGGAGGATAGCGTACCTTTCTGGGCATGTAGAGTTCTCCATATGATTGTTTCAACGTCATCGACCGCGTCGTCAGCGACCACCTTCTTGTCCAACCATATCTCGTGATGTGCAGTAGTTTGCGGGATCAAATATTCGCTGATGACCTTCGCGAACTGGAAGGCTTGAGCGTGTAGCTTTGAACGTGTGGGAATAGCCGAACAAAGTACATCCCTGGAAGCAGAATTAGGTGGATGAATGGCCACGGAGATCGGCAAGAGAAACTGACCTATTCAGATCACCGCAGGCGGCGAGTGTACTGAGCAAGGCGCGGTAGATATCTTGAATAGCGGGTTTCAGGCGACGCTTGATGACGCCGCGGAATTGAAACGTCTGCCTGGTGATCTTGAGCGTCTCGTTCCAGTGCTCCCCAGAGATTTGGTCCACCAGAAGCCACTACTGAGGGTCACAAACGCCTCCGAGCACCCGGGCACGAGTCATTGACGCGTAAGCAGGTTCGAAACTCTGGGTCTGACACTCATCTCGGATGTCGCGGTTGTTCCGTTGGTAGATTCCGTGGGGCTTGGTGAGTTGGGTTTCCACAACTTTGGCTCCCATATTGGAGTTGGCGTCCTGCAGACTCTACGAATCCTCCCGCCCCAGGGCGTTCCAATCTTGTGTTAAAATCCTTTCCCGGCTCGTTGTCGTAGTACGCGTCTTCGGGTCCAGGCCAGTAGCAGCTGTCTCCCGTAGCGAGGACAGTGAGTTTTTTCTTGGCAAGCGGTCTGTCCCCCCGAGTTGCAGCGGTGGCGGAGGGTGATTTGAACGGTGACCGGTCTCGTCGACCTGGGTGTCGGACATCGGTCAATAGCAACAATTCGGCCTGCTTGTAGGAGAAAATGTGGATGGTTGCCTTGGTCTTTGGGAGAAATAGTGCACTGTAGTATGCGTCTGCTGGAGTCCTGGGAAGAACGAAGAATAGAACAGTCGAACGGAGAAGGTTCGTCGAGAGATTTTGATCCGCGTCTGAGGTGTGCATCTGACTCCTGCCAGCTCGATCAAGTCAACGCACTCTGTGACTTCAGCCACATGCGTGAGGTCTCTGACGAACTCCTTCATGAGGGCGACACCAGACCGACACCGGTCACCCACATATCGTCCAGGGTACCCTCAAATTTGGAGAAACGCCTCGTTCGCTGACCGCTATGCATTCACCTTGGGCCTGGTCTTCCTGGTTACCCCGCCCGATGCACGTATCCCCCATTGCTCCCCCCCCCACAACCACAGATCTCCGTCGATCCTCTGTGTCTGTTTGAGTCTCAATTAAAAATTTTCACGGTGACCACCTGCTCAACGTTCCCCGTCGTCCCCTTGTTCGTTGCCAGACCCCCAGCATCAATTCCGACCTCCCCGTCCACCAAAGTTAGCCCAAAGCATCCCAAGTTGCAAAGGAATCAAAGCTTCAAACGCAGGTGTACGACTGCTAAGTCGTCGAAAAGCTCAGTGAGGCTCTCCCTTTCTATCCCATTATTACTATGCCTTGCCTGGATTTCAGACGGGTGTCCGCGAATGATGCTCACGGCCTACTAACCAAAACGTTGAAGGACCCTGGTTACCACCTTGCGTACTACCAAGAAGTTCAAACAGTCGTATCTCTCATCACCAGCTGTCGCTTCTCTCATCGATTCCGTCAAGATCCTTTGCGTTGATGGTTGCTTCTTGACCCACGGCACTTGCTCTGTCCTGGAACTCGGCAAGAAGGGGAAAATTAGGGCGGGCCGCCCAGTTGGTCTCCGGACGTGACTTTAAGTGGACGATTTCCCTTGATTTTCGTCCTCAACCCTCTGCTCCCTCCATTTCCCAGTTTTCCGGTGCTCGACTCAGAATAACCCTCCCCTATAACGATTGTCTTACTAATAACGAGGCTTGGAATAACACGAACAATCATCCTGGCCCAAACGGTCTTCCCGCCGTCGCCAAGGCTCCCGCCCAACAACCAAGACCCAAACCCACCCGCGATCGTGTTGCCAGTTGTCTCTCAGAGTTCCTAGGCAAAGCCGACCTTTCATAGGGACGACTCCCGATATCAAAGGATACATGGTACGAGGATTGCGAAAAGGGGGAGTCTTTGTGCCCTGAAAAGCCTCAACTTCGGAAATTCCTTCCCTACGTTCGGGGTTGACGTCGGTGAGATCCTTTCTTCCACCCCGCATGATGAGTATTTATTTGCAATCCGTCCATAGGTAGCTTGGATAACTCGCCAAACTATAAATACCTTCAAGGTTTATTACCGGGGACCGCTAGGTCGGAGAATGTTTAGTCTGGCCTCAGACAACCTCTATGGCGGACCCGCCAGTCAGGACCCATTTAGCTCCTGAGAGCACCTTCGTTCGCGTGTAGTGAGAAGAACTGAGCTGACTTGGCGCGTCGAAAGCGGGTGTTCTCCGCTCGCGTCGGATTGCCCGGGACCATCGCCCAGCAGGGCGTTCCCGGACAAAGGTTCCGATTACCCCGTCGGGCTGCGATTTGACGAGGTCCTTGCAGCTGGCCAAAATCTGTCCATATCGCGACCCTTTGTTGGAGTTCAAATTCGGATTTGATACAAGCGGAGGCAATATAGCAAGTCCCTCTTCTTTTCGCGCGTCTGCCCGTGCTTCAAACAGGAAACACGCCCACTTTGCGACCCTCGGTCTCCACCGCACCCGATGGAATCTCCTGTCCAATTATCTATCTTCCCTGATTTACCCCACCCCCCCTGCAAACGCGTCTGTCGGGTGTTTTGGCGTTCCAGGGTTCTTCATCATTGAACAAACCGTGGCCAAGATGTACTTCTCCAATCCCCCGGATGGACTCCTTGTCGATTTGGGTTACCACTGGACGGATGTTTCTGCAGCTTGCGGTGGCTTCTTGTTAACGCAAGCTAGGGCGTTGGACAACAAATAACTTGCCATGGTTATCCTAGAACCTTTCTCGACTCGAAGAAACCCCGGGGCCCACCGAAAGATTGCATACGGAAGCCCAAGTCTGCGGGGAGCGCGTCACGCTGGGAAAGGATTTTGGGATCTCGTTGCCGTAGATCATCGATTATCGGTAACATTCGGTATTCAATATTCAATATTCAATAGCTAATTTGATACGTAACACGGAAAATTACCAACGACGAGCGGTAGGACAACAAACATGAAGCAGTGTGCGTGGGTGGAGACGAATAAAAGGAACATTGTCAAAAGGAGAGAAAGCAGTAATATCAACGAGTACAAGGGGACGCGGGCGAAGGGACAAGTCGTTGAAAACATACGGGAAGGTGATTTTGAAGAACTCTATGATGTTATCGTTTGGTTCCCCGAGCCTAGAGTGAGGAATCAATATGCGCAGGAAATAGCAACATTTTCATGGCTGACCAGAGGCAACCGGGGTGTTCAGCTCCTTCTCTATATCCCGGAGGAGCCTTTTACAATTCTCCAAATCCTTCGGAGCTCCAATCTTCTCGTAAACATCGGCCGCGCGCAGAGCCTCAGACTTCGCCTCTTCAAGCCTGTGCTGGTCATACCAAACCTTAGCCTGCAGCTCCATTGCACGACCCAGGTAGTAAGTGTTACTGGCCGTGTGCGACTTGGCGTGTTCGATGTGAACGTTTGCGTCGTCGAACCTGTCTTCACCGCGAAGCAGCATCGCCAGTTCGTAATGAAGACAAAACAGGGTCTCGTGCGAATTGAAAAGGGATGCGATTCTGATGGCTACCTCGAAATGATGAATTGCCTTCTCGGTATCGCCCTTGGATCGAGATATATGGCCGAGAGCACGGTGAGATTCGCTGACCAGAAATTCTTGGCCTTTCTCTGGGAGGAGGTTGATTGCGCGAAGTGCGGCTTCTTCTGCAGCGTCAAATTGATCGTCTAAACGCAGCAAGAAAGCAAGCCTGATCAAACTCTGTGCCTGGCTCGCCGTGTCACTGAGTCGTTCAAAGATCTCCGATGCCTCTTTCGCCTGTTGTGTCCCTTCCTTGTAGAGGCCGATTGACTGATTTACATTAGATAGCTCAATCAGTGTTCTACCAACCAGATAGTCACTTCCCCGCTCCCTCCAGATTGTTAAGGCACGAACAAGGAGTTGTTTGCGGTCCACATGATTTCCGACTGAGTAAAACAACCGTGAGAGTTGGTACAAGCATTCCGGTTTCGAACGACGATTGTCCGAGAGACCTTTGATCTTGGGTGTCAGAATCGTGAGCCGTTTCTTGTGCCAATAGAGGTGATCCATGAAATGGACGCAGGTGTCCCAGACACTGTCTGAGCTTGCGTCGATCGTCGTGAAGACATCGAGCAGGTGCTCGACGTTTACATCCTCAGATGTGATCCACCGAGTTTCTCCAAGGTTGGGCATGTTCGGATCAATCCAGATTGACATCCGAGTGAAGTATTGTTCCTTGGCCACGCAGAGCAGTGGGGATGTCTTCGGGTCTTCGGGAGAAAGATAGTCTCGGAGGGGTGCAAGCATAGTGATGAATCCATTGCTCCAATGCGTCAACGAGAGGGTGCAGAACTTGTCAAAGACATCAGCTCTGTTTGAGATCGTGGGAAACAACCATTCCAGGTTGTTCTCGTCGACGCCCTGCGGGAAAAACGCGACGACTCCAAGAAGCGCCCGAGCGTCGGGGCCGAGTCCCCGGAACAGCGGGGAGGCCAGTGATAGCTCAATCGTGGTGGCGAGGCTTTTGTTATGCTGGGTCCGTAGCACATCTGTTCTCCGCTGCTCCCATTCCCGGATCAATCGGCTCGTATCCCATTTGTTCTCACGTGCGACCGTGGCAAGCAGGGTGATGGAAAGTGGGTGGAAATCGAGCTTTTCGAGAATGTTGTTGACTGCGTTCGACCGATCGGCGTCGTTGTCGTAGATGCGATAGAAGGTATCGTGCGCTGCATCCATTGATAGTGTTGGTATATCGAGACACTTGCAGTCTGGGGGAGCGGTGGAGATCCGCGATGTGATGCAAACACAGATGTTGCTGAATTGACTCAGCTCCTCCACCACCCCATAGATCTCCTGTGCGTCTGTTCCCTGCGGGTCGAGGATGGATTCCGCGTTGTCTAGAACAATCACCATCTCCTTTGAGGACAGGAATGTCCGTAGGCTATTTAGATTCTTGGGGTTCTCAACGCCCGCCCCGATGACGTCGGAGAGCCGTTGCAGGAGATGTGCGGATGAGGCGGGGAATCGGTCACACCGGATGAATCGACGGTGATGACCAAACCGCTGCTTGATCCGGTCGTGGTGGAGGACGGTCAGGGCAATAGAGGTCTTGCCGATCCCGCCAGCACCGATGAGAGCGATTGGAGTGAGGTTCTCGGCAAGATCGACTATCTTCTCGATCAACTCGTCGCGGCCGAAGAAGGTCCTTGGGGGCAGGGGTGGAGATTCTCCAGGTATGCTAGATTCGGGTGTGAGATGATTGGTCCATCAGAGCTTAGATTACCGACCTGGTCTGAGTCTAGGCCGCGGTGAGTGGTTATTCGGTGGTGGGTAGAATACGGGTGTCGCTCACCGGTACGATTCTACTATCGTTCACTTGGCCTTTCACGACAGTGCGATGGATCTCGGATACCATAGCCTGGGTGTCCGTAGCATTATGCTCGAGCTTGGAAATGATGGCCCGGACGTCTTGACGATTGTTAGGAACGATTCCATGTGTACTTCCCTGAAATGGAGGCAATGATTCTCCAGGTGCGCTGGATACAAAGGTTAGACATCGGTTTCATTTCCAACCGAAATCGCTGACCTGGCGTGAGGCTATGCAGGGATCAGTGGTTACTCGGCGACAGATAGAATAAATCATACTTACCATCTGATTCTGACCGCGCGGATCCTCGGGTCTTTTCAACGTGTCACGATGACTGTCAGGAGTAGTGACGGGGGTGTTCGCGACGTCATTCTGGGTGCTGGGGGTGGTGGTTTGGGTGTCCGTGACATCATGGCGAACGACTGGGGCGGCTGTATCTGTGTTTATTGGAATTGCCTTATGGAGGGGGAAGTTAGCAACGGTCATCACTTAGTGGACAGCACGCACGTTAAAGACCTGAAGGATATTCTCGAGGCCCAACCTCCAGGCAGCGACCGTCTTTTTATATTTCTTCGCACGGAAACGCCGATAGATCACGCTCCGTCTATCCCACTTCGCGAGCTTCCTCCGAATATCTGCTACGGTCCTGCGATCGAAAGCATTAGGACGAACGGTCGAGATGCGTGTCGCTGGTTCAACTCACACCGACAACTGATCTATCGCACCGTACACGGCCCGACTGAGCTCGCCCGGTTTCTTTCCATTCGTCCCCTGGTCAAGTACTCGGCAGATATCGGCACAGAGTAACCCAAGCTCGACACAATCCAGTTCATTCACAGTTGAGTCCTGACTATGTGTGAACCCGGAGCAGACCGCAGCAGAGCAGGAAACATACCCTTATTTGTGTAAGAAGGGCGTTGACGGAACTAAAGATGGCCTTGGCTGGTGCGATAGACGAGACCCCCTCTGCAAGATTCGTGGCCTGGATTGCTGTATTCAACGCCTCGGGGGTACCTTCCCGCCCCTTGGGTTGCTGGGACTCGGTTTCCATGGTCGAGATTCGAGGTTGCGACGTGAAGGCTGTGGGGAAGACTCCTAGAAGGGCGAGCGTCCATTTGTCACGAGACGCCTCGGGCAAACGGGCCTATGAACACGCGGTGAAGAGAATTGTATTCATTGTCTTAGCGCTGAAAAGGGACGCGCGTAATCGAGTTGTTCACCGGTCATCCGAACTCTGTTCACAACTAACGTTAATGATCCCGCGTCCGTGCTGCAGCTTTACGCTTAGGCTACGTTCAGCGTAGTTCTCGTTGCCTGTTCGGCAGTGAGATCCAGTGAAAAACAGGGCGAGCGGCAGCGAGCCCGGGCGGGTCCGAGCGTGTGGGCCGTCGGATCGCCCGGGATCGTTCGTAACCGTCCGACGTCGTTAG
>Ga0307510_10008241_pt1 | contig 12417 bp, 11 predicted proteins | sample 12_EM_MG_FD_207224 | JGI IMG/M metagenome (GOLD analysis project Ga0307510, IMG submission 207224) | Populus trichocarpa ectomycorrhiza microbial communities from riparian zone in the Pacific Northwest, United States - 12_EM | ecosystem: Host-associated > Plants > Roots > Unclassified | place...
TGACTCTATGCCGGTTTGAGTTCTTAATCTTAGACCCCAATATGGAGGGCATTCTGCAGGGTAAATCTTTCTGTTAGTTTCTTTATTTTGGATATTCAATTTGTAGTCAATTTAATTGCCGGAAACTGTAAAACTTTGACTTTTCATAATACTAACACCGTTGTTCACACAGTGCAAAGGCTTGTGTCCAGTCACCTTTTGCATCCAACATGTACCAACAAAGGCAACTGCAATGGCCAAGAGTCAGGTCTAATTATTGAACTTCTTACAGTACTACTATAGTATATCCATACCAACATTGGGCACTAGTTTTGGAATAGCCAGTGCTAGCTGGCCTTGAATAATGAGGGATCCTCTCCGGTTACAGATGTTCTTGCATGGGTATTTGGCAGAACGGGTTGTTGATGTCACAATAGATTCTTAATCAAAGAGAAAACAAAAAGAAAAAGAACTATACGATCATGTCTCTCTTGCAGGACAATTGTGGACCTCATTGTCTCCCACTTGAACATGTCCCCAGACCCTCCTTTTTCACTACCACACATGATGACCAGCTATGACAAAAACAACTGTGCAAGGTGAACAATATTAAGGCATACTAGGTGTTTCCCAACAGTTCCCTTAACAGAGTGTCCCCCTTTGGTTAGGCCCATCACCTGAGGGGCGAGGCCAGAGCACTGCAATCTTTCTAACTATTAATAATGAAATATTAAAGAAATTAACTACCCCCCGTGGTAGAGTTCTGTCAAGTCACATAATTCCCATATCTGTCACAAATTGTGACTAGGCAAGGCAGATTTTACATGAATAATAGTTATTATTCACAGGAATGTTGCTGTTTCACACTATAAAGTCAGTTCACTTATCGTATCCCAGAGTACTACGTGATAGTGAGTAATTGTTAAGAGATGATTGCTTGATTGTTATCATGACTCACAATTGTAACTAATTACATGTAATGACCTTTGCACTTCACTCACATTATGAGTCACAGGTTTAACACATGTCACTCAGAGGAGAACATGATTTATTTTATAAGTTTTGATTGGTGCATGGTATATGGGCCTGTGAGTTAAATGAGTCATCTGATATGTATGATGCAATGACTCACTTATGAGTCATAGAAGTTATGTATCAAGAGGTGATGGGACATCAGGGTTTAGGGCTGTGGAGATGCCTATATAAAGTATGCTTTCAGGCGTCAGAGAGAGCACCTGCCCCCGGACCGGGAACAGTAGGACTGTCCCATCCTGTTCTCCGACCTCGCCCCCCCATTGCTGCAACTGCGGTAATGACCACACCGCCACCTTCAAAGAGTGTCCGGCTCGACCTCGACCTGCTGTCCCATCCCGACCTCCCACCCCAGAACCCCAGGGTCAAGAACCCATGGATGTGGCCGTCGATGGCCACCTCACACCCCAGAACCCCAGGGTCAAGACCCCATGGACGTGGTCATCGATGGTGACCAGGCACCCTCTACTCCCACGGGCGGGGCGTGTCCCAGTCAGATGGACTGCATAACCCCTGGACAACTCCCTCGAGCAGGCCCTCCACGCCCCAGTTCCACTTAAGGCTTTGGGGGTCCTCTCCCCCTGGAGGAACCAAGCCCGTCCCCAGCACCCTCTGCTCGTCAGATAGGTCCCGGAAATGAGTAACGCGGCCCCCCTATCGAGTAGGAGGCAGGCCTCCTCCCTCTCCCTCTTTTCCGTCATCCAACATAACTGCCTTGGGAGCTCGGATGTTTTGCTTTCCTTATTTGAGTCTTTCAAAGAGAGGTGCAGATACCCTTCGGTGGTCCTCCTTCATGACCCTCCTGTTAGTCAAGCCCGCCTTCCCTCCTTTAATGGCTTGCTGCCGTTGTTTCCTCCGGTCAGGAAGCCCAGGGTGGCATCTTAAGTACATCGTTGTTTTTTTGATCGTTTTTCCGTGTTGCCAAGTTTCACCGAGAGAGTCGACTTCATGTCCCTCGATATCTCTTGCCAGAAACCTCTGTTTCGCTCCTGTTTCCACTGCTTTGGGCTGGTCAACGCCTACTCAGCAACTCAGGGGACCGAAGGGTCCACTCCGTCCCCCCAGAATCCCTCTTCCCGGACACAGGCGTCCGGCTTTTGGTGGTGGGAGACCTGAACATCGACAACTCCCTAGCCGACCTGCTGTGTTCCTTTTCGTCCCAGGAAGTCTCCTCCTCCCCCCCATACTTTGACCTGGTGGTGCTGGGTGGTTTCGGACTGCTTAACTCCTCAGCCATGTATAATACGATCCCCCTCTCAGGAAAGGCACGCCCCTCCATTATCGAGCTTGCTTTTGTAAACCCCCTGCTTCTACCTTTGGTTAAAGGCTGGGAAACCTCCCTCCCCTCGACGTGGTCGGACCACGTCTCTATCACGATAGTACTCACTTCTCCGTCTCCGTCTCAGGCCCCCCCATGCCTTGGGTGGGACCACACGGACTGGGAGCTGCTCTCTCCCGCCGGCGAAAACTCCATAGTCCCCCCTGCACCACCGTGCCCCTGCCCCAAGGCCCTAGACCAGTGGCTCTCTGGAACGCTTGACCACCTCACGGGCCTTCTTAAAGACCACACCGGAAGCTCGTGCCCTTCGCCCCACTGCAAACCTTCATGGTCCCTCCACCTCACCAGCAGGCGCCGCTAATACCATAAGACAGCAGGTCAGGCCCGCAAACAAGGTAGCATTGGCCAGAGAGACAAGGCGAATGTCTCAAGAACAGGCCACTTCACGGCCATCAAAGTCGCGAAGAATAAACACGGGTCCTGCTTTCTACTTTCAGCCACCCCCAAGAACCTGTGGACGGCAAAAAGGTTCGCCTCAGGCAGTGCTCCCCCCCGCTGTCCTTCCCTCCCCGGGGCTGAAACCCCACAGCAGATGAACGAGGCCCTAATGGGCCATTTCTTGCCTCCCAAAGCAGCCTTCTCTCCCCCCCCTAGACTGAGGGCGCACAACTCAACACGCCCACACACCAAGGAAGAGATCGCGCATGCGGTCTCCAAGTCCGCCTTCTCGTCGGCGCCTGGCTGTTAGGCCCACAGACTCCCCGTAAGGATTCACAGGGCAAAGTTACCCTACCTTGACGCAAACGAAGTTCGAAGGAAAAAGATAACAGCCTCCACCAGCCCCGGCGTTGGGACGGCGCGTCATCACTGGCCGCCTTGGTACTTGCGTCCCAACACCAAAAGCCACCATCAATGGATCATATCTTATAACACCGTATACGTCACGGCCGTCCGTCTGACCGGATCCTGTCGGCGGGATGTATGTGGGGAGGCCTCCGGGCACCTTATGCAGGTGGAAGCAGGTGGATCAGACCACGGCGCATAAGGTTACAGACACTTGAAGACAGAGGGTGCGAAGAGTGGGTCGAATGTAACAGGACGTTCGCAAGAAAGTTAGTCCCCTCGTACCTACGAAGTCGCGTAGAGTACCAAGGAGGTAAGTATGCCCAGTAAGTGGATCAGGTGCATCCACAGAGGACAAGTTGGTAAAGGATGGAGTCCGAGGGGAAAAGCCCATAGGTACGATCCTGAGGACAAGTGGTGTAATGCCGGAAGACCAGAATACCACATGCAGTCGCATGTGGAATTCTGCACAGAACCAGCAAACGAAGAATGGCCATCTTCGGTCCAGCGAGTTAGACGACCCTCGGTGAGCACCGGGGCAAGATAATTCGTAACTATTGTTGTCAACGGATAAACGGATGAGCTGACACCTGACGTGGTCTCCACCCCAGCAGGGATAACAGCCGCGCAGACCGATAAGTTGACCATAGGAGCAAAAAGATGTGGTAGCGAGTTTTCAGGGTCAACGAGTGTTCGCACTCAGGTGAAGTTCGCAGAGTTGCGGGCAAGATACTTACTTAGTATAGAGTTAGCCTGTATACCGCGATTGCTTAGATGGGGAATATAAATATTGAGGCATCTTCGCTGCTATTAGACATAACAAGCACGGAGAAGAGATCTTATCAATAGAATAAGTTATCTACACTTTTATAACGTTAACAATACTTCGACTATCTATACCAAACCGAGCCATTATATCTAGCCTACATTACTCGTGTCTTCTTAACGTGTTCTCCGATATAATTACGAATAAGGTCCTAGCTGTCAGAATACGTCACGCCGAGGCTACCACCTAACAGTATATTGATCCTTCTCATTGTTACCGAGACGAATGCTTGGCAGAGACACTAATACTCCCAAACTCAAAAAAGCTTTCGAACCAAGATCTTTGAGTACTATCTCAATAGACAAAGTCCTCACCCCGATACCCGGGTTAGGGCCCACGAGCCCTACCACGAGTCATATTTCTGGTGGATAAACCCAGAAAACACTGACACACTCGAAGACATAGCCACACTATACCAATACCAGTACGGTGAAAACTTTACCTACAAAACCCCCTCGGAGAACTCATACTCTATTTGGTACACCCGGTACCCAGAAAGCGACCAACACTCAAGTCAGTGTTTTGTGATACTGATAGTGTGGGGAGGAAACAAAACATAAGTTTCCCAATAAGAAGTCGAAAAAATGGCCTCTGACCGCAAAGCTCCGGAAGTCATGGAATCGCAAGTAGGAGAGGAAGGAAAAGAATGGGGTGATGAGCTCTCCTCCGCCGCAGCCCCAAGTGTGGAGACAACGGTCACCCACGTAGCCCGGTCACACTCAGCTGACCGAACGCCGCGATGCCCTGTCGGACTAGGCTTTCCAGCCAAATATGGGCCACCACGGAGAAGTGGTCGCCGAACGCCAGAACACACAACTGAATCCCTCATCGCAGTTCGAATTCGGAAACCAGAACAAATCCTAGGCCGATTCGACCAAAAGCTTACCGTTAGCCAATATAGGCAACAACTTGCGTTCAGTTCCCTACCGACCGAGATACTGTTCATGGCCCAAGAGCTGGTAAAAGTCAAAATACATTTGAAATCCGGGGTCCAGATAGTCGGTGGAGAGCTTGCCCGAATAGATGAACAAGTACAGCTTTTGCACTTGGAATCTCACAAGGTTCAAGGGAGCTTCACTACCCAGGTCGCGGAACGACTAGGGGAGACAGATAAGAGACAGGGCAGACAGGAGGCTGTTACCTCCCATCTCCACAAAGCCGTGCGAGGGACTGGCGAACAGTCTATCAATCGGGACCTACTCCTGGACCAGGAGATCGTTCAGATAAAGGAACAACACAAACGGGAGTGGGCAAATCACGAGATAAGCATTAATATTCTGAGAGATGAGCAACGACACCATCAGCAGTCTCTAGAAGCCCAAGATAGCGAGATCACTGTGCTTAACGCTCTGGTGGAACAGTTGATGGGGCAGGTCAAGGCAAAGGGGTGTCAGATCCGACACCAGAAGCTTGAGGGGCGGGAGGGGGAAGACCACCACCACCACCACGGCACGGAGCAACTGGAGCTCCTGGCGGAGGTGGGGGCCGAGACCCTGATGATGTGGGAGAAGGATCTGAAAGAAAGCCAGATGAGAGTTGGAAAGGAAGACCGGCCGTGAGACCTGCACCCCAGCCAGAAGAAGACGACTATGACGCCGCGAATCATGAACAGTTCAACCTGTTCTCTGGAGTCATGGCCAACGCCTTGGGACAACAAACGAGAGTCCCAGCGGAACCCCCTGCCATGTTTAGGAACGAGAAACACCAAGATATACGTATGTGGCTATTAACCTGTACCCATTATTTTGGTCAAAACAGTTGGCAATGGGAAAATGAGGCACAGCGAATCCGATACGCCATAAGCCGGATGGATAGGAAAGAAGTCGCACCGTTTGCGTTAACCTATCGACGACAAATGACCGGAGAAATGGGTTATAGGAGACAAGAAGGATACGAGTTCTGGCACGTCTTTGCAGAACAAGCCCTGTGCCGCTTCGGACCCACCGATGAAGCAGAAAAATCCCTACGCGAAATGGGATTGGTCAAATATCGCGTTGAGGTCGCAAAATTCTTGAGGGAGATGGAAAATTTAAATTTCCATGCAAGAGTCACCGGGATAGCCTGGAGGAAAATGATTGAAGGCAAACTCTCTGTCGAAGCATTACGACGACTCTGACAGAGAGAATATGTCGACGATGGGGAATGGTTGGAAGCAGTCAGGTCCGTAACCCGCGCTGAAGAAGATTTCAAAGAACGGAAGAATATTCGAGGGGGTGGTCCCTCCGGCGCGACAAGAGGCGAGAAAAGAAAATTGGTGGATTCGAAGCCAACCGTACCCACAAAGCGTGTAAAAAAACAATACACCGCTAGGGAAAAAGCGGCTTACCAAAAGAGAAAGCCTGGGGAAAGAAAGGTAAAGAAAGAAGGGTCGGTGGCACCGGCGGGGGAAATCAAACACAAGGTGTGAGCAGAGGCCCACAAGGGCGTCGATCAAAAACTTGTCGATAAACAGAAATCTGACAACGAATGCAGCCGGTGCTGAATGAAAAACCACAACTGGAAATACTGTCGAATGCCGATACAGGTGTCGGCCGTATACCGGGGGCAATCGAAGCCCAGACTACAGTCCACATTGGCACCGGAACGACGCCCCCAGGTAGCCACTGTGGCCGTTGATCGCCAGGGAGAAAGCTCGAATCGAGCGGTGCAAAGGCCCCAAGCTTGGGCATTTGACGATAACCCCATTTTATACAAAGTCATCCAGGTACGGACAACAATGGTGTTCGGGTAGTCAGGTTGCCGCCACGAATCGAAAGACCTGTGGCGTAGTCGGTGACCATATCCCACCGCAAGGCTAAAAGACCAAAGGATAGCGGTTGCCATTTTGGGTCCAAAAAGGGGTAGTCCGTGCTCACCACAGGAGTCACAAAAAAAAAGTTACAAGTGAAGAAAGCGGTCGACGAGACTAAATGGGAAAGAGAAGACTACCATTCTTCAGAACGGAAGTTGAGTTGCACGACACGCGAAGGAGGGTCGAAATCCAGGGCAACGTGACTTTCTCTCCGGGTAAAACAGTCGGGCAAATAGAAGCTGGGGGCGCTTCTATTCGGCACAAGGTTCATGCCCGACGAATGGTGTCCGAGAGGGTCTCGGGAGTGAGACCAAACTCGAAGGCCGAGGTACGGTGGATTCGTCACAGGGGACAGCCTCACATGAGGGCTCAGTCGACGATAAAGGGCCGCGCACCCTAGTCGCGAACTCGAGGGGTACTCTAGTGAACCACCACTCCTGTGATATGGGAACTCCTCAGCAGGAGGTAAAGACCGCGAGTAGTGGGCTGCCCGATATCAAGATAATAGACACTTATTGTAATAGTTTGTCTGCGGAGGCTTTAAGATCCGAAACTGCGCAGGCGCGGTAACAAACCCCCACGCTAGTTGTAACCGCGAGGATGAAGAGATCTCATCAAAACCCGAGCGAAAGCTCTAGACCCGTTAAAAAACCAAAGCATTACGCCTCCCCAGAAGGGAAGGCATTTATTGATGTAAAAGGACGAAAACATGTAATAAGCGTGCCCTTAGATTCGTGTTCAAATATCTTTCTTATAAACAAAAACACCGAACGACGGCTCGAAATCCCGACCGAAGCTAGGGATTCACCTTTAAAAATCACACCCTTCGATGGCGAAACCGCACCTACTAGAGGAATATTCTATACCCATCCTATTCTCCTAGAAATCGGTGCCAACGGCCACCGGAGCATGATAACCTGCAAAATTGCTAACGCAGGAAGACATGATTTAATCATACCCTTTGGGTGGTGGCATAACGAACACCCCCTCAAAAATATAGTAGACCCAAGTAAATGGGCCTTTGAAGAAACAAGGTGTCACGCTGATATAGAAGATGAAGCGGTGGCAAATATATTTGAATAAGATAAAACTGTGGCTTACGAGGAGGACGCACAGTATGTGGGACGGATTGAACCAGAGGAAGAACGGGCCGAGCCCCCATGGGGGCCGATTTACGCAATCTCGGCACACCTGTTGAATGAGCTGGATAAGTACCTCAAGAAAATGATGGCTGAGGGAAAAATAGCTGACAGCGAATCCCCTTACGGTGCTCCAATCCTCTTCGTTCCAAAACCAGATGGCAGTCTCCGACTATGCGTAGACTATAGGAACCTCAACAAGATGAGAATCCTGAATAAATACCCTCTACCACTCATGGACGAACTCCGAGACTGCGTTGCTGGAGGAAAGGTATTCACCAAACTTGACCTAAAAGACGGATATCATCTTATTCGAATGAGGAAAGGCGATGAGCATAAAACAGCCTTTCGTACACGATACGGTCAGTACGAATACAAAGTCAAGCCTTTCGGGCTGGTGAACGCTCCCGCAACGTTTCAGACAATGATGAACAACATCCTAAGGGAATTCTTGGACCACGGAGTAGTCGTCTATCTACACGATATCGTAATATAGTCTAAAAATATGGACGACCACATCAAACTTGTTCAAAAAGTCCTCGACCGACTCGAACAGCACGACTTGGCAGTCTCGTTGAAAAAGTCTGTGTTCCACCAAGAAGAGGTTGAATTCTTAGGATACATTGTCACAACAAGTGGAGTCACGATGAGTGATAGAAAAGTGAAAAGCGGCCAAAAATGGGCACACCCGAGATCGGTTAAGGAAGTACATATTTTCATTGGATTTGCAAACTTTTACAGACGTTTCATCAAAGATTTTTCAAAAGTATGCAAGGCAATAACCGAGACGTTGAAAGGAAACCCAAAGGATTTTCACTGGGGAAGAGAGCAGGAAGAGGCTTTTGACGAGTTGAAAAAGAGGTTTACAACGGCACCAATTGTATCGCATTTCTACACAGGAAGAAGAACGGTGGTCGAAACAGACGCAAGCGACTTTGCGCTTGGTTGCGTACTATCTCAGTACCAGGGCAGACGGATTCACCTGGTAGCTTTCCATTCTGGAAAATTAAACAGTGCTGAAAGAAACTACAAGATACATGACAAGGAATTACTCGCAATAATGGAAGCGTTCAAAGAGTGGAAAAGATACCTCTGGGGTGAAGAAGAACCTGTGACGGTATACACCAACCACCAAAACCTGCAGTCCTTCTTATCCAAAAAGGTCTTGAACCAATGACAAATCCGATGGGCACAGGAGTTGACCAACCATAACTGCAAAATAGTCTACAGTCCGGGAAGCCGAGGCGGGAAGCCCGACGCGTTAAGTAGACGGCCGGAGTACTGTCCTAAGGAGGGAGCTCGTCACAGTGAACAGTTAATTCTGAAATCAGAACATTTTCAAATTTCCGTAATTCATCAGAAACGAAGCGCGGAAACAGCTCTCATCCCAGAAACACGCGAATCTGGAAATCTCCGAATCATGAAGCTCTCGGACAAGGCTATAACCCCAACGAAAGGATCACGGTTTGCGGCCGGTCATGACATCTACGCCCTGAGAGACGGCCTGGTACCAGCAAAACGACAGACAATGGTCGAGACAGGTATTGCGATAGGATTGCCGGAAGGAACCTAACGAAGGCTAGCGGCAAGAAGTGGTATAGCTAGCAAGATGGGAATCGCAGTGGGCGGTGGTGTAATAGAGGCGGATTACACAGGAGAAGTTAAGGTCATACTTCGTAATCATGGGGTGGCAGACTGCGTATTCAAGGCAGGACATTGAATAGCGCAACTCATAATAGAAAAGGTTGCCAACGCCGATGCCATGGAGGTAGACGACCTAGAAACAACCGAGCGAGGAAAAATGGGTTTTGGGTCAAGCGATCTAAACCCTAAGCGATCCATCACGGCTAAAGAAGAAGAAGTCAAAATGTGTTTCCTTCACGCAGACCCAAGCGAAAACGAATTCTTTAGCACTGCTCATATCGGATATCACCCACGGTTAATGAAAGAAAGAGAAATGTTATCAAGCACTCACTTCAATGCAGCCCTGACGCGAACAATGCACGATGCATTTCGGGAAAAGATTAGGACGGCTGGAAAGGAGGTCGAGAAGTGGCAGAACTGAGGCCATGAACTGGTTATGGTAAGAGAAGGCAGAAAAAAGATGCCAGAAGAATGGATAGAAAAGGACGGGTTACTATATTACAAAAATCGTTTGTACATCCCCAAGAACAAAGCCCTTCAAACCGAGATAGCCCAAGGCTGTCACCACTCATTAGTAGCGGGGCAGTTCGGACAGGAAAAAACGATTCAGATAGTAACAAGGGACTTTTACTGGAAAGGACTCGCAGATTGGATCAGAGATGATGTACGATCCTGCAACGAATGTCAACATAGCAAGTCCCCACGGCATCCTAAGTACGGGTTACTTCAACCTTTAGAAGTACCCTACTAGTATCCCGCCTGGTCCTCCATATCGACGGATTTCAACACACAGCTACCGGAATAGCAGGGCAAGACCCAGATCATGGTAGTAGCAGACCGGTTCACCAAGATAGATCATTTTATCGGCCTCCACGAAAAGGAAACCGCAAAGGATGTTGCAGACATCTGCCTTGGGGAAGTCTGGAAACTTCATGGATTACCAACCGAAATCATATCGGACATGGACGCCAAGCTTGCTAGCGAATTCTGGGAATCATTGTGCAAAATGCTGGGAGTTAAACGACGCAGGTCAACGGCGTACCAGCCTCAAACTGACGGACAAATGGAGGGAACCAACCAAGTGCTGGAAGGTTACTTACCAACGTTTGTTAATTACGATGAAAATGACTGGTATCAACTATTGCCGTTAGCAGAACATGCGTACAATAACTCGGCAACTAACGCACACAAAATGACCCCATTCTTCGCCAACTACGGCTTTCATCCACAGACTGAATGGATGAAAGAAAGAGAAGCTCATGACCCGGGGGCGACATTGTACGCTCACTGGATGCAGGACATACATCGACAGGCGAAACAAACCCTAGAAGATACACGGGAATCGAGGAAAAAATATTATGACCGAAAAGCGAAGGAACAACCCGGCATCGAGGGCGGCCAGTTGGTAATGTTGAATGCGAAGAACATGCGTACCAAACGACCATCGAAGAAGCTGAGTCCGAAACTATATGGCCCTTTCAAAGTGTTAGAAAAGAAGGGAAGCCGGGCGTACAAGTTAGAAATATCGCCGTGGTGGAAAATTCATCCACTGTTTCATGTTTCACTGTTGGAACCCTACCGAGCCTCAAACCGACCAAGCCGCGAACAACCCCCACCAGATCCCGAAGACATCGAGGGCGATTTAGAATGGCAGGTGGAAAGGATCGTCAAGAGTGAGAGCATTTCCTACACGCGAAAGGTTTGAGGAAGGAATAGGTGGATGAAAGAGCTTCGGTATTTTGTGAAATGGAAAGGCTGCTCAGAAGATGAGAATATTTGGGAGACACCCGAAGGTATGAAGAACCCGCAGGAAGAGGTGGAAAGGTTTCATAGAGAGAATCCGGAGATGCTCGGCCCGTGACAGGTTGAGTGACATAAGAAAGGTTTTCCATCGGCGGACAAGTAAACTTCGGTGGTTTTTACCCCTACTATGGGGAGCTCGAGATGGGAAATAGAGTTTATAAATTGACATAGAGTATTCGGGACGAACACTCTGAAGTGGGGAGCTCGTGTTAGGGGCACAGACTCCCTGTGAGGATTTACAGGGCAAAGTTACCCTACCTTGACGCAAACGAACTTCGAAGGAAAGAGATAACACTCCCCTCCAGCCCCGGCGTTGGGACGGCGCGTCATCACTGGCCACCTGGGTGGTTGCGTCCCAACACCAAAGGCCACTATCCATGGAACACATGTTATAACACCGTATACTTCGCCGCCGTCCTTCCGACCGGATCCGGTTCGCAGGATATATGAGGGGAGACCTCCGGTCACGTTATGCAAGTTGGGGCATGAGAATCGGACGACGGCGCATCAAGCGACAGACATTGAAGACAGACGGTCGAAAGTGTGGGTCGAAGGTCCCGGGACGTTACACACGAAAATTCGTCTCCTCGTATCTACGAAATCACGTAGAGTACGAAGGAGGTAATGATGTGTAACAATCCTATTGTAATTAGGTATGCAACAGGCAACGATAGTTATTTCCTAAGTAAGCAAGTCTCCTTATTCTACCCTATGACTTATGGAAGCACAATCTACTCAAATAGTACGGAACTGGCTTGCTTGTCTCGAGTGATCCATCGAAGGACACTATCTCCTCAGATAGTAATATGGGTGGATTGTCGTGCTTGATAGAACTATCACAATAGTCCTATGTTCGAGCAGCCCGTCGAGACTATCACAATAGTCTCCGGGTTCTTCAGAGCGTAAGCCCTCGTGGTGGAGGAGCGTTTTTGGTAAAGGGAGTAAAGAGTAATCGTATTGCAATATCTTGCGTATAGAAAAGTACTTAGATGGTTGGGTGAAGATCCTATCTCTTGGTCGGTTTTTTTTTTTTTTTTTTTTTTTAATAATGCGTGATTTGTTTTAAGGTACAAAAACCATA
>Ga0307510_10008242_pt1 | contig 12415 bp, 9 predicted proteins | sample 12_EM_MG_FD_207224 | JGI IMG/M metagenome (GOLD analysis project Ga0307510, IMG submission 207224) | Populus trichocarpa ectomycorrhiza microbial communities from riparian zone in the Pacific Northwest, United States - 12_EM | ecosystem: Host-associated > Plants > Roots > Unclassified | place...
TCCTATTCTACATGCTATGATTGCATCGCTCGCTGCAGGGGTCTGTTCGGAGAGAGTCCGGTACTCCCGGAACGCCGAAGGCGCAAGTTTCCGCCCGGAAACGCTCAGGCAACAGGACGGCAGACCTCAGTGGGCGCTTCTATAGACATAAGAAGCGCCTCCAGCGGGCTCTGGAGAGTGGTGTCTCAATGAACAGGGACACCCACCGAAGGGGAGCGGCGCTCACTGGCGTCTGATCTCTCAGGTCCAAGGACAGATGGGCGGCACGTGCATTGGCAGTGCTGTCTATTGTCTTGGAGGACCGATGGGACGTAAAACTCCGCTTTTTGAGCTTCACCAGGAACTTGGCGCCAGGATCGTCGACTTCGGCGGTTGGGACATGCCGGTTCAATACTCTTCACAGATCACCGAGCACCACGCCGTGCGTCGTGCCTCGGGTGTCTTCGATGTCTCGCACATGTGCCCCGTCGATCTCAAAGGCGCGCGGGTACGCGAGTTTCTCCAGCACCTGCTGGCGAACGATGTATCGAAGCTGCAACGTCCCGGCAAGGCGCTCTATTCCTGCATGCTCAATGAAGCAGGCGGAGTGCTCGACGATCTCATCGTCTACTTCCTCAACGATTCGTGGTTCCGGCTCGTCGTCAACGCGGGCACGCGAGACAAGGACCTGGCGTGGATTCGTCAGCACAGCGCGAAGTTCGACGTCGAGGTCACCGAGCTGACCGATCTCGCCATGCTGGCGATTCAAGGTCCCGAAGCGCGTATGAAGACCGCCTCGCTGCTGTCAGCTTCTGCTGCAGATACAGCCCTCGCGCTCGGTCCATTCTTCGGCCGCCAGATCGACAACTGGTTCGTGGCGCGCACGGGTTACACAGGCGAGGACGGCTTTGAAGTGATGCTTCCCGCCGCGGATGCCGTACGCATCTGGCGCGAGTTGAATGCAGCCGGTGTTGCATCCTGCGGCCTGGGAGCGCGTGACACGCTTCGGCTCGAGGCCGGCATGAACCTGTATGGCAACGATATGGATGAGAAAACTCATCCATTCGAATCAGGCCTGGCGTGGACGGTGGCGATGCAACCTGCCGACCGTCACTTCATCGGGCGCAGCGCCCTCGAAAACATCACTCCTTCGCGGCAACTCGTGGGCCTGTTACTGGAGGAACGTGGCGTCCTTCGCGGTCACCAGCGAGTGGTGACGCCCGCCGGAGCTGGCGAAATCACCAGTGGCACCTTCTCTCCAACTCTCGAGCGCTCGATTGCACTCGCGCGGGTCCCTGCCGGCGCTCTGCAACAGGTGCAGGTGGACATCCGTGGAAAGCTTCTCAACGCGCGGGTGGTGAAGCCCCCGTTTGTACGTTTCGGCAAGACGATGATTGAACCCGGAGTAATCGCATGAGCAATGTTCCTCCCGATCTGAAGTACACCAAGACCCACGAATGGGTGCGCAACCTGGCCGATGGCACGGTTGAGATCGGGATTACCGATCACGCCCAACACGCCCTCGGCGACCTGGTTTTTGTAGAGGTTCCGGAGTCCGGGCGCGCCGTGAAGGTCGGCGACCCGACGGCCGTGGTTGAATCCGTGAAAGCCGCGTCGGATGTGTATTCCCCCGTTGCAGGTGTTGTCACGCAGGGCAATCCGGGGCTCGCCTCGGAACCTGAAGCCGTCAACACCGATCCTTATGGCAAGGGCTGGCTGATGCGCCTGCGTCCCACGAACGGGACTGCTACGGCCGAACTGATGGCAGCGCCCGAGTATCTGAAGCTGTTGCAGACGGAGGCCGGCTGATGGCGTTCATCCCACATACCCCCGCTGACGTCGAGGCCATGCTCGCGACCATCGGCGTGTCGAGCATCGAACAGTTGTTCGATGAAATTCCCGCTTCATTGCGCGTGAAGTCACTGGACGGCGTGCCGGTTGGACTGAACGAGATGCAGATCGGGCGGCTCATGAGTGAGCGCGCCCGCGCCGACGGCCGGCCGCTGTGCTTCATCGGGGCCGGAGCCTACGAGCATCACATTCCATCCGCGGTCTGGGCCATTACGACCCGTGGCGAGTTCTATAGCGCCTACACGCCCTATCAGGCGGAGGCGAGCCAGGGCACGCTGCAGCTCATCTACGAATATCAGTCGATGATCGCGAACCTGACCGGCATGGATGTCTCCAATGCCTCCCTGTACGACGGCGCATCCGCCGTAGCCGAAGCGAGCCTCATGGCGGTTCGGGCCAACCGCAAGTCGAAATCGCTGCGTGTGCTGATTCCTCGCACCGTGAGCCCGATGTATCGCCGGGTTGCGATCGCGACGGCGGGCAACCAGGGCCTGCGGTTCGAGGATGTTGCCTACAGCCCGGACAGTGGGCTCACGCCCGTCGAGGTCCTGAAGAAATACGAGGGTGAGGACATCACGGCACTGGTCATCCAACAGCCCAATTTCTTCGGGCAGCTCGAGGATGTGGATGCACTGACCGACTGGGCCCATGCCCACGGTATTTTCGTCATTGCCGTGGTGAATCCCACCTCGCTTGCACTGCTGAAGCCGCCAGGTGAGTGGGGCACAACCGGGAAGGGAGCCGACATCGTTGTTGGCGACGGCCAGCCGCTCGGAGTGCCGCTGTCCTCCGGTGGTCCGTACTTCGGCTTCATGACCACTCGCACGGAGTATGTCCGGCAGATGCCCGGCCGTATCGTGGGGCGCACGGTCGATCTGAATGGTCGCGAGGGCTTCACCCTGACTCTGCAGGCCCGCGAGCAGCACATCCGCCGCGCCAAGGCGACGTCCAACATCTGCACCAACCAGGGGCTGCTGGTCACCGCTGCGACGATCTACATGTCCCTGATGGGGCCTGTCGGGCTGGAGCGAACGGCCGCGGCTTCTCATGCGCGTGCCAACGACCTGCTGATGGCGCTGACGAGCGTCAAAGGCGTGCGTCGGGCCTTCACCGGACCGTTCTTTCATGAAGCGGTTGTGTTGTTCGATCGCCCGGTGGCCCCCATCCTGACTTCACTCGCCAATCGCGGAATCCTGGGTGGCCTCGACCTCTCGGAAGCTTTCCCCGAGTTGGGATACGCCCTGCTCGTGTGCGCCACCGAGACGAAGACACTGAGCGACATCAACAGTTATGTGACGGCACTGGGCGAGGCCCTGCAGTCCGCCGTGCGCGCCGCCTGAGGAATTCCCAATGCGAGCCCAAGACAAAGACCACGAGAAGGTGATTTTCGAGTATTCGCATCCGGGCCGTGGCGCCACGGATCAATGGCCGCAGGAGTTGCCTGACTCGGCCACCGCGGACCTGCCGCAAAAGCTGCGGCGCAGCCGCCGTGCGCAGTTGCCGGAAGTGAGCGAGCTCGAGACGGTGAGGCATTTCACCCGCCTGTCGCATCTCAACTTCTCCATCGACACGCACTTCTACCCGTTGGGGTCGTGCACAATGAAGTACAACCCGAAGGCCTGTAATCAGTACGCGATGCTGCCCGAGCTGCTGGGCAGGCATCCGCTCGGCCCGGAGTCGCACGGCCAGGGCTTCCTCGCCTGCATGTACGAGCTGCAGGAGATGTTGAAGGAAGTGACGGGCATGCAGGGTGTTGCCCTGAGCCCCATGGCCGGTGCGCATGGCGAGTTTGCCGGCGTGGCCATGATCCGTGCCTACCATCGCTCGCGCGGCGACCTGGCCCGCAACGAGATCATTGTTCCGGAAGCGGCACATGGGACCAACCCCGCGACCGCCACGATGTGCGGCTGCGTCGTGCGCGAGATCCCGGTGAACGAAGAGGGCGACATCGACCTCGAGACCCTCAAAGCCGCTGTCGGCCCCAACACCGCCGGCATTATGTTGACTAACCCTTCAACCCTGGGGGTGTTTGAACGGCGGATCGAGGAAGTGGCCCGGATCGTTCATGCAGCCGGTGGCCTGCTGTATTACGACGGGGCCAACCTCAATGCCATCCTGGGCAAGGTGCGTCCGGGCGACATGGGCTTCGATGTCATTCACATGAACCTCCACAAGACCTTCTCAACCCCGCATGGCGGCGGAGGTCCGGGTGCCGGTGCGGTGGGTGTGAGCGCGCGTCTGCGGCCTTTCCTGCCGCTGCCGATCGTCGGGTTGGATGAGGGCAACCGTTACCGCTGGCTCACCGAGAAGGATCTTCCGCAGTCCATCGGGCGTTTGTCAGCATTCATGGGCAACGCGGGTGTGCTGTTGCGGGCGTACATATACATGCGGATGCTGGGGCGTGAGGGGATGAGCCAGGTGGGCGAGTACGCCACCCTCAACGCAAACTACATGCTGTCGAGGCTGAAGAGCGCCGGTTTTGATGCGGCGTACCCTTCCCGCCGGGCGAGTCATGAGTTCATCATCACCCTCAAGCGTCAGGCACGTGAACTTGATGTGACAGCCATGGACTTCGCCAAGCGTCTACTCGACCATGGGTTCCACGCCCCAACCACCTATTTCCCGTTGCTGGTGCCGGAATGCCTGTTGATCGAGCCGACGGAAACCGAGAGCAAGGACATTCTGGACGCGTTCGTGAACGCCATGGCGCAGATTCAGCAGGAGGCCGAACAGGAACCCGAGCGCGTGACGAGCGCACCGCATACCATGCCGGTGCGACGGCTCGACGACGTTCGGGCGGCGAAGCAGTTGGATCTGAGATGGAAGCCGACAGCGTAGTCATAGATCGATTCAAGCCCCGGGGCGCCACGCGAATGTGGCGTGCCCTGGGTGCCAGCATCCGCGGCCTGCGGGGCGCATTCCGCGAGGAAGCGGCCTTCCGGCAGGAACTTGCCCTCGCCGTCGTCGTCATACCTCTGGCGATGTGGCTGGGCCACACGGGGGTCGAGCGCGCGTTGCTCATCGCTCCGATGCTGCTCACTCTGGTGGTGGAGCTCATCAACAGTGCCATTGAGGCGACGGTCGACCGGATCGGCTTCGAAAGGCACGCCCTGGCCGGCCTGGCTAAGGATATCGGCTCGGCGGCCGTCCTCATGTCTTTGTTTCTGCTGGGCACGGTCTGGCTGCTGGTTCTGCTCGGCCGGTAGACTACGGGCGGGGCCGCCCGGGTCGGGCGCGCCACCCACGTAGGGGGGCCGCGTCGGCCCTCAACTTCAGGAGTCCTATGCGCTCTGCACGACTGCTTTGGCTGTCTCTCGTTCTCTGTGTCTCCCCCTTATGCGAAGCGCGCGACCCTTCCCCTGCCAAAACGACAGCGGCTGTAACGGAGCCGGCGAAGCAGGGTCCTTCCTCACCGCTACCGGTCCAGCCTACGCCCGCGCTACCGCCGGCTGCTGCGGAGCAGAATGCACAGGTGGCGCAACAGGCCGCTGCCGTTGAGGGCAACCCCGATTGGGCCGTGACCCTGGAGCGGATTGCCGGCAGCGTTGTGTCCATTGATGTGGATTCGACCCGCGCCTTCGATACCGAGTGGAATTCAACTGCGCAGGCCACCGGGTTTGTGGTCGATGCCGAGCGCGGCCTCATTCTCACCAACCGCCACGTTGTGACCCCCGGACCGGTGACGGCCGAAGCGACCTTTCTCAATCGCGAAGAAGTGCAGCTCTTTCCGGTGTACCGCGACCCGGTACATGACTTCGGACTGTATCGCTACGATCCGAGCAAATTGCATTTCATCAAGCCGAAGGCGCTCGCCCTGTATCCGGAAGGCGCGCAGATCGGCCGCGAAATCCGCGTCGTCGGCAATAACGCCGGCGAGCAGCTCTCCATCCTGGCCGGCACCCTGGCGCGGCTCGATCGCGATGCGCCCGAGTACGGCATCGCGAAGTACAACGACTTCAACACTTTCTACTTCCAGGCTGCCTCCGGCACGTCGGGCGGCTCATCCGGCTCGCCTGTCATCGACATCCGCGGACGCGTCATTGCGTTGAACGCCGGCGGTGCCAATGGCAATGCCTCGAGCTTCTATCTGCCCCTCGGGCGAGTCCGCCGCGCTCTCGAGTTGATACAGCAGGGCAAGCCGGTCAACCGCGGCACGCTGTACACCGTTTTCAACTACACCCCCTACGACGAGCTGAAGCGGCTCGGCTTGAACGGCTCGACCGAAGCGGCTGTGCGCAAGACCTTCCCGCAATACACCGGCATGTTGGTTGTAACCGAGGTGCTGCCCGGATCGCCGAGCGAGAACGTGCTGCAGCCGGGCGACGTCCTCGTCAAGGTCAACGGCAAGTATGTAACTCAGTTCGAGCCGCTGGATGATGTCGTGGACACCAGTGTGGGTGGCCAGGTTACGTTGGATCTCGAACGGGGCGGCAAGGCGGTGTCCGCCAAGCTGCCCGTGGGCGACCTGCATGCGATTACGCCGAGCGCCTATGCGGAGCTTGGCGATGCGGTACTGAATGCGTTGTCGTATCAACAGGCGCGTCATTTCAACGTCCCGGTCCGCGGTGTGTATGTTGCGAATCCAGGCTACGTGTTCGCGGCCGCAGGGGTACCGCGCGGCGCCGTGATCACTGCAATGGATTCCAAGCCGGTGGCGACGCTTGCGGATGTTGAACAACACATTGCGCAACTCGGCGACGGCGATCGCGCCTCCGTCCGTTTCATTACCATCGACGATCCCAACGGCAGCCAGTTGCGTTCCATTCGCATGGACCGGCGCTGGTTCCCGGCTCACCACTGTGAGCGGGACGATCGGCAAGGGCTGTGGGATTGCAAGGACCTGGCCGCGGGGCCTGCGCCGAAGCCCCTCAAGGTGTCGACCACGGAGTTTCCGAAGTACAAGGATCCGCGCCTGGAGGCACTGGCACCGTCGCTGGCCATGGTTGCTTTTGACATGCCGTATTCGGTGTCGGGCATCACTGAGCGCAACTATCACGGCACCGGCCTGATCGTGGACGCTCAGCGCGGGTTGGTGGTTGTCGATCGCAACACTGTCCCGGTCGGAGTGGGCGACGTCACGATCACGCTCGCGGGTACTGTCCAGGTTCCGGGCCGGGTTGTTTACATTCACCCGCAACACAACCTGGCCATGGTGGCATATGACCCCAAGTTGATTGGGAACACGCCGGTCAAATCCGCCAAGCTGGCCGTCCGCGATCTTTCGGCCGGTGAATCCATCTGGGTCGTAGGCCTCGGAGCGGACAGTGCGCTGCGTTCACGGAATACCGGGATTGCGAGCATCGATCCGTTGGAGCTACCGCTGTCGCGAACCATGCGCTTCCGTGACAGCAACCTCGAAGCTGTGCAACTGGTGAATCCACCGCTCGACTTCGACGGCGTCCTTACTGACAAGGCGGGAAATGTGCTCGGACTGTGGTCGAGCTTCGCCTACGAGAGTGGGCGTGAGATCGCCCAGGACAATCGCGGCGTGCCGATCGATCTCGTGGCCGACATGCTCGACCGTGTCAGGAACAACAAGCCGCTGCATTCCCTGGAGGTGGAGTTTGCTGTGCAATCTCTGGCCAGTGCGCGCGAGATCGGCTTGTCGGATGAGTGGTCGCAGAAGCTGGCGCAAAAGAATCCCACCCAGCGCCAGGTGCTGACTGTCGTGCGGATGGTGGGTGGTACGCCGGCATCCCAGGTGCTCCAACAGGGCGACCTGGTGCTCGCAATCGATGGCGAGACGATGACCCAGTTCAGGGAAGTCGAGCGTGCGGCCGCCAACCGTGACACCGTCAAAGTCACGGTCTGGCGCGGTACTGGAGTGCAAACGCTGGACGTCGACACAATGGAGTTGCCCGGAGTCGATATCGACAGGTTGGTTGAGTGGGGTGGCGCTACCTTGCAGTCGCCGCACCGCGCGATGAGCGCACAGCGCGGGATCCCACCTGTCGGTGTGTATGTCGGTTACTTCTCGTATGGCTCTCCCGCGACCCGCTATGGGTTGTATCCCGGACGGCGGATCGTGGAGGTGGATGGGACGCCGACACCGGACCTCGATGCTTTTCTGAAAGCGGTCACGGGTCGCCCGGATCGTGCGTCCGTGCGCTTGAAGACGATCACCTGGAACAATGCGCCGGAAGTGATCACCTTGAAGCTCGACAAGCACTATTTCCCTGCCTACGAGCTGACACACACCGCGTCGGGCTGGGAGCGCAGGGCACTGGAGTAGGCCATACGACTCAGCCGGACCTGTTTGGTGGCCCGCCGCCGGATGTACAGGTTGTACGTCCGGCGGTGCCGTCTCCCGAAGTTGTGCGGGTAGCGAAACGGCTGCCGAAGAATCTGCATATGGGGACTTCGAGCCTGTCGTTCCCCGGTTGGGCGGGTCTCGTCTACGCTGAGCAATATCGGGTCTCCGTGCTGGCGCGACACGGCCTTCGCGCCTATGCGCAACATCCCCTTCTCAACGCTCTCAATGTCGATAGCACGTTCTACAAGCCGCCGGACGTTGCCCTGCTGACCCAACAGGCGGCTCAAGTACCGGAGGATTTCCGGTTTGTGGTGAAGGCCTACACAGGCCTGACCACGGCACCCGATACTCCACGCGCCCGTCAACGGGGAATCGAGCCTGTCTTCCTGGATTCTGCATTCGCGCAGCGCGCGGTGATCCGGCCCTTGATGGCGGCGTTTGGAGCGAAGCTCGGGGCGGTGCTTTTTCAGTTCTCGCCGTTGGGATTCCGCTATACCCAGCGCCCCGAGACGTTTGTCGCGCAACTCGGTGAGTTTCTTGCGGCGTTACCTCGGGGGCCGCTCTATACCATCGAGCTTCGCGATCCGCAGATCCTGGGTCGCAGATATGACGAGGTGCTGGCGACCACTGGCGCGGTGCATTGTTCGACTGTTCATTCGCGCATGCCTGCCGTCGACACCCAGGTACCTGAAGGGGCAGCCGGACCTTTGATCATTCGCTGGATGCTCCAGGCGGGGGATGACTACGAGAGCGCGGGTGCCCGGTTTGCGCCGTTCAATCGGATCCAGGCACCTGATAAGCTCAGCCGAAGCCGTATTTCAGGTCTCGTGCAACGGGGTCTGTCGGCCGGACGCGACGTCTACGTGCTGGCAGCCAACAATGCGGAAGGCTCGGCGCCCCTGACTTTGCAAGAACTTGCGATGGATGTCGCGGCCCGGGCACCTGTTTCGGGCCCCAACTAACCATACCCGTTAATGGATGGCTGGTAGAATTCGCGCCCATGGTTCGAGTTGTCAGAGCTACCCAGGTTGAGATCGACACTGCCGTGCAGGCTTTGCGCGACGGTGAGCTCGTGGCATTCCCCACGGAAACCGTCTACGGGCTCGGCGCCAATGCCCAGAATCCGGCGGCGGTGCGCAAGATCTTTGCGGCCAAGGGGCGGCCAGCCGATCACCCTGTCATCGTTCACCTGGACAGCCCGCGCTTCCTGCATCGTTGGGTGCGTGAGGTACCGGAGGCGGCGAACAAGCTGGCCGAGCGCTTCTGGCCGGGCCCGCTGACGATGGTGATGCCCCGCGCGGCCAACGTTCACGATGTTGTGACTGGCGGCCAGGACACAGTTGCCATTCGCGTCCCCTCACATCCCATGGCACAACAGTTGTTGACGGCGTTTGGGGGCGGTATTGCGGCGCCTTCCGCGAATCGCTATGGGCGGCTGTCGCCGACGCGTGCGGAGCACGTGCGCGATGAGTTGGGCGATTCAGTGAATACGATTCTCGATGGCGGCGAGACGCAGATCGGTCTCGAGTCCACCATTGTCACGTTCGAGGGCTCGAATGTACGGTTGCTGCGGCCGGGTGCGGTCACGGCAGGGCAGATCCGGACAGTCATCGGCGAGATTCTGATGGGTGCGAATCTCGAGTCGCCCCGCGTTCCGGGCAGCACTTCATCTCATTACGCGCCAACCACTTCAATGACCGTTGTGCCGGCTGGCGAGATTGATGCTCATGCGGCTTCTCTCTCCGAGGGAGGACGCCGGGTTGCGGTCCTCGCGCAGCGGTTGCCCCTGAAGTCCCACAAGTACGTCACCTGGATCAACGCCGGGCGTCGTCCGGAGCAGTACGGCCACGACCTGTACGCCAACCTTCGTACGCTGGACAAAGCCGGGTGTACGCAGATCCTGGTCCAGGATGTGCCCGAAGGTGAGAAGTGGGACGCGATCCGCGATCGCCTGATGCGCGCGGCTTCCAGTGTCAGCGAGAGCGGTGACACCGGCGCGATGGCGGTGTTGCCATAATTGGCGAGGCCAACGCGCCGAAGGCGCCCTGCACCGAAGCAGCCGGCAAAAACCACGCTTTTTGCCGGCGGAAAAGAACCCGGGCTCCGCGCGGCCAGTGCCGCGCCAATCAACTAGTCGGCCGGGACTGTTCGCTCCTGCGCCCACGTTCGTAAGGCCTCAATCTTCTCTGCCATCACCACTGACAATGGCTTGGTCGTCTTCAATTCGTGCGCAATGGCGGCTGCATTGACCGGTTGTCCGTTGGCGCGCGCGCTGTACAGCGCGGCAACAATCGCCTGTTCCAATTCCGCTCCGGAAAAACCCGCACTGCGTTTCGCAAGCGCCAGGACTTCCTGGGGGGTGACCTGCAACGAACGTTTGCGGGCATGAATGGCCAGGATGGCCGCCCGCGCTGCTTCGTCCGGCAGGTCGACAAAGAAAATCTCATCGAGCCGTCCCTTGCGAATCAACTCGGGGGGCAGCGCGGTGATGTCGTTGGCGGTGGCGACAACGAAGATGCGGGCGTGTTGTTCGGACAGCCAGGTGAGGAAGGTGCCGAGCACGCGGCGCGAGGTGCCGCTATCACCCTCACCGTCGGCGAGTGCCTTTTCAATCTCGTCGATCCACAACACACACGGTGCGAGAGCCTCGGCGGCCACGAGCGATTCGCGCAGGTTTTTCTCGGACTCGCCGTGCCACTTGCTGTAGAGCGCACCAAAATCCAATCGCAACAGCGGCACACCGAAGATGCCCGCCGCGGCTCGCGCCGCCAGGCTCTTGCCGCAACCCTGCACACCGAGCAGCAGCACACCCTTGGGCGGATCCAACTCGGGTGCCTTGCCATCAAATGCGGGTTTGCGGCTCGTGAGCCAGGTGCGCAGGTTCTGCATTCCGCCGACGTCGGCGAACTTCGCAGTGTCAGGCTCGTAAGTCAGAGTGCCGCCGCGGTTGAGCAGTTGGTACTTGGCAGCCAGCACGCCCTGCAGATCCGACATGGTCAGCGCGCCGTCATCGAAGATTGCCTGGCGCACGAGACGCTCGGCATCCCCTGCGGTGAGGCCGGCCAGGTTGTCGACGAGTTTGGTCAACGCATCCGGCTCGATGACGGCGGTCCGCCCCGGATTGGACTTCGACCACTCGAGCGCGACGCGTTTGACGATCATCTGCCGCTCGTTCACCGACGGCAGTGCGAGTTGCAGGCGCGTGGCAAAGCTCTCGAGCTCTTCGGGCAGAGGGACCTCATGGCTCATGAGGACGATGGTCCGTTCCACCTGCCCATAACCCTGGGCAACGTCCTTCAACATCCGCACATTGATGGGATCGGAGAGGTAGGGGTGGAAGTCGAGAAGCACATAGATCCCCGGCATCGGCGTCGCCTTGAGATGGCGCAGAAGCTGGGGCGGCTCGGCGAGCAGGCGCTGCGGAGCGCCCATGTCGACATCGATCCGCTGCAACCCTTCCGTCACAGTCCATTGAAATACTCCCCAGCCACGTCCGCGCCGGACCTTCAGGCTCGATTCACGGACGAGCGACAGCACACGGGCCTCTTCGCGGGACTCGATGACAATGAGCGCAAAGCGCGAGGCCAGGAGCATTTCCAGCTCGCGACGCGGATCCTGCGGCACGGTAGGGGCAGTCATGCGGCCGAGAATGTAGCAGAACTGGCCGCGGTCCCTTGTCACGCCGTCACGTTTTTCTAACAATGAAGCCTATGCCAACCCGAAATCAGCGTCCCCGATTCATCGATCCGTTTCAGCCTGCCCACATCCGCCGCCTGGTGAAGGAATTTGGCTCACCGTTGCTGATCGTCGACTGTGAGCGTGTCCGGGTCCAATACAAGAAGCTGCGTAAGGCCTTGCCCGGTGTCGATCTGCACTATGCGTTGAAGCCCATGCCCCATCCGGCGGTGGTGACGACGATCCTGGATGAGGGCGGATTTCTGGATCTGGCGACAACAGGCGAGGTGCACCTGGTGCACCGCCTCGGTGCGGACCCGAAGCGCTGTATTCATACACACCCCATCAAACGGGATCAGGACATCCGCAACGCGGTGAATTTCGGTGTGCGTACGTTCGTTGCCGACAACCCGGACGAAGTGCGGAAGTTTGCCCGCTATACCGACAACACCGAGCTGCTGCTGCGTGTCTCCTTCCGCAGCCCCGGTGCGGTGTGCGACCTGTCGCGTAAATTCGGTTGCGATCCCGAGGACCTGTTGGGTCTGGCGCGCCTGGCCGCCGAGGTCGGAGTCGAGGTGCGCGGCTTGTCGTTCCACGTTGGCTCGCAGGCCGGCGATTCCGCCAAGCATGTGGAAGCGTTGAGCGCGTGTGTGAAGT
>Ga0307510_10008243_pt1 | contig 12414 bp, 9 predicted proteins | sample 12_EM_MG_FD_207224 | JGI IMG/M metagenome (GOLD analysis project Ga0307510, IMG submission 207224) | Populus trichocarpa ectomycorrhiza microbial communities from riparian zone in the Pacific Northwest, United States - 12_EM | ecosystem: Host-associated > Plants > Roots > Unclassified | place...
AAAAAATAAAAACAATTATAACCCATACTCTTGATTCCAATAAAAAAAATCACCCAAAATCATTGATTTTCTTCCAAAATAACAAAATTAGCAACTCAAATTAATGTATTTTATAACTAACTAACCAAATTTAAACTTAATTCACAAAAACCTGTATTTTTTTCTATAAATCCCTAATTCTAAACCCAACGTTTTAAAAATCAACAATTAACACAAATTAGCATAAATTATATTAAATCAATAGAGGCAAAGCATGTAATATATATCTAAGTATCGAATGTGGATGATGATAATAACGGTGATGGTTGATTCTTTGGTGAGAGACTTGTGGGTAGAGAGAGAGACCTACGTCGCGGTGGAGAGGGGGAGTGGTCTCGTAATGTATGTGAGAGTGTTTTGTGGTAGGGAGATAGAGGAAAGGCTACGGGTAATGACGGTGAGAGGGGGTGGGTGGTGATTGTGGAGAGAAAAGGAAATTAAGGAGAGAAAGGGGAGAGATTTAGGTTTCGGGGTTATAATTTGTTTGGAGTCACAAGGCTCACTCGTAACTCTCAAGTAACAAATAAGACTTGTGATTCGTATAAGCATATTATTTTTTTAAATATTTTCTGGAATATGATATTTTACTAAATTTCATTTTACAATGTTTAAATAAAAAAATTTTTTAGGTTAACTCATAACCCAGTCCATCTAGTTAAAACCTGACTTAATTTTTTTTAAAAAAATTTAAAATAATATCATTTTAGTTAACCCAAGATTAACTTAGGTTACATCTCTACCCTTAGTACGAGTCAATTTAATAACTTCACTCTTAATCACCATGCCAGTCCCTAGGTATTAACATGGCGTAACTCTTTATCAATTGATAGTTTTTGACACCAGATAACCGCAATGCCAAACACGCAAATGTCAGGGAGATGTGGATGGGACAACCTTAGCACATCCAAGTACTCCTACAGCCCACCCAAGTTCTCTGCTCCCACAACATCAAATCTAGCAGCACTGCTTCAGCATCACCACCCTGCTGTTGCTATGGTAGAAAAAGATTCAAGACTATTTCAACTTTCCAAGTCTTGTGTAGGTATTTGCACTTGCTGTTTCAATGGTTGTTGCCTTGCTTGTCCTGTCGAGATGTCGAAGATAAGTTACAAATGGTTGGGTGCTCCTCTGCTTTTAACGGGTTGTTCAAGTCTAGTTTTAGAACAAGGGGTTTCTTCTCTAAACCTTTTGACTTACCAAATGACACGCTTCGAGACTCTTGAGGTCTTGGAAGCACGCAGGAAAATCACTAGAGAGCTTACTTGTTTATACCACGCAGCAAATGTTGTTTCACCACCACGTCTTCTGCCTATGTAATTCTGTTCAGCAATACGCCTTTGATTTTATCAAACTGTGTTACTAATTAAATAAAAATATACTATTTTAATGTATTTTTAAATAAAAAAATATTTTAAAAAACAGTTGCAATGACTCTCTCGAAGAATTACAAGGCTACTTTGAACAACAAAGTTATAGCTATAATTTGAACGCGATATTAATTTTGCAATTTTGAAATGAGGCCACCCTTCTCTTCTTTATTTCCTTCAAAGCCTACAGAGGTTTGCCTTGCCATGAAGACGCAAAATCAAATATCTCAATTTCTCCGACCTGTTCCTCGGAACAATACTGTTCAATTACAGAAAGTAATATTTGGGGCACCATCAGCTTCAATGCATGTCATCTTGATCTTTTCATATTTCTGAACCTGTTCCCTGTTTTCATTTCCTCCACCACACCTGCACCTCCATGATCACCATCTCTTCCTTGTTTACAAGAAAAAGACGATCCAAGTTCTCAACGCCATAATTTGAGACAAAATCACCTGCTCTGTCTCCCTATTTTCTGGTCTGCATTTCCTCTTCCTGGGTTAGACTTCTGTTTTCATTTCCAACCCACCCACACCTATATGGTTGCTGTCAAGAGTTCCCTGTTTTCCAGGAAGACCAGACTGCGAGTTTGGAGGATCATTAGGTGGGACAATAAGCTCAATCTGCCGCTTTTTCTTAGACCTCCGTTTCTTCCTTTTGGATTTGACTTCTGGTTTTATTTCCACCTCATTTGTACCTGAATGGTCAAAGTGTTCTATCTGTTCCTGAAGACCAGAACCCTCCAATTCCTGATTGATTTTGTTAGGGACAGGGCGTCTGGTTGGGTCCAATCCATCAGCATTTGTGAGTTTACTGTCACCTCCTCTTTGTTCCATGGGAGAACTCCCCAATTTTTCAACATTGTTAATTAGGACGCCATCAGCTTCAATCTTTCTCCTTTTCTTAGATCTTCGTTTCTTTTTCTTGGATTTCAACTCCTTTTTCAATTCCAATGCCCCATCCTCCAATTCCTGATGATTGTTATTTGGGACAGGGTTACTAGTTGCGTCCAATCCATCAGCATTTGTGTGGTTACTGTCAAGTCCTCTTTGTTCCATGAGAAAACAACTCTCCAATTTTTCAACATTGTTAATTAGGACGCCATCAGCTTCGATCTTTCTCCTTTTCTTGGATTCCACCTCTGTTTTCAACTCCAATGCCACATCTCCACCTGCATGAACATCCCCTCCGCTCTGCTCCTGAAGAATGCAACTTTGTAGTTCGCTGATGTGGTGGTTACAGCACCCCAATTTCTCAGCATTTTTGTTTTGGACAGCATCATCATCATTCTGATTCCCTTTCTTATTTCTTTTTCTGGATTTTCTTTTCCTAGATTTTTCTTCTTTGTAATCATTTTCTCCATCTGCACCTCCAGAAGTATGATCACTGTTTCTCTGCTCTTGAATGCTTATTTCCAGCTTCTGAACACCATCGGGTATACCAGCACCTTCCTTACGTTTTCTGTTCTTAGAACTCCTTTTCCTCTTTTTAGATTTTTCTATTTTAATTTCATCCACTCCAGCACTGCCATAACCACCACAGCTTTCCCCCTGTTGCCTGGGAGTAGAACTCTCCATATTCTTGACATTGTTGATAGGGACAAAATCACCTTTACCCACTTGACTTTCTTTAGATCTTCCATCAAGGCAGTTTTTATTGCGTTTACCTCGTTTCCTTTTCTTGGGCTGGACTTGTGTTCTCATTTCTCCCATTCTAGCAGCATCCAGAGGTAACCCACGTTCAGCACATCTGTTGAAGTCCAGGTGCTTTGAAGAACTATATTCTGACACAAGTCGATGAGCCAATTCTGCCAGTTGAGGGCCTGAGATAGACTTGGGGATTTGTCTACAAACAATTTTACAATATTTAGCAAACCAATTAGCATCATTAAGGAGGCCTCTAAACTTTTATCCGGATACAAAATTTTCAATTTGGACTACACTAAGATCATAATTGATCATTTCGTGAAACACTTGAGAACTAGAGTTGGCACTGATGTTTATGGCATGGAAGGAAAGTTTACCTTTTAGAAGATATAGAAGGAATAGCTGGCTCATGCCATAAATGATGTGCATGCAAAATATTGCACTTGGTCACAGACTGAGAACAGGAAAAAAAAAAATTAAGCATCCACAGTGTAGTAACAATCACCCGGGTAAAGAAATTAGGGCAGACCACCTTATTTCAATTTTTCATAACAGAAAATATCAAAAAGAAAAACTGTTACCTTGTTAGGCAAGATAACTCCTTCTGGTAGCCTTGGAATATGAGAATGAAATGGAGGGTATTCATAGAACACTGATCTGCAATAAAGAAAAGAAATAACTTTTGCAAGAGATGACAAACAGTTAGTGAGCAAAGCAAACATCATGTTGTTCAGAAACTTACATCACTTGTTCACTCGCTATCATCAGCATGCCATCAATTGGTGAAAATATCCCGAGAGGCCATTCAGGTTTCTCAGAAATGTAAATGTATCCATTCATTCCACCACTACATAATTAATGAGAAAATACCTTGCCGTAAGCAAAACAATTTCATAAGGGACCTTGGAAAGAGTAAATAATCACTTCTCTATAAGGACCTCAAAAACAAGCAAATAATCACTAGCTACATGCTCCAGTGATATGAAACAAAGTACAGCAAAAGAAATACATACTGCAGAAAAAATAATCACAAAAATCAGAACCAAACTGACAGGATCAATAAATTCCAGCAATGGATAGAAAACAAGTGAGCTGGATATGGGGAGTTATTTGGTTCAACAAGAAAATTTCAATGCACTTACTGTGTATATCAAACAGTCTGAAGTACTTGAGACAATTAATTTATCTCTCGTTTAATTAGTACGGGAGCTGTTGGCGAGGAGATGAAAAGTTAGGAATAAAAAAACCAAGGTTCCTTGCCAGCAATTTAGTAATGTTATCTCTTCTATCTATTCAATACATTTCATGAAACCAACTTCTCGCATGTTTTTTCAATGTTCCTATGGATCCGATTGCACAGCTCCCATACTCCCATACTGAAAAGGCTGGAAACATATAGAACCAAAAAACTGAGCTTGAAGATAATAAAATTTTATACATCTATTTTAACTATCAGCTGTTATTACTTCATGGAAAATCTCAAAGATACTGAGTTCGTAAGTTCATTTTTATATTATTCGCCGAATATTTCTATTCCACATAAGCATGGACTTCTATGGGAGGAAATGAAATAGAAATTGATGATGACATAAAACTAATTGAGAAGACAATGCCCAAGCAACAACAAAATTTAATAGTTCAAAATAGCAGAGACTTGATAATTAAAAAAAAAAGGCCGCCTCTAATTTTTCAATCAGATTTCAGGGAGGCCTCATTTACACACCTGATTTTTGGGTCAATTTTCAATTTGCCATTAGCTGTTGGCAGAGCTGACTGATCTTTGCACTCGAACAGAGAAATTACCTTAACTGCCAAAGGATGTGAAACATGAACACACAGGACATCATAACCCAAACGGTTTCTCCGTCTCTCCTCATCCTGAATATAAATATCATCAGTAAGAACTTTTCAGAAATGTGGAAAATTGGAATTTAGCAACCAAAAATCATATTTTCTCTAATAAAAGCAATGTTAGAAGAGCAATGAATTTGCAACATCATTGCTGGAGATAAATTGACAACAGAAAGGACAATGAAAATCTGACATGCCTATCCATCAAATTGCCACTGAATGAGTGGAAATTTATATTGTTATTTTACCACATACGACACATCTTCAGGCTATCTTTTTTCTTTTGCTGCATTGACATCAGAAGGAAGTCGGACTAGCCACATTGAACACTCAATATATCAGTCTTGCAACCCTCATTTCTAAAATTTCTGATTCTAGTAGGTGTACAAACTTATTACTGGTATACGAGAGCAAAATAGGCAATACAGGCTTCTGTCAGGGGCAACAAAGGTACATCTAAAGTAACATGGCAAATTGAATTATCAAATGATACCCATGAGTCATAAAAATCAGAAATATATGACACCAACCAACACACTGATACATCTAGCACCTGTGACTAGTGCTAACTTATAGAAAAAGGAATTACTGTCAATGTGTGCTCCACTTTTGTGATCTCTGAAACAAGGCGGGACTCTTCGATGAATGGTAATTTGCAAATAGCCTGGAAATTTCAAAGAAAAAGATATAACATAAGCATGCAAAAGTTCTGCATCAACATATGCACTTTGATCATCAGAGAACAAAATCTATATCAACTCAAAGTTCAAAGAAGAATCCAGAAATAACAAATACCTGCCAGGAAAAACGTTTCCCATTATTATCAAGCTCAAAATCTGCAAAGAAATTTTAAGATTAATAACCTGTAATAATTTTGGGATTGACTGATGATGTTGATGTAAGAAAGAGAAGTCTTGAGCAATGGTTATACCAGTAGGGTAAAAATCCAATATTGGTGATGATGCATCTATCATCAATTTCCTGTAAAACAAAGGAAGAGCATGTGCACTTCGAGCACAGCAATTGTGTCAAATACTGACTATGTAAACCAAATGCACAAGAGAAACGAAAATGGTTAAGATTGAAAACCTCGCAGCAGGCAACACTGCCATTAATTGATCAAATGGCTTGAAAGGTTCCCCAAGTGTGAAGTGAATTTCTAACTGATCACAGCCATAGAAATCCGAGGCAAATGGTGCATAATGATAAGGGTAGAACCTTCACATAAAAATGTTGAGGCGATCAAAATTCAACTTTGAGTGTTCTTGGAAAAGGAATACAATGCTGTGTCATAAGAAATTAAGACAGAGATCCTATAAACAGTGAATTTAGGTATTGGTCAAAGATAAAGCATTCGTATCCTACAACTATCCAGAGCCAAGCTACTTGAGCCCAAAAGATCCATGTTAGTTATGGAGGCAGGGAGCAAAAAAGTTAGCACCAGTTAGTGTCATGATAGTTGCAATCCACTCTATCAATACCTAGATGAGGTTCCAAGTTCAAGAACCATGGGCATTTTATTTTTAAAAGGACCATTTTGACTGTCATCTTGTAAAATAAAATAAAAAAAATCAGTAAGTGGTAGTGAAATCTTCTGAAGCTAAATGAATGCACATTTACCTGGAGACACAAAACATTTTAGATATGAATCCATATAACTGAAACTACTTTCGGCTGATGTCTCTCAGTCCCTACTTCTAATGTGCTTACTTAGATATTACAAGGATTAGGCTATTTCTGGTTTTTTGTAACTCAGGAAAAAAGGGAGGTATGACTTCATGATGTCATAGTTCTTTGATGACTGACTTGGCAAGTAAAACATCAACCCTAAGCTAGGGCCCCTTGACTGATCCAGCTTTCAACATTTGAACTCTTTGAAGACAACAAGTCAATAAAAAGAGAGGTAATTATCACTTAAATTTACAATAGCATAAGAGAATGCACCACATACCATTGCCAGGAGCAGACTCCTTCATAGTAGTAACGCATGACCCAACAAATCCCTTCTACATATTTGAAAACCTGCAGGAATTGCAACACTGTATAATTAAACCCAGCCTAATTAGAACAAATTTAAAAGTTATGCAGGATAGAAACACAAGGTACAAGTGGAGGGAAAAGGGAGTGAGAAGAAGCCAGTAAGTTGGCAATAATGATAGAAGAATCATTTCCTTGTAGTCAAAACAAGAATGAAACCTAAAGGCATTTATGTGATATCGAGTCTTGTTTGCATTTCTTTCCAAAACCATGGTTTGGAAAAAGCCCGTAGTTGTTTCTCCAAAACTCTGGCATTGGGTGTGTTTGGTTTCCAAATCTGTCTATGGCATCAAATTGGTGACCATGTATTTTGGGGCCTCATGGTTCTGGGTTGGCATCGTCTTGTCGAACCCAAAACATTGCATCTTTCAAAGGGTAGTCACAACGGAGACAAGTTTTTACATGTGAAGTACTGCACATACCACTCCTACAATAGAAAACAGTAACATTAAACCATGTACCGCATGTCTCCTAATGGTATCACGCTCATCTTCACTCTTTGCCTCAAACTTTTCTGCATAGTATCTTTCCTTCCAACCCTCATCTCCCAATTTAATCTGTAAGAACCACGAATAAATCAGAAAAACCAGGAAACCTAAATTACTTCGCATAGCTCAAGGCAAGATATACAAACTTAACCACAGACCTTGTCAACTACAGCACTTGTGCCATTGGAGGAGAAGTGATTTGATTCCTTAATGGCCACGCTTCGGGGCTGCAATAATGATAATAAAAATACATTAAACTCCCAGTTGCTTATCAAGAAAAAAATATCCCATGAGACGTGAAATGAAACTGCAACAATAATTAAATTATGTAAACAAAGTACTCACATTTTGTCGATTTTGACCAAGAGGGGCCGTTTCCAGCTTCACAGAAGATTTGGAACTTTCAGATACACCATCATCAAACAATGATTTTGATGAATGAAATGCTTGCTGACGTTTTGATATGCGTTGGAAACGTATCTCTCTCTCTTTTTGCATCTGACAATGGATGTTGCTTAGAATTACTATCTCAAGATCCTAGCTATTGGGCAAAACACATATCATGTGCAATACAGACACGGTAGGATTTATTAATCCAGGATACCAACATAATAGGGATATTGATTCTGTATGCAGTTCCTAAAACACTATGACTGAATACCAGAAAGAAGCATAGTTAAGAAGTAGGAAAAGGTACAGTAGACATTAAAAAGCAACACATTTATGATGAATAATGCATATATAATTGCAATAGGCAAATCAGTAAGGAAACAAAAATGATATGAACGGATCCATTATATTGTAAGAGTACATTCAGAACATCAAATTCTTTTTATTGACCATGCAATTTTATCACACAAAATACAATTTGGTTTTAAAGTCTAAAAACTATATCATCAAGTTGCTGGGTAGTATGATTACCAAAATGTCAATGCTGTTGTCCTCTAAAGGACAATCAAATAAATTTTAGTGGCTATTCAACACAAAACCTAGTGATAAAGGAAGCAACACAAAGAACCAAGGAAGAACTAATCACCAGATTTAATTTATTTGATCAATTAAATAGTCATAACTCAACTTGAATCTCTAACTAGGGTACTATACAAAGGCTCCAAAGCAAATAGAAAGTAGCAAACTCAAACCCAATAGGAATGGGAAAAATAAAACTTAGAAGAACCATGCAAAAAGGAAATTGAACCAAATTCCCAATAAAAGCAACTTTGACTACTTAACTAAAAAATATAAAAACCTTAAAAAGTAACAAAAATATTGAACACTCAAATTTTAATCCTAGAATTCGTTCTAAATCCTCCACTGATTAGTCATTAGGAATGTACAGGACATGTATGTCAATTGTACCAATAAAATAGTCATCCACAAAAATCAATCAACAAAGGGAATATTTTCAATAAAAATTCAGGTTCTTAAGATTTTAACCCAAAAAATTATATAATTGCATATATGTCATTGTAAAAATGTAAATCTGACTCTGATAGTGTTGCCAAGTGTACCCTCATTTAGCCTGAACACATCCTTTTGTGTTTATGTCATTATCCCCCCACATCAAGAATGTGTAGAAAGCTAAGCCTATTTTTTATGGCATGTTTAATACAATATTGAACAGTAACTATATTAGATATAAGCTTAATACTGATATGGAGGATATTTAAAAATATCTGTGATTTGTATCTCTATGGGCTTTTGTTGTGATTTGAATGCAAGAACACTATGAACAAATCACTAATATACTAGTAAATTAGCAAACAATAGACGACTACTTGCATGAAGAAAAATGTCGAAATGGAGACAAAAAAAAGCAAGAACTAGGAATGGCAGCCCTCCCAATCCCTTGATTTTTTTCACAAACAAATTAGAATTGCAATCTTGTAGTTTGAACCCATTGCTTCTATTTTGCATATGAGAAACTTTAGAAAAAGTATGCCACAAAAAAAGGAAAAGAAACAAGTCATTTAATGATACCTGGTTGCGTCTTCTGAAGATTGCGCTTTCATGAGAACCTAGAGCTTGTACAAAGTGCTCCACACGAATCAGGTTTATCTACCAAATAAATAAGAGAACAAATTGAGACAAGAAAACAAAGATGTCAAGTGAATTTGAAGGCTACAATTTTCAGATTAGATCTTCAACAATCTACAACAATTAATTAATAAACAAACTATATCAATTATTTTAATGGCAGTTGACATTTTTAAAGCAATTGCAGTGATAGACCATAAATAGCAGAGTGCCTTCAGCAGTTTCATTCATCTTCACTTCGAGTAAGATGAATCTACTAATTAAATAAGAAAACAATGACAATTAAAAAGGTCAAGTGAATTGAAAGACCACAATTTTCATAACAGTTCTTCAACAGCCTAAAACAATATAAACAGCAAAGAATATAAAAAAAAATTGTATATTGTTAAATAGTACTGAAGAAATTAGAGCAAGAAACCCTAAATAACAGTGTCTTCTGTACTGAGCTTTACTTCCATTAAAAATTACCAAGCCCTCTAAGAAAAATTGGAAGCTTCTTTCCAATGGTCTCTCATCCTAACTTCAAGTTTCTTAAAGAAAACTGACTGAATAATGGGTGTCCTGTACAAAAATCACATTGCTCTTGCTCCATATCATTCTATTAAGAAATAATCCAAGAATAATGCTTGAGATGCTAGCTACCTTTTTAACTGATTTGATATATTTATGATAAGTGCTCTACTAACTTGTTTATTTCATTAAGGGTAAGTCACATGAGTGCTAAGAGCCACATCACCTTGACCTAAAAACTTTCTTGTATTATATATGCCAAATTTGTTAGTGAATCAGCTAGTACAAAAGGTGTCTTATACTTTGCATTACTATCTCAATATTTGAGGCTTCCAGACCAATTAAAGTTAGAAATAAAAGAAAAGATCTGAAAGGTAGTAAAAGATAATTGTAATAAGTTAGCAAGAAATAGCGGAGGAAGAAATATATTTATGTGCTCAATATCTCAAGTATGGGTTAAGAAGCCACATCATAGAAAGACTAAGCATCTGCATCAGCAAATATGATCTATACAAGCATTAAAGTTGGATAGAGGAGGTTTATGTTGCCTCTTCTCTCTCCACGCATCAGCTAATGATGCCTTCTCCTTTTCTTTTCTTGTTTGGTTGGGACAGTATATAGAAAAAATTACACCTTAATCACTGTTATTTGGAATTGGTCTGCAGAATGAGGCTGGATGACTGTCACTTGACACATCAAGGAGAGTTATATTTTAGGTGTGCAAGAAGAAGAAGAAGTCAGTTCTTCAATTTAGGTTTGGTTAGTTAGCCCTTCGACTTTAGCCTTCAACATAATTGAGCTTTTAAAGACAAATTTCAATTAGATCATAAAATTTTATATAACATTTAATAACTTCTTTAATTGCATCCATTGTATGGGCTCCATTCATTAGTTCATTAAATTTATCAACTTTAACAATGTCTTCTATTTTCTCATTTAAATGTAATCATGTAAGCAACATCTAGCTCATTATATTACACTGACAACAAAAAGATTTATACTACACATGAATGTAAGTGAAAGTGAAATTTTTGTGGCGAATGAAAATTGAAATTGGTGACAATTATTATTAATTATTTAAATTGAACTGATAATTTTAAAAGTTTTGAAATTTTAATTTGCAATGCCGCAAGCTGGAAACTAATATCCCATAAAAACTGAACTTTTGTTGTAGCTTAGATTCAAAAATAAAGTAAACAACAAATCATCCATTCTCTGTGACAACATGTTACCACAAATTGAAAAACACAGAAGTGTCTAGTTCTTCACCTCAAAAGAATTTGTTAGGTAACCACCCATCTGAGCAAATTCCTTTTTGTAAACTGTCATGAGCAAATCGATAGCCCCCTATCAAAGTTGGAAAACATTAGTTAAACAATGAATAAAGCCACAAAAATACAAATATGGGATTCAGCATGAGAATAGAAATTTAATGATTGGCATCAACTCAAAATGGGCAGAGCATGTGAAGCAAATTCATAAACTTCAGGCTTCTGTTTGATGGGAGGGTGAAACTAGTTCCATTAAGCTACTTTCAATGTTGATTTGGGCTACATATTGTTAGTAAAGTTGATTTTGTAATAGGTGAATTATTTTTCTTTCCTTAGATTTATGAATACACAGGAATAATTACGTTTTATTATTACGAAACCAAGTCTCATAAGCATAGAACTATTTTCAAGTCTATAAATAGGCTTCTAGTCTCCAAATTCCAAAGCAAATTTTATGAATGATGTTGGAGCCATTTGCTTGAATTGAAAGCAATGTCAGAGGGGTGGACAAATTTTCTTATATATATAGGGGGGTTGCAAGTTATAGAATGAGCGAGGACTTAAATAGAATACGCATGATTTTGAGTGGCCAATATAAGATTTGATTAAAAATATACTAAAGTTTAAGTTCTATGCTGTGAAATGGGTAAAATTGGGGGGGGGGGGGGTCTTTATTTACACGCCACCCTTATAGCATGAGGCTTCCATAAAGAGTTATTTTTCATCAATACCAGCGCAAGGCTAGTAGTTTCCTACACCTTTTCCCTTTAATTTCAACCACAAATCAAATCTACAGTTAGCTCTAGCTCCTGAAATCACCAAAGATCCTACAAGCCTAACACTCAATAAAATCATTTCAAAACTTTCCCATACTATCTTCTAGCACCTAATCTCTTTTAATTAACTGCATTAAACAAGGATTAAGTTCACAAGTCATATTCAATGATATTATACAGATTAGCTAAAAGCTCTATAAAAATGAAAGTGTTAGCTCTCCAACATGGTAATATGTCAAACGCATGATTCTCCAGTGTCAATAATTGATGCCATTAACCACTACTTAACTTTGCAATATTTGAAAGAGAACCATCGGACAAGAATGATTCTAATCTTAAGTGTTGCAGGATAGCTTATGGCTGTTCTGAAGGGCTGTTTACAGTTACATGAA
>Ga0307510_10008244_pt1 | contig 12413 bp, 13 predicted proteins | sample 12_EM_MG_FD_207224 | JGI IMG/M metagenome (GOLD analysis project Ga0307510, IMG submission 207224) | Populus trichocarpa ectomycorrhiza microbial communities from riparian zone in the Pacific Northwest, United States - 12_EM | ecosystem: Host-associated > Plants > Roots > Unclassified | place...
TCGTGCTCGATGCGTAGCGTACTGGTGTTGTGCTTGTAATGAACGGTGGTGATCGCTCCGTAACAGCAACCGGCGTGAGTATGTACATACTTGAAGTGCCAGTGCTACCCGTACGCCTCAGGGGCACATACAACTGTAAACGGATTCAAAAAAAAAAAAAAAGATTCACGTGATGCTTAATGTAATTTCCAATGGAAAGTAAATTTGCTGGATCACTGGCGCCATGATAGGAACGGATATCTGACATGTAACAAAACACGCATCCCATACCTGCAGACCTGGCAGGTATAGCAGACCCATGTTGAACAGGTCATGACTCGGAGTGGGCCGCAATCAACCAGCCATACAGGCACCACTGGCATCCTCAAGGCTATCCTCCCCGGTCTCTTGAATACTTAACACAGTGGCCGCCTACATATCTATAAATGCAGGGGCATCACGAAGTCCTCTAAACATCACAAACACATTTTCATTCCGCTGGTACAGACTCCATCCAATCTCCGGCAGCATGGTGAACTTCAACGATCCTGCTAGATTAGTACGAGACTTCTGTGCGTATGGTCGCTGTCCGTCTCGGGATCTCAGGTTTGACCAACCTGTCTGTGTTTTCACAGCAACGGTCGTGAAGCTCTGGCACACTGTAGACGGCCTATTTATGTGGGTCTGCTCTGTGATCCAAGTCTCTGGGCACCACAGACGTATCTTACCCCTGTACTCCCAGCTGGGAGTTTATTACTACCCTTGATTACGAGTGGAGTGTCATTCGAGGGCGTCGTCCTTACCGGTGGACGATATGGGTATGTACCCTCTGTCTTGGTAGGTTCAACCCACTGCGGAGCCTCAAACTAACGTTTTTGCTACTATAGATCCACTCCCTGACACGCTTGTTCACGCTTTTGGCAGTGATCGTGAACATGATCGGCTTTGACGCTGTGAGCCCGATAAACTGTCAGGTGAGCCCTGCACCCCGCGTCCTTTTGTAGACCGCGCTCTGATCAGTCCTACATCCTAAGGCGTGGCTCACTATTGAAGTAGTAAGGATGTTCGATGCACTATGGGGCGTGCGCTCATCATCTTGTTTAGATCCTTGCTTACACTGCCGTTTCCGGCGCCTCGATGTTAATTGTCCTTCGCACGTACGTTTTCCATGGCTTGTGATCAGAAGACAATGAACCAATGGGCACTTCCAGGATTGCCATTTGGAACAGAGACAAGATAGTTTCTACGATCGCAATATGCATATGGTGGATCAACATTTCATTCCTTATTCATAGCAAGTCTGTCTTGTCGATTGGTGGGCGTTGAATCTAACATGAATGTGATTTGGTCCTAGATATTGTGCAGGTGAGTAATTAGTCTCAATTGTTCAGGATTAGGCGTCCTAGTCTTATCTGCCCGTAGCTCCGTTCCTCATGGGAGCCTGTCTTAAACACTTGTGGTATTCTCAACACGGACAGAAGCAAATATAACATTCCTATAACACTCGCTACCGACGTAATCTTGTTTCTCACCATGCTCGTTGGCCTGTTACGTCTGCGCCTGGGAGCAGGTGCGTTTGGTTTGGGACGGTTACTTTGGACACAGGTGTGGCGGTTCTCGCTACTCATGATGCTCACAACTTGCTGATATCATGCCTATTCGTGAGGGTGTCATCTGGTTTCTTCTTGCCACCATTGGGCAGCTCCCAGCGGCTGTACGCTTGTGGCTTTCTCGCACGTCTCAGTCACACTCATCTCCCTTCCTGTCAGGTGTTAATTTTTTTGGATCTGAGTCGTATGTTGTCTTTCTCTCCGCCTCACCGACAACAGTTATTTATTGGACCCGATTCGGATCAAAATAATAGCACCCTTGAATCTCGTATGTCCTTGTTTTTCCGAGTGGTCTAAGTAGTTGATTTGATATGCCTTCTGCAACATAGATGTTCCAGACTCCCGCTATGGTCACGTTGATCATTGCCGCAACAAGGATGTATCGCGCTCTTACAGACTTTTGCTCTCCCGACATGTAAGATCTTTCCCCCTTCTTTCCTCCACGCTATATGTAATCGATGACTGCGCCAGCTCACTAGACATTCCCCAAACATTTGTCGTGCCAAGCGCCCAGCGGATCTCCACTAGGTCCCTCGCTTTGAACCAGGTGGAAATCGACAAGCATACGAACTCTGGGCAGCATCTGGAGTCACGCGCCAACCACTGCGGCTTGTACGCCAGTACGGACACGAATGTGTGCAAGAAGACGCACGAGCTTGGCGATGAGGGCGATATAGAGGGTGGGAGGAGCGAAATGATGACGGCAGGATAGAAGACTACTTCGAAACACTGTGTACATACTACTCGTGGTGAAAAATACACATTGTTATTCTCGTGTGGATCGGCTCTACTTGATGGACTCGAAACTGATTGCTACAAATTAAATCGAATTCAGTAGGGTGAGGCAGAGGGTAGCGCGCGAGCGGCTCTGGAACGAGGCAGAATAACAAACGACGTGTCTGATGGACCAGAAGATACCGGCGACTCATGCTCTCTAAGCTACTGCCAGTTTACGGACGATCTCTCGATCATTCGTGTCACCTCGCCACTGAAACCCTCACGTACGGCCTTTAGCTCAAGGGGATGTCCCTCTATATGACGCAGCGACCCTGTCTTGCTTATAAGCGAGAGGTTTCAGTGGAAGATTCTAAAGAGACGGAGCGATGGTTTCAGAAAACTCACCACCAGAGGTTCCAGCGGGCCAGATCATTCTGCATCGTTCGGGGACATGGCTATCGGCACAAAGGGAGGCGAGTGGGGAAGTTGTAGGTATAGACAACTGGCACATGGCGAATCAGGAACAGTAGGGATCTACTCGAAAAGTAGAATGAGATTGGTACGATCTCAAGTCGAATTGGGAGCGACAAGAATGGGGGTGGAAGTGGATTAGAAAGGCCAGTGGCGAGTGGCGAGGTGGCGTGATGAAGGGTAATGAGTGTGCCTTGTGGCGGCACGTCGGCCCGTTGCGAGTGCCATACATGTAGCACCACAACCCTGACTTGGCATCGACGCGACTGGCCTCAGGCCCTCAGCTGCCCCAATTAATGTTGATGTTCAATGTTCATCTCATACGACCTCTCCCGGGAAAAGTATCAACTATCCCATGAAATGTCATAGGAGGCGGACGCACGTTAACATCTGGCCCTCTGGGGGCTGACAGACTTCCGGGGTCTCCGGGCACTGACACTTTGAGGTGGAGCTCATGCAGGTGGGATCCTTCACCATCACACCCGAATGGTTTAGCTGAGCTCTATCTCAAATGCTGTGTAAACTCGACTACGATAGGAAAGGCGCACAACTGTTGTGCCAGACTTGGGCCTGATGGTGCCGTGACTCCGATCAATTCGAGTTGAACCGGTGTCCTGATACTAGAACTCGAAGTATTCGGGAGAGCTCAAACTCGACAACGTATGTGAAATGGGTTCTGGTGTTGAAATCACGCGTTTGTTTCAAACTTTCTTTTGCGGCCCATGATAGCGAGAGGCAAGGCTCGCTATGCAACGAGAAGAGGTAACCCGGTTGAGCAGGTCTGATTTCACTTGACTTATTAACCTATGCACAGTGGCATTAACAAAGACCTCCAAAGGCTCTATTCCATGACATAAAGCAGCGCCATTGGATATGGGTATTCAAGTTGACCAATCAAAACGCAGGTCACGAGTAGGGCGCAATCAACCGGCCATACAGGCACCATACCCCCCCGGTGGTCACTGGCACTTGGATACAATAACGCAAGGGCTGCCTATATATGCAGGAGTATTGCGAACTGCTCTAAACCTTTCTCGCAGACTCATTTCCATTCCGCTGGTACCGAGTCCGAGTCCGATCTCCCGCCGGCATGGTGAACTTCAACGATCCCACTAGAGTTGCTCGAGACCTCTGTGCGTATACTTCGCTGGCTGTCTCAGGATCTTGGAGCCTGATCAACCTGTCTGTTTTTTCACAGCGACGGTCGTGAAGCTCTGGCACACCATGGATGGCCTATTTATGTGGGTGTGCTCTGTGGCCGAAGTCTCTAGGCACCACGTAACTTACCCCTGTTTTCCTAGCTGGGAGTTTATCACTACCCTCAATTACGAATGGAGTGTCATCCGAGGGCACCGTCCCTACCAGTGGACGATATGGGTCCGTATCCTCTTTTTCGGTTTGACGAAACCCACCGCAGAGCCTCCAAGTGATGTTTTTCATAGGTTCACTCCCTGACACGCGTGGCCGCACTTTTGGCAGTGGTCGTGCACATGATCGGCTTTGACGTTGTGAGCCCGATAAACTGTCAGGTGAGCCCTGCATCCCACATCCTTTCGTAGACCGCACTCTGATTGGTCCTATATTTTAAGGCTTGGATCACTTTTGAAGCGGTGAGCACCTCTGATGTATTAACGAGCATGTGTTTATCATTTTGTTCAGCTCTTTGCTTACACTGCCGTTTCCGGCGCCTCGATGTTAATTGTCCTTCGCACGTACGTCTTCCATTGCTTGTGATCGGAAGACAATGAGCCCATGGGAACTTCCAGGATTGCCATTTGGAACAGAGACAAGGTAGTTTCTACGATCGCAATATGCTTATGGTGGATCAACATTTCATTCCTCATTCATAGCAAGTCTGTCTCGTCGATTGCCGGGGGTTGAATCTAACATGAATGTGATTCTGTCCTAGGTATTGTACAGGTGAGTTATTGGTTCCAATCATTCAGGATTGGGCGTTCCTAGTCTTATCTGTCCGTAGCTCCATTCCTCATGGAAACCTGTCATAAGCACTTGTAGCGTGCTCAACACAGACAGCAGCAAATATAATATTCCTACAACTCTCGCTACCGACGTAATCTTGTTTTTTACCATGCTCGTTGGCCTGTTCCGTCCGCGCCTGGGAGCAAGTACGTTTGGTTTGGGACGGTTACTTTGGACACAGGTGAGGCAGTTGTTCTCGCTGATTATGATGTTCACAGCTTACTGATATCGTGCCTATTCATAAGGGCGTCGTCTGGTCCTTACTTGCTACCATAGCCCAGCTCCCAGCGGCTGTACGCTTGTGTCCTTCTCGCACCTCTCATTCATACTCATCTCCCTTCACGTCCAGGTCTTCATTTTTTTGGATTTAAATCGTACGTCGTCTTTCTCTCCACCTCATCGACGACAGTTGTTTATTGGACCTATTCGGTTGAACATAATAGCTCCCTTGAATATCGTACGTCCTTGTTTTTAGTGTAGACCATTGATTTGATGTGTCTTCTGCAACATAGATGTTCCAGACTCCTGCTATGATCGCGTTGACCATTGCTGCGACAAGGATGTATCGCTCTCTTGCAAACTTTTGTTCTGCCGACATGTAAGATCTTTCCCTCGTCTTTCCTTCACGCTAAACATAGTCGACGACTGTGCTAGCTCACAAGACATTCCCCAAACGCATGTCATGTCAAGCATCCAGCGGGTGTCCTGTGGGCCCTTCCCTCTGAACCGGGTGGAAATAGACGAGCACACGGACTCCGGACAGTATCTGGACTCACGGGAAGACCACTACGGCTCGTACACCGGTACGGATACGAACGTGTGCGTGGAAACGCACCGACTTGGCATTGAGGGCGACATAGAGATTGGGAGGAACAAAATGATGACGGCAGGGTAAATGACTACTTCGGAACTCTTTGTACTTACTACGTATTGAAATACACTTGTTACTCCCATGTGTATTAATTAACTCTAGTCGCAATTGATTACTCGAACTCATTTTGGATGGTGGAAGACAAGGTAAATCAGATTCCGTGCGGGAGGCGGCTCTGGGACCAGGCAGAAACGATATGACATGCATGTCATGGACCGGATGCGTCCTGCTCCCTATGTCCGCCACCGACTCGGAAACCCTCACGTACGGCCTTCAAGTCAGTTCAAGGCCGGTGTCCCCTCTGATGCACCGACAGTAGCAGTAGCAGACCGCGGAGACTTCCATGCATAATTCAAGCACGACAACCAACTATCGTTGTCATCCTAAAAAAAAAGATCGGAAGTGAACGAAACTATGGATTATTGGGGAAACAGACGACGCGCTGCCAACACACGCGTCTGGGAGGCCCGAAAGTAGATACACCCTTCCCTTTTCTGTATGCATCCCTTTTTTCCATCTCGCTGACTCAGACCGCTACTTGCCCGCAGCCATCCGAGACCTCAGCGGACGATCGAGACGTGCACCTTTCTTTAGTTCACCGACTGCACCCGTTCCTTCCATTCCAGAGCGAGTCCAACCTCCGCCACCACGTCAACTCAGAGGTGCGTCGACCGGCTGAGGTGTGCTTCCCTGGCCGCGGCTGAAACAAGGCTTTCGTCACGTACTATCCCGCCCTCGTTCTCCGCTTCGAGTCGGGCAAGTGCCCATCCCACATGACCCGCAAAGGGCTCAACCGTCTTGTCATACGCGCCATCATCATCACCATCCCTTCCTGTTTGTTCATGGGGCCCAGGCGGCCATGGCCAGTGGGGCGTTATGAGCCTCCTGCGCCCGCAGTGACGCGAGCGACTGACCGCTCGTGGAACGGGTACGCATATGAGTGTTTCTTGTGCAATAGGACGTTCAAAACGCTCGTGCGGCTCAACCAATACTTGAAAAGTCCGTTCCACGAGGACAAGATATATCGGTGCCCAGAGTCGGACTGCCTAATCGAGTTTGTCACGCTCAGCGGGTTGTGTCAGCATGTCGAGGGTGGATCTTGTATAGCAAATCGTGATACCTTCCAAGCGACCCAGCCTTTGGAAGGCTATCTAAGGCCCTTTACATACTTTTTAAACTTTTGCTGATGATCCAGTCTGGACAATACAGTGCTGCATTCGTTCATTTATAGTACAACCCCAATCCCATCCCCCAAAGCCACCTTTCCTGCTCGAAATATGGTCCACAAATGAAAGGAATCAATGCCTTCCAAAACTCGTCGTTCGTTCCACTGACCCTCTCATACTCGTTCTGCCTCCACATCGCCACATACTCGAACCACGGCGGATAATATCCTGCCCATGCCCAGTCGACAATCCAAAGGCGGCCATCTTCGCCCACGATGACGTTTCGAAGGTTGAGGTCCTGATGTGTCAGAACGAGCGGTTCGGAATTGTCGAATAAATCGTTCCTCGAGGGGTCATCTCGAGGCAACTTCAGGCAGTCCATTGCCACCTGGTGGCGCTCGTTGAAAAAGGTTGAGAGCTCAGAATACGTAGCGAATGGACCGCGGTCAGAACGAACTTGACCAAAGATGGGGGATTCACATATCCGTGGCCCTTGCGCGCTCAGTGGGCCAGGTGGCGTCGTGGCAGATGCTTTCAGGCGACGGAGCTGACGAACATAGCGGCGCAATGTAAAAGCTACACGGAGCTTCCGCCACGTCGAAAGAGTTGGCCAAACGTGAGAAAGTGTTGGACCTGGGATGTAGTCCATGACGATCAAGAAGTCCCATTGGTCTTTCACAACGCGGCGGACGCGTGGGACGGGGATAGTCGTCTCTGCGAACAGGAGGTCGAGCGCGTTCGCTTCTGAGGCGTCTGCGGCGTCTTCGTCCAAGTCTTGGGAAGCCTTTGCGATGATGCCGGGCGTCAGTTTGAAGACACTGGCGTCTGGGTGTAGTTTGGGGGCATTCTTACGGAGCTCGAGGATTTTCTCATTGCTCAACTGGTCGACGTCCGACGGCTGTAGATACATGCACACCGCTACGTGGGCACTGGCGGATGCAACAGGGTGAGCGGATAGAATTTACTCACGACGATGCTCCTCTGTGGTGTCTTGTCCGGTATCACACACGTCAGGATAGCGTCCAGTGCATCTGCTATCATTCCAAGGAAAGTGTAAAATAGCCATTTTCGTGTTCCTTGAGGTGGTCCCATTGAGGCGAATTGAATTCGTTCGATATTTGGGAGACGGAGAACGCATACACTGCACAGGGGAAACCCCATTTTATGACTAGTCACGTGATCCGCCTGATCGCCGGCTCTGTCGTCTTGCGCGGGACGGCGCATGATTTGATTACAATCAACACGAATGTCAGACAGGTTCCGAAAAGATTCTGCACAGTATCTCATGCACTGTAATGTTCAGCCTGGTCAGCTTGCTTATGCATGACAGTATCCAGCGCACCTTTCTCGTTCATCTGAGTCGAGTCGCGCGCCCAAGTCGGTGGGATGCTCTACAAGCCGAACAAACGAGAGGCGTCAACGTAGTTGGTATACTACAATAGATCGTGCTGGTCATTCCTCTGGTCCTCTGGATCTGTCTAGTTCCCCTGTTCTCGAGAGCGAGGTTTGGGAGTATGAATGCTTGCCCGAGACACATTTTGGCGGCTCAGAGAGCCTCGGGCTCTCTGTCATCACAACAGAATCTTCCGTTCTGTCCTTTTGCATGGCCCATGAAGGTACAGCCAGCCCCATGAGTGTCTAGGGGTACTGTATGTGAATATTTACACCATATTGCCATCATTGCACCATGCCACCTTGGTAGTTTCTGCAGCGTGATGCCATCTGCAGCGGAGTTAGGTGGTGAGTGCCATATAATTGTTTGGTAAATGCACGGCTTTGTGCTACAAGACCGACCAGACAGGCGGAAGAAGTGCGGAAGAGGAGTCGTGGTCCGGGAACAGCCGGATCGCTATTGGCGGTAACTGCCGAGACCACTTGCTCGACACCAGGTCTGAAGGCGAGCTTGCATACTTCAGCGAGACGTGCTATGACTCTCTTGTATTCCCTCTCCCACGAAGACGCTGTTTTAAACCAGCACCCAGTGTTTCCGTAAGCGCTCACAATTCCAACGCGGAGGCCTCCGCGAGCTGGTAGTTTGCGCCCTCCTGACGTCAATCAACGAAGCACTGTGCGCAACCCCAGTGGGCTAGCTAACGACAGTACCCATCGTCCCATTTTAGGGATACCACCAGCCTAATGGATATCTAAATCTATGATCCTTCCGATGAACATCTTCGCTTCCTGGAAATAGCGACGTGAAGTGACGCGCCTCTCAAGCGAGCAGGGCGTCGAGCAAAAGCCAAATCCGATGAGATCGACGATCAACTAGAGGAAGAGGGGAACCGTCGTAGGCAACATCTGTTGATTGGTCCGTCCTTCCCTTTTCACGATTTCGGCTGCTGTACGTGCTAACTTGCGTTTGCTCGACAGGTGTCCCTAGATCCGACGCAGAAGCGTTCGCGATTGTATATGAAAATCGTCCATGACCATTACACGTTGGAAGGACTCGCCGACCTTAGACCGATTATGTGGAAGACCCTCCTGGAGAATTTATGCGGTATCGTCCTGTCCTTACGGGGGTCAGGCCTGAAACATGCTAATCGCGGCACCAAGGTATGCTGCTTTCCCCAATCCTTTAGCTCCGTCCCTTACCATGGACGTGTGAGTTCCTCTTTCCAGGCCAACTGCGAGGGGTGCCCCAGACTTATCTGACTGTAGATCCGCTCCTCATGGGAACCTGTCTTGAACACTTGTAGCGTGCTCAACACACACAGCAGCAAATACAACATTCCTATCACACTCGCTACCGACGTCATATTGTTTTTCACCATGCTTGTTGGCTTGTTCCGCCTGCGCCTCGGAGTAGGAACGTCTGTCTTGGGACGCGTACTTTGGACACAGGTGGGGCGGTGGTTCTCGCTCCTTGTGAATCTCTCAACTTGCTGATACCATGCTCATTCATCAGGGTGTCATCTGGTTCCTTCTTGCTACCATGGTGCAGCTCCCGGCGGCTGTATGCTTGTGACCTTCTCGCACCTCTCATTTATACTTATCTTCCTTCACGTCCAGGTCTTCATCTTGTTGGATCTAAATCGTATGTTCTCTTTCTTTCCACCTCATCAACGACAGTTGTTTATTGAACGCGATTCGGTTGAAAATAATAGCTCCCTTGAATCTCGTATGTCCTTGTTTTTACGAGTGGTGTAGGAAATTGATTTGATATGCCCTCTGCAACATAGATGTTCCAGGCTCCCGCTATGGTCACGTTGATCATTGCTGCAACAAGGATGTATCGCGCTCTTACAGACTTTTGCTCTCCCGACATGTAAGATCTTTCCTTCCTGTTTCCCCACGCTAACCATAGTCGATGACTGCCCCAGCTCACAAGACATTCGTGTCGTCTCAAGCACCCAGCATATGTCCCTTAGGTTCTTCCGTCTGAAGCGGGCAGAAGTGGTCACGCACACGGACTCCAGACAGTATCCAGAGTCACAGGCCACGTACTACGATTTATACCCCAGTACGGATATGAACGTGTGTGAGAAACCGCACGGACTTGGCAATGAGGGCGACATGGAGAGTCGAGGAACAAAATGATGACGGCAGGGTAAAAGGCTACCTTGGGACCACGGAACGAGGAGGGCTGCCACACCTGTGATTTCGCCGAGAGAAGGTCTTGAAAATGGCCAAGTAAAGGACATCGTGACCAGGCACCTCAGGGGTCAGAAACGAGTTGGAGGATATGATATCCAGTGCGTTGTTACTTTTGTCGCCCGACGATTTGGAGTTATGTCGCGCGAAAAACGCTACCCTTTGATTCGGCGTCATCGTGTTCGTCGCGGCTCCCACGAAATATTGAGGTGCTACGCAAGTCCGTGGCATCACCAGCAAAGCGCGTTCTTGCACCACAAGCTCGCCACGGGGCACACCGCGCGCTGCCACACAACCTTTTCCTTTTCCTTGGATGTCTTTGACAAGGGGGCAACTTGCCTCGGCCTTGTCGATGGGACCATACAGGGTTTGCGGCCAGCTTTGCGCGACCACTTTGGGGAAGATGCACGTCGTACCGCCCTGCACACCCCATGCGGGAATTCGCGCAAACAGCATGTCCTCCACGCTTTTCACGTTTGTCGTGAGCCACGTCACGGCGACACTTTCCAGAAGTAACTCGATGGGATGTGTTTTTTCGGGAATGGTTAGCATGCCAGGAGGAAGCTCAGTGTCGGGTAGCGATGACGGCACGCCCGCGCGCCGCTGTTGTTCGAAGACGGGAAATCGTGGCTCCCCCACCGCGAGGAGTCTCTGGGCGAGAGTGGGATTCTGGTTACTGTGGTCGGGACTTGCCGACATACTGGTATAGTGGCGGGGGGGGATTCTTGGTTGCGTGGGTTGCGCGTAGGGTAAGAGGTGCACCATGAGTCAACCTTGCGCATCGCCTGGCTCTAAATACCGACCTCTGTGTCTGTGTGTATGGCGGCCAATCAGTGGCCAACCCAAACATTGACACATTAATTGTTGTTCGTTGTGGCAATCGATCGGAGTTTTCAAAATCGAAATGACGGTAGAGAAATGCCACAAATTGGTGTGCCTTTGTGACTTGTACATGTGGTTTGTACCAGTGGACTTCCTTTCAAGACGTCATCCGATTCAATTGTCGCTAGCCCCTTTCACCGATTCACCCGTTCTCGAGCATTTCTCGAGCATGTTCCACGAACTTCCACCCAACTTTTTTCCTTTACAAATGATTCTGCGGTATCCCGTGCCAACTACAGACTATGGATCGCGGCCCAGGTGCACAATACATCGATGGAGCAGGCCTTCGACAACAGTGACGAAGTGAAGCCCCCGAACCTGAATAATCAATTGAAGCCGCAGAGATCAGCGTTCAACATGGCGCTGAATGTAAGTGGGAAAGAAAACCACGGGCGCGAGTGCGATATGGTTTTCGTGGCGTAGTTCCGAGCCTGGTAGAAGAAACGTCTCGCGTTGGCTATGCAAATTTTGTTCTGTGTGTCCCCTTTCCTCGAACCTGCATCACCGGAGTGTTACCGGGGCATGGTAGCAGAGGATTGGAACTAGGAGATAGCACCGCAAGAATAAACATCGACAAGTCCTTTAGCGTTGATACGATTAAATCACTGGAAGAAACATAATCGTAATTGCTAGCACAGTTTAGAAATAAGTTAAAGAGCGTCTGGTATCATAGCAAGCGAATTGATTTGGGCGCAAACAGCTGGGTGACACGTCGGAGTAGTGCAAGTTGACCCATCTCACGAGTCATGATGCTACCCATGTTTGTTCAGTTGAGCCCATATGATAGGCAGACAGGCAGACAAAATGGAGACGTACCGTAAGCAGGAGGCTCACACCAATGATAGGGAAACTTCATACCAGTACCTTCACACCGAACCCCGAGACGGAGAAAACCAATCAGTGGTTGGTGGCAGCAGAGCCACTACCATAGGTATTTTTGGCCTGTGGGGCCATCAACGGGTGTGCCTCAGTGTTGAATACATCTTGGGAAATTTTTATCGGCGTCATCCCACCAAGCCTCTGAACTGATGTGACTCACAATTATCAAGATTAATATGATTCGGATCATCAAACGTGAGATATCTGCAATCGAGGAACGCACTGAATCATATCGTCATCCAGCGACGGAGATACCACTTACAGGTA
>Ga0307510_10008245_pt1 | contig 12412 bp, 8 predicted proteins | sample 12_EM_MG_FD_207224 | JGI IMG/M metagenome (GOLD analysis project Ga0307510, IMG submission 207224) | Populus trichocarpa ectomycorrhiza microbial communities from riparian zone in the Pacific Northwest, United States - 12_EM | ecosystem: Host-associated > Plants > Roots > Unclassified | place...
CCATTTTATAAAAGCCTTATTGGTTTTAAATTTCACCATTCAATCCAAGTTTATCTTGTGTTATTATTTTCAATTTGGTCCTCATTTTTTTATTTTATTTTTGTTGAAGTTATTTTTCTTTTCAACTTAACCCTTTAATAAAAATTTTGTGTCATTTTTCTTTTAATTTCTTAGTTTTTTCCTTAGTTCTTTTGTAGAAGTTCTATTTCTTTTCAATTTAGTAGTTCAATTCCAATTTGTAATATATTATTTTTTTTTCCAGTTTGATCCTTATTTTTTTAATTTATTATATTTTTCCTTAACTCTTTTATAAAAATTTTATTGGTTTTCAATTTCATCTTTCAATCCAAGTTTGTGGTGTGTTATATTTTTTAATTCGGTCCTTATTATTTTTTTTATCTTTTTGTTGGAGTTATTTTTCTTTTCAACTTAACCCTCTAATAAAAAATTCTTAATTGACATCTAATTTATTTTTTATTTTGATTTTTACCTTCATTCTTTTAATTACTATTTTTTATATTTTAGACCCTTTTATATTGTTGTTTTTTCCTCATGCTTCATTCTTTAGTGTTTAATTTGCTATGAATTATGCTTCATTATTTCCCCATGTATGATGCTTGTGGTTTAATGACTCGGGTCATGAGTTTGAAAAATCAACATAGATTGATATTTTTTTAATTTTATTATTCATTATTTTTTTTTAAAAAAAATTAATTTTATAATTTTATTAAATTATCTTTATCTCATAATATATACTATAAATTTTCCGGGTAAGCTGAAATACACCTCCTCTTATTAACTAAATTACTTGTCTGTAACATCACCTGAAACTAGCTTAGGGTTTTTTTTTTTTGTTTTTTTTTTGTGTCTCTTTCTTTTTATCCAATTTCGTAACTTACTGATTTTGGATGGAGTCCAGCACCGTCAAACAAGTTTGTTAATATTAATGTTTTTACAATTTAAATTAAAATCTAACCAAAGTGAAGTTTCAAGCTGCCAATTTTCCGATTTAACCCATCAGACCTAGCCTCATTCTATAATTATGCCACATGGAGGGTGACAGGTGACAAATGGAGTCCAAATAAAGCAGTGGTGCACATGCAATTGCATGTCATTTATTTGTACTCCGAGCCGCCAGCCAACATGAGAACACCAAGGTAGGATCAAAACTCTGTACTACAAACTAACACGTGTATTGTAACTGTACTCCATTCTACGTGTCTAGTTACTATTTAGACATGTGCATCAAGATTTCCAGATCCATTGCAATGGAAAGTAAGCTTGGGGAGGGAGAGGCTAATTATACACCATTGAGTGCAGCGTTGATGAAATTCTCTTGTTAGCTTACTTAGCTATTTTCTCACGATGGCGTGGAATCATTTCACCAGCGCTGCATTCAACCATGTTTTTCCCTCTTCCGGGCATGGTGGTTTTGTATTGTGTATCAAGAGATTGTCGAGAAATTTTGTTGCGTTTTCAAGGACACTGCCATGACAGAGGTGTAACCTAGAGAACCGACCATTATGCGTGGCTTGCATGGTCGGCTAGAATCGTGTTGAGTCCATGCCCTTGCGACTGTTCTTGGTATATGAGAAGGTAAATTCTAGAAAAAAAGGCATTCCCTGTTCTTTATTTTTTGTGCTAATATGCTATTTACAGGCTTATAAATTCAGATTATTTCTGCAATACTTCTGAGAGGGAAGCCAAGAATATTTACACCAATGACAGTGATTCACAGCCTCATTTCCCAGAAAATGCATAACCATTCTTCATTTTCTTTTGCGCAAATCTCAGATCAGTCTCCAAACTATGTGCTGATCTCAGACGGGTCCCCAAACTGTACATTTTCTTAATTGAATCTCCAAAGCATTATACATTCCTCAGCTAAGTCCCCCTAATCTCTGTGTTAATGCTTTTCATCTGAACTGCGTAGATTAAACAATAAAAACAGTGCCGTTGAAAGGAAAAATTAAGGTTTTTTCATAAAAAAAGGGAGGAATTTAAAGGGAAGACCCAATTGAAAAATGTATGATACTTTAAAAAAATTCCTTCCAATGAACGCAGATCAACTCAGGACTCCCTGCCGGCTGCCCCTACACAGCAAAGGGTCCAGCGAGCCACAAAGGCAATAAACACTGTCGGACTGTCCGATTGATAGTGGGGTCAAGTATATAGTTGGCCATGTTATTGTTGAGGGCTCATCACGTAGCTGGCCGCGAAGCCTTATTTTCCAGGGCTGATGGTGTTCTTGCTGCCATAATGATGACTTCACATAAATCAGATAAACTTCTTCTTTGCTGTGCTCATTCCCAATTGAAAAGTCCTAAGAAGCTGGAAAAATTGCAAGCAATTTCTTTTTTCTTCACAGAAGAACCACTAACTAGTCTACCACCACTGATCTAGTTATTGTTAGAAACTTATTAAAGCATCATGAAACATTGGAATCAGGGATACGAAGGGCCCCATGCTACAGACAAATCAAGTCTCTACGTATTTTTAGTTCATTTTTTTTTTTAATTTTTTCGAGACCTGCGTATGCCTTCCACAAGCATGGCAGAGGCTGCAACGCACCACATGATGCCACCACATTATTATCTGTTGGCATGCCAAACTGCTACTACTATTACTACGCGTCTCTAACAGTTGCAAAATGCAATGACTGGTCGGAATTTAGGTTTAATGTCTCAACAAGAAACATCTAAAGATCCCTTTTGGTTATTAGAATATGGTAAGACCCACATTACATGAAATTGAACTAGGTTATGCTACTACTATTACTACGCCTCTCTAACAGTAATCTCAATGTTCATTTATATATCACAACTGCTATAAAATTAAAAAAAAAAAAACAAATGCAGCAAAATTTCCTTACAAAAGCTGCTGTCCTGCTTTCTCAATAAATAATTCAAAAACCTGAACCCAACCAACCACTCTGAAATTGCCAAATTCCGAAAAATATTCAAAGGAACAAGCATAAACTAAGATCAAATCACAGAATCCAACTATATACTAAGATCAAATCACTAAATCCCACGTAATTATATGTCATTGCACAATGACAGAAACCTGAATCCTGAAACTGTTAAATTCTGAAACATTAGCAACTCGCACTCAATTCTTACATCAAAGATAAAATCTTGAAGAAACCTCAGATAGCACGAACATAGACTAAAACCAGATCCCATGAACTAAAATTTCATGCAAACAAATAGGGAAACGCTACAATAAAAGCAGGAAACAAGTACAGAAACAGAAAGTCACTGCAGATATCCTATGTTGTAAGGAAAAAAAAAAACACCTTGAAAAGATTGTTTTACATAAATACAATCAGTTCAAAAAGACAACACCTATTTATCAGAGTCCATTACTTGTCAATCTCTCTCTTTCTTGTGACCATAATTCAAGATTTCCTTTTCCTTATCCCAAAATCCTCCTATCCTTTTCTTCATAATTACACCACTTGCCACTCCCACACTCCCATGATAAAAAATCCCTTCTCACTCTCATTCCCTCACTTCACTCTATCTAATAAATCCAAACTTTCTGTCACTTTCCCGAGAAAATCAGGATTTTCCGGGAAAATTTCCAAACTTTCTCTTTTAATGGAGCCGCTACCGGACCATCTCCGGTGCAAGAGGACAGACGGCCGGCAATGGCGGTGCAACCGGCGGGTGATGGAGGATAAGAAGCTCTGTGAAATTCATCACCTTCAGGGCCGCCATAGGCAGTATAGGAGGAAAGTGCCCGAGACTTTGAAGTTGCAGAGAAAGAAGAGCAAGAAATCATCAGCATCAAGTTCTAATTTTGAAGCCCTAAGTAGGGTTTCTTTGAAAGAGGGCAAATTAGGGAAATTTAAGAAGAAAGGAAAGAAATTGAAGAGGGGAGATTTACAGCTGGATTTGATAAGGATGGTTTTACAGAGAGAAATGGAGAAGAGAAAGAATAAGAAAACGAAAGGGTTTTCAGAGAAAGAGAGTGTTAATAATGGTGAAGGTAATGATAATGTGAATGATTGTAGTGGCAGTGATAGTGAAGAAGAAGGTGAAGGGGAAGAGTTAATGAGAGATTTGCCAAATGGGTTCATGGCAATATCACCTGCCAAGAATTTTGGGAATGGCAATGTGGGTTCTTGTTCTGGTTCACATGTTGACGTTAAGGTTGGAGGGGGTGGTTTCAATGGGGTTAATACTGCTAGAAGATGTTTTAGGTCTAAAAATATTGAGCCAATGCCAGTTGGGAAATTACAGGTTGGTTTTGTTGTTTGTTTGCTATTCGAGTTGTGTTTTGAAAGTTTTGTGTTTGAGTTTTCGATTGATTGGTCTTTGTAGGTTTTGCCAAATAAGAGGGATGCAGTGAGATTGAGGAAGGGGAAGAGGAAGTGCCATTGGTGTAGGAGTGGATCAAGGACATTGATTAGGTGTTTGAGTTGTCGAAAAGAGTTTTATTGCTTGTGTTGCATCAAAGAGCAGTATGTTGTTTTCTCCATGTTAATTTGTTTAAATTGGCTTGTATTCTTTGTTGGGTGTCTGATGGCTTATCCCTTTGGAGCTTGTGTGATAAAAGTTGTCATTTTTGTATAGAACATTCATTATAATATGTGGATTGTTAATTAATAATTGTATCCTGTAGGCCAGCTGTTTTCTAGATATATCTCTGGCTTGTGCTCAAAACAGTAACTATAAGCACACATCATGTCTCTCTGATTTCAGCTTAGTGCTCCGTCTTTAGGATTAAACTCTGACTTTTGATTCTTTATTTTTGAAATGAATTTAGGTATTTAGAGACACAAGAAGATGTTAGGATGAAATGTCCAGTGTGTCGTAGAACTTGCAGCTGTAAGGCCTGCTCAGCAATTCAATGTAGGGACATTGAATGTAAGGTCTGACTTCTAATTTTGCCAAGCGAACTAGTGCTTTCATATTTCTTACTGAACCATGCTGTCTCTAAATATATGCAAAAACTATGTTTCAGGACCTGTCCAAGGAGAGAAGTAAAGTTGACAAGGTTCTGCATTTTCATTATTTAATCTGTATGCTTCTTCCTATACTGAAACAAATAAATCAAGATCAGAGCGTTGAGATAGAAATAGAAGCAAAAATAAAAGGTAGTCATCACAGTTACGCTTGTTGGCATTCTGCAATTAACTTGCAGTTATGATAGCTTATTGTACAATATCAATATAAGTTCATTTTCTAATATCCCTCACTCTGCAATAGGCCTGAAGCCCACAGAAGTTCAAATCCAGCAGGCTGAAATCAGCTGCAATAAGCAATGTTGTTGGTATATAATCTGACTCTGAAAAAGTTATGATGATTTACCACTATTTAACATAGCTTATTTAAATTTGTTTTGTTGCTCTCTGGTGCATGATTTGACTTCCGGATCAGCAATAATTGCAAGGCTTCCATAGTGGATTTCCATAGGACCTGCCCTGATTGTTCCTATAGCCTTTGCTTAAGTTGTTGTCAGGATATTTTTCATGGGAGCTTACATGGAAGTGTTAAAGGTCTTTTATGCAAATGCCCAAATGGAAGGAAAGCTTGTATATCTGGCAAGCAACTTTCAGAAATGAAATCACTTTGTGCCACAAAGCTGAGTTATGGCAGCAGATTTCTTGGTTCTACATTCTCACCATGTCAGGGTGCTGCGCATTGTAATGGAAGTATACCTTGTCCCCCTAGAGAGTTTGGTGGTTGTGGTGGTAGCCTTCTTGATTTAAGTTGCATATTCCCCTTAAGTTGGACCAAAGAGCTGGAAGTGAGTGCAGAAGAATTAGTTGGCTGCTACGAGTTGCCAGAAACCTTGGATGTTTGCTCAAGTTGTTCATTATGTGTTGGGTTGGATTGTGAAACAAATGGGATTGAGCAGTTGCAAGAAGCAGCTGCAAGAGAAGATTCTAGCGATAACCTTTTATATTATCCAACCATTATGGATATTCGTGGTGATAACCTTGAACACTTTCAGAAGCACTGGGGCAGAGGTCAACCTGTAATTGTTCGTAATGTGCTTCAGAGTACATCTGATGTGAGCTGGGATCCAATGGTCATGTTCTGCAATTATCTTAAGAATAATGCTGCCAGATCTCAAAATGGGCAAGCTACAGATTGTTTGGACTGGTTTGAGGTTGGTGTTTTCTCTCAGCCCTGTGCTGTGTCAATATGCAGTTTGATTGTTCAAGTGCCTATTATGTTTCCTTCTTAAATGTCGATTATTAGATATTGTCAATATTTTGTACCATGAAACCAGCATATTTTAAAACGATATCAAGGCACTCTTCTACTTCTGGTGAACATATGAGTTATTAGAAGATGAAGTAGTCTCATCTACATTACTTGGTCATTACCTGTTGATTTTTCTGGAGTGGGAATTGAAAATTGAAAATTGGCTAAATTATGAATTTGGGGTGTTTAATGTTATGTACATGCAGATATGAAAAGAAATCTCTGTGCTATATGTTTGTGAGTTGTAAAAAAATTAAGAGGAATAGAAATGTGCTGGTATGATATTTGTTGAAAACAGCAATCCATTGTTTGTGGTTGGAAGGTCCCTTGTCCAATTCTCTGATTTTCAAAAGTTTGATGCCAGGACTTAAGAAATGTAGCTTCTATCCATGGAAGATTCCTAGATGATGCTACAGAATCTCGGATATTTCTCGGAGTATTTTAGCTTTCTCTTGAGTTTGGCTTCTAACCACTCCAAACAAGCAGAATCTAGCATCCAAGCCTCTTTTTTTTTGGGTGTTATTAAACCTTTCTCTTTTACTTTATCCTCCTTACAGACATTTTCTTTTTCTAGTTGCAAAATGCCAATGTTCTTCCTCTTGATTTGACTGTGATTGAAACACTGCTAATAATGGAAAATGTTCATGTACATTCTATTTACTTCATGAAATAAAGTGAAACTGATTTGAACTCTAAGCTCGGCACTGCATTCACCTAAATATGATCTATGTTTCTGGGAACAGCTGAGTGTTTTCCATTAATCTTCTTTTCTTCTTTCTTTTTTTTCCTTCTTCACAATTGCGAGCATTTGCAATTCTGATTTCCTGCTGTGTTTTGCTCCTTTTTTTGAGTCAAGACCACAACTCTATTTCTCAACTATTTTTCTATGGTATGACAGGTAGAAATTGGTGTAAAACAGATGTTTATGGGGTCTTTTAAGGGTCTGACAAATGGCAACATATGGCATGAGAAGCTAAAATTGAAGGGTTGGCTTTCTTCTAATTTATTCCAAGAACATTTTCCTGCCCATTACACTGACATCCTTCAGGCTCTACCACTTCCAGAATACATGGACCCCATCTCTGGTGTTCTAAACATTGCTGCAGAGTTGCCGCAGGAAACCTTGAAGCCTGATCTGGGTCCTTGTCTCTATATATCATATGGAAGTGGTGAGAGTCTTGCACAGGCCGATTCTGTGACAAAATTGCGTTATAATTCATATGATGTGGTATGTCTAGTTCTATTCTTTAGTTTTTTCCATAAACTTGAATTTCAATTTACTTTGTGATTTTCTTTTCCTATTTTTTTTCTTGATTGGCACGACATGTGCAAGATGTATGCACAGTACAGAATTGCTGCTCAAATCATTTTAGAATGCATGCAACAAATTGAGAAGCAAACATCAGAAACTGTTACGCTTCCAAATCTGAAATGAACCATCTCCGTGAATTCTTCTTTATGCAATGTGTGTATGTCACAGTGTTCAAGTAATATGTTAGCATTGCGTGTTTTTCTCATTGATGCCTATTTGTAAACTTTTTTTCAAAAATAAAATAAAACACCTATGCTCATATTTAGTTCGAGAAGCACTGTCAATTATTGGTATTATCATCTAGGTGGGTTAGCCAAGGAAAGACCAAGATTACTGTAATTAGTTTTATTCTGGAATTGGTACATGCGGTGACTTGCATTCTTCCTTCTCATTTAGCACCTCTTGAACCTTTAGCTGTCACAACCCCTTGCTTCTCGCCCCACAATTTAGCATGTTTTGTAATGGTTTCTGCATACTCTTGTTCTGGAGAGTTTCTGAAAAGACATGAAGGTCTTCACCATTCATTTTGTCTTTCTAATTTCAGGTTAATATTTTGGCACATACAACTGATGTCCCTGTATCTACAAAACAGCTTAATTACATGAGAAAGTTGATGACAAAGCACAAGGAACAGAATAAAGAGAGCAGTGAAGCAACTTTAAATGAGGAAAATATTGAAGTGGAATTGCATGATATGTTCAAAGAAGATATGCAAGTAAACAAGAAAGTTGCTAGAATATCTTGGTTCTCTGCTGCAACACATGAAGCTCATGCTTCGAGTCTGAAAGATCGAGAAATGTTTCATGATGGGGATTCAGATTCTGATTCTGACACTGATACTGATACTGAAGTATCAAAATTTTTCTTTGGACCTGTTAAAAGTTCAAGGACATCAGATAATCTTAAGTTTTATGGGAAGCACTCCGAGAGCTCCAATAATTTCAGAATGAAAAAACTCTCTGAGTCTTGTGGTGCCCAATGGGATGTCTTTCGTAGACAGGATGTTCCCAAGCTTGCAGAATACCTTAGAAGGCACTTTAATGAGTTCACTTACACATATGGCTTACAAAAGCATGTAAGTTCGGAATAAGATTTCAGCCTCTATTAGCAAGTCGGAGTGGATTGCTGACTAGTCTCTGTCTTGCAGATGGTTCATCCAATACTTGATCAGAATTTCTTTCTTGATGCATCTCATAAAATGAGACTTAAGGAGGAATTCAGTAAGTAACCCATCTATTGTCCCTTTTTTATTAAACGATGACTAATTTGCATCTATGTTTAAATTTCCACCTTGCCTGATGCTTCCAGAAATTGAACCCTGGAGTTTTGAGCAACATGTTGGAGAAGCAGTGATTATTCCTGCTGGATGCCCTTACCAAATTAGGAATCTTAAGGTAACATGTGCAACACTATTGAATTAGTTTTCAGAAATGTTGTTTAATCATTGCCCTGATTTTCTTGAATCCTTTGATAGCTCATTGTTGGCTTTTTTTATTCATTGTAATCGTCTCTATCTAAAGCTCTTTTTACCAAAGTTTCAAATATATTTGTCAAAGTTTCCTAAAGGTTTCTTTCTCATCAACTTTCTACCAATTTTCCCACATTTTTTTAAGCTGACATTGTTTACTAGGAATCTGGAAAGGAGAAAGGGAGATAAAGAGCTTGTAACATGCTTGATTTTGTCATTTTCAAATTGATTTATTGAGAAAATTTTATGATTCTGTTTCTCAGGATCTGTATAAACTCCATTTGCAATATTGCTAACTAATTTTATTCATTTGACTTTCCATGTTAATTGCAGTCATGCGTCAGTGTGGTTTTGGACTTCCTCTCACCAGAAAATGTTACTGAATGCATCCAGCTGATTGATGAGTTACGACAACTTCCAGAGAACCATAAAGCCAAAGTAGACAGTTTAGAGGTAAATTACACATGAAGGTTGACGTGTTTCTTCTCCACACTTGTCCATGTAATGAATATGGCTTTACTTTTGTTGCAAAAACCAGGTGAAGAAAATGGCATTGCACAGTATTAGTAGAGCAGTCAAAGAAATTCGTGAGCTTACATGCGCAGAGTAAATCCTCATTGAAATACATGAATTCAGGTCTTTTTATTGTCTTTTATCAGATTGGCGATCATGAAAGAATTCAAGATATCCACACCATTTCATGATTGCTGTGTTAAAGGTGCATGAAATTTATCAAGTTTCAATGGTGTGAATCAGATGCAGTGTCATTATATATTTAAAACAAACATCATCTACAATGGGAAACATAGCTTGTATATATGTTTACGAGAATGAAAAAGAGCCTGAATTTGCATGAATAGCTATGTTTGTTGCTAATACGTGGGACACCCTTTTATAGAGACATGATATCAAAATTCTTGGGACAGACAAGAATTACGGAATCATGAAACTTCTATATGATAAGCAATCAAAATATTCCATGTGAGTGGTGTCATTATCGACCTATATTTGAATCCCTTTACACCTACAATGGAAGGTTTTAACTATGGCATAGTGGCTCTGCTTTCATTTTCTAGTGAAGTTTAAAAAGAAAAAAAAAAGAATCACTTGCTACATTAGCTACATGCATTAAGAGAAAATGATCAACGTAATATATTGAAGGAGTTTTCGTGAAAATGTTGTTGTGGCATCCAAAGAACTTAATGTTGTCCTGGTTGGGATCTTTGCTGCATCCAGTGTCTCTTTGGAAATTGTTGCCTAGAATGTTCCTAGGAACAGCTTAGAGGCCAACTAATCTGCTTAGGACTTAGCAAATCCAACCACAAGAGGCTTACTCATAGATTAAGGAGTTGGAAAAACATAGCTGCAGCAAATCCAGATACAGCCAAAAGAATTTCCCACCAAGGCTGGCTTGAAAAAGAACAAATAAAGATAACCAGCAAACAAAAAGAAAGAGGTGCTGCCAAACCAACACTGCTTTCTCCAAATCAAACAAATCTGGTGATCCATTCTCAATAAAAACACGGGGTGTCAGTTTTGCTCCTATCTTTGTCCCATGCAATTATTTCCACCCCTTTTCTTAAACTTCCGGATGGACAGCTGATGTACTGCATCTTACACCAAAAGTCTTCCCAGAAAACCAAATTGATGAGCTTTTATCTTCTATATACTTTTATGTTGACTGACGAGTGCCAATCATGTTTTCTGTGTTTGTAAGCATGATAGTGTATCTTCTAACACATACTGAATTATATGTGATGATGTTCTGTGGATATATTCTGAACATTTTATAGCTAGTCTTAGTTATTTGCTTCAAATGGATGTTGAGTTTTTAGTTAGCATGCGTTGCAAGACTTTCCTGCCCAGGCAATTTATACATGCTACATGATCCAGGGCCAGCATGGATCTCAACGACTAACTGCAAGGACTAAAAATGGATAGATAATCATAGCAGGGAAGGATCTGACATGGTGGCATTTGAGCTTCTGCTGTTATTTCTAGATGATTGTGCAGGGTATTTTGGTTTCTGCATCAGCATGTTTTTTTGCATCCAGAAATTTTGATAGATTCCTCCTCCTTGGTCATTAAAAAGTTAATTTTATCTCATGGTGCAAAACACCAATTTTTCCAGATCAAAGATTGGCATTCATGGTCATTTCAGCAACAGCTTGTACATGTGTTCATTAAGATTAGCATTTTTTTTCTCCTTACTGCAACAGCATGTATATATGATAGATCCATTTGGCTGTATATGATGATTAATCCATTTGTTTTTAATAGTGATTGATCCTTTCGGGTTTTTTATACAACGTTGAGACGGTTTCTGCGGTCATATTATTATAATTTAATTTTGACCCCCTATTTTTTTGAAAAATTAGAAAAAAATCAAAAAACAATTTCCAAGAATATTTTCTTTTCGTCTTCCCTTTTTTTCTTTTCTCGGTATTTGGATATCCAAGAATCACAATAACTTCACCAAGCTTCAGCAGCAATTCCCAGAAACAACAGTAGTGTCTTCAAGCTAGGATCAGTGTTGGATTTCTTGACAATTTCCTGAGCCCCAGCCTGGATCTTCTCCCAAGCTCTAACTGTCAAACCAGTAAATCTTTGGTGACCAGAAAGTTTTGTTCCCAGGTTTTGGTAACAAGAAGATCTTGGGTCTTAAAGAGGAAGAAAATAAAAAAAGACAGAGGAGGAACAAGAAAGGAGACAGGGGGGGCTAGTTGATTTTTAAATGGGGCTGGAGACAAGAATAGAGAGAAAAAAGAAAAAAAAGGAGGAGACAGAGATTAAAAGACGATACAGAGGGAAACACCAGCGAAAAAGAGAGAGAGAGGAGGCAAGTTCCAGAAGCAGATGCTGTCGAGGCCAAGGAGCAACATCTTTCCAGATGGTGGTATGTTTCTCTAGGCCTCTTTGCTATGGTTTGTAGCTATAGAAAGAATAAAGATGATAATTTTTTTTTAGTTTAACGGGGATGTCTGGGCCAGCTTGCACGCACCTCGACTAATTTTACGGGTTCTAAAGTTAACAACCATGTAAGCCTCCAGTGACTATTATATGAACCTGAGACCATAAAAAAAATAAACCTTTTAATTTCAAGTTTTTATCACTCAAACACTACTTAGATGGAATAAAGATGATAATTGCTTTCGCATGTAAAGGAGCTCCTTTACCCACCAGGATGCATTTCTTTTCTTTGGAACGTTCACTGTTTAGCTATCACAAGGACATGGGCATATGAACATTGTGTTTAAAGCTACGCTTACAAATGTCTTTTTTTTAAAAAAAATTAACTATTCAACATCGTAAAAAATAACTGAAAAAAAAATATTGTCAATATCCAAGAATTAAACCAATGAAAGATGAAATAAAAAAAATTTAATGAACAGAACAAAGTAAAAAAAAAAA
>Ga0307510_10008246_pt1 | contig 12412 bp, 13 predicted proteins | sample 12_EM_MG_FD_207224 | JGI IMG/M metagenome (GOLD analysis project Ga0307510, IMG submission 207224) | Populus trichocarpa ectomycorrhiza microbial communities from riparian zone in the Pacific Northwest, United States - 12_EM | ecosystem: Host-associated > Plants > Roots > Unclassified | place...
AGGTTTCGCATCAAGTAGTCGTCCTGATCGACATTCCCAAAAATTAAACCTGCGCAAGACAAACGACCAGCTCGTCAGTACTGAAGAAAGAGGCCATTCTTGCCTGAGGGCTGACCTCCTCCGTGGGATGGCGAATACTGCCTGAGCATAGCAGCCCAGAAGAAGGGGAAGGAAGGTTGCTAGAGTCGACGGCTGATAGTGAGCCAGATCTGGAGAATTGATGGACATCAGAGGGCTGTTGAGGATGTTGGAAAGAAAGATAGCTATGAGGGAGAGCACCAGTAGAAAAGGGAGGTGTCAAACACGCCCGGCAAGTTCGTCACGATGGCACGATCTCATTGGTGTGACAGTGGATACGGCAGGAAGCGGACATAAAGCTGCTGAGCTGGAGTCAGTTGACCCGGTTTGGTCGGTTGCCAGTTAGATGACTGAAGGGGAGCACCGTGGTAAGGGGAGGTGTTAAATACGCCCAGCTAGTTCGTCACGATGGCACGATCTCATTGGTGGTGACAGTGGATACCGTGACGGCAGGAAGCGGACATAAAGCTGCTGGGCTCGAGTCAGGCTCGAGTCAGTTGACCCGGGTTGGTCAGTTGAATGAAGAGCTCAAGTTGGAGTAGAGCTCATGGAAGCTAAATCTGAAAACTGATTGGCCAGCTGTCAGAATAAATCTTTAAAATCCACATGGTGCATGACCAACACTGAATACCGTTTTCCCAGTTTGTTGAAACTTTCTGAACGGCGTCTTACGAACTCTTCGTGGATGTCTGATCTGTTCCTCGGAAATGGACGGCATCTCCAACCGTGACGGCATCGACGAGGCACGTGCATAGGAATATCACAGCACACTTCCGCTTTTCAAGGCTGGTCAATGAAGCAAGGCAATGAAGGAAATTCAATACGTGTTGAGATCATGATCATTTGACAATATAAGACTCGAGGAGTGAGATGGAGGACGAAGTCTCCGAGCGCACACCAAGATGAGAGTGGAATAGCACTCCGAGTCACCAGAAGTACAGTACAAGTATCCTATGGACATCCGCGAATCATGTATTCGGGTCCGTGTGCATGCTTATACTCATTTGTCGAACTGGACCCCAAAAGTACGCGTCTTGGAGAAAAACCAATATGGTTACGATACACAGCAACTGGCTGCACAGCTCTATTCTAGTGACCTTGAATCTAAGTGTTTACATAGCATGTTCTCGCCCATATAGAGGTATAAGAGCCACAACCCAATACAAGCTTGATCTCTGCGAGGTCACCTCGTGTCATGCGATCGTCACTTGCTTGACATGGTGATGATAGCATCGACGACTACTTTTCCGGGTCGCAATCCATCCGGAAGAAATTGAGTAGCAAGCACTCCATGTCGAGCCCATCCATCGATCATGAACGTACCACACAGTGTCGTCCAGACCATCGTCCACAACCAACCAATCCATCCTCCAACCCGCAACCCTGTCGCCCTCGTAAACGCAACCTCCATGACCGCACCGACGCCCATGAGAAGGAAGAACCCCCCAGCGGTGACGAACTCCGTCCCATTCCCGGTCCCCCACAAGCCGATGTGGTGAAGGATGGCGGATACGGCAAATCCGCCCATGAAGGCGCCAGGCTTCCCAAAGAGAATCCCACCGGGACGAGCTCCGTACAGGATGAAATGGTGTCGCATGAATTGGTGCCAGCGGAGATTCCAATACTCTTGAATCGAGGCGGACATCCACGGTCGGTTGAAGGCGCGCGGCCACGACGAAGCCGGTTGACGGAAGACGGTCCGCCCGATCACGGCCGCAACGTGATACACGGCGTCGACCAGCGTGCACACCCACAGGCCGCCGCATACGCCGCAGAACGCAGCCAAAGCGGAGCGAGGCACGAAGGCGAGGCTCGGGTCGAAGACGCTGCCGCCTTTTGTGCTCGCTGCGGAGGGGCAGACGGATTGAACGATGTACTGCGAAGCGTCAGATACCGTCAATTTTAGAAGTGTCTTGGCCGTAAGAAGGGCGATCGAAGGCGGGGGGTTGCTATCGCGGGGGAACGGCTTGGAAGACCACGACCAACCGATTCCACGTTGGTTGCATAAGAGTTCGAACGCGTCGAGGAAGACGGTTGAAGCTGACAGACGTCGTTCGACGGGAGTGTCTTGGGGACGCTTCGGTGTTTCGTACCTCCTCAGCGGTTTCTTGGTGAATGTCCATTCAATTGTCCTGAGTGCTATGCAAAACACCGCGCACTGTACCCAATCTTTATCAGTGGTCATCATCTTTGAGAAATAGCGCACGCACCACAAAAATTAAATTCAGGAAACCGAGCCTGTCGGTGTTTTGATGTCCGAGCGACTGTGCCAAGAAGCCGGCATAGTCATATCTCACAGCACACTTCCAACCCTGCCATAAAACGAACGGGAGTAGTAAAAGCTTGAAAAGGAACGTGTTTGGGAGGATGGCGAGCACTGCGTGTGCATAATAGCTCAGAAGAAAGGGATACAGGACGGCGAGAGTCAACGGCGGACGGAGAGCTGGCGGATCTGGCGAATAGGTGGACATTAAAAGGACGTTGAAGGTGTCGAGAGGATAGCTATGAAGGGAACGCTTATAGGACGACAGTCGGTGCCCGTTGGCATGATTCAATTGGTGTGAGTTATACTATAGCGAATCTATATATAGTATCGGTGTTAAGTAGACATAAACCTAATTCCTTTACAGTCTCAGCCAGGCACTGACACGTATGTCACCTCCTCACTGTAGAGGACAACAAGCAATCAAGTAGTCTGTTTTGCATCTCGAAGCTGTCCGCGTTCGTCCCTTTTCTTGCTCTTCCATTCTTTCTCTCTCTCTCTTCTCCTTTCTGTCTCACTTGTGGCAGCCACCTTGCCTACAGAGGCACGATATACAGCCTTTGAACAAGGACCAACCTACGTTGTCCCTAAATATGCCTAAATCCCTGTAAAAGTCACACGAAACACCCGCGAGAACGGTATGAACACCTGAACCGCGTGGACGCGAACATGTGAACGATTACGCCTGCCATCATGGAACAGACGATAAAGGGACTCGGAGCCAGGCAAACGAGCCAGTCCGAGATCGTGAACGCCTATGAACACACATCCAGGCGGCTAATGGATGCGGATGCCTGCCTGGGAATGGATAATACAGTAGGTCACCTCCATCAGAAAGGCAACGACGAACCTCATCATGTACACGACTCGGGATATCACCAGCACGGTCCGCGGACTACCGTAGTCTGCCAATGGCCCATTAATACAAGATATTATTTGAGATGTCAAGATGTCATCAATTAGATGACTTGTCTCGACAGAACGGGACCATTCGTTGTAATAGATGTGACGTGAAAAGTACAGTTGTTTCCACTGACAAAGAGTTTCCCAGTAAGACTAATATCGGAACTGAATACAACAGACAATGATAGAGGTAGAAAATTGTTACTTATGAGTTTATTAGCAGACCTGCGCATCGTTTCAAGGAAACCAATATCATGAATCGGAGTAGTACGATGCGCAGTGATTAGCTGCACAGTTCTAGATCTATTCCAGTGATGGTGGACAAATTGGGCTCCTTGTGTACAGTGCCAGTGCTCTAGGTGCCTACTCTGTGTGAGAACCTATACAATATAGAACCGCATACAAGACAATAAGTCACTTGACACGGGATCCAATCAACATACAATGCAAAGTTCCGTCGATGTCTCTGAGGCTACCCAATCTGGAGGTCATGATACCGTCACTTACTTGACAGTGCGACGATGGCGTCGACGACGACTCTCCCCGGTCGGAATCCATCCGGGAAATACTCAGCAGCAAACGCTCCATGTCGAGCCAACCCATCAACCATAAACGTACCATAAAGTGTTGTCCACAACATCGTCCATGACCAACCAAGCCACCCTCGTACCTGCAGACCTGTCACACCCTTAAACCCCTCCTCTATGGCTGTACCGACGCCCATGAGAAGGAAGAAACCCCCAACGGTGACGAATTCCGTCCCATTGCCGGTCCCCCACAAGCCGATGTGGTGAAGAATGGCGGATACAGCGAATGCACCCATGAAAGCACCAGGCTTCCCAAAAAGAGCTCCACCGGGACGAGCTCCAAACGCGATAAAAAGGTGGCGAAGAACCTGGTGCCAGCGAAAACTCCAAAATTCTTGAATCGAGGTAGACATCCATGGTCGGTGAAAGAGACGTGGCCATGCAGACGCTGGTTGGCGGAGGGCGATTCGCCCGATCAATGTGAGAATGTGGTACAGTGAGTCGATCATGGCATACGTCCAGACGCCGCCGCATATGCCGCAGAATGCAGCCAAAGTGGTGCGGGGCACAAAGGTGAGGCTCGGGTCGAAGATACCGCCGCCTTTTGGGTTGTTCACGGCGGGGCAGGCGCGTTGAATGATATATCCCAATGCGTCAAATACGGTCAATTTTAACAGTGTCTTGGCGAAAAGAAGGGCTATCGAAGGTGATAGTGTGTTCTTGCGGGGGAATGGGTCGTGAGACCATGACCATCCGATTCCACGTTGGTTTGTTAAGAGGTCAAATGCATCGGGGATGACAGTTGAAGCTGACAGCCGTCGTTCGATGGGAGTGTCTTGGTCATGCTTCGACGATTCGTACCTCCTCAACGGTCTGTTAATGAATGTCCAATCGAATACCCTCAATCCTATGCTGAACATTGAGGTCTACACCCAAGGTTTCAGCAAACGTCCACCAAGGGAAATCACCTTCGAGAGAACCTCACCACAAAAGAGTTGTTAAAGAATGCGAACCTGTCAGCGCTTTGATATCCGAGCAACTGTGCCAAGAACGCCCCAAAATCAAGCCCAACGGCACACCTCCAAGCTTGCCACAGAATGAAAGGGAGTAGCAAAAGCCTGAAAATGAAGGTGTTTGGGAGGATGGCGAGCACTGCCTGTGCATAGTAGCCCAGAAACACGGGGAAGACCGCTGCAAGAGTCAACGGCTGACGGAGAGCCGGATCCGGAGAATATATGAACATTGAAAGGTATCAGAGGGCGTTACGGGGAGGGGATCGGATGAAAGAATCGATAGAGGATGTCAGTGATGGTATAAATCCAGTCCGTTATGGTGGCTGGCTCCATGGGTAGCTTCGGTCCAGATCAGCATGGAACCGGACATGTATACAGGAACGCCACTATTCCGTTGAGTTCGACGTCCCTCGGTCGCACAACCGACTCGGAGGTTGTAAAAGTGTTGTTAGACACAATGCCGAAGGCGAGAAACCTTACATAAACACTAGCCACTAGTGAGATCGACTACGACACCGCCATGGTACCCATGTACAGAGAGGCATGATAAATGGCTCTTGACGACTGAGAGGACCAAACGTGTGAATTCTGGGACCTTGTATTGTAAAATCGAAGTATGAACCTGTGCCAGTGGAACACGTAAACGAGGGAGCCGGGCAAACGAGACTATCCGAGGCCAGTCAAGAAATAAATTATCAACCGCTTTCTCCCCGGGCTCCCCGTTGGCCTTCAGGGAAATAAGTGATGCAGGTGATCTTCTAAGCAACAGACCTGTCAACAACTTCTGCACAGGGACTCGTTGCGTGAGCTTCCGATGTCGCGCGCGACAGGCCAGCACTGTCAGGACTAAACCCTTTGATCCGGGTATGCGCTCGCAATTCAGGCGTGCTAAATATGCCAAGGCGGTCGTCCGAGTTCTTGAGTCCTACAAGGCGAGATGCCCCAGGTTTTTCTTCGTCGAGGAAGCTGGGGTCGAGGTTTCCAAAGAAGGCAATGATGGCGGGCGGAACGTGACCGTGGCCGTGCCACGTGATCATCCACTTAAGAAGCGAGCGACCCGACCTCAATGAAATCTTCCGAGTCGCGTCCAATCCACGTCCATTTCACCCCACCATCATCGCATAGAGGCGACAGTTGTCGTCGAGCCTGTCCGCGGGGTCCAGGCTCGACACTATCCAATCACCCAATGAACACAAGAGATGTTTTTATTTGACATGTCTTCAGGAATCAATGAGATGGCGCGTCCCCAGTAGATGTGAGTTAAACAAGAATAGAGGCAGGAAATCACTGCTTTTGCAGTTCTTGGCAAACATGCGCGTCATTTTTAATGAAACGATATCATGAATCAAGGTAGTATGATGCGCAGCAATTAGCTGCACAGTTCTATTCCAGTAATCGTAGACGAAAAGGGTCCAATGCAAGGCTCCATCTCTACGAGGCTACCAGGATCATGCAATCGTCACTTGTCTGACATCGCGATGATGGCCTCGACGACTACTTTCCCTGGTCGAAGTCCATTCGGGAGAAATTGGGTGGAAAACGCCCCATGCCGGGCCCACCCATCGATCAGGAACGTACCACACAACGACGTCCACATCATCGTCCATGACCAACCAATCCACCCTCCAACCCGTAACCCCGTAACCCTCTTAAAACCCTCCTCAATGATCGCACCGACACCCATGAGAAGGAAGAAACCCCCAGAGGTGACAAACTCCGTCCCATTTCCGCTCCCCCACAAGCCGATGTGGTGAAGAATGGCGGATACGGCGAATGCACCCATGAAGGCACCAGGCCTTCCAAAAAGAGCTCCACCGGGACGAGCTCCAAACACGATAAAGACATGTCGGAGCATCTGGTGCCAGCGGAAGCTCCAAAATTCTTGAACCGAGGTAGACATCCATGGTCGGTGAAAGAGACGTGGCCATGCGGAGGCTGGTTGGCGGAAGACGGTTCGCCCGATCAACGTGAAAAGGTGATACAGGGAGTCGAGCAGCGCGTACGTCCAGACGCCGCCGCATATGCCGCAGAATGCAGCCAAAGTGGTGTGGGGCACAAAGGTGAGGCTTGGGCGAAAATACTACCACCTCTTGGATTGTCCACTGCGGGGCAGGCACGTTGAATGATATATCCCGATGCATCAAACGCCGTCATTATTAAGAGTGTCTTGGTGAAAATAAGGGCTATCGAAGGTGATAGTGTGTTCTTGCGGGGAAATTGATTGTGAGACCACGACCATCCGATTCCACGTAGGTTGGCTATGAGATCAAATGCGTCAAGAAAGACAGTTGAAGCCGACGGTCGTCGTTCGATGGGAGTGCCTTGATCGCGCTTCAACGGTTCGTACCTCCTCAACGGTTTGTTAATGAACGCCCATTCGAAGGCCCTCAATCCCATGCCGAACAGTGTGACCTGCATCCAAGATTTCAGCAAAGGCCCACCAAGAGAAATCACCTTCGAGAGAACCTCACCACAAAACAGACGTTCAAGAATACGAACCTGTCAGCGCCTTTATATCCGGGCAACTGTGCCAAGAACGCCCCAAAATCAAGTCCAACGGCACACCTCCAAGCCTGCCACAAAATGAAAGGGAGTAGCAAAAGCCTGAAAATGAAGGTGTTTGGGAGGATGGCGAGCACTGCCTGTGCATAGTAGCTCAGAAGCAGAGGGAAGACAGCTGCGAGAGTCAACGGCTGACGGAGAGCCGGATCTGGAGAATAGACGGTCATTGAAGAGAGACCAGAGGTGTTGGGAAAGGCGGGAGGACCGTGAAAGAACTTTTGAAGGATGTCAGCAATGGTGGAAATCATGCCTGGGGAGTTTGTTATGGTATCGAGGTTCCATTGAGTTGCCTTCGGTCCAGACCAGCATAGACTCGGAGCAGAACATGTTGCAAGAACACTAGAGTTGAGTTTGGCGTTCTTCGGTCGCGCATCCGAGATTAATAGACAGAATACCGAAGGAAAGCAGCCTCACATAAACACGGGTCATGCTAGTGAATGCGGAGGTCGTTTGGTGACACGTTTTCCATCATGGAGAAAGACTTAGATGGGGCCGACGCCGGAGATGATGATGGTGAAACACAAGTGATCGTTGTCGGCCACTGGCACTTGACATGGCCCATGCTACTGGCAGTGGAGATGGCTTTGGCAGTTTATAACCTGACGGCAAATGGAAGAAGGATTATCGATTATTAATCTTCACATGTCAAGTAATCCAGTAATCCACGGCGACCGTCGTCCATGAAGTAGTTGCTGCCGGCTGCCGGACCGCCAGTGCCTGTGCCAGTGAAAATCTACATTCGACCCGTGACCATTTTCCTGTTGCCTTTGGTTTTATCTTGACTTGACTGTAAAGTATCCACCACTTACAGAAAACTTTGCTAGTGCTTCCTCCCGCTTCAGCCTCAGGAAAGATCGTGGACCCGAATGATGCCCAACAGCGACATTAACCTACAAAAGGAAAATGCCAATAATATATTTCACTTCAACAGACTCCCCGACGTGCTTCAAGTTGGCACAAACGTCTACCCAATTATGATATCCAAATTGAATGTAACATCGGACACCATTTCTCCGAAGTCACCTAACTGAATGCGATGCGATGGTCACTGGCCAGTGCTTGACAGTGTGACGATGGCGTCGACGACAACTTTACCGGGTCTAAATCCATTCGGGAAAAATTCGGTAGCAAACGCTCCGTGTCGAGCCCATCCATCGATCATGAGCGGACCCCACAGTGCTGCCCATAGCATCGTCCAGGACCAACCAATCCATCCTTGAACTCGTAATCCCGTCGCCCTCGTGAACACGACCTCCATCACCGCACCGACGCCCATGAGCAGAAAGAACCCCCCAGCAGTGACGAACTCCGTCCCATTCCCCATCCCCCACACGCCAATATGGTGAAGGATGGCGGATACAGCAAATGCGCCTATGAGGGCACCGGGCTTCCCAAAGAGAGCTCCAACGGGACGAGCACCAAACACGATAAAAAAGTGTCGCAAAAGCTGGTGCCACCGGAAGGTCCAAACCTCTTGAATCGAGGTGGCCATCCATGGTCGGTGAAAGAGACGCGGCCATGCCGAAGCTGGCTGGCGGAACACGGTTCGCCCGATAACTGCTGGAATGTGATACAGAGAGTTGAGCAGCGTGTACACCCACGCGCCGCCGCATGCGCTGCAGAATACAGCCAAAGCGGTGCGAGGTACGAGGGCGAGGCTCGGGTCGAAGATACTGCCGCCCTTGGGATTGTTCACGGATGGGCAGACGGATTGAATGATGTACTGTGAAGCATCGAACACCGTCAATTCAAAGAGGGTCTTGGCCAAAAGAATGGAGATCGAAGGTGGCGGGATCCTCTCGTGGGGAAATGGGTTTTGAGACCATGACCATCCCATTCCACGTTGGTTGGAGACGAGGTCAAATGCGTCGAGGAAGACGGTTGAGACCGATAGACGTCGTTCGATGGGAGTGTCTTGATGACGCTTCGGTGGTTCGTACCTCCTCAACGGCCTCTTGATGAATGTCCATTCAATTGTTCTCAACCCTGTGCTGAACATTGAGACCTGCACCCAAAATTTTAGCATACGTCCCACCAGGGAAATCATCGTTAAGAGAACCTCACGGCAAAAAGGAAGTTCCAGAAGGCGAACCTGTCAGTACCTTGATGTCCGAGCAACGGTGCCAAGAACGCCCCAAAATCATATCCAACAGCACACCTCCAAGCTTGCCATAGAACGAATGGCCCTAGCAAAAGCCTGAAAATGAACGTATCGGGGAGGATAGTAAGCACTGCATGTGCATAGTGATTCAGGAGCAGGAGAAAGACCGCTTTGAGAGTCAATGGCAAACGGAGAGCCAGTGGACCTCCGTTTGCCATTGGATCTGGCAGATCCGGAGAAGAGATGGTCATTGGAAGGGATCGGAGGGTATTGGGGATATCAGCTAGTCGTGAAAGAACCTTTAAAGGACGCCAGTGGTGGCATCATATACGCCTGGGCAGCTTGTTATGGTGGCAACGTCCCATATTGTTTGCTTCGGTCCAGAACCAGGCATACAAGGACACGGTAGTTGTCAAGTTCGGCGTTCTTCGGTTGCACATCCGAGGTTGTGAGATAGATCGAATACTGAAAGTACTGAACCTCACAGGCCTCACATCCCAAATCTCACCTCACACATAAACTCCAGTCACGTGTGAGAGGTCGATTGGCCTCTCTTCTGACGACGGCAACATGGTCACGGTAGCATCTACCCACAGGGAAGTATGATAAGTGGCCTTAAGAGAGCCAGAAAAGTGTGAGTGCTGAAACCCTTTTCGTCAGAACGAAGCCCGAAATTCGCCATCGATTAACACATGCCAGTGAGTTTGATGTATGAACGTTATATGAATGTGAGAACATGTTGAACTTGAAATGGGCCATCAGCGAAACCCAATACAGTATTGAACTTTCACATCCAATTTGTTTCTTGTTACTTCGGTTCATCTTGACTTGGCTGCAGAGTATTCGCCATTTAGAGCAAACTTTGTTAGCATGTCTCCCTGCCCCGGGAAAGACCGACATTAGATGTGCAACAACCGGATGGACTCTACCCAACTACATTGATTAACTAGTAAGATTTCACTTAAACAGACTTCCTACGACGCTCGGCATGGAAGTTAACCCAATTAAGATATCCAAAGTAAGTCATCATCGCTCCGAAGTCACATAACCGAACATGATTCGATCGTTACTTACTCGACAGTGTGACAATGGCATCAACAACAACTTTCCCTGGCCGAAATCCATTTGGGAGAACCTCAGTAGCAAACACTCCATGTCGAGCCCACCCATCGATCATAAGCATACCCCACAGAGTCGTCCACAACGACGTCCACAACCAACCAATACATCCTCGAACCCGCAACCCTGTTATCCTCGTAAATGCGACCTCCATGACCGCACCAATGCCCATGAGAAGGAAGAACCCCCCAGCGGTGACGAATTCCGACCCGTTCCCCGTCCCCCACACGGCAAGATGGTGAAGAATGGCCGACACGGCAAACGCACCCATGAATGCGCCTGACTTCCCCAAAAGGGCTCCACTGGGACGAGCACCAAAAACGATGAAAAGATGTCGATAAAGCTGGTGCCAGCGGAAATTCCAGAACTCTTGAATCGAGGCGGACATCCACGGTCGGTTGAAAATACGCGGCCACGCGGACGCCGGCTGGCGGAAGATGGTTCGCCCGATCACTGCTTCAATGTGATACTGCGAGTCGATCATCGCGTACACCCACAGGCCGCCCATGATGCCACAGAATGCAGCCAAAGCGGTGCGAGGAACGAGGGCAAGGTTTGGGTCGAAGATACTACCGCCTTTTGGATTGTTTGTGGGTGGGCAGAGAGATTGAATGATGTATTGTGAGGCGTCAAGCACCGTCAACTTCAAGAGTGCCTTGGCCAAAAGGAGGGAGATCGAAGGCGGCGGGGTGCTCTCACGGGATGACCCGGGGTTGTGAGACCTCACCCATCCAATTTCACGGTGGTTGCATAAGAGATCACATGAATCAAGGAAGACAGTCGAGGCCGACGGGCGTCGTTCAATGGGGGTGTCGTGATTTTGCTTCCCTGGTTCGTATCGTCTTAACGGGCTCTTGATGAATGTCCATTCAATTGCCCTCAATCCTACGCCGAACAATCCTGCCTGCCACAAAGTCTTCAGCGAATATCCGCCAGGAAATTCACTTTTGAGAAAACCTCACCACAAACATCATATTCCAGAAAGCGACCCTGTCAGTGCCCTGGTGTCCCAGCAACTGTGTCAAGAACACCCCGAAATCAAGTCCAACGGCACATCTCCAAGTTTGCCATAGAATGAAAGGGAGGAGCAAAAGCTTGAAAATGAACGTGTCCGGGAGGATGGTGAGTACCGCCTGTACATGGTAGCTCAGAAGCAGGGGGGAGACTGCTATGAGAGTCAACGGTTGACGGAGTGGAAGATCTGGAGAGTAAATGGACATTGAAGGAAATCCAAGGGTATTAGGGGGATAGGGTAGCTGTGAAAGAACTTTTAAGGGACGCCAGTTTTGGCATCAAATATGCCTAGCGAGGCAGTTATGGTGGCACAGCTCCATAGGCGGCGACATGGGGCCGGACATGCAAGCAAGAGCACTATCCTGTTGAGTTTGACATTCCTCGGTCGAACATTCAATGCAATACTACCGGAGGCGAGCGGAATTACATAAACTTCGGTCCACGAGTGCGACATGATCGCCACTACAGTAGTCGACTCGACTGGCCCTCCCATTTGACGAGAGCCGTCGGAGGAGTCGGGAGGACTGAAAGGGTGAAAGCGTGTAAAGTAAAGACTGTTTGATTAATAGCTTCACATGCCAGTGTCACGCCAATGCGGCCAGTAGGAGTTGAGCGTTTTGGGCGGTGGTTAGCTAGCCGAGTCACGCCCCAAAAAAGGAAGGTACCCCTTGCTTCGGTTCACCTGTCAAAACTTCGTACTCAGAGAAATAAAGAGATCTCGTATGAGTCTATGTAAGCAAAACAAACATAAAACACGTGTAGCAAAAAAAATAAACAAGGCACGTGTTCCGAAAACATCGCTAAGCAAAAACAAACATAAAGCACGTGCTGC
>Ga0307510_10008247_pt1 | contig 12412 bp, 13 predicted proteins | sample 12_EM_MG_FD_207224 | JGI IMG/M metagenome (GOLD analysis project Ga0307510, IMG submission 207224) | Populus trichocarpa ectomycorrhiza microbial communities from riparian zone in the Pacific Northwest, United States - 12_EM | ecosystem: Host-associated > Plants > Roots > Unclassified | place...
GTGAAAGTGACATAAAATTTTTGTATGAGGCTCCATACAAAAAGGTACAGTCGTGTAACAAAAGTCTTGGCACCCTGGTAAAATTTTATTATTCAACTTGCTTCACCTCGACCACTCCACATACCTTAGTGCTCAAAGTAGAAATGCGATCATGAGAAACAGAACCTTGTAATTTATATTCTTCATTAATTCAGGCTGAGGGAGGACATACAAAGTGGTAAACTTAGAGGCATTCTTGTCCCATCACCCAGTCGGGGGTGCCAGGACTTTTGTTACACGACTGTACTGTACCGTGCAGTTATCATGTTGCCGAGTGGTAACTTCGTCACATGATCTTCGACTCCCAATGATTCCCAAAATTCCTCCAGCAGTGAAAAGAATGTTCAGAGGAAAGCTTTGACCCTCCTCCTATCCTGAACCAAAGAATAAAAAAACGAGAAGCACTCACTTGTCCATCAAAATCGTTGGCAAATAGGGATAGAAGATCACGTGACCTACCTAGCGCTGCAACATGAGTACGGAGGTATGATATCATATCATACAGCGTGTAAGTTTTGTGGTTCTACAAAAGAGGACTGCCACCCTCGCCCCCCGTGTAACCTACAAAACTTACATGCTGTATCATACCTCCGACAGAATCCCTACAGCAGAATCTCAAACAATCAAACCATGTGCTAACTAGTCATTCAGCCCCACTGAAAGGCATAATGAAAAGAAAGGAAAAATGGTAATGATGCGCCATCGTTCGAAAAGTTTCTGTGACCACGCCGGTTCATTCAGGTCGTTGTGGCTGTCGTTCCGTTGGCATGAACGTACTACACTAGTTATACCGCGCATGTATGGACTAGTGTGGTTACAAAGACCTTCTAAGAAGTGATGCTCTAGGCTTTAGTAGAGTGGCAACTTAGGCAACCTGCTATAGGGTAGCACACGGTTCAATTATTTGAGATTCTATACTACTATAATCTGTGGAGAACTGACCAAATGACCACAGGGATTTTAAGGAGGTACCGTATTGGGTAGTTGGCTCTTGTAGCACGAATTCACAACTCTATGCCAGTTAGTAGATCGGTCTATGAACTCCTAGTGTTGATGAGACTGTTTAAGTTACTGCCGGCCGTGCCGCTGCTTCTACAACACACCTACTCGCAACTACTTGACAGGCAGCAAAACCCCATGTTACGTAGTCATAGATAACCTTAACTCAATCCCCACAATTACCCTCCTCCAAGCCAAAAACGTGACCGCCGTTGGGCTCTAGCATTCGTTCCTCCAGCGCCAAGCTTCTAGCCTAACCCCCTAGGAGGAAAGGATTCCTCTCAATTCCCGGCGGGCAAAAAAAAGGACAAAAGAAAATTTTCCGTTGCGGGGAATTGAACCCCGATCTTGTCGGTGAGAGCGACAGATGCTAACCATTACACCACAACGGATAGTGTTTGTTGCTGTTTTATTCGGAAATTGTGTATATAAACTTATTTATAACGTGCACACAGATTCAGTATAGTGGGATGCTAGGGCACTCGCAAATTTACAAATATTCCGTTCCAGCCGCTGGCTTCGCCTCATGCGGACCACACCGTATGCCTTCACCGCTAGGATCGACAAATGACTAAAACTTAAGGTTAGATACCGCGCTCGGGACACCTTCCCCGGAAGTTCATTCGCAATGGACTGCTCAACCCTCTAAAGTTGTTTAGCCTGCGTCATTTGGTTCACTCAAGGGCTCTTAAATCAAAGCCACCTGCCTTGGACCCAATTTGACAAAAAAGACGGAGGAATGGAGGAAAAGAGTTGCTTTGATAGGTGGTAGTACTGTGCGGGCTGTAGTCTCCTTCCTCCATTATCTTAGCTGGACCTGTCTTCTGAAGGCCGTACTTCCTGATATCAGTTATTTTTAATGAGGGTTCGATGGCGGGGCTGACCGGGGATAATTAGAATGCGGTATCATACCATCAGCAAAAAGAAAGCAAGGGAATAATCTGAGTCCCGAGGCTCGAAAGGGTATTGAGCCCCACTAACGAGTAATGGCGCATGCCCAAGAGAGGGGGGAAACCTCTTCACTACCGGTAATTGAGGCATACAAGTCACCCTTTTGTTCTCTTTTTCGGAGTCTCGTGATCTGCTAAATTCTGAAAATAAGTAAGCCTTCAATCAACTCCATCACCTAAAGCAACAAAAGTGGTTCGTCGGGCATTTCTCAATGTCCGACTACGTCCACTCGATCAGGGATTCGAACGTGCGATGTTCCTGTTTCAAATTAGTATGATACACCCCAGCTCCTTAGCCATCAAGCCACCAGAACCGATCGATAATGAGCTCTCTTCAAATTTTAACAGTGATCTTCTCGAGCAAGCTCGGCTTGTCCAAGCAAAGACAGCTAGTGAGACATTATAACCACTTAACCCGAACCCGTTCCCGATCCTGTAAGAGTCCCCTTTATACTTCTGGCATTTGAAGGGTTCGTGGATGTAGTGGTAGGTGTGACTAGATTAGCGTATTTGAGTCTGAGTTGTTTTTATTGTTCCTCCCCACCCATTGTTGAACCAAGATAGTGAAGCTCTCGTGAGAATCAAGCTTCTCGTTTTGACGCATCATGTTATCCTATATCGCCCGATTAGTAGCAGCTGCTGCCTTGGGATAAGGAATTCTCAAAGCTTGGAAAAAAGCCTGGCCCGAGTCGGCCTGCTTTGTTGAGTAAGGGACAAAGGCGTCCTTTTCTACGGCTCCTGTGTTAAGGCTAATTAATAGTAATTTTTCAAGGATTTAGAAACCAGCTCATTGTTCTCAAAGTAAATAAAGTTGCCTTCCGCATCGGATGAACAGAAGAAGAGAACCTGGTAATAAAATAAAAAAAGATAGATATCCTCCGTTGCGGGGAATCGAACCCCGATCTCGTCGGTGAAAGCGACGGATGCTAGCCGTTACACCACAACGGAATGTTAGGGGAATCTAGAATTTTATATTTATAAAGTACACCAAACTAGTATTGTGCGCGGACAAAATTAACCGACCACCGTGGGAACCCATTGCTCTTTTTTTTCGGGGCCCCCACAAAAATCATTACCACTCAACAGGCACCCCATAATGCCTTCTGCTTTTTTTATTAAGGCTGATGGATGATATACCAAGTACTGATTACTGCCATGTATTTAAATTATTTTTACTTATTTTTCTTGGTTGGGTTGAGGTGATTGTATCGAGGAGGTTGCCAACATCACTGCCAAAATTATGAGCGTCCGTTGATCGGCTAATTTTGTCCACGCACAATATCAATCCAGTGGCTTTCAAGGGGGTTGACTAGAACCCGGAATGACTATTAACACGTGCTACAAAACTTTATGGAATGGCAGGGCAAATCTCAGAACGCCCATGCCTCCTGGCTTGTGGTCGATTTCTCCTGTGACCATTGGTATGATACCTTATTGCTTTAACGAGATATCCGAGGCCACAGGAGACGTCCTCTCTTCCCCACCTAAGTCGTACATAAGGCTAAAAAGGTAGTGAGCCGGCTACGTGGCGACAGTACTAAACCTTCCTCTTGGAATATATAATTTAATAGAATGGGGCGAGGGTAGCTTTGGGATCAAACTCATTCCCTCTGTAGGTTGCCCCAATTAAAGTTGTGATTTCTTTGACAGACATACGCAACTATATAGCAACAATAGGAATCCACTTCTTAAAACCTGCAGGCAATTCCGTAAAAACTCTTGCTGTTCGCTCTCTCCGCCAGTCTAGGATAAGTTTAGTTTGACAAGGTGACAGAGAATTACGGATACCAGTTAATCAGATCTAACATGTACTGAAAGCAGGTCTTATGCCGTGATAGGAACACGGTAATAACTGTGGGCAGGGGAGCTGGCGAGTACCGTAGCCCATAGGCGATAGTAGGTGACTAGGCAAATATCGACAATGTCCGAAAGGAACTGGTTCGAGCAGGTATCACCCTGTTAGCCGAATTAGACGCTTTAGCGCCGCGATTTAAGAAATCGATAACGATGTCTTCTGCCTTCCACCCGCAATGCAGCCCTGGTGGTCTGCAGGACAGATAACGTGGACCCCAAGGCAAAGCAAGATTCCTTGCACAAGGAATCTCTAGTCTTAATGTAGAAGAACCTTTGAGGCCGTGCTTCAAAAGGCCAAAGTAGAAACCATAGACGTCTCGGGATACGGATTTTTTGTCTAACCCTGTTATAGATGGTATATTCTGTAGAGATCTACCAAGCCTTGAACTCAAAGGGAATTACTATGATATCATACAAGAATGTGGAGATTTTCCTTGGCCCCACTAGTAATGAGATGTTATTTACAGACCTCTGCAAGATCTTCAATTTGAAAATCGATGAACTACTCAGTTGTAACATCTCTAATGCCCTGGGGACCACAAGAGCTACTCTGTATGAACCTTTGCCCGAGACTAAGTATATCCGACTGATACCAAAGTAACCTAGAAAGATTGGGGTATTACTGGAGAGTGGTTGGTGCCCTGCAGTGCAAGTTTCAGTCGAATTACTCTTCAAAGAGCAACATATCGAGCCACACTAGGTGCTTTTCCTTCTTAAGGGTTATGCCCAAAATAGCCTGCAGCTATGAACCCCCGTAAAAATCGCGGGCTCTCCAGAGGCAAACGAAATCTAAATCTAAATCTAAAACTCCAATCTAGGCTTTCGCCCTCATCCTCGCCTTTTAGAGAACCGCCAATGGATCTAAGAAAGGGATACTGGATAAGGGCACGTTCTGTTGAGTCGTGGCAAAACGACATAATATTGCTCTATGTTAATGCATCTTCCGCCACAGCTCCCACTAAGGCACCCCTTGTGCAGGTGTGCTTCTTTTTTGGTTCTCCTTAGTCTAAGTGATTCGAACTTGAGTAAGAATTGAATCCTTAAGCAAACACGGATTTTTATATATGTAACATTGCAGCGTGATAAACAGTGCCTTGTGGGGATGAGAGGGAAAGGCATCTTAAAAACGGGGTGGTATGAAAATTGTAGAACACCCTGGGGCACTTGAGCTGTGAACTGCAAGTGATCCGGATGATAGTGAGAAGTTTATTATGGTAGTGTACCGAGTGATGCTCCATGACCCCGGCTCCTCTGGAACGCAGTATAGAAACAAGCAAGCCCCCCCGGAGACCTCGAGCGACTGCGCACACCCTAGCAGATGTCTGCCCACTATTAGTATTTCGCTCACTCGAGTTCTTTTTTCTCGTGAGCGCTTTTGCGAGGGTTTTTCTTCCTTCCAACCGGCCTTCTGTCCGAGCCAATCAAATCACAGCAACGACACTCGTGCAGGTAGGATGGCGCACTGCAAAATCTAATGAAACAGATCAGATATTGATATTTGTTTCTCCTACTGCGGTAACAGTGTAACATTTGCTTGCACGACCTCGCTCGAGACCCCAATCTGCATTGTCTGGACTGACGTGTCCGGGTCCTGGCAAACCCCTCAGCATCTCATGACCCGCTCGTGTGGCTGCCTACGGAATCGTCACACTATCATCCACGTCAATTGCGCTGGTGTCCTATTTCTTGCTCTTCAACAAATAGTTATCACATCTAGCAGCACCGTGGAGTCTTGCGAATTGCCTGAGAAGAAGGTGGATGTCATCCCAGGCCCAACCCCCCAAACCCCCGCCGGCCAGTCGGTATTATGTAATAGGATCAGCTTAGAGTGTATATGGCTCTCCAACGCACCTCTGGTGTTTCTCCCTTTCGCATCTACTCCCCAGTAACGAAAAGCGCACTGGACCATGGAGGTCGAACCAGGAATGGGTGGATCCCGGATACACCAAAAATTGCGATGGGTCAAGCGGATATCTGCAATCACCGAGTGGGCTATAAAATGCGCGGGATGGCGCGAGAGGTATATGAAGAGTTATATGAGCAAGGTTGGCAGTGAGCAAGGACGTCCTAACGGCGACAAGTCCGAGAGAACGCCCTTGTAGTGCCTCTATCCTTGAGGTGTTCTCGGTACTAGGACCCGTAGACCCTCTTCCCATACCTAGGGCGGGCCTAGCTGGGTGGTCTTTAACCGCCTCGGTAATGGGAGATCGGGTTCGGAAGGCCATCCCCGTTCCTGATTCACTCCCCTTCTGCGCCGTGTACCGTGTACGCATCCCCTAGGTTATTACCTCTTGTCATATCGCGCAGCTCCTCTCTCCTGCAATGTCCTGTCACTTCTCTCGGGGTTCCTTGCGGGGGAAAAAGAGTGAATCTGCGGACTATTGCTAGCGATTCTGGAGCAGACTCCACTTGAGTCATGACGGGGGTGAAAGAATCACTCAGGGGTAGACGGTCAGAGATGTCGAGGTGCACGTTATCTATTGGAGGTTGCCAGCTAACGGCTACTAGGTAAGATAAGAGAAAGCTTCTATTCTCATGATATGACTCTATACATCTGTCCATGCCCTAGTGTACCCATACTAGTCCGTACTTCTGAGCTCCTCCATATCCCTGCTTCCTAACATCTGAGCTCCTCCGACGCCTCTAATACCGCAATCCCCTACCACTAGGATTATTATACCATCAGATCGGGAGCGCTGTTGATTAACCACGTCGTGCAATTTGGTCCTGGATGAGGGGTCCCCTGGTGAAGGACGTCCTCCTGTTTTTCCCTCTCGAACAAATTCTCTCAGGACGCCAAGAAGACCAGCCGATGCCCAGGGACAAATTCATCCAACTACTCGATCTAGGTAAAGAAAAACTGCTCTGGCCATGCAGTGAGCTTAAGATTGCCAGAGAAGTCGTAAAGCTCGACTGCTAAATTCCTTTGTCCTTTAGAAATCTTGTCATATGTGATCCGGGACTTCCCCTATATCGACAAACGCGCCCAGTGTGTTCGTGCAGGACTATAATTGGTGGGCGAGAGAATTATAGTGCAGCCTAGCGACTACGATATTCTTCCACTGCCTGTTCGCGGGGGTTATCAATCGCTAGGGAACTATCATTCACTAACCGTCAGTGATCCCTTCCTTATTTCTATCAGATAGCAGGAGCTCTTACTTGAGGTGGTCTCCCACTCCTGAATCCCGGCGCTCGAATAGCACCGGCCAGCCACAAATGTTCTCTATGCTAGAATCTCTCGATCGCCGGAACTCGTTTGCTTCGTAACTCTAATCCCCTACCATCGAGACGCTTGGTTTGCACGCCTTGATATCGCAGCTGATGTTCTGGTGGTGATAGCCTCTGGAGGGTCTCAGGCCTCTTAGAATCTGCCCTGGTGTTGGCAGTCACGATACCGTTGTGATCTGTAGATGCCGTGAAAGAGTTGGAAAGGCTGAAGAGCTAGAATAACTGAAGTAGTTGATGTTATCTGTAACCCTTAGTTCCGGTAATTACTCACATGCTATCTTGCCTGAAACGTCTTCGACAGGTAGCGGGCATGAGAAGGTTTGGATCCCAGTGTTTGATGCGGTTTCCAGGAGCTGAGGATGAGAAGAGGGGAAACGAGATTCTCACGCTGCAAGAATGGCTTGCCCAATCATTTCCCTGCGATGATATCGGCCTCACGAGTGCAAACGGGCGAACCCTGTGAATTGCCCTTTCGCGATAGTAGGCGAATTGGAGCGTCCTCCCCTACTATCACAAGACTTTCACCTGAGAATGGTGGTCAGAAGTTCATGGTAAGCCCCAAAATAAGCCCTGCGTGTGAGAGAGCAAGAACTCTAATAGATGGAACCTGTGGTAGGAAGCAGGAGCTGTCCCTCTTAGTGAGATATTGTGTTTCTTCCTTCTTTTTCATTCGCCTCAGAGGGCAGGTCCTTTTGTGTGTTTTTTCGCCCCTTTTCTGGGGAGATATTCTTGGAGTACCTGGCCCAAGGTCAGTCTTTTTCGAGTTCACACCGATACTACCTAAGGTATACCACAAAGGTGTAGTTGTATGATGCCGCGTTGGGTATTTCCTCTCGTGCCTCCTGTCGATTGGGACTCAACACTTTTTTTTCGCTTTCGGCAAAAAGGGGGGAAGCAAAAGAATTATCGTATCCTTGTTCACGATTCCGGGTCGAAGCGCTATCTTCGATAGTGATTATAGAAGCCTTCCCAGCCCTTAGAGCCCCATGGGTCGTGTTTCTTTCGTTCCAGCGCTTTCACGACTGATGGAGAAAGTTCCCCATACTGAATTCGCCTTTGTTCTTCTGTGTGGGAGGAGGGCAGACATTGATGGAGGAGGGGGGATATCTGTTGTCAGAACCAAATTACGTTCATTACTTCCCACATTTACCCCTATCGCTTCTGTTATGTGTTTGTGGGTATAGCCAAGCTGACTCGATGACCAAATATCTCTCACCTTTCTTCCTAGCCCCGTTAGTTCCTTCATCCTACCATTACACTGATTGGTACTTATACCGGTGTTAATACTACACAGACGCCCCTTCAGATATTTACCGTGCACCGCGCCCCCTATGAAATGCACCTAGCCCCGACCCCGTGCGCATCCTCGGAGCCTCGAGCGTCGGACCTTCCGATGTACCCTCGTGATTGGTGGCAGCAAAACGAGCCTACCTAGGCCGACAAGTCATCCGGTGAAGGTCACATCTAAGTACTCGCCACCTAAATTAGGTTGGTATTAGGGGGCCTCAGGCGGCCTTTTTGCAGTCGGTGTCTGTGCTCGGGCCGAGCAAGGTTCAGCGAAGGACGCCGAGAGAGTCAGGGCACAGTTTAACGCTCCTTCTTTGGGAATCTATGTCCCCACCCTACCTGATTCATCGAGTGATAGGCCGGTATTCCATTAATAGGCTTAATTGTGCGTAGTGGCCACAAGTGAACCCAACGAAATGGCCTGATCAGAAAGAGGGAAAACAACAATCGTGGTTGTTTACAACCCCGCAAAACATTGGGGAAAAGCAAATGTAATCATTTCAAAACATGTAATCCAAAGCCTATCCCCCACTCTCAATAGGAGCCCTTACGTTTCCATCGCATTCTAACACAAAATAAAGAGGGATTATGTGTACTAATGAGGGAAGGAACATAGATCTGACATTCCTGTTCCCCAGAACCTTCCTCTGATCACTCCATCGTGCCCAAACACGTTCTGACATCCCTCCACCCTGCCCGAGATGAGCCTTGCCCCACCTTCCGCCACCTTCCGGCATCAGGGTGTCTTTTCTTGTCCGGAGTCTACACGTGTATAGTGTGACCCACCAAGTGTGATACTTCGGTACTAAGCCGACACTGACCCGGGAGCCTGCATCATCCACTGCCTAAATCCCACATGTTGCTTACCGTTCCTCGGAGCGCAAGCGGATTAAGTCGCCCTGCAATCACTCCATCTGGCACATTTCAGCGGGTCGTGACCGCTGAGAGGTGTGCACAGCATTCTATATGCTAGCCCCAAAAACTGAACCCTGCAGAACGTACATGTTCCCGGCATGTACAAGTAGAACCTGAACACAGGGATCAAAATTTGTATGGCAAATTGTCTGTGCGTATCTGAGCGCCCATACTAAATTCGGATCCAAATGTTCAGGTTCTTCATGCCGGGAACGAGTACGGGTAGGCCACATCTCCTTCACCCTCAAGGCCATGGGAGGGCTTGCCCCGTCTGGAGATTTATCATAGCTATTGTGTGGGATGCCATGACAAAATCCCCTCCGTGTCGATTACCTATCCTCTCCATCCACTCCATCCTCGAAGCACCCTCGAGTATGATGCCCCCTCCTCCAAGCTTCCTCCTTATCCTCGCTACTTCCATCAACCTTTGGCTCTCTCTCCTTTACTACATTCTGAGTTACCACTCGATATACTATACGGTACATGGTGCTTACCTATCCTCCTTCGCTACTAAACCCACTACGTTGCGTACCCAGTCTGCATGGGCCGCAAAAGGACTTGGAAAAGATATCTACGGTACCCCTTAGTGCCTCCTAGCCAACTCACCAGGTATGAGAGAGATAGCTGCGCGACCTCAGTATCGTATTTACTCGTGAAATTCACCATCCCCATTAGCTCACGATAGGTTTATGTTGACAAATTAGCAGAATCGCGAACCAGTTAACGAGAAATAATAAATAAACAAATCATGAAGGCTGATCCTTTACAGCGACACAGCAGCAACCCTTTTTCAAGAGCCTTTGTCTTTGGATCTGGAGATAGCGAATTTCACGAGTGAATACGGTACTTGGCCACTATCCTGCAAGTACCTAACCATTAATATCACATCCCGGCATAACCAACTCCTAGATCCCTTCGCGGGACCCCCCTCTACCCCCTGACGAAGGGCGGATCCCACGTACCCGTTCCCAACCCACCCTACGAATCCACATTGGGGAATTATGCCCTATATCTCTAAAGTATCAACACCCATGCCACCCCTGGGCATCCACGCCACGAACCCCTCACACACCCAAACCTCGCTCAGAACACGAATACGATACCGTACAGTATTCCACGGCAAAGCGAGCCTACGGTGAGGCGAGAACGCCCATACAACTATTATAGGATAGGGATTATTTGCATGGGCATTCTCATTATGCCGTAGACTCGCTTTGCTGTGGAATGTTGTACGAAGGTACAGCACCTAAGTTTTGAATATTTTACTAGAAGGGGATGTTCGACTAACAGGGTCAGGAGGCGAATTGGGTAACCACTATACCCAATTCGCTGTGCTTATACCCGATTTGCTCTGCCTTGGCCCCTGCTAGCGTAACACCCCCTGCTAGTAAAATATTCAAAACTTACGTGCTGTACCTTCGTAATGCTTCTCAAGTCTTAAAGGTCGGCTACGGGCGAGCATACTAATCGATGCCGGTCGTCGTCGATATGCCACGTGAGTAGTCTAACCCTGAACGGACGAGGCGTAGCCATGATTATTAAACAGTAATATCATGATAATAATATCATACCATCAGCAATCCGAACCCGGTTTTAAAAGTCACCTTAGTAATCGACACGTGTCTTACCGTGCGATAACATGTGGGGGCCGTTTGATGCAGTAGGTCGTCACACTCTTGAATCGGAGAACACAGTAATACCCGCTGTCCCATCCTGGTATTTTAATCCCATCGTTGGAACGGCACGTTGTTGACCCTCGTTTCATCGGATCCTGGTAGCATTTGTGCTGAGCCACCCCCCCTCCGAAAGCCTCAACCCTGTGCCAAGACTCATACCGAGTGCTTATTTCTAGCTCTAAGTAAAGCACGATCCACCGTGGTGCACACCTCACTTTCCAGAAACCGGGACAAGTGCAAATAATAAGGTGGATGTAGATAGAGATCTTACTACAGTGCTTGAGGATATCGATCGTTATCTCTCCCGGTTGTGACGGCAGCCGGTGTGGTGCTCGACAAGTCACGTATCATACTATAGATTACTTACTGTGCTGCAATCGTGTGCCCTACTCAGCACGACTCAGACTCGAGCAGAAAGGATCGAATTTCAGCGAAACAAGTTGAGCTCAAGTTATTTTAAATTTAAATTTATCCCCACGACTTAACTCCGATTTATAATACCGGTACGGTATCGTGACAATCATTAAGCGAGGGGAAGAAAAACAAGAGTTCATTCCTGGATTTGATGGCCCAACAGGTGTTCTATGCATGCAAGTGAACATTTCACCGCCCACACAAACGCCGACCCTGCCACACCAAATCCACAACCTGTGGTCCTGAGTAAGCGCCACACACCATTAATAATTTGTCAACTCACCCAAAAAGGGTTGAGGCTGGGCCAACCGCCCTTCCCTCCCTCCCACCTCGGGGAAAAACCTTAAATTTAGCCTCTGTAAATCTTATTTTGGACCGCGCTTGTGAGAGGTGATCTACGCAGGGATTAGATCTGGATGGAAGATGTCAAGTCGACTTAGTGTGTTCACCACCACCACACCTTGATGGATAGATGGTCTGGAACGTTGCAGTGGATTTGAAAGGAGGCTGAGTGTTGGGGGTATTTGGAATTATGTTGATAAGTGGCTGTTGGATGGGATGGGATGGTGTATATAATGAGATGTGCACGCCTGATGTGGGTTTCTTCTTCACTCACTCGATCATCTCGCACTCACATTCTCATCAGTTTCTTCCTGCTTTACTTTTCATTATCTTCTCCTTCTTATACTTGCCGTATCACATTGCATAGCATTTCATTTCATCCCCACCTTCCAGTACTCACTCTTCACCCGCAAAAATGCATTTCCCTGCCAAGCTCGCTCTCGCAGCGACTATCATGACCGTCCCCGCGGCCGTCAACGCAGCACCCTTAGCCACCAGAGACCACATCAACGACGGAGTAATCCTGAACTACGCCCTGACCCTGGAACACTTGGAGGACGCATACTACACTCAGGGCCTGAAGAACTTCTCCAGCGCCGCCTCCTTCTCCGAATTCCCGCCGACGCTCTTCCCAACCTTGCAGACAATAGCGTCGGACGAGAAGACACACGTCAAATTCCTACAGGACGCCCTCGCGGCAGCCGGTAT
>Ga0307510_10008248_pt1 | contig 12411 bp, 19 predicted proteins | sample 12_EM_MG_FD_207224 | JGI IMG/M metagenome (GOLD analysis project Ga0307510, IMG submission 207224) | Populus trichocarpa ectomycorrhiza microbial communities from riparian zone in the Pacific Northwest, United States - 12_EM | ecosystem: Host-associated > Plants > Roots > Unclassified | place...
GCCGCCTCCGAGAGGAGAAGCGCAAACTTTCTTCTCAGGCCGACGAATTACAGCTCCGTTACGATGACGAGGTCTTCAGCGGCGGTGCTTGGAAGAAGGAGAAGGAACGCTTGGAAACTAAGATCGGGGACCTGAACAAGGCCTATGAGTCGGCCACCGGTGCACAGGCCGAACAACAGGCCCAGATCGTCTCCCTGCATTCACAAGTCCGAGAACTCCGAAGCGTACTCAACGACGCAGAAGCAGATAGGACACTCCTCCAGAAGGCTCGACGCGCATTGCAGGCGGAACTGGATACCATCAAACAGGACGGCGTCGATTCCGGTACGTCTGGAACGGAGTTGCAGAAGGTCATTCTGCAGAAGCAAGACCTCGAGAGGAGCCTGGAAGAACAGGGCGATCGCGCCAAGATGGCATCTGACAGGATGAAGAAGGCAGAAGCATTTGCGTCCGAGTGTCAAATGGAACTTGGAAAGATCCGCGTTGAGAACTCAGAGCTCGATAAGCTCAATGTGCGTAGCCTATTCCTATTCATCCGACCGAGATGGATTGAGTGAGCTTTTTCCCCCGCAGGCGAGCCTTGACAAGCAGATCAAAGAGCTCAACCTCCGAATCGTGGACCTTGAGACCAAGACGTTATCTCTCAATTCCTCTAGACCATCAAACGTCAACAGGAGGCTAGAATCGCGCATCGAAGAGCTGCAAAACCAACTGAGTCAGAGCTCTAAGGACAGCTCGAGGCTTAAGACAGCGGACAAAGGCACTCGGGAGGTGGCGATGCAACTCCAAGAGAGCGAGAGGCAACGATCGAGGTTAGAAGAGGAAGTGAAGTCATATGAAACTCGTGTCCATACAATGCGGCAGTCGATGGACGAGATGGTAGGCAACGATTTGAGGGTGCCGGATTCCCAGCCTGACTTCTTTGACTTTTCTGCACAGCAAACAAGCGAAAGCAACCTCCAACTGGCCAAGCGCCGGGTAGAACGCGAAGCGGCTGACTATAAGCAGAAGGCTCTAAAGTGCGAAACCTTTTATCCTCGTGGATTAGGGCTCCTTTCTGACATTTCTCGTCCGCCTCACAGCCTCCAGAGAGAGGTTGAACGTCTACGGAGCCGACTGGAACGTCCTTCCTCCGTGACCAGCTCTCCTCGAAAACAGCCCTTCGATAATTGATTCGTCGACCGGCTCGGGGGGAAGTGAGCCGCCGCGTTCCATTCTATTTCTTCCCGATCACAACGTTGCCTCCATGTCCGTTTGATTTTTCACGTTGACGATACCCATCCACGAACCCTGCTCTCCACGTAAGATTATGTATTGTGTCAGCTTCGCACACGTTTCTTTGCTCTCTGTCGTTATGTTCACAAGAGTGTCCGGGGTACTTCATGATTTACAGGTCCACACATACCTCCGCCGATCCGCTTCCCAGCTTATCCACGACATATGCTTTATGTTGCTGTGCTCTCGTAACACGGACATGTCGGAGGTTACGATGACAAGGGTTCGGTGTTGGACGTTGGCAAGTTACCTCTGGCACACGCTACCCTCCCCTCCGCCTCGTGTCCCCTTCTCCCGTTGTTCGCATGTTTTCTTGATTTGTGTATGTTACGACCCCTCACGGCTCTCCGCCTTTACATTTCTTCATCTCAGGATATCCCTTTCTTGCTCATCTCGGATCTGTTATCTCCTTCTTTCCGACTCCACTGTTAACACACCGCAGAATGTCTTTTAGTATACATCATGCACATGTATCATTCGCAACCCCGATGGCTATGCCGCAGAATACTCGCAGTGGGGCACGGGAGGTCCGGGCTCGGAGCGACAACGAGGGGTTGGTTAGCGTCGAAGTGGGGAGCCCTTATCAACATCGATCGATTGCACGCCCGGAAACCACTGTGACAGGTACACATCCATCGGTCGTACGTGCTTAGGCCCACGACATAGGCTAATCGCTGGACATAATATGTATATATGTATTGCGGGTCACTCCGACTCCGTTTTCTCCTTGTATGTATTGTGCAGCAGACCCGGCGGAACCTGCGGCAGGGAACCTTTGGAATTCCATTACAATTTAAATGTGACAAGTCAACTCAGCGGCCCACCCGGACCAGGGTAGCCGCGTAGTGAAGTTACCAGCGACCCGTTTTCGACTCCCGGTTTCTGGAACGAACTTCTGACGGGAGAAAACACGGCTGTTGTTGGCTTGGCTCAGGGTCCTTGAGGCGTGTTGGCAAGCAACCAGTACTCAGGGTTCGGGATGACCCTGGAATATAGCGGGACATCGGGCCAGGAAACTCGATGTGTCTGTGGATTACGATGACACCATACATAGATCAAGGACAGGGGATAGATATGAAGTGAGTGCATGTATCAAAAGTCCTTTGGGATGAAACAATGAGTGGAACAATCTTGGCTGTGGGAACATGCATGGGAGCGAACGAGGCCGAGCGCCACTGACAGAACGGCCTCGTGTGGTTTTGACAAGTACAAGGAACCAAGATATCCTGTGCATTAAAGGAGTGACAGGAGGGGGGATACATGCAAGTGCTGCCGAACAGCCCGGGTTTAAAGCGGTTGAGATTGTGGACACGAGAGGGGATGCCTGATAAGTATAACGACTGCGGAGATAGATGGTTCGTTCAACCATCACCCCAATTGAATAAAATAGTCATGAGTGGAGGAACAGAGTCTTAGCATCCCCCAAGTTGCCACATCTTCACGGAATCACTAGTGAAAATCGTGTCAGAAATGGATCGTAGATCGTTGGTTCCGTGACCCTCCCAACCGCCCGGTTCGAATCTCCGAAGTAGGTTGTGATGCAGCAGGAGAAAGACTTACATGCGGAATGCACGTTGATCAACATCGCCGGGCCACGTACTCGCCCAAGTGTCTTGTGCCATCGCGAAGTCATACTTGGCGGCTGTGATACGAGAAGAGTCAGAAAAGCAGATCTCAAGCGAGGGAAGAGCGAGTTATAAACTTACTGTTAGAGGTGTCAAACCATGGTTTATCGCCAACCTCATCTGGGAACCACCCGCTGGTGCCACCGGCGGACAGGTTAATGATCAGGTAGAATGCTGCGCCACCAATTGAAAGGTAGGAGGTAACAAAGTCAGTGATATACGAATAGAAAAATACTGTTGGTAAGAAGGTCACCTTGATCGAACGGAGCAGAAGGGCTGGTGTAAATCTGATCGACCACAATTTCTGAACTCCCGTTCTGCGCGGTGCTTGGGAATTTTCCGCGATCCCTGAGATGTTTGAATGATGGATTAGTGACCGTACAGAGAGATTGTGAGTTCTGAATTCAGAAGAAGGCTCTTGGCGATAGGCACACAATGCGTTGGGCTCCGTCAGCGCGACAGGAACGGCCACGGACGGGAACCCGATGTGGGGAGCAAAGGGAGAAAACAATATGGCTCATTCAAACGAGGACTTACCAGAAGCTCTGCCCCTTTCCGGCAACGTTGAGATCGATCATCGCATTAATCCTGTTGTCAACGGAAATACGCATCCATCTGTCGGTCCATTCGAGGGTGTAGGTGTGAAATGCCTGATCGTATCCGGCACGTTTCTGGCTCTGCCAGCCAAAGAGCCTTGCCATGATCGTGCTCATAGGGCCGTAATTGAGCGAGGAGCGAACATAGTTCACACCCTGACCCCTGTATTCAATGCTGTTCCCCCGGGCCTCCATGATCTGGTGACGTGCATGGGAAAAACGGATTATCAGGACGAGTGAATAGATGAAGGGGGTAGGGATAGAAATGTGTCGCATCACCCGAATCATCGGAGAGTGGAGTGATGGTAGCGCTGGAAACGGAGTAAAGGAAAAAGGGTCTCACATCGATTTCACCGCTGGCGGGCCAAGCTCCGTACACGCTATCCACCGGAAGCATCCAAACTGCTGGCCACAACCAATCGCTGGGGGGAGACATCAGAAACAAGATACTGCGTAGACCCATGTAGGAACAAGGATACATACCCTCTCGGAAGCTTTGCTTTGACTTCTACCTTGCCGTAGCGGATGTTGTACGAGTTCTTCGTGCTGATGCGTGCACTCTGGACAGGGGGGATGACGATCTTTTGGCTGGAATCCGAATCGATAGAGCATGCGGATGACGTCGAGTTTGTACAATCCTAAAGGCAGTGGGGTGTGAGATCAAGTGACGACGGAGGGGTGATAGGGGACACATACACCGAGCTCGTAACTACCACCGTTGAATATCGCGTCTTTTCCGATCTCGTCAGAGGTGAGGGTAGGGTGAATATATAATTGACCGTTCTGGACGAATAGATTCCGTTCAGATGCGGTCGTCATTTCAAATTCGTCGTTACTGATCGAGATAAATAAGCGAGCGGAACGGTGGCGGAAGAAAACAGACATACCCGAAACCGCCGAGCTGTATGTCGGGAGTCCAGTCATTGAGATTGAGGGAGTCGAAATTTTCAACAAAGACGGGACAGAGCTGGCTGTCGTCGAGGAGATGGATCGATTTGTAGTCGAGGTAGACCTTCAAGGCACCAACGCAGAGACCTACGAGCCACATGAGAAAAGTGAGCCACCAGGAGAGTCTAGCACGATCGCCCTTTGAGGCGCGGAGCCAAGCCTTGTCTTGCTTGGTAAGTTTCTCGGCCAACATTGTCGAGGGCATGGGGGGCCTGGATTTTTTGACAGTACCGAACTGGGGGGTGGATGCATTGGGAGTACCATTGGCACCGTAGAGGGGTTGTATTGGAGGTGACCAGATGGTTGAGGAAGGGCGAGAGGCGGGAGAAAGGAATGGAGACCTGAAGGAGGGGGTAGAGTTTGTCCTGGGCAGATTGGTTTGGGACTCCTGGGCCATGTTTCCGGCGACGCTATTCCTGTAGACTTGAGAAGTAGGAGTTCCTGGAGGGCCACCTATGGCAGAGGGAGAGGGCGAGACATCACCATCCCTGGAACCCTGGGCAGAAGGAGGGCGGTCACCCAAGGAATGTACGGAGGCCCTGTCGGAATTGCGAGGAGGAAGAGGATCCGGGTTTCCGGGGTGGGACTGGAAGGGGTGTTTGAAGGAGGACGGAGGTGGACGACGCAGGAGGATTGAGTCGTCGCCTGGGGTGTCAGAGAAGGGAGATTCTGCAGAGGGGGATCTACGCAATTTCCTCAGGCTGGTCAAACTGGGGGGCTTTGACAAGGTAGGAGACTGGCGAGCAGGCATGGGGGTTGCAGGAAAGCGTTCACGGTCAGGTTCAGAATGTTCGGAGCTAGAGGAGAGAGATGTGGAGGACCAAGAAGAGCGGTTGGCAGATGTCATAAAAGGCGGCCGGGGCGGAGCCAAGGAGGCGTAATCATCGGGAAAAGACTCGTATGGATTATAGGGAACGTCCTCGCCCACGGTGGGGTAAGACGGGGAATACTCGTTGACTGGTGGACGAAACCTGGACATTCCGGGGAGGAGCAGGACGACCGCGAAGACGAAGGAGGTCGTGGGGAATTAAAGGGCGGACGCTGAGGGATGATAAGCAAAAATGCATTTCATTCAATTTCCTCTGTGTGAGGAAGACGAAGAGAAACGAAGGATCGGGTGCATGCTATCGGGAAGCGCCGACCAGGCTTTGACTGACACACCCTGCCGCCTGCACCCGCCTTGGGATTGCTCATGCTCGCCTCCGCTGTGAGACTGGAACTCTCCTGCGTGGTGAACACGCTTCTGTCAAACAAAACAAAAAAAAGGTTGGCGAAAAACATTCTTCGCTGTCGCTCGTCCTCGACGTCACGACAGGCGTGGAAGGACCCCGACTACCCGCTTCTCGAGAATTTTCTCTGGCGTCTCTTGTCTGTCTCCATTCAAGATGTGAACGCCGGTATCCATCCCTTCGGTTCTTTTCTACACTCCCGTTTCATTTCCGCTCCCACCCACCTCCTAATTCTGCCAGCCTCTTAACTCCCGGCGAGGGCTCATCTTCCTCCCCGTGTCCCCCAACCGTTCTCAATGGCTACCGCTATGGATTACGACAGATACGATGCCATTCTCCACCACATCTTCAAGCAGACCCAGGGCGACGCCTGGTTCCGTCCCAATGAGGACCAGCTCCCCTGTGGTGTCGCCGTCCGCGTCGGCGAGTCTGGAGAGTTTCGTGTCTTCCCCTACGAAACCATCGCCCTCGAGCCATTCGAGATGGCTGTCGCTGCCCTGAACCCCGCCGTGGCCGTCAAAGTCCGCTCGGCAGCCGTTCATGCTACCCTTGCCGAAGCGTATGTTAGCCTCGATCACAACTTACCCTATCCCCTTCTCACCCTCCATTCCTAGTGCACCGGACGAGAGCAGCATCTATGTCGACTCCAATACCCGCATCCAGGTCCTCGAAACCATGATGGACCTCCCCACGGCGGATAGGGAGCAGCTCGCCGCATTCATCGTGCGTCTTTTCTCCCGGTCGTTCCACCACTTTTGCCGAGTAACCCCCTATTGTTTCCGCAGCGGGATGAACGTGTATTGGTCGTTTGGTCCTCCTCCGTCGAGGCTATCATTCCCACCTGCCATGATTTCGAGGAACGTCTCATCAAACTCTTGTGGCGATCCCGCCCCCCAGCCGCCAGTCACGAAGCCAGTCCCGAAGGAGCAGGCTCCGCTTCGAACTCTATTTCTAACCATTCTACCCAACCAAAAGATCCATTCCAGACCCCTACCCTTTCTCGCTACAGCTCTGTCTTCGGTATCTTCCCTCCCACCCCAAGTCCCGGTGTCACGGACGGCTTCCTAAACCCCCGTTCTAGTGATCTGGAAAACGGTGTATTGAAGAAAAAGACCAAACGTACCTGGTACGGTAAAAAGTACACCGTAGACATCGATCCAGATGCCCCCATCCCTCGTCCAACCGTGTTATATGCTTGTGTGTACAACGGCCTGGCTGCCGGACTTAGTCTATGTGAGTGACCTTCTCCCGTAAACCGGCGGAACGCTCACAGATCTACCCTACAGTCTTTATCTGCAACGGTATTGGCTCCCTCCTCAAGCAATGGTTGCTCGACGGCAGCTACATGCACTTTGTTCTTGCTGCAACGACCCCTGCCCTTTGGTGTATATCCCTCTTCTTCTCCCTTCAAATCATGCAAAACTTCACTATGATCCTCGGTCCTGTTGCCCATTATCACACCAACTCAAAGTACTACTCCGCCATTCCTCCCCGCTTCAACCCCACCATCGACCGCGCTCTTCCTCACATCACCATTCAAATGCCCGTTTACAAGGAGGGCTTGGAAGCTGTATTGGCCCCTTCCATCCAGTCCATTAAGAAGGCCATGAAGACTTACGCTCGCCAAGGCGGAACTTCCACCATCTTCATCAACGACGACGGTCTTCAACTGCTTCCACCCGCAGAGCGTGGCGCTCGTATTACGTACTACACGAACCATGGAATCGGTTGGGTCGCCCGTCCTCCGCACTCGAACGATCCGGACGGTTTCAAACGGGCTGGTCGCTTCAAGAAAGCTAGTAATATGAACTACGCTCTCCAGCTCTCTTTGAGACTCGAGAAACACCTCGAGACCTTGATCAATCAGGAGAAGTCAGGCACTCGTCCCGCCCCAAACCACCAATCCGGTACATCCAGGTCCCGCAGGTTTAGTTTTAACACTAACGATGGGGCTGGACATTCAACGGAGGGCGACGAGGGCGAAGAGATGACATCGGAAGACCGGGCTCTGTTGATGGCTGTTGAGGAAGTCCACGAGGCTGCAGGCAAACGTGAAGGATTCAAGCCATGGGCGGCCAACGGACGCGCGATGCGCATCGGCGAGATCATTCTCCTTGTTGACTCCGATACCGTCGTCCCTGAGGACTGTTTGAGGGATGCTGCGAGGGAGATGGCCGAATCTCCAGAAGTAGCGATCATTCAACACGAATCCGGTGAGTTGTTACTGAGTCCTGTCCAATACTTCTGATCTGGTTTGATTTACGCAATTCCGACCCCTTAGACGTCATGCAGGTTGCCCATCATTACTTCGAGAATGGCCTCGCGTATTTCACTCGCAGAATAAACAAGTGCATTTCAATGGCCTGCGCAAACGGAGAAGTCGCTCCATTCGTCGGACATAACGCGTGCGTTACGTGCTTGGTTCTTATCTTTCCCTGCGCCAATTGATAAAACGCGGTTACCTTAGTTTCCTCCGGTGGTCTGCCATTCAGGACTCTGTGTTCATGGATCCCGCTGATCGGAAAGAGAAGGTTTGGTCGGAACATAATGTCTCTGAGGACTTCGACATGGCCCTGAGACTGCAGGAAAAGGGTTATATTATCCGGTGGTCCACGTACTCCAACGGCGGATTCAAGGAGGGTGTCTCGCTTACGATCGACGACGAGTTGAACCGATGGCGGAAGTACTCTTACGGGTGTTCCGAGCTGTTGTTTAATCCTTTCTCCAAGTGGCTGACCAAGGGCCCTATCAACGCCTCCATCCATCGGTTCGTCTGGTGTGGTGCACCGCTCCATTACAAACTCGCAATCTTGGCGTATATGTTCTCTTACTGTCCGTTTTCCCTTTGTTTTCCTCCCTCTTTTTCTGACGATTCCACGCTCCGCAGACGGCGTCGCTGCCACAGTCACGATCAGTATCCTCAACTACGTTCTTCTCGGATTCCAGTTCCCTGTGGACAACTTCTACCTGCACAGTTTCGAGATCTGGTTGGCCTCTACCGTAGTTTTCATTGGATCCGGAACTCTTGCGTTTACTCTTTTGGAATACCGGCTGGGTTACAAGGAACTCCTTCGGGGACTCCTCGAGAACGTCAAGTGGATTCCGTTCTTCTTTTTCTTCTTCGGCGGTCTCGCGATCCCAATGAGCGTTACCATCCTCGCCCACATGTTCTCTTTCAACGTCACTTGGGGTGCCACCGTAAAGGAGGTGCAGAAGAGTAACTTCTTCAAGGAAGTGCCGAAGATCCTGAAGAAGTATTGGTTTTCTCTGACCATCTCATGGGCCTTGATTGCGGGGATAATCGTTGTGAGCACTCCGTTAGTCCCCATTGGCTGGAGGGTGAACGGCAGCGATTGGGGTGTGATTTTCCCTCTTGCCATTGCGGCTGGAAGTCACGTTCTTTTCCCGGTACGTCTTTCCTCTTTATGTTTGCAGGTTCAGCTGACTGACTCATTTCATCCCATTTCAGATCGTTCTGAATCCATGGCTCATGATCTTCCAGTATTAATCACGCATTTATTCCCCGTTCGAGAATACTCATGCAGGACTTTCACGACGGACAATTCCTTGTTTCTCATCGAGACTTTGGGTAGTAGGATGGGCTGTGTTACTCCACGTGTACCTCAGCTCGCGCCCACCTCTTCATCATGACCATTCTGCTACATCGATACTATACCTGCATCTCCACACGCATTCATCTCCTTTTTCCTCCCGTTAACCTTCGGACCTCGCGATCTCTGTGCCTTCTTTCCTTTCTCCTCTCGTCCCGGGTATTTTATTTAAAATGCGCGGATGTCATCCCCGACCGTCGGGTAGTGTTGTGCAGCTGCACTATTGTCCTCCTTGTTTCCTGGATAGTTGATGTGTTCTTACTTACGACGGCTTCGAATATGCTTATACGATACTTGTATACCGATACGGAACAAAGGGCGAGGGGGAACTATCAACCGGGACCGCGATCCCGCCCCGAGCGGGTGAGCTGACAGGATCAACTGCAACGGTAACCACGTGAAACGAGATGGGCTCCATAGAGTCGAGAGCATCCCCATTGAACTGGCAACGGGCTCGTCCACTTACACATCACCTTCGTTTCTCCTCCCTCAGCTGGTCCTTTCGTACGGACGGGTCCTGTCCTGTACATATCACTCTTCTTCTCGAGGCTTTCATTGCTGCACATAGACACTAAGCACTGCGCCACCTGTTTTCGCCACCTACTGTTGATCAGCACCCGAAGGACAACGACTGTCGACCCTGCCTTCTGGACAACAAACTCTTTTTCCCAACAGACTCTTACCTGAACTAGGCTCTTATTCGCGCCCATTGATATGCCGCTTTCATCTACCGGGAAGAAGAAGATGCTGGCTTACGGTACGCGTTTCCATCGACCTTTTCCGGTTCTGCCGAAAACATGTGCTTGAGCGCGTGTTGCTAACGTGAACATCTTCCAGCCTTCATCGTAATTCTCGACATAGTCGTGTTAACACTTTCAGTGTTGGTGAACATATTTCAAGAGTTCTTCTGTAAGTCATTATCTGCTCTTTTACTTGCGCGTCCGACATCACCGAATACTGATGATCAATGTTAACGTTACTGGAATCTTCACAACACAGTCGTGGCGGACCTGCTCCCGTTGGCCCTATCAATTGCGACACTGGTTATTTTTCTCCTGCAGTGCGTGGTATCGGTTTTAAATCCAGCCCAATCGCCGATGCGCTGACGAGATACCTACATGCTCCGCTCTCTTATCACAGGATCGTGCTCGACTTGACATCTGAGAATGCATTCACCGCTCGACCGGTGTTTGAGATACCATTGCTGGGGACCCTCACGGTCGTTTGGCTTGGTGAGACATGTCGTCATCTTTCCCCGGTCGACGGACTGCGCTCTTATCGCGTTCGCGCTATCCTATATGTGCAGCATTCAACTCCTTCTCGACATCAAGATATGCGGGTCTCCCGAACTGTTCGGTCTTTTCTGATGGTGAGTTCCGAGGCGCGAGCTACTGCACTCGATCACTCAACACACTCGTTTTCGGTAAACAGATCTTCCCGATGAACAGGCCTGGTGCCGTAACGCGCAAGCGCTCAGAGTAATTATCTGGATTGAATGGGCAGCCCGTATGTTTTTGTTCTTCCGCTCGGCCATCGACGCTCCCCCTGTGCTTGTGACGGCTAAACGATAATCCGTTCTCTAGTGCTCGTAACCACCCTCACACTCACACGGATATCGATCGTCCGATCTCGCCGCGGCAATACCGCGGTCTGGCACACGGCACTCTCTCGTTATCGTCCTAAAACGCACTCCGGGGAGTTTATCCAGGACACTTCCAGTTTCTACCGTGGTTCATCCATATTTGGGTTCGCTATAAATGGTCACCAGAAAGGCATGTCGATGACCTCACAAGATTGGTTTGCTCCTGCGGAACCCGCTATCCGGCTGCACAATAAAGTTGATGACCAGATGGACCACGTTGGGGATCCTTTCTTTAGTGCAGGAAGGGCGGGCCTGGGCACTTACGGAAATGGGCCACTCTCCGCCGTTCCCCTGCAACAACAGGTCCAGACTCCGGGCACCACTAGAGGTCCTCCCGCCACCCATACAATTGACGGGTTCGAGATCGTTTCGACAGGATATTACTTCCAACGCGAGGGCAACCGGGAACAGGGTGGTTTCCAACGCAGAATGTAAGAGTCGCATAGTCAGCTTCGCACCCCCCCCCCACACACCTCCCTTGTAAACCACACTTGTAACATTCCCTGTCCTCTCTCACTGCCCATTCGTTCGTATTTATTTTGGGAACGCTGATCGAGCTTTGGTTTCTCGCATCCTTCCGTTCGCCAAAGAACGTTCTCCCTTCTGTGCTCCTGTTCTGTTATCTATCTCCATTTTTCTGCTTAACACCAGTCGCCGTGTTCTCTTCACCAATATCACGGGCCCTCGGGCTTTGACCCTCGCTTCTACGGCCAGAAGCGATAGTAACTTGAAAAACGGATAGGGTGGCCGGGCCGTGGCTTGACGTGGCCCTCCAAGCGACATGCAGATCCAAGCTGCGCGCGGCCAGCGGGTCGGAATTGGAGACGCTCGCTGCGGTGTGACAGTGTTTCTGCCGTGGATTTTCTGCGCACAGCCTACTCACGTCAGTCCAAGTGTCGTGTGATAGGTGTGATGGACGTTTTGGACGTCCGTGGACCACCACGAGGCGGCGCCGCGGGTGCTATCTGAGATCATTACCGCTGGCTGTTTACCGAGGGAACAATTCCGCGCCCTCGAGGCGGGTTAATGTCAAGACCCCTGAATGGCCCCAAGTGCGCGTCGAACACCAAAATGGCCAACTTCCCCGGGCCCCCTGGGCCAGTCGCGCACACATGGAGTGATGGAGTCGAAACGGGCCAATGGACAATTCTAACGAGTGCCAAAAGCACGTGCGCAGAGCGACGGGTCGGCTGAAAGAGCTGAAACGGAGATGTATAGAACAATCCCTGTCAGCGTGCGTCACCGTTTCCTTTTTTTTTTTTTTTTTCAATTATCCAATCACTCGCATCTCCTCTGTATTCCCGGTTTCCTGAGAGCGACGTCGACCCGCCACTCAGGGATCAAGAATCGTGGAGACCGGTCGATAGAGTAACGTCCAACATTTTCGCTTCTTTCCCACACCACCGCGGAATCGGATTCGGGGTGCCACACGACAGATGCACGTGTACGGGTAACTATCTCATGCTGATGCTGGTACAACGGATG
>Ga0307510_10008250_pt1 | contig 12411 bp, 11 predicted proteins | sample 12_EM_MG_FD_207224 | JGI IMG/M metagenome (GOLD analysis project Ga0307510, IMG submission 207224) | Populus trichocarpa ectomycorrhiza microbial communities from riparian zone in the Pacific Northwest, United States - 12_EM | ecosystem: Host-associated > Plants > Roots > Unclassified | place...
CCCGCGGCAGAGCCCGCAATGGCGGCGCCAGAACCGGAGCCCGCGCCGGCGCCGAGCTGGGCTACCCCGGAACCGTCCGCACCCTCATGGGGGTCCGGCTCGTCCAACGGCGGCGACCACAACTAGGCGGCCGCCCGTCAGGAACAACGCTTTCGAAGAGGCCGCAGCGTCCAGCGCTGCGGCCTCTTTCGTACGCGACCGAAGCCGTATTTTCACGGCCACGTTGATTCGCAAAACTGCGCCCTCCGCATGTCGCCCGCTGCTGCTCTTTCCGGTTCCAAATACCGGTCCGCCGGCATCAAAACCCCAAAAATTGTTGTGAGAATGCAACACACGCGCAGAACATTTATCGAAACAGCGAGAACGCCTAAAAAGGCGGCACATGCTTGCCTTTTTTGCTTCACGAGCGCGACATCGCAGACCACTGTGTGACCACGTTAAGACATTTGGCCGCAGTCGGTTGTCGTATGCCCTTGGGGGGCGCCGGACCGGACTGGCAAAGTAGGGTGGAATGGGGATCGTCATGAAGAAACTGGTTTTGTTAGCAACGGCGCTGGCAATGGTATCGGGTACGGCTTTTGCTGCGGATATGCCTCTGAAGGCCATGAAGGCCCCGCCGCCGGCTCCGTTCGATCCCTGGGATATCGCCTTCGGTGGTGGCATCACCAACGACTACATTTTCCGCGGCATCACCCAGTCCAACCACAAGCCGTCGGTCAACGTCTATTTCGAGCCGCGCTACAACGTCACCAAGGATTTCCAGCTCTATGTCGGCCTCGGTGGTGCGAGCATCTCGTTCCCGAACCGGGCCGCGGCTGAAATCGACGCTTACGGCGGCGCCCGCCTGACGGTTGGCCAGTTCGCCTTCGATGTCGGCGCCTGGGGCTACATGTATCCGGGCGGAACCTGCCAATTCGGCGCTCCCGGCATCGATTTTGCTGGCAAGTTTCAGGGTGCCGAGTGTGCCCTCAACGGGCTGGTCAACGGCAACGTCCTGAAGAAGGATGTCAGCTTCTTCGAAGTGTACGGCAAGGTGAACTACACCTTCAACGACAACTTCTCGATGGGCGGCAACATCTATTATACGCCGAGCTTCCTCAACAGCGGCGCCGAAGGCACTTACGCTTCGATCGTCGGCAAGGCGATTGCGCCGAGCACCTGGTTCGGTACCAGCGGCATCGGCATGTACGTGTCGGGTGAGTTCGGCCGCCAGTGGCTGGGCACGTCAGACTCCTTCTACGGCGTTGCGGCGTTCCCGAACGGCATCAACTATGCCGACTACAACACCTGGAACGTCGGCATCGGCTTCACCTACAAGGTGTTCACGCTGGACTTCCGTTACTCCGACACCAACCTGTCGAAGGGTGATTGCAACGCCTTCACCAGCGACTTCGCGGCCCGTGGCAACGTCAACGGAACCAACCTCGGTACGTTCGTAACCCCGATCAATCCGTCGGGCGTCGGTTCGAACTGGTGCGGCGCGGCTGGCATCGTCAAGCTGTCGGCTGACCTGACCGCGATGACCAACCTGAAGTAAGATCTTCCTGTCGAAGACGAAGGGGCGGCAGAGCGATCTGCCGCCCCTTTTCTTTTGGGTGGACCGGATGAAACGGGATTGGCAGCGGAGCTTGCGGAAAGCGATCTCCCGCAACGATCACCGCAACGTCGTGGCAGGCGCGGTCGCAGGGCTGGGCGGCGCGATTGCCATCGGCGTCATGGAGTTGTTCTCGTTCGCCGCGCATTATCCGCTCGCGGTGATCCCGTTCGCGACCTCGATCGTGCTGGTGATCGGATCGCCGGACGTGGAGCCGGCGCAGCCGCGCGCCCTGATCGGCGGCCATCTGATATCGGCGCTGGTCGGCCTCGCTGTGCTGAAGCTGACCGGGCCGCAAGCCTGGGCCGCAGCGGCAGCCGTCGGCCTTTCGATTCTGGCGATGTATGTGACCGGGACCTTTCACCCGCCGGCGGGCATCAACCCGCTGCTGGTGGTGTCAGGCAATCTGCCGTCGACGTTCCTGCTGGCGCCGGTGCTGGCCGGCGCGGTGCTCTTGACCGCGTTCTCCTATCTCTGGCACCGCGGGGTACGCCGCCAGCCATGGCCGCGGCGCTGGCTGTAGGACATATCCCGCGAACGATCGTAGCGAGCGTAGCCCGGATTGCGCTTCGCTCCATCCAGGCTTCAGGTCTCCATCCAGCCTACTGAACCGGCGCCAGCTTGCCGTCCTTTAGCGTAAAGCGATCGCCATCGCGCACCATACTGATGTTGCGCTGGTGGAATGCATCCAGCGTCGAGCGGTGGCCGATCGAGACGATGGTGGTGTCCGGCAACTTTTCCGCAAGCAGGCCGTACAGCGCCGCTTCCGAGGGCTCGTCGAGCGAGGCGGTCGCCTCGTCGAGGAACAGATAGTCCGGTTTGTGCAGCAGCGCGCGCGCCAGCCCGAGGCGCTGCTGCTCGCCCAGCGACAGCATGCGATTCCAGTGCGCTTCCTCGTCCAGCCGCGGACCATGCTGCGGCAGGCCCACCATGGCGAGCACGTCTCTCATCTGGGCCGGGTTGAAGCTTTCGGTCTCGCCCGGGTAGACGATCGCCGCGTGCAGCGATCCAATCGGGAAATACGGCCGTTGCGGCAGCATCATCAGGGATGCATTGGTGGGAACGTTGATCGCGCCATCGCCGAACGGCCAGATGCCCGCGACGGCGCGGAACAGCGTCGACTTGCCGGACCCCGACGGTCCGGTCAGCAGCGTGCGTTCGCCGGCGCGAAGGCTGAAGCCGTCGGCGGAGACCAGCGGCTTGCCATTCGGCAGGTTCACCAGAAGCTGCTGCAGGCTGATATCGGCGGTTGCGGTCTTGGCCATGTCGATCGAACCGGGTTCGGTCGGCAGGGCGACGGCGTTTGCAATCGCGCCCTCAAACCCGTCGAGACGGGCGACCACCGCGCGCCATTCCGCCATGGTGCGGTAGGCGGACACGAAGAAGGACAATGCGTCCTGCACCTTGCCGAAGGCTTCCGCGGTCTGGGTCAGCGCACCCAGCTGGATCTTGTTGGCGAAAAAGGCGGGTGAGACCAGCGCGAAGGGAATCACCACCGCCGCTTGTCCATAGCTTTGGGTGAAGGCCGTCAGCCGCTTGGTGCGGCTCATGATGCCGTACCAGTTGCTGATGACGCGGGAAAAGCGCTCCGACAGCCGCTCGCGTTCGGCGGGCTCGCCCTTCAGCAGCGCGATCTGCTCGGAGTTTTCGCGCACCCGCACCAGGTTGAAGCGGAAGTCCGCCTCCAGCCGCTGCTGGTTGAAATCGAGGGTGACCAGCGGCGAGCCGATCCACTGCGTCAACGCGGTGCCGAAGATGGCGTAGATCAGCGCGGCCAACACCAGATAGCCGGGGATCGTGAAATCGATGCCGTACACCACCAGCGGTGCAGCCGCTGACAATCCCCAGAGGATGACGACAAAGGACGCCAGCGAGACGATGGAGCTGAGCAGCCCCACCCCCAACGCGAGTGTCTGGCTGACGAATAGCTTGACGTCGTCGCTCATGCGCTGGTCGGGGTTGTCGGCGGCGTCGCCCTGCAGCTGCATGCGGTAGTGATTGGCGTCATGCATCCAATCCCCGAGATATTTTTTGGTCATCCAGCTACGCCAGCGGATCTGGAGCCACTGGTTCAGATAGAGCTGATAGACTTGGAGTGCGACCAGGATCGTGGCCAGTACACAAAACACCAGCATTTCACTGACGAAGTTGTCCCAGTTCTTGTCCTGCAGCGCATTGTAGAAGCGGGCGCGCCACAGATTGATCAGCACGTCGTTTCCGACCAGCGCCAGCTCGATGGCGATCACGGCGGCAAGCAGGCCGCGGCCGGCCCATTTGTCCTCGGAATTGAAATACGGGGCGGCGATGCGCCACACCGTCGCGAGCGTCGAGCGGATATTTTTCACAGATCACCGTCTCCGGGGAAATAGGGCTTAAGGCCCTGAAAGGATGGAAGAACTAGGGCCTACTACTAAGGTTATGGAGTTGGCCGCCTGCGGCGGCTTGTCGCAGCAGTAGGCTAGACCCTAGCATGGCTGCGACGGCGACGGGCGGCAGCCATCGAACTTCGCGAGGTTGTGAGTGTTGGCGAGGCCGACCTCGCGCCTTGCAGGCTTGCTCCCGCAATCGCTCGACATGCGCCCCGCTGCTCCACGCCGGCGGGCGCGCCAATAACAATTTGGGGAGAACCGCAAATGTGGAATCAAATCTACAATCCGCTCAACAACACGGCGCTGTCGACGATCGCCGCCGCAGTGCCGGTGGTGACGCTGCTGGTCCTGATCGCCAGCGGCAAGGTCAAGGCGCACATCGCCGCGATCATCGCGGTGATCCTGACCAACCTGATCGCGATCTTCATCTTCACCATGCCCGCGGGGATGTCGATCCGTGCCTCGCTGCTCGGCGTCGTTGCGGGGTTCTTCCCGATCGGCTGGATCGTGCTGAACGTCATCTTTCTCTACCAGCTCACGGTTGCAACCGGCCAATTCGAATTGTTGAAACGCGCGGTCGGCGGCGTCACCGAGGACCGGCGCCTGCAACTGCTGCTGATCGCGTTTTCGTTCGGCGCGTTCTTCGAGGGCGCTTCCGGCTTTGGTACGCCGGTCGCCATCACCGGCTCGGTCCTGATCGGCCTCGGCTTCTCGCCGCTGGCCGCCTCCGGCCTGTCGCTGATCGCCAATACGGCGCCGGTGGCCTATGGCGCGCTCGGTACGCCGATCCAGGGTCTCGCCTCGGTCACGGGACTCGATCCCTACATCCTCGGCGCGATGGTCGGCCGGCAATTGCCGGTGTTCTCGCTGATCGTGCCGTTCTGGGTGGTCTGGGCCTTCGCCGGCTGGCGGGGCATGAAGGAGGTCTGGCCGGCCATTCTGGTGACTGGCCTTTCGTTCGCGATCCCGCAATTCGTGATCTCGAACTACATCAACCCCTGGATCGTCGATATCGGCGCCTCGCTGATCTCGATGGGCTGCCTGATCCTGTTTCTCAGGGTGTGGCAGCCCAAGCAGCTCTGGCTGTCTGCGGCGCTGCGCGGCCGCGATGAATCGGCGGCGACCATGACTGCGCCGAAAGCCATGGACAAGGCGCCGCTGACCCAGAGCCAGCTCTGGAGCGCGTTGTTGCCGTGGATCATCGTCTGCGTCGTGATGCTGGTCTGGGGCAATGGCGCGTTCAAGACATGGGCGAACTCGATCTTCACCTGGAATTATCCCGTTCCCGACCTGCACAACATGATCAACAAAGTGCCGCCGGTGGCGGCCAAGCCGACACCGGAAGGGGCGGTGTTCGCGTTCACCTACCTGTCGTTCACCGGCACGGGCATGTTGATTGCCGCGATCGTTTCCGGCCTGCTGGCGGGCTTTAGTCCGGCCAGGATGATCGGGGAATATGGCCGAACCATCAGGCTGTGCGCGATCTCGCTGATCACGATCTCGGCGATGCTCGCGATCGGCACCTTGACGCGGCTCTCGGGCGTCGATGCGACGCTCGGTCTCGCCTTCGCTGCAACAGGCGTGCTGTATCCCTTCTTCGGGACGCTGCTCGGCTGGCTGGGCGTGGCGTTGACGGGATCGGATACGGCGTCGAACATCCTGTTCGGCAATCTGCAGAAGATTACCTCCGAACAACTCGGTCTGTCTCCGGTGCTGATGGCCGCCGCCAACTCCTCCGGTGGCGTGATGGGCAAGATGATCGACGCGCAATCGATCGTGGTCGCCTCCACCGCGACCAACTGGTACGGACACGAAAGCACGATCCTGCGCTTCGTGTTCAAGCATTCGATCGCGCTGGCCTGTCTCGTCGGCCTCCTGGTCATGTTGCAGGCCTACGTCTATCCGTTCACGGAGATGGTGCTGAAGTAGGGGCGCCGCCAAGGGCAACCGACATGATCCCCGCGCGGCCGACACTCGCGGGGGTTTTCTTTTCGGTGTCGTATTTATGAAATCGGCCAGCGTAGCGAACTTCTCTGGTTCCTTTGATTTGAATCAACGCGACCTGCCGTGAGTGACCATTTCTTGCGGCGTGCCTGGGGGATAACTTTTACCTAGGAGGTCGCCGATGAAGAACATAGTAGTGGTCGGAGCAACTGCACTCTTCCTTACCGCATCGCCGATTGCCCAAGCGCAAACTCCTTCTCCTGCGATTCCGGAACGCCTAAATGCAGCGGACCGGAATACCCTGATGGACTTGCGGATCGATCTGACAAAGGCCGCGTTGCAGCTGACACCTGACCAGGAAAAATACTGGCCGGCTGTAGAGAACGCTATTCGCGCCAGGGCGGAGGATCGCAAAGCCCGTGTTGCAAAAATCTCGGAAACGGTAGGCAGACGGGCCGACCAAAACGCGATCGAAGTCCTGCGCAATCGTGACCCCATCGCCTTCTTGCAACGCCGATCGGAAGCATTGGCGCAACGATCAGCCGATGTGGATAAGCTCGCCGATGCGTGGCAGCCACTCTATAAAACATTTAGCCCCGAACAGCGGCAGCGCTTGGCGGCCATCGCGATCTTTGTACTCCACGACATGAGCGAAGCGGTAGACCGGCGTCGTGCGCAGTCTGAGGACGACGACTGAAGCAAGGTAATTCGATTCGTGCCTGCCGCATGATGGTCCGAGTATATGCGGCTGACTGACTTCAAGCCTGGGCGATGTCTGCTTTGGATCAATAGGCAGACATCCCCCGGTCTTCGACGTGTGTCTGTGCATAGGACCGAGGAGGCAGGGTGACGCCGCTTCGAACCACCGTCGTCATGAAGACCGACATCAGCGGCTCGACACGCCGGTTCCGTGAGCTGCTGGCGGCAGATCTGCAGGCGCTCCTCGGCGAGCACCGTATCCTCGTTGCGCGCCACGCGGCCGAGCATGGCGGCCGGATACTCAAACCCTCGGGCGACGGTTACTGGTTGGAATTTCCAAGTGTCACCGGCGCGGCACAGGCGGCGATCGCAATGCAGGAGGCGTTGCGCATGTCGCAGCTGAACCGGGGCGATGATCGCTTGGCGATACGCATCGTTATCGCGCTCGGCGACATGGCCGTTCACGACGACGACTTCATCGGCGAAGCATTTGCGCTCGCCACCCGCATTGAAGCTGTAACACCGCCGGACGCGATTTACCTCACGGCTGCTGCCCGGCTCGCCCTGACATCGGCGGCAGAAATCCAAACCGCGTTTGTCGAGACTTTCGCCTTGAAGGGCTTTGCCGAACCGGTACCGGTCTCGCATAGAGCAGCGGCATCGCACGCACGTTCTTGCCGACGTCTACATCCTGTTCTCGGACCTTAACGGCTTCGGTTCAATCATGGACACCGGACCGACCACGACGATCGAGCGCATCCTCGACGCTCTCGATGCGGTGACCTATGGGACGACGCAGGAATTCGGCGGTACGGTCCGCTTCAATTCCGGCGATTCCTATTGCATGACATTCGCCGAGGCGGGGCAGGCCATCGCGGCCGCGGAGCGCCTGTGCCAAAGCTGGGATGCAACCCGGCGTGAGAATCCACACGAGCAATTCGGCTGCGGGATCTGCGTCGCGCTGCATCGCGGCTCACTCTACGCGTTCCGCTCTTTTCTCTACGGCCGCGACGTCTGGACCGCTTCGAAATTGCAGAGTGCTACGTCCCGACTCCTGGCGAGCGATGAGAGCGGCATCTTTGTCACCGGCGCAGCTCGCGACGCGCTGTTCGGCTCCCGATGGCACAACCAACTCCTGGCCGTCGCACTGCAGCCACTGCCCGAGGCGCTTGCCGGTGTCGGGGTGTATCGCCTGCACAGTGCGGCGTCCAACTGAGAAACGGCGTTCGTACGGGCCATTCACCGACCGCGCCCGGCGTACCTCGCGGTGTCGTCCCATGCTCGTGCCGGCGGGCGGGCGCTTCCTCGGTCCTGCCGTGCTGAGGCCCAGTCTTGGGCCTGCGTCTTGCGCCTGCGCTCGCAAAATCAACGGATATAGCTAGACGCGGCCAGACCCATGCCGGAACCGGCCGCGTCGATGGTATAGGTCAGCTCTCGCCACCGGCGAAGATATCCTTCTTGATGACCGCATGGACGCCCCAGTTTCCATCCACCACCTGGGTGATGCCGAAGTCGACGCCAATCGTAATCAAGGAGATCGCCTCATCCTCGGTCAGCTTCTTGGTCGTCATCAGGAACTTGCGCATCTTGCGAAACGCATCGCGCAAAGCAAGGTCAACTGAGGATTTCGAGTAAATGTCTGACTGCGCCTTGTCTCCCAATTCGCTGAGATAATTGGCGAAGCTGAAGCCGTGCACCAGCCACTCGTCCCTGGTTTCCAGCATCGGGTAGTCGAGGGCTTCGAGAGCCGTACCGACGAGATCGGCTTTCTTGTGCAGGATGATCTGGAAGGTGCCGTTCAGCGAGCATTCGATTGCCGTACCGCACAGCTCGGAATCTCCCTGCGAAGCGTGCGAGTCGCCAACCGATAACAGAGCACCTTCGACAGCAACCGGATAATACATCGTGGCGCCCTTGCCGATCCGCCAATTGTCGATGTTGCCGCCGGTATAGCTCGGCGGAATCGAATCGACGATATCGGCCTCCTTGGGCGCCAAACCGATCACGCCGAAATGCGGACGTATCGGAATGCGCACGTTCTTCAGGATGCCGTGGTTCTCCTTGATCGTGGCGTGATCGACTGGAACGCCGGGATAGTCGATGGTTTTGTGCACCACGCCGGAGGGGTCCGTCTGTGGAGTCCATCGGAAATTATACACGGCCTTCGCCCAGTTGCGTTCGCCGGTAGCGTCGACTTCGTAGATCGTGACCACTTCGCGCGGATTTGGCTCTGTGAGCAGATCCTTGTAATGAAAGCCCCACCATGCGGCCGCGTTGCTACCGAAAGCCTTTCCGGGATATTGCGGATTGGCGCATGGCCGAGGCGTGACGTCGATAATGCGCAACTCGATCACGTCACCCTCCTGGGCGCCGCGCACGTAGACTGGGCCGGTGCAGATGTGCACGCCAAGGCCCTCGCCGGCGCCACGCCCGAACAGCGAGGCATCCATCGGTCCGGCGCCACGCCGGTTTACGCCCTTCTTTTCCTTGGTCCACAGGAACACGCTTTCGGCGCCGGGATCGCCCTTCACCATGCGCTCGGCGTCGTCATTGGCATGGTGGGTCAACGCCTCAATGGTGATGAAGTCGCCGGAATCGATCTCGACCTGCGGTTTCAACTTCTTGCTGAAATAGCCCCAATGCACTGTCTCGGCATTCGCAGGCAAATGATGATAGGAGCGCTTGGCGGGTTGGTTCTTTTCGGCGGCAGCCGCCATCTGCGGCGTCACCAGAGAAATGCCGCCCGCGGTCATCGCTGCGACGCCCCCGGCCGCGGCGAAGCCGGATCTCAGGAACGACCGACGTTCTCGATCAAGCGTTTCCTTGAAACTGCGGTGGTGTAATTCAAATTCCGGACAGTTCTTGTCATCACCCGCGCACATACTGTCTCTCCCCGATTTGAACGCGCATTCAGGCGCGCGCCTGATTCCATCTCGGTTGTTCTCAACTGTCAAAGCGTTGCTGCAGCACGATGTGAATGAAAAATAGCTTCCTTGCCTATTGATTCAGCCTTGCGCCCTAGCCAATCACGCCATTGTTCAATAGAACGGCGCGCGGCGCGGTCGGTCTGGTATTCTTCGGGAGTTAGCATGATTTCATTCGCACGCACGGCCCGGGCAGGCGCCGCTTCGCTGTTGCTGATCGCCACCGCCCTGCATTTCACCCCGGCACGGGCCGATGACGGCTTTCCGTTCGGCACGGAAATGCAGCTCGATGTCGGCCGCCAGCCCGGATCCAAGCGGATTCCCAATCTGGAGATCGGCGATGCCGGCGAGGTGGTCCTCGAGCTCTGGTGCAAGGGCGGCAAGGGCCAGTTTTCGGTGGCGGGCAACACCGTGATCTTCGTCGCCGGCGCGATGGAAAACCGGCCCTGTCCGCCGGACCGCGCGCAGGCCGATGACGAGTTGATCGCGGCGCTGACCGACGCAGGCACCTGGAAGCGGCAGGGCGACTTCGTGTCGTTCGTCGGCGTGAAGACGCTGCGGTTTCGCATCAATACGAATTAGGTCGGGAGCGCGTGGCCGTGCGAACCAGGTAGGGCGCTCGGTTACGGCGTTGCAATCAATCCGCCGGCGGTGGCAATGACCCAGCGGCTGCCCCAGCGCACGATGGACTCCACACGTCCGACTCCGGGAACAGTGTCGCCGCGCGCGGCCATCCGAATTCCGTCTGGGCCTTCCAGAACCGCAGTGCCGTCCCGAACATCGACGACCGTCCAGCCGGGAATCGTCGCAGGCCCGGTTTCCGGCGCTGCCACCAGCGGCTGCCGCGTCGCGATCGCAGCGACAGTGCCCGCATTGGCCTGAGGCGTCGGGCGTGCACCGCCCGGCGACAGGACGGGTGGCTTGGGAATGCTGCCGACAATGGCGAGCAAATCCGGCGCCGACGCCGTCTTTCGCGCGCCTTCAGCCCTGCGGCTTGACCGCGCTTCGGAAATCTGCGGCGCGGGTGCTTCTCTCTGCGCAACGGCCAGCAGACTGAGTTCGCTTGCAAACCGGGGCCAATTCAGGCCGCCGGCCCATCCCAATCCAAAGCTTGCCACGATCGCCGCCGTGACCAGCACCGCAGCGCGTGCCCGATCGCCAAATGGCTCCCGCACCACCAGCACCGCGTCACGATCGGATTTCAGGAAATTCCACAGGCGCGCGGGTTGCTGCGACCGCTGACGGCGAACCACACTCTCTGACCAGATATCAAAGGTACTCGGCTTGCGGTGCTGCATGGCGTGACCCAGTTTTAGGAGAGCCGATGATGTCCCTCTAAACTGAATCGAATCTTAACAATCAAAGCCCGTGGCCGGATCATTGCGCATTGGTCCGTGGCGCTCGGCAGCATCGCCCCCGTCACATGGTCGGCGGCAGGCGGATCACTTCCACACACTCTTGTCGGCGTTCCAGCGCTGGCCCTTGAATTCTTTCGCCAGTGCCTCGACCGAGCCATTATCGTCCTTCGGCTCGCCGCCTTCCTCGTCGCCGGTGGATTCTTCCGACAGGTTCAGCTTCGCACCAGTGCCTTCATCCGCGGTGGTGATCACCGGGCTCGAGATCCACAGCATCAGTCTGTCCGACGCGCCCGGTTTGTCCGGCGAGACCAGCGCGGTGACCTCGATGCTTTCGGTGAGGCCGAGCGGCGGATAGACCGGGCTCGGCCGCTTCAAGGTCAATGTCAGTTTTCCGGTATTGGCGTCCCATTCGGCGCCCGCCGCCTTGGCGGCGAGCGTCCTGGAGAGCACGGCTGCTATCGCCGATGCGATCTTGTCCTTGTTGATCTTGTCGCCGTCGCGCCATTCAGCCGCAGCAAACCGGATGGTGCGGTCCATCTCGACGCTGCCGCTGGTCCATCCCGCCGCGACCACGCCCGGCATCGATTTGGCCTTCGCAATCAGCGTCGCAGCACGCTCCGGATCGGCCGTGAGGTTGATGGTCTGCTCGCCGGCGCGCAGCGCGTCGCAGGAGATCGAAAGGCTCGACAGCCCGACCTCGACGGCCTCGCCCTTCAGGCTTTTGAGGAAGTCGAGCGCGGCGTCGAGCTTGACCCGCACGCCGAACGCCTCAGGCGAAACCTCGGTAAAATCCTTCGGCGCAGGCGTAATGCCGTCGTCGCTGGTCTGGTTGTCCAAAAATTCCTTCTCGCTGAGATCGGAATTGTCGGCCGAGGTCACTTCGGTGACACTTTGGCCAATGGTGATCTGGCCGCGGAATTCGAACGTGTCGCCGGTTGGCTTGCGGGCCAGCTTGACCGTGACCGGCAGCTTGTCACCGAGGCTCTGCGCGGTGCCGGTCAGGTTCTGACCGCTGACGGTGAGATTGGCGACAAAGCGGTCCTTGCGGTCGGAACCCTTCGCGGCAGGGTAGCAGACGTCGAGGGTCGCCGCGGTGACGTTCTTGCCCTGCCGGGTTTCCTTCAGGATGACGTCGGCGTTGCCGTCCATCAGGCCGTCGATCGCCGTGAAATATCGCGTCTCGACCGCGCCCGGCGCCGTCTTGGAGGGAAGTTTCATCTGGGCGAAAGCAAGGCTCGGGGAGAGCGTGATCAGACCGAGCAGGAGAAGGAAGCGCGCGCGCATATGAAATTCCCTGAAACGAATGGAATCGGCAGGGGTCGTAAGTAGCAAACCCCGGCAGTGTTTTCGAGCCAAGCACATCCCGAACAGGTCGGGCGCGCTTCCTCGCCAAAAAAGCCAAAAAAAGAAGGCCGCCCGGAGGCGGCCTTCAAATTTTGCAGTTGCTGGCAGAAAGAGCCTTAGAAGCCCATGCCGCCCATTCCACCCATGCCGCCGCCACCGCCGGGCATCGGCGGGGCCGG
>Ga0307510_10008251_pt1 | contig 12411 bp, 10 predicted proteins | sample 12_EM_MG_FD_207224 | JGI IMG/M metagenome (GOLD analysis project Ga0307510, IMG submission 207224) | Populus trichocarpa ectomycorrhiza microbial communities from riparian zone in the Pacific Northwest, United States - 12_EM | ecosystem: Host-associated > Plants > Roots > Unclassified | place...
AATCTTTTAATTAAATCTTTAGTTTATGGATAAAAATAAAACCGATTTTTTTATGAAAAATCCTAATAGCCATGATTTCAGTACTTTGGCAGAATCCTTAAATGGAAAATCTGAACACACCTTAATGCTCTTTTACCATTTTGTGAACGAATTTGATAAAGTAGGGCCGGTCACTCTGCACCCGGCTAAAACGATGATCGGAATAGCCAATTCCCATAAACGCATAGTTTACATTACTCAATTAGGCAAAAATTTTATTCATGTCGTATTTCCATTTAGAGAACGTTACGAAGACAATTTTTGTTTTAATAAAATCGCGCAAGTCCCTGGAGATATGCAATTTAACCACCATTTCAGGATGCTCCAAAAAGAGGATGTGAATGAGGAGGTGATTGGATTTATGAAATTAGCTTATCAGGGAGCGTAATTCAGAATCTTCGACTTTGATTTTCTATTGATTAATTACTAGTATGCTGAACAATTATGTCTGGCTCACGTTCTGCAATCCGCGTTAATTTGCCACCGACAAAATAAAAGTATTGGTAATGCATATTCCCTTTGTTATCCAGGTAGCTATCGTTTTTGTAAACTGTTCTTCCGGAGGTAGCCTCAGCAATAATGGCAAATCTATTATGTGCTTTAAAATCAGCTTCAGTCATGCCGATTGTATAAACAGGAACTTTGCAGCCGCTTAAAATAATAAGTGCGAAAATGGTGATGATTTTTTTCATGGCAGTATCGGTTTAAGTATAAAAACTATGATATATAAACTGATTGTAGGACTTGTAATAAACTTATTGGTTTAATTGATCAGGCCTCTTCCCTAAAATAAACCTTATAATAATTCATCGATTTGCCTTCGTCAAAGCCTTTTTCTATCAGTTCTTTATCCCCATGAATATAAATGTGGAAATTTTTGTCCAGCTTTAGTACGCTTTTATAGACCCGTTGCTGCTTTTTAACTGCATTGCCTGATATTTCAAATGTATCGGCTATCGGGCTGTCAAATTCCTGTTCGTACTGGCTTTTGAAATTCTTAAATGACTCAATTGCTTGCGGATTGCCTATCACCTCACCTGCAAACTCATCCATATCAAAGGTGTCTTTTTCCTTAAAATACTTCATGGATTTATTCAGCAGGTCGATCTTGTCGGCTTTGCTCAATTCAAATTCATCATCGAGCTTTTGGGTGACAAAGTTTTTGTAGATACCTAAAGTATTGTTGGTCTGGTTAAAGCTGTCGTTCCTGATCTTCAATTGCAAAAATTGATCCTTCCAGTATGCAGCGGCATCCTGTCCGCGGTTGGTATGGTCAATCACGACCACTTTATAGCCATTTTCTTTTTCTATGTTAAAGACCAACACGCCTTTATCCAGTTTATTGATGTTAATGGCGTTATCTTCGTAATCTATTCCAAAACCACCCTGTTCCGGATAAACCTTCAGGTAAGTTTCTTTATTCTCTGATTTAAAAATACCGATCGCATCCAGCAGGTTGCCTTCAATTTGTGCATTTTTAAAATAAGCCACATACAATTCGCCGGGTTTGATATTTGGATGATTGGACACCTTATGCAGGTGTTTGGCTATCTGCTCAGACATTTCGTGGAACTTGTTGTTATCCTCAAAAATCTGCGTAGCATAATGATGAACTTCATTCATATCCAGATCGCCACCACTGTGCATCAGGTGATAAACCTCGTTTGATTTTTCAAACGGCCTTAAGAAATATTGCATCAACAACTGTGGGATCACTTCATCTTTAAATGCAAGCGGTCGTTCAGACAATGCATACAATTCGTTTTGTGACTGGTTACCAATATGATGTACAGAAACTATATTAAGCGAGGCTTCAAAATAACTTACCATGATGCTGCGAAAGTAAGGAAATATTGTTCAGAGCGGCGCTTTTTCTGTCACCTTTCCAATGCGCGGATCACCATGAGATATCAATTCACAAACCTTAATTGTTGCTTCTTCCAGGTCCTCCGTATCTGCGGGTATTAGCAGCCAGTTACCGTGGCGTTCATCTCCTTCAATAAAAAAGGGGCCAAGTTCGTGTATATTACTTTTCAGGCTTTCGTGATGCTCCTTACTTGTAGCTACCCAAATCCCGTTCATCTCCAGAAGATTATCGCGTTTTCGGAGTATAAGCATGATCTTTTTACCCCAATAGATATAATGCATGCCGAACATTTTCTTCACAATTACACCATTGGGCGGGTAATCAAACACAAATTCATATGGAATAGAGTTGGCCATGTATATTCAAAATTACGGTTTAATATTTTATACTGACTGAATAAAAATCAAGCTTTAAATAGCGACTTTTGTGCTTTGGTTCATAGATCATGGATGATAGTTCATGGTACCTGATGCTAACTATGATCAATGAACTATGATCTATATGCAATGCAAAATTCACAATTCACTACTCACAATTCACAAATAGAGGAAACTATAGTTGCCCTTGCAACCCCAAATGGGATTGGTGCCATTGGTATAATCAGGCTATCGGGCCCGGATGCTATTGTTATTGCCAATAGTGTTTTTAGGGGGAAGGACCTGACCAGGCAGGAGTCTCATACTATTCATTTTGGGCAGGTTGTGGATGGTGATTTATTGCTGGATGAAGTACTCGTTTCATTGTTTGTAGCACCACGCTCATACACCCGCGAGAATGTGGTAGAGATATCTTGTCATGGATCAAATTATATTATCGAATCCATCATCAAACTCCTGATAAAAAAGGGTGCCCGCTCGGCAAAACCGGGCGAGTTTACTTTGAGGGCATTCCTGAATGGTCAATTAGATCTTTCACAAGCTGAAGCTGTAGCCGACCTGATCGCGGCCAATTCCAAAGCCTCGCAACAAGTAGCTATGCAGCAATTGCGCGGAGGATTCAGTACTCAGCTGCAAGCATTACGCGAACAGTTGGTCAATTTTGCTTCGTTAGTCGAATTAGAACTGGATTTTTCGGAAGAAGATGTTGAATTTGCCAACCGCGGACAATTGAAACAATTGATACATGAGATTACCAAAATCGTCGGTCAGCTAATACAATCCTTCGAGTTGGGCAATGTGATTAAAAATGGGGTAAATACGGTTATTGCGGGTCGTCCGAATGCAGGTAAATCTACTTTGCTGAATGCTTTGCTGAACGAGGAACGGGCTATTGTAAGCCATATCCCCGGCACTACGCGCGATACGATAGAAGAAGTGCTTAATATTAATGGCATCAACTTCAGGCTGATTGATACCGCGGGTATACGCGAAGCAACTGATACCATAGAACAAATAGGGGTGCAGCGTACGATGGAAAAGATCAGTCAATCGGCATTGCTGATCTATGTTTTTGACGCTGCTGAAATAACCATTGAAGAACTAAACAGCGACCTGGAAAATCTGCAAAAACCGGGCATTACTATGCTTGTTGTTGCAAATAAGGCCGATTTGCTTAATGAGGAACAATTGTTATCCCTTCCACATACCCAAAGTGCCATTATCATTTCTGCAAAACAAAAACGGCATATTGATGAGTTAAAGCATAAAATTTACAGTTCGGCAGTTAAACATCAATTGACCGGAGATGAAACATTAGTTACCAATGTGCGCCACCTGGAAGCACTTCAAAAAACGGAGTCGGCGTTGGTGCGCCTTTTAGACGGGATTGATACACAGGTGACTTCCGATTTTTTGGCAATGGATATTAAGCAGGCTTTGCATTATCTCGGCGAGATCACCGGGACAGTTACAACGGATGATCTGCTGGATAATATTTTTTCGAAGTTTTGTATCGGCAAGTGATCATATTAAGTACATGCTTATTGATTAATTGAAAGCAATTTTAGGGAAGTAAGTTTTAAATCTTGAAAATTTATAGCTAAACCAGCCCGGGAAATAATGTTTTTGTTCTGGTGTGTTCACAATTCGTTGATCATCAGATGTTTATAGATGTTCACAAGCGTTCATGCGCAATGAACGTGAACGCTTAGTGTACAGGAGTAGAAATAGATTTTTTTCCCAGATCAACTAAAGTTTTTTTAATTAAAAAAACGTAATATTGTTTCTATCAGCCTATATTTAGGTTTCTAATATAAACCATTACTTCTTCGCTCTAATTTTACAATATGAACCTTAGACTTGCCTGGCTAATAATGGCCATTGGTTTATTCGCATGTACAACTAACGCGCAAAATGTTGTGGCCAATAATCCGGTAAGTACGAGTGCAGGTGAACAGGTTATTAATAACTATCAGGTTGTCTTAGCAGATCAATTAGAAATATTTAATGGATACGGGTACCATTTCTTACCTCAAGGGCAGAAAGGCTCTGCCTATTTTGGTGAAAAAGTATATTTTAATCCTGCTGTAATCCAGTACAATGGAAACTGGTATAAAAATATTCCGGTGCTTTATGACATTTATGCCGATGCCATGGTATCACAGGTACAGGATAGTATGTTTGTTCTGCGTGCTGAAAAAATATCAGATATTTATTTCTCGGAACATCATTTTATTCATTTTAATACTCCAAAAGGAGAAAATATAAATGCCGGGTACTATGACCAGCTATATAATGGACGATCAGAAGTATTGGTAAAACGGATAAGAACAGTACAAAATAATGTTACATCACAGTCGGTAGAGGTCTTGTATGAGAACAGGGATGTTATCTACCTGAAAAAGGGCGATAACTATATAAAAGTGTATAGTAAAAGCTCTGTTCTTGATGTATTTAAAGATAAAAGTAAACAGCTTAAACAGTTTCTGAAGGATAATCACATTGCATATAAAGAGGATGTAGAGGGATCGATTGTCAAATTAGCTACTTATTATGACCAGATAGCCAATTAGTATGAAAAAAATTTACCTGTTTTTTTATATCATTATTGGCCTGTCAAAGTTTGGTTATGCGCAGCAAATGCCGATGAAATCAATTGATGTTGATTTTAAACAGGCCGGAATAATACAAGTAACAGATGATTTGAAATCAAAGACTGGCTATCGTTTTTATTATGACCCCGCTCAGTTCGATAGCCTGAAAGTAACCTACAAAGCCATTCAAAAGCCCTTGAATGTGATTTTGGCAGGGATATTTGAAAATTCGGCCTATCATTTTGTAATAACCGATCAGCAGGAAGTAATACTAACCCGTAATTGGCAAATAAATAATGACCAAGCTGTTGGCGCTTTCAATGATAAATCGCTACAACCCTCTGCGCAAGGTGATATTTCGCCCGGGAATAACTATTTTGAAGAACCACAAAAAGTAATTTCTGCTTCATCCGAAAATAAACTTTATACAATAGGGATTTCCGGTAATATAAAGCGTGGGAAAGCGACGCTTGCGGGTTATATACGTAACGTTAATTCCGGCGAAGCTATAATAGGGGCAAGTATTTACGAGCCGGTTACCCATGTGGGGGCAACCACCAATCAATTTGGTTATTATTCTGTTAGCTTGCCTCCGGGGCAGTATACACTTTTAATTAAGGCAGCTTCCATGAAGGATACGCGACGGAAAATAACATTAAAAGGTAATGGTGAATTAAATGTTGAGATGCGCGAACAGATAATCTCACTCAAAGAAGTGAAGGTATCAGCCGAAAAGGTTGCCAATGTGAGGAACGTTGAAATGGGGGTATCCAAATTGGATATAAAAAGTATCAAACAAATACCCGCATTATTTGGGGAGGCTGATGTGTTAAGGGTAGTATTAACCTTGCCCGGGGTACAAACGGTTGGCGAATCGAGTACTGGTTTCAACGTTCGCGGAGGCTCCGCCGACCAGAATCTTATATTGTTAAACGGCTCTACCATATACAACCCTGCGCATTTCTTTGGATTCTTTTCTGCATTCGATCCGGACATAGTACAGGATATTGAGTTATACAAAAGCAGTATTCCTGAAAAATTCGGGGGTAGGCTATCTTCTGTGCTTGATATTACTGAGCGGGAAGGAAATAATAAGAAATTCACCGGATCTGCCGGGATTGGTTTGCTGACCAGCAGGCTTAATATTGAAGGTCCAATCGACTCGGGCCGGACATCCTTCATTTTTGGCGGACGTACTACCTATGCTGATTGGCTGCTTAGAACATTGCCAAAAGATTATAAGAACAGCAGCGCTTCTTTTTATGACCTTAATCTTAATATTAGTCATCATATTGATAATAAAAATACATTGTTCCTGTCAACGTACTTCAGCAATGACGGATTTAAGCTAAACAGCGACACCAGCTACAAATATGGTAACCGGAATGCTTCATTACGATGGAAACATAATTTCAGCAATAAACTATTTAGTGTTATAACGGGCGGTTACGACTATTATCAATATAGCATATCCAGTAATGTCAACCCGGTAAATGCTTACCGTTTTAGTTTTGATATTCAACAGATCAATTTTAAAAGCGATTTTACCTACTATCTAAGTCCGAAACATACTTTATCTTTTGGCTTGAATTCGATAAAATATAAAATAGATCCCGGCAGTAATCAGCCTTTGGGTTCGTCATCACAAGTTGAACCTAACATCGTTCCTGCCGAACAGGCGCTTGAAAGTGCATTGTATCTCGGAGATAAATATGATATAACTTCGGCCTTATCAATAAGTGCAGGTATACGCTATTCTCTATATAATTATCTTGGGCCGCAAACCATCTATCAATATGCGGCCGGCGTGCCAAGAACTATCAGCAATGTAAAAGATAGCATTAATTACAAAAGTGGCAGTTTCATACACACATATGGTGGCCCTGAGATAAGACTTTCGGCAAGGTATATCATCGATCAGGACCTGTCAGTTAAAGCGAGCTATAATTCTTTAAGGCAATATATTCACCTGCTATCCAACACAACTGCCGTTTCACCGACCGATATCTGGAAATTGAGTGATCCCAACATAAAACCGCAGTTTGGCGACCAGGTTTCCCTCGGGTTTTATAAGAATTTCGGTTCAAATACCATTGAAACTTCTATAGAAGGTTATTACAAACACATCCATAATTACCTGGATTATCGCAGCGGCGCGACGCTTGTACTAAATAAACATATTGAAACCGACGTGGTTGCCACACAAGGCAAGGCATATGGTGTGGAATTTTTGATAAAAAAATCTACCGGCCAGCTTAACGGATGGTTAAGCTATACTTATTCCCGCACACTGTTAAGGCAGGATGACCCGGGTGGCGGTGTGCCAATCAATGGCGGGAGTTATTACCCGGCTAATTATGACAAACCCCATAGTGTAAATTTTGTGGGTAATTACCGGTTTACGCATCGTTACAGTATATCGGTTAATACGGTTTACAGTACTGGCCGCCCTATTACTTATCCAATTGGTGAATATTATTACGGGGGCGCGGAGCGGGTGCTTTATTCCGACAGGAATCAATACCGTATACCCGATTATTTCAGGACCGATTTGTCAATCAATATTGATGGAAACCATAAAGTACACCAGTTCTTTCATAGCTCGTGGACTATAGGAGTTTATAACCTGACAGGGCGCCAGAACGCTTATTCAACTTATTTTACCGAACAGGGAGGTGGGATACAGGGATATAAACTTTCCATTTTTGATCGTCCGCTACCATTCATAAATTATAATCTCAGATTTTGATGTTAAGGATAAAAAACCATAGCCGGATAATAATGTTCAGCGTGCTGACCTGGTGCATCACCTGTCTTGGTTTCGTAAAATCTACCGCCCAGATTTTGCCTGATCTGCAGAAGAACTTTGCCACATATCAAAACATCAATTTACAGGAGAAATTATATGCCCATATTGACAAAGGCTTTTATTTGACGGGAGAGATACTTTGGTTTAAAATATACTGCACAGATGGTGCTACAAATAAAATACTCAATATAAGTAAGGTCGCATACCTTGAGCTTTTAAATAGCAACGGAAATCCGGTAATACAAACAAAAGTTGCGCTGGAAGGAGGTACAGGGAATGGATCAATCGTCTTGCCGTTTTCTTTGGAAAGCGGGAATTATCAACTGAGAGCTTATACCAACTGGATGAAAAACTTTGACCCTGCTTATTTTTTTAGCACAGGTATAACAGTCATAAATCCGCTAAAAAAAGCGGAAATCCAAACGTCGCAAATTTTGCCCGCTTATGATATACAATTTTTCCCTGAGGGTGGGCAGTTAGTAGATGGACTTTTGAGCAAAGTGGCTTTTAAACTTACCGGAGCAGATGATAAGGGAGGGCTTTGCACAGGAGCAATAATTGATCAGCAGAATGATACGGCAGCCCGTTTTCAGTCTTTCAAATTTGGTATAGGAAGTTTTGATTTTAAACCCTTACCGCATAAAACGTATAAAGCGGTAATCAGGGTGAACGGTAATGTTATAACTAAAGATCTGCCTCAAATTAACGAATCAGGATATGTATTGCAGGCAACCAGGAAAGGAGAGAACTGGAATATATCGGTAAAAAATGCTGATAGCGCCTTGTCGTCCAATATTTACCTGATCGTGCACAATAACCACAATATCGTTTCGGCTATGGGCTCGAAACTGGTTAATGGGGGTGCTAGTTTTGATATCGATAAAAATAAATTGCTTGACGGTATTAATTATGTCACACTTTTTGATAATCAGCGACGGCCTTTATGCGAAAGGTTGATATTTAAACGACCTGACAGGAAACTACTTATTGAGGCGCAGACAAATAATCGGATTTATGGCCCGCGCAAAGAAGTTAGCATAAGCATTTCAACCAAAGGTGATGACAATAAGAATGCCGGGGCAAATATGTCGGTTGCCGTTTTCCGTGAAGATGGTTTGCAAAATGAACAACCAGGTCATATTTCGGGCTATTTATGGTTGCAAGCCGACCTGAAGGGCCGTGTTGAATCACCCGACTATTATCTTGAAAACAATAACCCGGATGCCGATCAGGCGCTTGATAATTTAATGTTGTCCCAGGGCTGGTCGCAATTTGACTGGAATGCAATATACGCCGGAAACTTACCACAGATTAAGTTTCTTCCGGAATATACCGGCCCTATCATAACAGGACACATTGTCAATCCGTCAACTAACGCACCGGCTCAAAATATTAAGACTTATCTCACAATATCCGGCACGCCAGATCAACTATACATAGCAAAAAGTGACTCAACCGGGCAATTGACCTTCAGCACTCAGCGGTTCTATGGATTGAAAGAGATCGTTGTTCAGCCCAATCCCCAAAAGGATAGTACCTATCGGATAGATATAGCAAGTCCTTTTAGCGAACAACATCCGGCAAGTCATTCTCTGCAGTTTACTTTAAGCGAGGGTGTGAGAAAATCGCTTATTGATAATAATATAAATATGCAGGTGCAGAATATTTTTGCAGCGAAACAATTAAAGGAAGTTTACGCACCAAGGATAGACAGCACAGCATTTTATGGTAAGCCATCCAAAACATATTTGCTGGATAATTATACGCGTTTCCCTACTATGGAAGAGGTTTTGCGCGAATATGTCGGCTCCATTGCAGTAGTGAAACACCAGGGTAAGTTTGATGTAAAAATGTTTAACGTCGACAAATTACTGGGCAATCCGTTGATACTCCTCGACGGTATGCCGGTTTTTGATGCGGATAAAATTTTTAAGTATGATCCGTTGAAGGTGAGAAAATTAGAAATGCTGACTGCAAACTATCTGTATGGGCCTGATTATTTTAATGGAATAATGAGTTTTTCGACATACAGGGATGACAGGGCTAATTTCGAGATCGACCCGCATGCGGTAGTTGTTGATTATGAAGGATTGCAATTGATGCGCAAGTTTTACTCGCCGGTATACGGCTCAGAAGAGAAGTCTAATAGTCCGATTCCTGATTTTAGAAGTACACTTTACTGGAACCCGGATGTGAAGAGCGGGAAAGATGGTAGAATCAATTTAAGCTTTTATACAAGTGATAAAGCTGGTAAATACATCGGCATAATTGAGGGTATCGGTCAAAATGGTGAAACAGGTAGTCGATACATTCATTTTGAAGTAAAAAGGTAATACAGTTATTTCCAAAAAGAAGGGCGGGTCTTGGTTCCCCTTACGGTGCAATCCACGCAAAGAATGGTTGAGTACGTGAAAGCATAAGGTAAACCAAATGGCCCGGCAGGAACAGGATACAGCGCCTGAATGGGAATATATGGTGAAGTAGATGGGATCAAAATAGATACAGATTTCTGAACTCCAGTTGGGGCAAAAAAAGCCGTATCTAATTCACAATCGCAGGGATATTTAGGGCTATAGCTAGGCAATAACTGGTTGGCAGAAATAAAAATGCGCTTGGTTGCAATATTGCCCGCGCTTAAATAACCAATCACCAATTCGTTCGGATTGCTTACGCAATGAAAATTACTTTGAACTTCTGAGGGCAAAGCATCAAATATGCTCCCGATCTTTTCTGTATTCTTTTGCAGGTTCTCCCAAAAAGCATAGGCATCATCGGTTAATGCATATTGTTTAACCAGAATACTGTATTTAGTTTCTATCTTTTCCGAATTTGAAGGGATAAGTGTTATCGGAGCCTGGTAAATGATATCCGTGGCCAGTTTAGCAGTCGAGGCTATCACTATATTTTGTGAAGAATCGCTTCCGAAACAATCATAAACCTGCATGGATGTTGTTCTGAATTTAATACTGTCAACACCATTGCTGTAACTACCTGATCTGTACATTGAATGAAATTGCCAGTCTTCATTAAACTCCCAACGGTAATAGCGGGTGGCATTAGCCGCGTCATGTGTATTAACATATATTTGTACAGCCGAACTCTGGGCAACAAAACCGACACTGTCAATAGGTGGTGAGTTTTTCATCGGCACATAGTCCGAAAGGTACACTTTACTGTCAGTGGTCTTAACCCTCAAGCGGTATTTATGGCTTGCATCGAGACCCAAAGACGGGACAGCATAAATCCCGGATCTTATTTCTGTAAGGGCATAAGTGTTGTTGGCATCGCTTTCTATTGTTACTACCGCACCTGTTTCAGGGGTAATGGTCTTAAGCGTATCAACTTTTTTTGTTCGGTCAAGCCTTATGAAAGTGGAATCGTTACCGCTTATCGTCCCCTCAATAACGAGATACCTGCTATTATCTGCATTAGACAAGGTGGGAGTGAACGGCTTTTTACAGCTGAGTATTAGTAAAAAAAAACATAACAGATTTATCCGGCTTCTCATTTATTACAATGAATAGAATTCAGGCTTACTTGATTTATCAATAATACTGTATTCTACTCAAAAAACAAACTATTGAAGCAGATAAACTAAGTTTTTATGTGATATTTTTGGCTTTCTTAGCATAAAGTAAGTAATTAAACATCCAACACAAGGTATGATGGATATTGTCTTTACAGTCATATCAGTAAATAGCCCTTTAATCACCAGATTTTATTAATTTAAAAACTTTATTACATCAGTTATGAACAATTCAAACAGAAGGAAATTTATTGCAACCACTGCCTCATTAGCTGTTGGTACAATGGCTGCATCGGCAATGCCATTGAATATTACGGATAATAAATACCCGATCGTCCATCATGTGTTTTTCTGGCTCAAAAATCCTGATTCTAAGGAGGACAGGGATAAATTAGTAGCGGGGGTGAAGACCTTAGCTAAAATAGAAACTGTGCGCGAATTAAGGGTGGGTATTGTAGCCGATACGGAAAAGCGTGATGTAGTGGATAAAAGCTGGGCAGTATCTGAACTAATGTTTTTTAGTGACTTGGCCGGGCAAGCTGTTTATCAAAATCACCCGGTACATTTGGAGTTTATCAAAAACCACAGCCATCTCTGGGAAAAAGTGATTGTATACGATGCTGTAGATGCCTGAGTGCTTTATACAACTTTCTTTAAATGGTCTGATAGTCTTAAAGTAAGTGCCACTAAGGTTAGTGTTGGGTTGGGGGCACCTGCGGTTGCATAACAGGATGCACCGGCTATGTACAAGTTGCTGATTACATGGACTTTGCAATTGGCGTCAACCACGCCTTGTTTAGGATCATCGCTCATGCGGGTAGTACCCATATGGTGCCAGCCGCCTCCGGTAAATTCCGGCCAGCTATTGTCGTTCTCATCTCTCAGGTATTCCATCAACCGCACCCGGCCTTTATCGGCTATTCCCAATTCCTGGCCTATCACTTTATATATTTCACGAATACTTCTTTTTTCCAGCGGAGTGAGCACCCAGTGCAGCATAGCACGCGGCACACCCAAGGCATCTTGTTCGGTATCTAATGTGACCCGGCTATCTGGGTTGGGCGCCTGCTCTATTCGGGTAAATAACTGGTATGAACTGTGCCCTCCTTTTTGCGCAAGGCTTTTTCTCTCTTCTGCGTCCAATTTCGACATTCGTTTCTTTGTCTCAGCCGTATCTGCTGTCCATACATCAATAAATG
>Ga0307510_10008252_pt1 | contig 12410 bp, 7 predicted proteins | sample 12_EM_MG_FD_207224 | JGI IMG/M metagenome (GOLD analysis project Ga0307510, IMG submission 207224) | Populus trichocarpa ectomycorrhiza microbial communities from riparian zone in the Pacific Northwest, United States - 12_EM | ecosystem: Host-associated > Plants > Roots > Unclassified | place...
AGTCTCTCGAGGATTCTATGGGAAGAATGGATATACCAATGGCACCTTTCGCGAAAGTTTCAAGTATAATTTCATATTCGTTCTTTGGTCAGTGCTGAGCGCTGATCTCCCACTAGTCCGCATGGGCTACGATGAGACGATTTTGTCCCTCGTTGACATAACTCTTGATCACGTCCAAGAAAAGCTCAAGGGCGATGCGGTCAATACTTGGGTTCTTTGGGCGATGGCACAACGCGTGAATCGCCGCGTCAAACTCCGCACCTGTGTCCGGTAAGCCATCTCAATGTCAACCGGGTCATACCTGTAATTTACGTTGTTGACTCTATGACAAGCAAGACGATGGACTGTATGTATCTCAAGGGGTGTTTCGCTCGCAGTTGGCTTACTATACCTCAGACTATCAACGTGCTCTCTTTAGTGCTGCGCCTGGTTTGGGGGGGATGTTACTTCGTGATTGTGTCGGAAAGGTCCATCAAGAGATCGTCACATGTTGGAATTTCAAGGACGAGGAAAAGGTACGATGTCTTTGTGGGGTAACAAACAAACAAAACCCTAACGATGTCCACCGTTAGATTCTCAACAGTAACGAGTTCAAGCAATTGATGCTGTACCTTGTCCAAGACGCCGATGGACCACAGAATCAGAGCGAATCTCGGCCCACGCTGTATGTACCGATATTATGGGGTTGAATGGGATGTGACAGTTATTTCATAGCTCGGGAGCGTTTGACACGGTTTCTAGGTCCGTGGGCCTGGCCACAACCTTAACCGCTGCTGGGCCCGCTGCGCTGCCCGTCGCTGTCATCTCTTTGACTGGCTATCTCTTGAAGTGGCTCTCGGATGCTGTCCTGGAGAACATGTAAGTTTTTCCATAGGTTTGTAACCCAGTCGCTGACATAGGGCGTGAAGGCCCAGTGTTCAGCGTCATCTGATGACCTACGCCGTAGATCTCATAAAGGTCCTGGAATCACTGTCTGACTTTACAATGACACCCAAATTATCGGGGAAGCCAACGTGGGACACCCTTCAAGAAGCATTCCAAGCATACGGTTCCTCGCCCCCTTGCCAAGAGAACCACCGCCTTATTCGTGAAAAATTCGAGCTCAAACTTGACTCTCATATCTTTCATCGCACGCTTTGTGAGTTGGTTGGAGCAGAGTGGACGCCTGAAACGAAATAAAACTTAGGTGCGCCAAAAATGTTCGTGTGTCGGCCGCCATTCTGAAGCACAACACCGCCTCCCTCCATCGCACCTCGCGCCTCAGCCTTTGTTGAAGCCTCTTGGTAACCTTCTTCGATGTCATTGGACCCGATGTGTGGTTCTTGTCATGATTCATTCTTTGCTTGCTTTTAATTTGATAGGTTCAGCTCTCTGTTTGCGGATTGTCCGACTCGCTTCATTCTCTACCTGTGGCCATGATTGACCGCTTCTGGGTCCCATCATCTCATAACCGCTATAAATGTCTCTTATTACATGTGTGTGATGCACCGCCGCTTGCCAGTTACATTACTATGACCTTCTCTTCCCCTATCATGTACTAAGGCGCGTGTTTATGTATAAAACGCCTTTGTATTTTACCCCCAAACAACGGGCAATTTAGGGAGGACATTGACTCACAGCTTTTGCCTCAAGTTTTGTGTCATCGGACCCCTCAAAGCCGCGTGGAAGGGACGGAAGGAGCCGTGATGCGGCCCGGTTTATATAAGTCGCTTCGTCCGCACCCTCCTATTGCTGCCCTGTGCCGCAGGCGGATCAACACCCACTCCCAAAACACCCATATTCCCATGTTATCTCTACTCTCTTTCTTTCCTGAACCTATCCGGGCTACTAAAGTTGACAAATAATCAACAATTTCAAGCCGGACAATCAATTCTGGCACAATTCGAGCCTGGCACTGCGCGCTCTATCTGAGCTTCAACCACCATCTGTCCCCTTTCTTTTCAAACACAGTGAACACTATCAAACACCATTAAAAATTTCGCACAATTCTCTAATGAAGGTGGCTATCAGAGTACTGGAGCGCGATTAGGATGGCAAACGAAGTGGGTTGGTCAGACCAGTAGAAGGTGCGGCATGGCACCTGAAGCCTTTGTTCCAATCAGTGAGTGATATCTATTAGCTTCAGCTGTAGGTGCTGCATAGAATTCCCAATAGGATTGATGAATATCAGAAGGCTTCCTGGAGAGATATTAGGGATGACCGGATTTTGTGCGTACTTTGGCCTCATTCCAAGGTCCACCCTTGTGGCCATGACGCCGGAAAGTTCCACGAGAAGTAACTACAGGAGAGTGGAAACCATGTTTCAAAAACCTAGCTGTACAGCGCCTTGAGCTTGCATGGTTGGTGGGTCTTGATTCGTCTGCCCCATCAATCTGAACCACGGCCCAGGCCCCAACCTAAGCTCGAGAACCCTATCCAAGGAATGGAACCAGGTCCGATGCGCTAGAAGGAAATGGCACGAAGGAATCGATGGTTCTCAGAGATGGACGGAGGAGACAAATGGATGTTGGTGGGGTCAATGCGCCACTTTCTCGTCTTAGACAATCTGACTCTTGATCAGAAACGTGTCTGCCGATGGCCACAGGCCAGCGTTCAACTCGACAGTTCTAGGTTGCTTCGTCCATCCCCTCCACTAAACCCACTCCATTGCCGCTGTCAACCCCCACTCCTTGCACCGAAGGACCACGCTCGGGTGTGGGGTCTACTGTACCAGTGCAGACACGCTCCTGGACACTGCCCAATCTCGAGACCACACCTATGATTGGTCTCGGCCCTCTCAGATAATCGCCAACATGATCTCTCTCAAACAGTCCCTCCCCGGCTCTACAATGGGGCCCTCTTCACCGTGATACCCCAGATCCGGTTCACACATAGGTATTCCTTCACTTTTGGCGTAGTTGAACATGTGACCCGTGAGAATGTTGCTAAAGGCAAAGTGCAATGTCAACGGGCAATAGCAGGGCTCAACTGTAACGAGAAAGCCAAGGCTTGTAACGGGGAAACGTCGGGCGACCCGCGGCATCGACGAGGCACCCAGCATGTACCACACCTCCCGAAACCACAATTCAAGCATAAGTGATGACGTAAATGGTGTCCTATGGTCTCTCTCCTCATGACATAAGTTCAACCCACAACCACTGTGGTATGGCTGAGGTAAACGTTTCAACCCACGGGTGTAAACGAGGATTCGGACAGATAGGGTTCTGTGTACTTCTAACAATTTTGTGACGACTCGCAATGTGTTGAGTGGGTTCCTAGACCTCTGCATCCCCATTGCTATGAAATCAACAGGTCCTCAAGGCCTCAATGCCATTGGTCAAGATGAAGAGACAGCGAACTTGCCCTGGTGCATTCGAAAATAGGACAATATTGATGTGCAGGCAAAGATGTGTGACGAGCAACTCGGAGCGAAATATCTGATGGAACTTGACCGTTGTAAGGCGTACATGTGCTGTGGGCTCGGAATGGCCTACTTTCCGCACCGCCCGACACCTCCGACGCCACAGGACAGCGAGCGCGCGTCCATGCCACACAAGGACGGTTCCGTCTCTCCATTCTCCATGTCACCCCCTTTTTCTTGTTGTTAAGGACACATCGTAGCCTAGAATGTGAGTAGGTACGAAAACTATATAGATCCGCGCGCAGCACTGGAAGCCTCAGACAAGCCCCTGAGAGTCTCCCGGGCAGGGCCACGAGTGCCACCGGTTCTGCGTTGCGTTGTGTTTTCTCCATTTCTCATCTCACCGCCTCTCGCTCAGTATCAAGTCAAGCGGCTCACGCGGAGGGACCCCATCTCTCCCTCTCCTCTCTCCCACTCTTGGGACAACCCTTGAACTCGCACGTAGACCCACTGCCTACGTTATACCGTACTGCGCCTCGTGGGCTGCGGCAATTGCAAGCCTGAGACCAGCTTGGAAACCTGACGGGAAAGGCTAGATAGAAAGAGCTTCCAAGACAGTCAGATGAACACATGACTCAGGGTGTCGAGAAGGGCGTACGCGGACTTGAGATAGCGATATCGATGACCCGCCGCGTTTCAACACGAGTTCCCAGCACACCGTACAGTTGGATCTCCGAAGGCGCTGTACTTTAATATGAGCAGAAACAGTATACGAAGGCCTAGATCTTGCCCTGTAACAAAACGACATCGGTGCTACAGGTAGACAGACTGGTTTAGCACACCTGGCCCATAAAGGCTTTGTAAAAATATTAACCGTCAGCCATTACAATGAGACAACGAGATGGGCGGATAAATCCATTGAAGAAGGTTTTGGGGCTCTGGCCTCATGGCGGAAGGGTAATAGGGTTCTGTCAGTCGCTGACATTGAGACCATTCTCAAATACGACTCACTGCTTCCTACGGCGAGCCATGAGGTCGTTATCGACAACCTAAGTAATATCTGGGAACATCAAGTTCTGATGGTGGTTTCATTCTAATCAGAAGCGACAGGCGCCTGAGTAACGTAAATGGACGTTGGGTGGTGTTTGATAGGACTCGGATTGGTGTCATGGATATAAGTGTCACGCAGATGGGTAACTGTTTGCCTAAAGTTCGCTCTTGATCGTCATGCAAGCAAATCCAACTATTGAAGAGATTGTGAACACTATCAAACGGTAGGGAAGAGTCTTCGGAAATAGTGGTTCCTTCTCAATCCCGTTTCCCAGATTTCGCATTCTTTGCGTAGGCCAGGTAGGATACCCTTCTTTCTCCGATACAATTAAGTTGTGTGTTTGACCGTTGAGTTCGTTGAGTAGGCAGGCGTCGGGAAATCTTCACTGATCAATCGCGTATTTAGTATCGACAAAGCGGTCAGTGGCAATCGCCAGAGATAGTGCAACTGATTGAACCAGTTGATGACTAAGCGTGTTCAACAAGTTTCCGGCCAAGACGTGGGCGAAGCAAACATCGAGGACGAATTCACCTCACCCAAAAATGAATTCTTCGTTCTCCATGACTCCAAAGGGTTCGAACAAGGGCAAACAAACACTTTTGATACCGCGCGTAAATTCATCGAGAAGCGACGCGAAGAGAGCCTCCAGCTCGAGGAACGACTCCACGCCGTGTGGTGAGGATCCTTCTACTATTGGGGAGTCGCCATCAGGCAAGCTCACTGTCAATAGGCTGTGTGTGGAGACACCGACAGCTGGGCAGCGTGTATTCGAAAGAGGAGACGAGGAATTGCTTCGGCTCGCGCATAGGACTAGCAGTGCGTTCCTCACCACTACTCCAGGTTTGCGACTGAAGTACGCTTATATTGGCAATCACCATCACTGGCAGCTCCTGTCGTGATCGTTTTCACTAAGTATGACAAGTTATCGAGGTTAAAGATATTCGAGTTAGAAGAGGAAGAAGACAGCCTGGATTCAGTGGCCTTGGCTCAGCGAGGCGAAGAGGAGGCCCAGAAAGTAATTTCTGGGTGTGTGGGGTCTCTCAAGGGTGCTATGGGAGGAATGAATATACCGATGGCACCCATCGTGAACGTTTCAAGTATAATTTCATATTCGTTATTTGGTCGGTGTGGACGTTGACCACGTTGACCTCGCACTAGTCCGCCGGGGTTATGATAAGACAATTTCGTCTCTCGTTGGGTTGACTCTTAATCACGTCCAAGACAAGGTCAAGGGTGACGCTTGGGTTATTTGGGCGATGGCACAACGCGTGGATCCCGGCGTCAAACTCAGCACCAGTGTACGGTAAGCCTTCTCAATCTCAACTGAGTCATACCTGTCATTTACCTTGTTGACCCCATGGCAACTTGAAGCAAGTCGATGGACTGTATGTATCTCAAAGGGCGTTTCTCTGGCAGTTGGTTTACCACACTTCAGATTACCGACGTGCTTTCTTTGGTTGTACACCTGGTTTTGGGGGGATGTTACTTCGTGATTGTGTCAGAAAGGTCCATCAAGAGATCCTCACTTGTTGGAACTTCAGGGATGAGGACAAGGTACGACGTCTTTTTGGGGGTCAAAAACAAGCAATACTCTAACAATGTTCACCGTTAGATTCTCAGCAGTGACGAGTTCAAGCAATTGATGCTGTACCTTGTTCAAGACGTTTATGAATCGCAGAATCACAATGAATCTCAACTTACGCCGTATGTACCGATATATGGGGTTGAATAGGATGTGACAGTTATTTCATAGCTCCCCAGCTGTTGACACAGTTTCTAAGTACGTGAGCCTGGTCCAAATCGCAGGCGGTGCTGGGCTCGTTGCGCCGCCCGTCGCTATCCTTGGTTTGACCTATTATTTCTTAAAATGGGTCTCGGACGCTGTCCTGGAAGACGTGTAAGTTTTTCCATAGGTTTGTGATTCGATCGCTGACGGAAGGCGTGAAGACCCAAAGTCCAGCAATATTTGATGACCTACACCGTAGATCTCATAAAGGTCCTGGAATCACTGTCTGACTTTACAGCGACACCCAAATTATTGGGGAAGCCGACGTGGGGCACCCTTCAAGAAGCATTCCAAGCATACGGTTCCTCGTCCCTTTGCCAAGAGAACCATGGCCGTATTCAAGAAATATTCCAGCAGAGTCGGCAGAGCCTTGATTCTCATATCTTTCATCGCAGACTTTGTGGGTTGGTTGGAGTAGATTGGACGCCCGAAACGAATTGAAACTTAGGTGCGCTACTAAAAATGTTCATGTGTCAGCCGCCATTCTAAGCACAACACGACCTCCCTCATCGCCCCTCGCGCCCAGCATTTGTTAAAGCCTCTTGATGACATTTTTCAATGTCTTTGGATCAGATGTGCTTGTCTTGATCCATTCTTTACTTGCTTTGTATTTAATGCGTTCAGTTCTCCTTATTTGCAACTCCTGCATCTCTTCTTCGCGTTTGCGGATTGTCCGACTCACTTTATTCCATACTTGTAGCAATGACTGACCGCTTCTATGCCCCATCATCTCGTAACTGCTGCAATTGTCTCTTATCGCATGCGGTGATGCACCAGTTACATTACTATGGCCTCCTCCCCCCCATCATGTAATCGTTACTCTCGGTATTTGACGCCCTTTTTACATAGAAGGCGCGTATTCATGTATAATATGTGAGAGATCTGTAATGCGCGAAGCGTGATCCTCAGTCTCGAAGAGAAGGACTATGTCATTCATGGTAGTGCTAACCTGTCACGCGCGAAGCGTGATCCTATCTACTGGTTAGCTACGGAGTGTCGTACGTAGGAAAGAACAGTTCTCACCTCAGTCTCGAAGAAAATGACTGAGGTGCTCGTGCAGTAAAAGAGCGAATATATAAGTCTGTCGTTACACATAATTCAGCAATATATGGACCATGTATACGTGAAAGCCCATGTGCAATTTTGCCTATACATTTGTAAAAGCCCACATTGGCCAACTGAATAAAAAGCTGGCATGGGTTACGAGTGGGCCCAGCATGAAGAGGGCTACCAATAGCTTTGAGTTGGCCCACATTGTAAATAAACTGCTTTGTTGATGAGCTCAGATTGGCCCACATCAGTCTATGGGAAATCAAATGCAAAGCCCTTGCATAGGCCAATTGCATGCCCAATGATATTTGGGCAATTGGCTTGTATTGGCCCATGAAGCACACAACCAGCTGCCGCACAAGGCTGCTGTGTGGGCCTACATAGGCAGCTGGGATGGCTGCTGGGAAATGCTCGCATTGGCCCGCGTTTTTCTTGAAATAACTCTTACCGATGGGCTTGAGTTGGCCAACAGCAGCCTATAATAAATGTCATGTAAGCCCTTGCATGGGCCAATTGGCAGCGGGCTTGCATTGGCCCATTGAGCACACAACCAGCTTTCACACGAGGCTGCTATGTGGGCCTATATGGGCAGCTGGGATGGCTGCTGGGAAATGCTCGCAATGGCCCATGCTTTTAATGAATTGCCTCTACCGATGGGCTCGAGTTGGCCAACAGCAGCCTGTAAGAAATGTTGTGTAAGCCCTTGCATGGGCCAATTGGCAGCGGGCTCACATTGGCCCATTGAGCACACAACCTGCTTTCACACAAGGCTGCCGTGTGGGCCTATATGGGCAGCTAGGATGGCTGCCGGGAAATGCTCGCAATGGCCCATGCTTTTAATGAATTGCCTCTACTGATGGGCTCGAGTTGGCCAACAGCAGCCTATAATAAATGTCATGTAAGCCCTCGCATGGGCCAATTGGCAACGGGCTCGCATTGGCCCATTGAGCACACAACCAGCTTTCACATGAGGCTGCCATGTGGGCCTATATGGGCAGCTGGGATGGCTGCCAGGAAATGCTCGCAATGGCCCATGCTTTTAATGAATTGCCTCTACCGATGGGCTTGAGTTGGCCAACAGCAGCCTATAATAAATGTCATGTAAGCCCTTGCATGGGCCAATTGGCAGCGGGCTCGCATTGGCCCATTGAGCACACAACCAGCTTTCACACGAGGCTGCCGTGTGGGCCTATATGGGCAGCTGGGATGGCTGCCGGGAAATGCTCACAATGGCCCATGCTTTTAACGAATTGTCTCTACCGACGGGCTTGAGTTGGCCAACAGCAGCCTGTAAGAAACTTCATGCAGGCCCTCACATGGGCCAATTGGCAGTAGGCTCGCATTGGCCCATTGAGCGAAAATGAGCTGCCATGCAATGCTGCCACGTGGGCCTATATTGGCAGCTGGGATGGCTGCCGGGAAATGCTCGCAATGGCCCATGCTTTCAATGAATTGCCTCTACCGATGGGCTCGAGTTGGCCAACAGCAGCCTGTAAGAAATGTCATGAAAGCCCTCACATTGGCCCATTGAGCCTGCAATGAGCTGCCACGAAACTGCTGTGTGGGCCTATATAGGCAGCTAGGATGACTGCCAGGAAATGCTCACAATGGCCCACGTTTTCAATGAATTACCTTCACCGATGGGCTTGAGTTGGCCAACAGCAGCCTGTAAGAAATCTCATGCAAGCCCTCACATTGGCCCATTGAGTGCAAAATGAGTTGCTGCATAAGGCTGCCACATGGGCCTATATGGGCAGCTAGGATCCCTGCCAGGAAGTGCTCGCAATGGCCCACGTTTTTAATGAATTGTCTTCACCGATGGGCTCAAGTTGGCCAACAGCAGCCTGTAAGAAATGCTATGCAAGCCCTCACATGGGCCAATTGGCAATGGGCTCGCATTGGCCCATTGAGCCTGCAATGAGTTGCCACACGAAACTGCTCTGTGGGCCTATATAGGTAGCTAGGATGACTGCCGGGAAATGCTCACAATGGTCCATGTTTTTAATGAATTGCCTCTACTGATGGGCTTGAGTTGGCCAACAGCAGCCTGTAAGAAATCTCATGCAAGCCCTCATATTGGCCCATTGAGTGCAAAATGAGTTGGCACACAAGGCTGCCACGTGAGCCTATATGGGCAGCTAGGATGGGTGCTACGAAATGCTTGCAATGGCCCATGTTTTTAATGAATTGCCTCTACTGATGGGCTCCCGATGGGCTTGAGTTGACCAACCGCAGCCCATAAGAAATGTCATGTAAGCCCTTGCATGGGCCAATCAGCAATGGACTTGCATTGGCCCATGAAGCACACAACCAGCTGCCACACAAGGCTGCTGTATGCGCATATATGGGCAGCTAGGATGGCTGTTGCAAAATGCTGGGATGGCTGCCAGGAAATGCTCGCAATGGCCCATGCTTTTAATGAATTGCCTCTACTGATGGGCTCAAGTTGGCCAACAGCAGCCTATAATAAATTTCATGTAAGCCCTTGCATGGGCCAATTGGCAGCGGGCTCGCATTGGCCCATTGAGCACACAACCAGCTTTCACATGAGGCTGCCATGTGGGCCTATATGGGCAGCTGGGATGGCTGCCGGGAAATGCTCGCAATGGCCCATGTTTTTAATGAATTGCCTCTTACTGATGGGATTGAGTCAGCCACCAGCAGCCTGTAAGAAATGTTGCTTAAGCCCTCACCTGGGCCAATTAGCAATAGGCTCACATTGGCCCATTGAGCACACAATGAGCAGCTGCATGAGACTGCTGTATAGGCCTACATGGGCAGCTAGGATGGCTGCCCTGAAGATGCTTGTACTGGCCCATGTTTTTAATGAATTGCCTCTTACCAATGGACTTGAGTTGGCCAACAGCAGCCTGTAAGAAATTTAATGCAAGCCCTTGCATGGGCCAATTGGCAATGGGCTCAAGTTGGCCCATATCAGCCTGTAAGAAATTGCATACAAGCCTTTGCATGGGCCAATTGGCAATGGGCTTGCATTGGCCATTGAGTATACAATGAGCTGCAGCACAAGGCTACTGTATGGGCCAACATAAGTAGCTAGAATGGCTGCTGAGAAAATGCCCACATTGGCCCACCTTTTTAATGAATTACTTCTTACCAATGGGCTCAAATCAACCTATTGCAGCCTGTAAAAAATTGCATTCAAGTCCTTAAATAGGCCAATTTCATGTGAAACAATATTTGGTCTCATTGGCCCATCAACATCAGGCTGTTAGTGGCCTGCCCATTTTTGATAGGCCCAGGCTAGCCCACAGTGGCCCATAGGAAATGGCATGTAGGCCCTCATATGGGCCAATTGCATGCACAATAACATTTTGGCAATTACCTTGCATCAGCCCATCAAGTGCAAAATAAGCTGCTGCAAAAGATTATTGGGTGGGCTAATAGAGGCAGCTAGAATAGCGGCTGAGAGACTGCCCACCTTGGCCCTGCATTTTAAATGAATTACCTCTTACCAATGGGCTTGAGTTAGCCCACAGGCAGCCTGTAAGAAATGCCATATAAGCCCTTGCATGGGCCAATTGGCAATGAGCTCACATTGGCCCATTGAGTGAAAAATACACAAGGCTGCAGCATAGGCCTATATGGGCAGCTGGGATGGCTGCAGGGAAATGCTTGCATTGGCCCATGTTTTAACTGAATTACCTCTTACCAATGGGTTTGAGTCAGCCTACAGGCAGTCTGAAAGAAATCATATATAAGCCCTCACATGGGCCAATTGCATACACAATCATATTTGGATAATTAGCTTGTATTGGCCTGTCAAGTGTACAATATGTTGCCATACAAGACTACTGTTTGGATCTATACTATATGCTTTGCATATAGAAGGAGAGCTGCTGAGAAAATCCTTGCATTGGCTGATGTTGTCAATAGGCTTCCCCTTTCTGGTAAGCTTGAGTTGGCCCACAGCAGCCTCTAAGCTTTCTAGTGCAAACTCTTGCATTGGCCCATTGCATGCCTTATAATATTTGGAAAATTAGCTAGTATTGGCACATCAAGAACACAACAGGCTGCCATACAGGCTAGTGGCATATCTGCTGATAAACAGCTATAGAAGGAAAACTTCAAGATGGAGTTGGTAAGCACCAATAAGCCTCTCTCCCTGACCTGCACCCCACTTTGATTGTACTATCTATAGCACTACATTGTGATAAAGATCTCTGTAGCATCAACTGGTACCATCCAGACTGGTAAGTTCAAGCATATTGTCTTTGACTGCAACAAGCCTTCTTATACTGCTAAACTATCCCATCTTGAAAATGTCCTCTTTCCTTCAGATTGCATCCAGAGTTGAGGCTTCTGTAGCAGCCTATACCTCTGTTTGTGACTTTGCTGATAAACAGCTATAGAAGGAAAACTTCAAGATGGAGTTGGTAAGCACCAATAAGCCTCTCTCCCTGACCTGCACCCCACTTTGATTGCACTATCTATATCACTACATTGTGATAAAGATCTCTGTAGCATCAACTGGTACCATCCAGACTGGTAAGTTCAAGCACATTGTCTTTGACTGCAACAAGCCTTCTTATACTGCTGAACTATCCCATCTTGAAAATGTCCTCTTTCCTTCAGATTGCATCCAGAGTTGGGGCTTCTGTAGCAGCCTATACCTATGTTTGTGACTTTGCTAATAAACAGCTATAGAAGAAAAACTTCAAGATGGAGTTGGTAAGCACCAATAAGCCTCTCTCCCTGACCTGCACCCCACTTTGATTGCACTATCTATAGCACTACATTGTGATAAAGATCTCTGTAGCATCAACTGGTACCATCCAGACTGGTAAGTTCAAGCATATTGTCTTTGACTGCAACAAGCCTTCTTATACTGCTAAACTATCCCATCTTGAAAATGTCCTCTTTCCTTCAGATTGCATCCAGAGTTGAGGCTTCTGTAGCAGCCTATACCTCTGTTTGTGACTTTGCTGATAAACAGCTATAGAAGGAAAACTTCAAGATGGAGTTGGTAAGCATCAATAAGCCTCTCTCCCTGACCTGCACCCCACTTTGATTGTACTATCTATAGCACTACATTGTAATAAAGATCTCTGTAGCATCAACTAGTACCATCCAGACTGGCAACACCATAAATTTTACAAGGCTAAAGCTAACTTCCCCAAGGACATATTAGATCTGCTTCCAATGATCTGCCATTTGAAACAGAT
>Ga0307510_10008253_pt1 | contig 12409 bp, 9 predicted proteins | sample 12_EM_MG_FD_207224 | JGI IMG/M metagenome (GOLD analysis project Ga0307510, IMG submission 207224) | Populus trichocarpa ectomycorrhiza microbial communities from riparian zone in the Pacific Northwest, United States - 12_EM | ecosystem: Host-associated > Plants > Roots > Unclassified | place...
GGCGTTGCGCAGAGGCGCCGCCGTTGCACTGCCGGCGAGCAATAATATCAAAAAAACAAAAAATCTGACCATCGTTCCCTCGGCCTGAATTGCGCCGGTCGTCCTTGCGTTGACCATTGCGCATGGTGCCCGCAACACCCGATAAAATCAAAAGGCTTGGTGTCGCTATCGTCCGATAGTCAAAAGGTATTTTTATACCACCAATTGAACCATTCCGGCATGTGGGAGCCCTAATAGGATTGGAGGCTTTTGACGCAGACCAGTTTCGTGGCCCGGATCATATTCATGAACTCAATTCCGGTGTATTAATTTCCGGAGCGTAAGAGTCCTTGGGTTTTGGGATTTTTGAGAAATTTGGCAGCCGGTCCGTCGCAGTTTTTAGGAGGAGCGTGTGTTCTCGAAAGTATCGACCACAATTGCAGTTTCGCTTTTGATGCTGGCCGGAACGATCGCAACGGGCCACGCCCAGAAGCCGTCTGGCGGGCCTTCTCCTTCGGCGCCAGGGTCGGCGGTGTACTTTGTCGGCCTCAAGGACGGCCAGACGGTTCCGACCACCTTCACGGTCAATTTCGGCCTCAAGGGCATGGGCGTCGCTCCGGCGGGTTCTGACAAGGAGAATTCCGGACACCATCATTTGATCATTGACGCCGAGCTGCCGCCGCTCGATCAGCCGATCCCCAGCGACTTCAACCATCTGCATTTTGGCGCCGGTCAGACCGAGGCCGAAGTGACCCTGCCGGAGGGCGAGCACACCCTGCAACTGGTGCTGGGCGACAAGAACCACATTCCGAATACGATCCCGTTGATCTCCGAGCGCATCAAGGTGCGCGTCGTCGCTGCCGGCAAGGTTCCCCCCGCGGCCGCGGCTGCCCCGGCGGCTGCTCCAAGCTCAGGCGGACGCCACAAATCGCCGCCCGGCGCCAAGGTTTATTTCGTCTATCCGGCCAACCGCGGCTACGTCACGCCGACGCCGGTCATTCGCTTCGGCCTGATCGGCATGGGTGTGGCACCGGCCGGCTTCGAGAAGGTCAATACCGGTCATCACCATCTGCTCGTCGACAGCGAGCTTCCGGCGTTCGACCAGCCGATCCCGAGCGATTTCAACCATCTGCACTTCGGCGCCGGCCAGACCGAGGCCAAGATCACGCTGCCGATGGGCAAGCATACGTTGCAGTTGCTGCTGGCCGACGAGAACCATGTCCCGCACGACCCGCCGATTTTTTCGGAGCAGATTTCCGTGACCGTCAACGCCAGCGGCCGTCCGCCCGCGAAGCGTTATCGCAAGCATCGTCGCTGGTACTAGAGGAGAGGGCGCCCGGAGCCTGGTATGAGCACAATTCGGCCGATCTGGATTGCAGCTCTGTATGCGTTCGTGCTGCTGGTCTATTCGATCAGCGACGCGAAAGCTGACCGGAGAGTCGCGCTCGTTGTCGGCAACTCGCATTACAGCAATGCGAGCCTGTTTCTGGTCAATCCGAAGAACGACGCCGAGGACGTCGCCGCGGCTCTGCGAGGCGTCGGCTTCGAGGTGATCCAGGCGATTGACGCCAACAAGCGCGACCTCGATCTGAACATGGCGAAGTTCGCCCGGCTGGCGACGGATGCCGATGCCGCCTTGTTTTACTACGCAGGTCACGCCGTCCAATATCAGGGCCGCAACTACCTGATGCCGACCGACGCCGAAATCGAGGACGAGATCAGCTTCCGTTACCAGATGACGCCGCTCGACGACGTGCGCGCGGCGTTGGACCGCGGCGACGGCGTCAAGATCGTCATTCTCGATGCGTGCCGCAACAATCCGATCGTCAACGCGCTTCGCAAGAAGAAGTCCGGCGACAGCCGCAGCGTCGATGCCACGCGTGGGTTGGCCAGGATCGACAAGGCCCAGGGGATGGTGGTGGCCTACTCCACCGCGGCGGATGAAGTCGCCGCCGACGGCGACGGCCGAAACAGCCCGTTCACGAGTGCGTTCCTGAAGCGGCTCAAGGAGCCAGGCCTCGAGATCGAACAATTATTCCGCCGGGTTGCCGGTGACGTCGACGCTCAGACCGGAGGGCGCCAGCGGCCGGAAACCTATGTGTCGCTGTTGAGCAATTACTATCTCAACCAGGTCGATCGGGTCGCGTTCGACAAGATCAAGGACTCGCCGGATCCTGCCGTGCTGCAGGGCTTCATTGCCCAGTTCCCGACCTCGAGCTTTGTCGCGGAAGCGCAAAACCGGATCCAGCGGATCGAAGCCGTCGTTCGCGAGCGCGAGCAGCAACTGGCGCGACAGCAGGAAGCTGCGCGGCTCGCGGAAGATCAGCGCAGGGCCGAGCGCGAAGCGGCGTTGCGCAACGAGCGTGAAACGGCGTTGCGCAAGATGGCGGAGCAGGAAGACGCGCTGCGCAAACAGGAGACTGCGCGCGCACAGGTCGCGGCCGAAAAAGTCCGGAAAGAGCGCGAAGCCGCGCAGGCGGCGGAACAGCAGCGTTTGCAGCTGGTCGCCGAGAAAGAGCGTAAGGATCGTGAAGCCGCCAAGGAAGCTGCCAAGGAAGCCGCCAAGGCCCAGGAAGAGCAACGCGTGAAGCTGGCGGCCGAGCGGGAGCGCGCCCAGCGTGAAGAGGCCCAACGATTGCTGGCCGAACAGCAGCGCACCAAGATCGCCAGCGTCGACCGCAAAGATCCGTCGCTTGCCGGCCTGTCCTCCGAGATCAGGAATGTGCCGGCGACCCAGGCCGCGCCGGCGTCTGCGGATCCCTGTGAGCGCGACGCTGCCATGCTGGCGCATCTGCGCAGCAACCCGTCGCTTGAAGCCGTCGTGCAGTTCGAGCGGAGCCTGACCTGCGAGAAACTGCGCGCGCAGGCCTTGCGGCTGCAGGAGAGCCTGTCGTCGGTCGCCAATGCCGCGCCGGTCATTGCGGTTCCGCTTGTCCCCGCAAAGCCAGCTACAATCGTTCCGCCACCGGCAGTTGTTGTCGCGCCGACGTCGTCGCCGGCGCCAAAACAAGAAGCCGCGCCGAAGCCGGCGGATCCGCCCAAGGTGGCGGTTGCGACCGTGGAGCCGGCACCCGCGTGCAAGCAGGACGAAGTCAGGCTTTCCAAAATCCGCGCCAACCCGTCGCTCTCGGAATTGGCTGCGCTCGAGCGTGATCTCGGTTGCGAGCGACTGCGTCCGCAGATCGTGCGGCTGCGCGAGAGCCTGCCCAAGTCTGAACTATCCAAGATCGAGCCCAAGATCGAATCCAAGATCGAGCCCAAGGCGGAATCCAGGATCGAATCCAAGATCGAAGCAAAGGCCGAACGGGCAGCGGTGGCAAATGCCGCCACTTCCGATCGCGACGGTGCTCCGGTCCGGGCTCCTGAGCGCCCCGCCGATCTGAAACAGGTGCAGGCTCCAGCGCCGGCCGGCCCGGTGGCCCAGGTTCGAACCTGCGACGAGGAAAGAGCCATCCTGGCCCGGTTGCGCGCCAGCCAGTCGCGCGAGGACGTGGTCAAGTTCGAGCGCGAACTCGCCTGCGAACAATTGCGGCCGCAGGTGATCCGGCTGAAGGAAAGCCTTGGCGGTTAAAGTCTTGGCGGTTAGGCCTTGGCCGATAGCCACGCGCCCGAATCGCTGCCTCTGTTGACTCCCAAGCACTGCACTTAATTCCTCCATATTGCGGTGGCCTAAGCCCCGATCACGCCCATATCGATCACTTCAGAATCGCATATTGGGCTGTAACTCTTTGAATCAAAACGTGTCCGGAAAGGATTGATGGCATTCGCCACATTTGTGGCGGCGTGCTAGAGAACCGCCGGGGATGTTTACCGAATAGTCTGTTGGGGTCGACAATATGAGTTCCAAAGGGTCCGGATCGGACGCCAAATCCGCTGCCAGGTCCGGCGCGGTGCGCGAATTGCGCGTTGGCGTGATCGGCGCTGGCGTGATGGGCAGCAACCATGCCCGCGTGCTGGCAGGCCTGCCTGAGGTCACGCTGGTCGGCATCGTCGATCCGTTGCCGGAACATCGCGCGCGCGCCACCGAGATGGTCGGCTGCCGCGCTTTCGCCGATCTCGACGAATTGCTGGCGGAAGGCGTCGATGCGGTGACGATCGCGGCACCCACCCATCTTCATCACGAGATTGCGCTCGCCTGCATCGCCCGCAACATCCATATCCTGGTCGAGAAGCCGGTGGCGTCCACGGTGCAGGAGGGGCGGGACATCGTCGATGCCGCGCGCCGCGCCGGCGTCACGCTGATGGTCGGCCATGTCGAGCGCTTCAATCCGGCGGTCGCCGCCATCAAGCAGGCGATCTCGGGCGAGGATATCCTTTCCATCGGCATCACCCGGGTCGGGCCGTTTCCGCCGCGGATGTCGAATGTCGGCGTCGTCATCGATCTTGCCGTGCACGATATCGACCTGATCCGCTATTTCACCGAATCCGACATCGTCGAGGTGCAGCCGCAACTCTCCAGCGCGGTGGCCGAGCGCGAAGACATCGCGCTGCTGCAATTCCGTACCGCCTCGGGCGTGCTCGCCCACATCAACACCAACTGGCTGACGCCGTTCAAGGCGCGCAACGTCACGGTTGCGACCCGCGGCAAATACGTGATGGGCGATCTGTTGACGCGTCAGGTGACGGAGTGCTTCGGCTTCAAGCCCGACGGTGCCTATTCGATGCGCCATCTGCCGGTCGGCCATGACGAGCCGCTGCGCGCCGAACTGATCGCCTTCCTCGATGCCGTCCGCAGCGGCAATGCGCCGGCGGTTTCCGGCGAGGAGGGCGTGGCCAGCCTCGAAATCGCGATCCGCTGTCTCGAATCGCCGGCGAGGCCGGCGGCCTCCACCGCGCGCAAAGGCCCGCGCCGCATCGCCGGCTGAGCTTCCCAACCTGCATCGACAAGGCACCATGAACCAGCACATGCGTCCAGAACCCGTCCCCTTCATCGATATCGCCGCCCAGCGCGCGCGGCTCGGCAAATCCATCGATGAGGCCGTGTCTCGCGTGCTCACCCATTGCCAGTTCATCAACGGCCCGGAAGTGGCGGCGCTCGAAGCGGCGCTTTCGACCTATTCCGGTGCCAAGCATGTCGTGAGCTGCGCCAGCGGCACCGATGCGCTGCTGATGGTGCTGATGGCCAGGAATGTCGGCCCCGGCGATGCCGTGCTATGCCCGTCGTTCACCTTCTGCGCGACCGGCGAGGCCGTGGCGCTGGTAGGGGCGACGCCGGTTTTCGTCGACGTCGATGAAGCGACCTTCAACATGGATCCAGCCTCGCTCAAGCGCGGCATCGCGACCGCGCGAGCACGCGGCCTGAAACCACGAGCCGTGATCGTGGTCGACCTGTTCGGGCAGAGCGCCGACCACGACGGCATCGGCGATGTTGCGGAGGCCGAAGGGCTGTTCGTGCTGGATGACGCCGCGCAGGGTTTTGGCGCCAGCTACAAGGGCCGCAAGCTCGGCACCTTTGGTCTCGCCACCGCGACCAGCTTCTTCCCGGCCAAGCCGCTCGGCTGCTACGGCGATGGCGGCGCGATCTTTACCGACGATGACGAACTGGCCGACGTGCTGCGCAGTATCCGCGTCCACGGCCAGGGGGCCGACAAATACGACAATGTCCGCCTCGGCCTCACCGGCCGGCTCGACACCATGCAGGCCGCAGTGCTGATCGAGAAGCTGAAAATCTTCGACGACGAGATCGCTGCGCGCAACGAGATCGCTGATCGTTATGCGCGCGGCCTCGGCAATGTCGTGACCGTGCCGCGGCTTGCCTCCGGCTGCACCTCGGTCTGGGCGCAATACACCATCCGTCTGCCGCAGGGGACCGACCGCGACGGTTTTGCCGCCGCGCTGAAGGCGCTGGGGATTCCGACCGCGATCTACTACACCAAGTCGATCCACCAGCAGACCGCCTACAAGCATTATCCCGTCGCGGATGGGGGGTTGCCGGCAAGCGAGCGGCTTTCGGACGACGTCATTAGCCTGCCGATGCACGCCTATCTCGACGAAGTGACGCAGGATCGCGTCATCAAGGCTGTGCGCGGCGCACTTTCAGCCTGATTTCGCCACGGATTATGCGCTAGAAGCGGCATATGCTCGGGCGCATCTTCACCGTCGGCGGCTATACCCTGCTTTCGCGGCTGACCGGCCTCGTGCGGGACATCATGCTCGCGGCCTTCCTTGGCGCCGGGCCGGTGGCGGATGCATTTTACGTGGCCTGGCGGTTGCCGAACAGTTTTCGGTCGATCTTTGCCGAAGGCGCTTTTAACACCGCCTTCATTCCAGCCTACGCCCACGTTTACGGCAAGGGAGGCGAGGCGTCGGCGCGATTGTTCGCCAATCGAATCTTTACGCTGCTGTTTCTGTCGCAAGTGGTTCTGCTTATTGCCGCCTGGCTGTTCACGCCTCAGGCCATAAGCATTCTTGCCCCGGGCTTCGCGGACGATTCGGAACAACGTCGTCTCGCGATCGAGCTCACCCGCATTACTTTCCCTTATCTGTTGCTGATCACGATGGTGACGCTTTATGGCGGCATGCTCAATGTGATGCAGCGTTATGCCAGCGCGGCGGCGGCGTCGATCTTCCTCAACCTTTCGATGATGGCGACGCTGGCGCTGGCCGCGTTTTTCCCGACCGTTGGTCACGCCGCGGCATGGGGTGTCCTGATCTCTGGTTTCCTGCAATATTTTCTGCTCGCTGGCGATCTCGCGCGCAACAGCGGTCTGCCGCGCCTTGCACCGTTACGGCTCGATGACGACGTTCGTGCGTTCTTCCGCGCGATCGGTCCGGCTACGCTGGGCTCGATGGGAACGCAAGTGGCGGTCTTCGCCGACACCATCATCGCTACTTTTCTGCCGGCAGGTGCGCTGTCGGCGTTGGTTTATGCCGAACGGCTCTATCAATTGCCGATCGGCGTGATCGGTATTGCCATCGGTACGGTGTTGCTGCCGGAAATGTCACGGCGGATCGCTGTTCACGATGCCGCGGGTGCGGCAGCATCGCAGCGCCGCGCCTTTGAACTGACGCTGTTGGCCACGGTGCCGTTCGTCGCGGCGTTTCTAACGGTGCCCGATTTTATCATGCGTGCCATGTTCGCGCGGGGCGCCTTCACGGCGGCCGATGCCGCGGTCGCCGGCTCTACCCTCGCGGCCTATGCGGTCGGGCTCATTCCGTTCGTGATGATCCGCAGTGCGGTTTCTGCATTCTACGCTCGCAAGGACACCGCGACACCGGTGAAAGCAGCACTGACTGGGTTGACCGTAAACGTGCTGTTGAAGGTATTGCTGATGGGCTCTTTGGCTCAGATCGGGCTTGCGCTCGCGACCGCGGTCGGCGCTTGGATCAATCTCTTACTGGTGCTCGGTTTTGCGGTGCGAAGAGGCTATCTCGATCTCGATCGCACCCTAATGCAATCATTCGCGAAATTCGCTGTTTCCGGCATCGTTGTGGCAGCCGCGCTCTGGCTGACGGCGAGATTTTCGCTGCTGTATTTCGCGCAAATGCACGTATTTCGCGATGAGACGACGTTGCTGCTCCTGATCGCGACAGGGGCCTTCGTCTATTGTTTTTCCATCCTGCTGCTGTTCGGCAGGGGCTGGCTTTTCTCGCTGATCCGCGGCTAAAGCCGTTTGCGCTTCGCCTCGAACCACGCCAATATGGCGCGGAAATCACGGTTGTAATTGGAGATACTCTTGGCAGCTCCCATCAAGTTCGGCGTCGGTCAAAGCGTCCTGCGCAAGGAAGACGACGCGCTCATTCGCGGCAAGGGCCGCTACACCGACGACCACTCGCCGCAGCCGGCGCTGCATGCGCTGATGCTGCGCTCGCCGCATGCGCACGCGAAATTCACCATCAATGTTGCGAAGGCCCGCGGTATGCCGGGCGTCGGCGCGGTGCTGACCGCCGACGACGTCAAGGATCTCGGCGATCTGCCCTGCCTGTTCAATTTTGAGGTCGATCCGTTCACCGGACCTCCGTATCCGATTTTGGCCAGGGATGAAGTCCGGCATGTCGGCGATTCCATCGCCTTCGTGGTCGCCGACAGCATCGACCAGGCCCGCGACGCGATCGAGGCCATTGAAGTGAACTGGACGCCGCTGCCGGCGGTGGTCGGGCTGTTGAATGCCGTGAAGAAGGGCGCGCCGCAGGTCTGGTCCAAGCATGAAGGCAACATCCTGTTCGACGTGCCGATCGGCGACAAGAAGGCCACCGATGCCGTCTTCGCCACGGCGCATGCGATCGCCGAAGTGACGATCGTCAATCCGCGCGTCATCACCAATTTCATGGAGACTCGCGCGGCGGTCGCCGAATACGATGCCAAGCGCGATCATCTGACGCTGACGATCGGCAGCCAGGGCAGCCATCGCCTGCGCGAGATTATCGGCGGGATGGTCTTGAAGATGCCGTTGGAAAAGATGCGGGTGATCTGTCCCGACGTCGGCGGCGGGTTCGGCACCAAACTGTTTCCGTATCGCGAATATGCGCTGATCTCGGTCGCGGCAAAGAAGCTGAAGAAGACCATCAAATGGACCGCCGATCGCTCCGATCACTTCATCGGCGACGCGCAGGGCCGCGACAACGTCACCACCGCGCGGATGGCGCTGGCCGAAGACGGCAAGTTCCTGGCGATGGACGTCGACCTGATGGGTGACATGGGCGCCTATCTCTCGACCTTCGGTCCCTATATCCCGCATGGCGGCGCCGGCATGCTGCCGGGTCTCTACGATATCAGGACCTTCCACTGCCGCGTCCGCACCGTGTTCACCAACACCGTGCCGGTCGACGCCTATCGCGGCGCCGGGCGCCCTGAGGCGGCTTACGTGATCGAACGGCTGGTGGATGCCGCCGCGCGAAAACTCGGCATGACGCCCGATGCGATCAGGCGCAAGAATTTCATCTCGCCGAAGGCGATGCCCTACAAGACCATCACCGACAAGGTCTACGATTCCGGCGATTTCGCCGCGCATATGAAGCGGGCGATGGACGTGGCGAACTGGAAGGAATTCCCCAGGCGCGCCAAGGCGGCGAAGAAGGAAGGCCTGGTGCGCGGCATCGGGATGGCGAGCTATGTCGAGGTCTGCGGCACCATGGGCGAAGAGACCGCCAATGTGGCGCTCGATCCCAATGGCGACGTCTCGATCCTGATCGGCACCCAGTCGAGCGGGCAGGGCCACCAGACTGCCTATGCGCAATTGATCGCCGAGCAGTTCGGGCTGCCGCCCGAACGGGTCCACATTTTGCAGGGCGACACCGACAAGATTGCCACTGGTCTTGGCACCGGCGGTTCGGCGTCGATCCCGACCGGCGGCGTCAGCGTGCAGCGGGCGGCCCATGATCTCGGCGGCAAGCTCAAGGAGATCGCCGCCGAAGCGCTGGAGACCAGCGCGGGCGATCTCGAGATCAGCGACGGCCGGATCCGGATCGCCGGTACCGACCGCGCGATCAGCTTTGCCGATCTGGCGAAACGTCAGGGCGTCGATCCGTCAAAACTGAATTCCAGCGCCACGTTTGCGCAGGCCGACGGCACCTATCCGAACGGCACGCATCTGGCCGAGGTCGAGATCGATCCGGCGACCGGCATCATCAAGATCGTCAACTACGTCATCGTCGACGATTTCGGCGTGACGCTCAATCCGCTGCTGCTCGCCGGCCAGGTCCATGGCGGCGCGATGCAGGGCATCGGCCAGGCCCTGATGGAGCAGGCGGTCTACAGCACCAGCGATGGCCAGCTGGTGACCGGCACCTTCATGGATTACGCGTTGCCGCGCGCGTCCGACGGCCCGTCGTTCCACTTCGAGACCCATAATGTGCCCTGCACGACCAATCCGTTGGGTGTGAAAGGCGCGGGCGAGGCCGGCGCGATCGGCTCCTGCCCGGCGGTGGTCAATGCGATCGTCGAGGGGCTGTGGCGCGAATACAAGATCGACCACATCGACATGCCGGCGACCGCCGAACGGGTCTGGATCGCGATCCGCGAGGCGCAGCGCCGTCACAATCTCTGACATTTTGCGCCGACATTTTGCCGCGGGCGGAATGAACCGCCCCCGGCGGTGTTGGCTGAACAGGTGGGCTCGCGCGCAATGCGATCCCCTCAAACCGGACAAAGGGGTCGGCGAATGAAGCGAATATTGGTGGTTGCGGGTGCGTTGTTGCTCGGTGTCGGCACAGTCGTGGCGCAGCAGGACGCGGTCAAGGAGGTCCAGACCCTGATGAAGGGCAACGGCAGGAACGCAGGCGCGGTGGCCGCGATCGTCAAGGGCGAAAAGCCCTACGACCAGGCGACCATCGATACCGCGCTGGCCCAGTTTGCAGATACCGCCAAGAAACTTCCGGCGCTGTTTCCGGACAGTGCCAAGGGCCTGAAGCCGGAAGGCGATTTCAGCGCTTCGCCAAAGATCTGGGAAGACAAGGCCGGCTTCGAGGCCAAGATCGCGAGCTTCGCCAAGGTCGTCACGGAAGCCAAGGCCACGATTAAGGATGCCGACACGTTGAAAGCGGCGTTCCCCGCCATCGGCAAGGAATGCGGCGGCTGCCACGAAGCGTTCCGCCTCAAGAACAGCTGATTTCAGTTTGAATAAAACAAAGAGGGCGGGCGCCAAAAGCGTCCACCCTTTTTCCATCTGCCATCAGCAGCGTTATTTGGACACTTGGTGCGAAGTTTACTTCGTCACCTCGGTGCGAAGTTTACTTCGTCACCTGGCCGCGGATTTCGCCGCCCGGATTGGCCGCGGTGTGAATGTTGACGTAGTACTTGCCGGCCACGAGATCGGCGGCCTGTGCGTCGGTCAAGGTGGCGCTGCCTTCGGCCGGGCTCGAGGTGGCGTTGGGGATTGCAACGGCAACGCCGCCGTTCTTGCCGGCTTCGGCGGGCCCGTGGAAATGCGCGGCGGTAGCGGGGCCGGAGAGGCCGGAATAGGTCACCTTCCAGCTCAGCTTCTTGCTGGCGGGATCATAATCGATGTCGGCGGTGCCGGTTGCAGCGCTGGTATTCGGCGGCACTTCGGCCTTGCCGTCGAGTGTCGCCTTCATCTTGTCGGCAAAAGCGGGGCCTGCGAATATGATCGCTGCACCCAGCGCAAGCGTGGCAAGCACGGTCTTGTTCGACATTGGTTTTCTCCCTGTTGACGCCAAACGACGATGTCAGTCTCAAAACAATGCGTTTCCGGATTTATTCCCGAAATGGCGCTGAATGCCTGAAATTTCATGGAAGCCAACGGAAGAAAGTGCGGCCATACTCGCGTTCGAGTTCAGACACCTATGACGGATCGGTGAATGCTACGACGACTTCTCCTCCTGGTGGTTTTGGCCGGCATCGCCGGCTTCGGAATTTTCTGGTGGCTGACGATCCCTGCGGTCGTCGCTTCCACTTCGCTGCCGGCCTATGCGCCCAATCTCGCGAACGGTCTCACAACGTTCAATGCCGGGGGATGTTCCTCCTGCCACGCCGTGCCGAACCAGCCGGACCGTCTGAAGCTCGGTGGCGGCTTGCCGATCCCGTCACCGTTCGGCACCTTCAACGTCCCCAACATCTCGCCCGATCCGAACGACGGCATCGGGCGATGGAGTGAGGCCGACTTCATCACCGCCGTGCTCAAGGGCACCTCGCCAACTGGTGTGCATTATTTTCCGGCGTTTCCCTACACCTCCTATCAGCATGCCAAGATCGAGGACATCCGCGACCTCTTTGCCTATCTGAAGACGCTGGCGAAGGTCGCCGGCAAAGCTCGCGATCACGACGTGCCGTTTCCGTTCAACCTCCGCCGCAACGTCGGGGTGTGGAAATTCTTATTTCTGGACCGCAAGCCGTTCGTGCCGGATGCCAGCCGTTCCGCGTCATGGAATCGCGGCGCCTATCTCGTCAACAGTCTCGGCCATTGCGCCGAATGCCACAGCCCGCGCAATTTCCTCGGCGGCATCGTCGACGCGCAACGCTTTGCCGGCGGGCCGAATCCGGAAGGCGAGGGCTGGGTTCCCAACATCACGCAGAAGGGGCTGGATGAGTGGAGCGTGAAGGATATCGCCTACTTCCTGGAGACCGGACAGCTGCCGGATGGCGATTCGGTAGGCGGCTCGATGGCGCGCGTGATCAAGAATACCTCGCAACTCACGCCGGAAGATCGCGCGGCGATGGCGGAGTATCTGAAATCGCTGCCGCCGGTGGAAGGCCCGCCGCGGCCGAAGAAGGCCGTGAAATCCTGATCTAGCCGAGCCTCGCCATACCGAGATCGTCGGCGACCTCGTTCAGCCCAATCATCAAGGCAGCCGGGATCGGAATGCCGTCGCGAGCCCGCGCCACGCGTGTGGCGTGGCTGCGTTCGCCGGGAACGGTGATCCGCTCGACGCCGGGCATCCGTTCGGAACTGCGGAAGTCGCGCACCAGCGCATCGACGCTCGCTTTGAAAGTGGCGACGTCGCCGATTGCCGCGATGTTGATCGCGGCAATGGC
>Ga0307510_10008254_pt1 | contig 12408 bp, 14 predicted proteins | sample 12_EM_MG_FD_207224 | JGI IMG/M metagenome (GOLD analysis project Ga0307510, IMG submission 207224) | Populus trichocarpa ectomycorrhiza microbial communities from riparian zone in the Pacific Northwest, United States - 12_EM | ecosystem: Host-associated > Plants > Roots > Unclassified | place...
CTTCAACTCCGCGATCCAGAAGGATCTGCATGCCCACTACCTTCAACAGGCGGTGCAGATCGAAGCCGGGCACCTTGAAGGCGTTTGCGCAGCGGCCGCCAAACACGGGATCGCGGTGATGCTCGGCATCATCGAACGGCCGCTGGACCGCGGTGGCTACAGCGTGTACTGCTCGCGTGTGTACATCGGTCCGGATGGGGTGATCGGCTCGGTGCACCGCAAACTGATGCCCACCTACGAAGAGCGCCTGACCTGGTCGCCGGGCGACGGTCACGGCCTGCGGGTCCATGGCCTGGAAGCCTTCACCGTCGGCGGTCTGAACTGCTTCGAAAACTGGATGCCGCTTTCGCGCGCGGCCCTGTATGCGCAAGGTGAAGACCTACATGTCGCGCTGTGGCCCGGCAACCTACGCAACACCGAGGACATCACGCGCTTCATTGCCAAGGAGGGTCGCTGCTTCACGATTTCGGTGTCGGCCCTGATGCGCCGAGAAGATTTCCCGGCCGCAACACCCCATTTGGAGCGAATCCTGGCGGACTGCCCAGCGGTGCTTGCCAATGGGGGCTCGTGCATCGCGGCGCCAACGGGTGAGTGGGTCATGGCGCCGGTGGTCGGCGACGAGGGGCTCTTTGTGGCAAACCTTGACCGGCGTGAAGTTCAGCGCGAGCGCCAGAACCTGGACCATGCCGGTCACTACGGGCGACCGGATGTGACGCGTTTGCTGGTCGATCGACGGCGCCAGCACATCGCGTCATTCGAGGATTGACCACAGCCCCAGGCTCCTGTGACCTGTTCCAGGCAACGCTAGGACGGATCCGGCGTGCCGCCCATCAAGCCCCCGAGTTCTCCACATGATGTGTGGACAAGTCGGTGGACAAGGCTTGAGTATCCGCATGCATGTGGCGCCCGCCTTGATGGTTGGGGCGGCGCTCCAGTTTCCAGCACTGTGAACGTCCCCGCTCTGGGCCTGCGGCCACCTCAGTCGACGTCGACGACAAGCTTGGTGGCGGCTTTCGCTGCGTGTTGGATGTACGTTCTGGCGGCTGCGACACGAATCGAGCCTTCGCAGGGCGGGCGAGGGCGCAGCGTCCTGCCGAGTGTCCGATCTCTATTGGCGGTGCTGTGCCTGATGAGCTCAGCGCTTCGCGCCCGGGCGCGCAGCAAACAGCCAGGGCCTGAGAACACGTGTCAACTGAGGGGCCACGACCCAGGTCATCACGATGACCACGGCCAGCGTCAGCAAGACGGTGCGGGGCAGGAGGTGCCAGGACTTCAGCAAGTCGCCGGTGAGCAGGAACAGGACATAGACCGTCGGGCAGATGCCCAGCCAGGTCACCACGGCCACCTTCCAGCGGGGTGGGCTCAGCTGCGCGCTGCGAAACCACAGGCCGAGACCGGACACCGGCTTGATGCGGGGTTCGCCGCCTTCGATGAACCGGGCCGTCGCGGCCAGACCTTGTCGTCGTTCGGGTGACTCGTGCCAGGCGTCCAGATGGGCTTGGTGGTCGAACGCCAGGACGACGTGGTACATCGCGCCCTCGACCTCCGGGTCTTCGCCGGGGTGCACCAGCTGGGCGCCGAGGTAGCCCTCGAACCGGGCGGCCGACTGCATCAAGGCGGCCGTGACGCGTTCGAAGTCTGCTTCGCAGCCCGGCCTTACGTTGCGGCTGATCAGGACGGTGACGGCATGCTCGCTCAAGAGGGTTCCTTTCGGGGGCGATTGCCGGTCATCGCGTGACCACGACGATCTTGCCACCGGCCGCGTTGGATTCCATCGTCCGATGTGCCTCCACGATGTCGTCGATGTGGAACACGCGGCCCTCGGCGATCGGCAGCGTGCCCGCAGCCACCTGGTCCACGAGCTGTTGCAAGGGCATGGCCATGAAGTCGGACACGCCGCCGGAATAGGTCGTGAGTGACACCGAGGTCGGGATGACATCCATCGGCGCGAAGTCGTTGAAGGACCAGCGGTTCCCGACCATGCCGGCCATACAGACCACGCCGCCTTCTCTCGTGGCACGCAGCGAATCCTCGAGCGTCGTGGTGCCGACGAGTTCGAGCACCTTGTCGGCGCCGCCGTCCCACGCGCGGCGGACGGTGTCGGCGATGGAGCCGGTGTCCAGGTAGAAGCGATCCGCACCTGCCCCTCGAACCAGCGATTCGCCGGCGGCGTGGCGAGAGGTCGCACCGACCTCGATGCCGTGGCTCTTGGCGATCGCGGCGGCGGCGAGTCCCACGGACGTGGTGCCGCCGCGGATCAGCAGGTGATCGCCTTGCGTCAGGCGCAGCGCCCGGAACAGGGCGCCCCACGCGGTCTGCAGCATCTCGGGCAGCGCGCCCAGTCTCTCCCAGGGAAGCTGCGTGCTGATCGCCCGGACCTGACCGGCCGGCACCACCGTGTGTTCGGCATAGCCACCATCGAACTGGCGCCCCATGCCACCCATCACGGTGGCGACGACCTGACCGGCGTGGAATTCGCCGCCCGGCGCGTCGACGACGCTGCCCACCGCTTCGATGCCCAGGATGCGCGGGAACGCGACGCCGGGTGAGTGCCCTTGGCGGGTGAACAGCTCGGACCGGTTCAGGCCGAAGGCCTCGACGCGCATCAGCACCTGCCCCCTGTGCGGCACAGGCATAGGCCGTCGTTCGATCTTGAGCATGTCAGGTCCGCCCGGCCCGTGCAAGACCACTGCCTTCATCGACTGGGACATGAGGAGATCTCAGTTGCTTGGAGGGAGGTACGGAGTGTGTTCTCTGGGACGCTTGTCCCGCAACGGTCGTTCATCGAGTTGCTGCAGGACCACTAGCGCTCCAGGAAGGCCTGAAGGTCGCCGACGAACTTGACTGGATTCTTGAACATCAGGAAGTGGTCGCCTTGTTCGGCCGCGGTGTACGCGTAGAGCGTCGCATCGGGTATCACGGACTGGGCCCATCGCTGGCTCGGCAGGTTGTTGCTCTCGTCGCCGGAAAAGATGGCGGCCGGGATGTTGATCTTGCGTCGGACCACGTCGCGCCAGTCGCTCACGGCGTGGTTGAAGAGCACCCGGCCCATCGCCCCGGGATCGTTCTTGATGAGTGCGTCGGCGAAAGCTTCCGAGTTCGCGAAGTACGGGGAGTCCTGCAGCTGGGAGCGCTCGAGCACCTTCATGTCGGTGACGAGCCTGTTGACCGGCCCGCCCGCGGTGAATGCCGCGACCATGCGTTCGGGCGACGTGGTGCTGCCGCCCGCCTGCGCCCGTTCCTGCTCCGACCAGTCGCTGTGCGAGTAGATCGAGATGGGCTCGTCCACGAAGGCCACCTTGCGCATGCCCGCGGTGCCGAACAGGTCGATGTAGCTCCACAGGATGGCTGCGCCCATCGAGTGGCCCACGTAGTCTGCCGATGTCACACCGAGGTGTTCGCCCAACTGCTTGAGGTCCATCGAGTAGCGAGCGATCCGCGTGCCGTAGTCGATGCGTTGCGACAGGCCTTGGTTGCGTGGGTCGAGGACGTAGACGTGGTACTCCTTGGCGAGCAGGTACATCAGGTTGATGTACTGGGCGCCGTTGGCAGACCATCCAGGCACCAGGATCAATGGCTTGCCGCGACCGGCTTCCCAATAGGCCAGCTTGACACCGTCATTGGTCACGAAGCTGTTGATTTGGAGTCCGCCGAAGTCCGACAGCCTGGACGGCATGCCTTCGATCCGGTGCGGGAAGCTGAAGTCGCGGCCCAGGACGTTGAGCGCGGGTTCCGATCTGGCCACCATCGTGTGAAGGCCCAGTGCGAAGGCCCACAGGGCCGCGATGAAGTATGTCCTCATGTCTCTTTCCGCTGTGGGGAAGGCGAGGGTGCGATCGGGATGCCCCGACGACCGACGTCAGCCCCCGTTTGCTTGCAGCCCTTTCCCGAAGAGCTCTCCGGCACCGGCCCAGTCGGACGCCTTCACGTCTTCAAAGATCACATAGATGTAGTTGGGATCGGTCGCCGTGTGGCGGACGATGCTCTCCGTGATTTCGGCGGCGACCTTCTCCTTTTGCGAATGGTCTTTCCCTTCAAACCAGCTCACTCGAACGACAGGCATGGGTGCTCCTCGGCATCGGGTTGAGGCCAAAGCACAGGCACCGGATCGCGCTGTGCGGCCTTGGAAGCGTGATGGTAGAGAAGAATTTTGGGAAATAATGATCAACGTTTTCTACTCTGAGTAGCGTTTATGGATACCTCGATGGAGCGGGATCCCTTGTCGGGCGTGGCGGTGTTCGTGGCCGCCGCGCGGTGCGGCACGTTCACCGAAGCGGCGGACCGGTTGGGCGTGACGAAGTCAGCGGTCGGCAAGGCCATCGCACGACTCGAGGAGCGGCTGGGGTTCAGCTTGTTCCACCGGACGACACGACTCACCAAGCTCACCGCCGACGGGGAGGCCTACCTCGCCGCCTGTTCCTCGGCGATCGACGAGGTCCTCGCAGCGCAGGCGGCGCTGTCATCGAACAACCGGATCCTGAGCGGGCGGTTGCACATCGACATGCCCGTCGCCTTCGGCCGACGCGTCTTGCTGCCCGTGCTCATCGAGATCACACGGCCGCATCCCGATCTGTGCATGACGCTGACCTTCGCGGACTCGACCAGCGACCTGCTCCAGGACGATGTCGACCTCGCGATAAGGTTCGGGGCGCTGCCCGACACCGGCGACCTCGTCGCGCGGCGTCTCGTGACGCAGGAGCGTGTGATCTGCGCCTCGCCTGCGTATCTCAAATCGCACGGCACGCCGCAAACGCTTGTCGACGTGCGGGCGCACCGATGCATCGTGGGCTCCCCGAAGGGGCCGCCGTCGGTCTGGTTTGTCAACGTCGGCGGCGTGGAGAAGCGCTTTAGCCCGCCGCCGACCCATCGACTGAGCGACGGGGAGGCGATGGTCGATGCGGCCATCGGGGGGCTTGGGCTCGTGCAGCTCCCGAACTCGCTGGTGCGTGAAGCGCTCGCCAGCGGGTCATTGAAGCGTGTGCTGCGTGACTGTTCGGCCGTCGGTGTGGATGTTCATGCCGTGTGGCCGCGTCAAAGGCAACTGAACCCTCGGGTTCGCTACGTGGTCGACCAGCTCGTCGCACACGCGGCCCGAGGACGGCTGGACTGACGCAAGCGTCCTCACCGCTCACACGGAACCGCGGGCCTTGCGTTTGGTCGTCTCGTCGCTGCCGAACAGCCCGAACACCACGCCGCGGAGCCAGCTGGACGCCTTCCGGCGCGCCGCGCCGGCGGCCCAGCGCGACGCCGGCTGACGTCCACACGGCGGTGCCTCGAAGGGGACGCACAATCGCAGCCACGAACTGAAGTCCGGCACGCCGTTGCGCCGGGCACGGAATGGAGCGCGAGATGAAGGACGACGCCGGCGAAGTGGCCGCGGTGGACGCCGAGAGCCGCCTGTATGCGGCCCCGGCCCTTGAGAAGGGCCTCGACATTCTCGAGGCTTTGTGCCGCAGCGAGCGGCCGCTGACTCAGAAGGAGATCGCGCAGATCCTCGGGCGCAGCGTCGGCGAGATCTATCGGATGATCGCCTGCCTGGTCGGACGCAACTACGTGACGCTGGCCGACGAGAACAGCTATGCGATCACGACGAAGCTGTTCGAGCTCGCGCACGTCAATCCGCCGACGCACCGGCTCCTCTTCGAAGCCACGCCCATCATGCAGCGGCTGGCCGGCGAGTTGGACCAGTCCTGTCATCTGACGATCTACGGGCAAGGCAAGCAGGTCGTGCTGTGCAAGGTCGACACGCCCAGCGGCATGGGATTCGCCGTGCGCGCCGGCGCGGAACTCGACGTGCTGATCTCGGCGTCGGGACGCGTGTTGCTGGCCTTCCAGGACGACGAGACGCGCAAGCTTCGCATCGAGGAGTCGCTGCACCGGCGGCCGGAGCAGGCCAACCCGCAGATCGGCACGCTGCTCGACTCGATCCGCGTCGCCGGCTACGAGTCCATTCCGAGCGTGCAGGTGCGCGGCCTCTTCGCGGTCAGTTTCCCGATCCTGGACACCCAGGGCCGCGCCATCGCCGCGCTCACCGTGCCGTATGCCGAGCGCATCGATCAGGTGCAAAGGAAGTCGATCCCCGAGGTGACCGAGGCGCTGCGTGCGGCCGCTCGGACGCTGTCGGAACGCATCGGCGGCATGGTGTCCTCGAACACGCTGGATGGCAGCGCCCAGCCTGTCCGAACACCGCCGCTCGGCACGAGGCGCCCCTGAGTCGCGACCCAGTTCGATGCCCGTACTCCTCGTCGCCCGGTGCGATGCGGCACGTCCGCCGAAGTTCTTGGTTCTAGCTGGCGTCCGTCGAGGTCAGCGGGATCAGCAGGCGTGCGTAGCCCAGGTGGTGCATGCACTCGCGCAGGATCACGAGCGCCGCGCCGGCCTCGGGGCCGAGCGGCATGGTCGCGAGTGCGCCCGGGTGTCCGAGCGATGCCGATGCCAACCGTTGGAAGCGCGCCTCGATGTCTTCGAGCGTCGTCGCCGTCCCCTCGGGCAGCAGGCCAGGCAGACGTCGCCGCACCTCGTCGCCGATGACCAGCGTGCCGCCGTCCGCCCGCCGCGCGGGTGAGGCCATCAGCGCGTCTTCGATGGCATCGATCGCCGATTCGAGTTCGCCGGATGTCGGCGGATCGTGTCGGAAGAATTGCTCGCGCACGCTTCGGTAGCCGATCTCCACGGCGAGGCCGGCCGCAGGTTCAACCCTCAGCGTGGTGCGCCGCGGATCCAGTTCCAGCCGAGTCGTGGGCGTGTCCATCACGGTGTCTCGTTGCGGTCCTTGGCTAGGCGTTCGACGAGTCGGCGTGCGACCCATCCGTCGATGCCGTGGCCCAGGCCGGCGAAGCGGTCGAGCGTGACCGGTGCGCCCAGATCGCGAAGCTGTGCGGCCGCTTCGACGGCGAGCGCGACGGGCATGACGCGGTCCTGGTCGCCATGCATCAGGTGCAGCTGCACGTGAGCAGGTGCCACGCGCGGCGTCTGTGCGAAGCGACCGGCGATCGCCACGACGCGGTGGGCGGGAGGGTGCTCGAGCTGTGTCGATTCGAGGGCCATGATTGCGCCTTGCGAGAAACCGATCAGCGTCGTGGCCGTCGCGTCGACGCCCGCCTCGCGCTGCCAGTGGGCGATGGTGTCCACGAAACGCTCCATGGTCGCGGCCACCCTCGCCGGTCGATTGGCCTCGGTGACACCCTGGACCGAGAACCACTGCCAGCCGCCGAGCTCGGAGGCGTCGGGCGAGCCCACGCTCACGATCCATGCGTGATGCAGCGTCGAGGCGAGCGCTTCGCCCAACGGGCGCAGGTTCTCGGCGCTGGAGCCCACCCCATGGAAGAGCAGCACCAGTGCGGCCGGACCTGGTCGGCTCGCATCGGGGCGTCGAACGATCACTGCGTCTTGCATGGAAAACCTTAGTGTTGAATCGCATTGTTCATGCCGAATGCATAGGCGTCCATCGACAGGACGCCGTGCGTCGTGCCGCCTTCCATCACCCGCACGGGCAACGGAGAAGGAGCCGCGCCCGCGGCAACGAGCAGCGGCCAGAAGTGTTCGGGCGTCGGGTGCGCGCGCTTGGCGTGCGGTGCGTCGTCCAGCGTGCGCAGCAGTCGCGCGGTGTCGCCCTGTTCGACGGCCTCGCGTACCCAGGCCTCGAACTCCGCCACGTAGGTCTCGGTGGGTCCGTGGTGGCCGCGGAACTCATACAGGTTGTGCGTGAGGCTGCCGGAGCCGACGATGAGCACGCCCTCGTCGGCGATCGGTGCGAGTGCCTGACCGAATGCATATGCCGCGGCTGCGTCAAGGCGTGCCGGCAGCGAGACCTGGAACGTCGGCACGGACGCGTCCGGCAGCAGGTGCCGCATCGGGACCCACGCACCGTGGTCGAGTCCGCGGCCCGCGTCCACGTCGGCCTGCCAGTCGGCAGCGCGCAGAAGCTCGACCGCTCGCTGGGCGAGGGCGGGGTGTCCCGACACCGGATAGCCGATCCGGTACAAGGCCGGATCGAAGCCGCCGAAGTCATGGATGGTCGCGGGCCGTGCGGCCGTGCTCGCGCGCGGGCTCGGTGTCATCCAATGGGGTGACACGATGAGCACCGCGGTGGGCCGCGGCAGCGCTTTGCCCAGCGCCGTCAAGCGCGGCCCGGCCAGGCCGGGCTCCAGCGCGAAGGTCGGTGCGCCGTGCGAGACGAACAGGCTGGGGAGGCGTTGCATCAGGATTCTCCGGACAGGGGTGCTGGGGCTGGCCGCGCGTGCTCCGCGCGGCCGACGATCACTTGGCGCCCAGGCCCAGCTGGTTCATGAAGTCCTGGTTGTCCCAGAACAGCCATTCGTGGTCCATCGTCTTGCCGGACCAGTGGCCGATGGTCAGCATGCTGATGGCGAAGCGTTTGCCCGTGGGGGCGATCGACTTCCCGTCGGCCAGCGGCATCGGCTTGGTGAACGTGCCCGTCATCACGCCGCTGACCGAGGTCCAGGTGCCGGAGCCGAAGCGGATGGGGTGGGTCTTGATCGTGATGTCCGGTGCGAAGACGAACATCGCCTTCAGGTCCTCGATGTGCTTGTCGATGCCTTTCGTTTCGTGGCCGTCGGGCCAGGTGACGACGATGTCCTTGGCGTGGCTCTCGTGCAGGCGGTCCCATTTCTGGTTGCTGAAGACGTCGAAGTCCAGCGTGTCGAAGACCTTCAGGTTCTTCTCGACCTTGGGTGCCTGGCGTTCCGGCTTGGGCGGCGGGGTCGTGGGGTTCTCGGCGGGCGTTTGCGCGCGGGCGACGCCGAAGGCTGCGATCGAGATCGCGAAGAGGGCGGTGCGGATGTTCATGATGGTGTTCCTTGTGGTGGCCATGAATCAGGCCTTGCGGATCCAGGTCGGCGCGATCGCGGTGCCGAGACCGGCGCCGTAGCCCAGGTAGATGTTCAAACCGGCCAGCGGCTCGAGGTAGCGGGCGTTCTTCAGGCCGCCGGCGTCGACCACCCTGAAGCCCATGCTCTCGGCGAGGGCTGCCGCGCTTTGCTTGGCGCGCTCGCTGTCGCCGGCGACAAAGACCGTGACCTGTTGCCCGCCGCCGAAGTCGGCGCCCTCGGCGAGCACCTGGGCGAACAGGGTGTTGAAGGCCTTGACGACCTCGGCGCCCGGGACGGCCTTGGCGATCTCCTCGGCGGCCGAGGTGCTGTGGCCGATGGTCAGGCCCATGTAGTCGGCGGTCAGCGGGTTGGTGATGTCGATGACGACCTTGCCGGTCAGGTCGCCGGCGGCTTGCAGCACGGCCGCAGCGTCTGCAAAGGGCGTGGCGAGCACGACAACGTCGGCGCCCTCGGCGGCACCTGTGGCGAGTACCGCTTTGGCGCCGGGGTTGGCGGCTGCGACCTGCGTCGCCTTGATGCCGTCCTTCGATGCCACGCTGACCTGATGGCCGGCGCGGGTGAGTTGCTTGACGAACGCCGAGCCCATGTTGCCGGCGCCGAGAATGGAGATCTTCATGACTTGTCTGCCTGGTTGCGCAGCGACGTTGCTGCCATGAAATGAACTGTATAGGCGCCGTTTTTGATGATAAATGGCATGATTCGCGATTGACTGTCTCTGAAAATGAGACAATTCCTTTGTCATGGACAAGTTCCGAGAGATGCAGGCCTTTGCCGCGGTGGTCGATGCGGGCAGCTTCGTCAGGGCGGCCGACGCGCTGGGCCAGTCGAAGGCCGCCGTGTCCCGATACGTCGGCGACCTGGAGACTCGACTGGGCGTGCGGCTGCTCCATCGCACCACCCGCAGGTTGTCACTGACCGAGGAGGGGCAGGTCTTCCACGCGCGCTGCAAGGACCTGCTGGCCGTCGTCGACGAGGCCGAGGCCGAGGTGTCGGCGCGCACCGGAGAAGCCGTCGGGCAACTCAAGCTGAACGTGCCTGTGAGCTTCGGTCTGCTGTACCTGGCTCCGCTGTGGGCCGAGTTCATGGCCCTGCACCCCAAGGTCACGCTGGACGTGACCCTGGCGGACCGAGTGGTGGATCTGTTGGACGAAGGCTATGACCTCGCCGTGCGCATCGCGCGCCTGCCGAGCTCCTCGCTGGTCAGCCGCCAGCTGTCTTCGACACGGCTGATCCTGTGTGCATCCCCGGCCTACGTGAGCCGGCATGGGGCCCCTGCCGACGTCTCGGAGCTCGCCTCGCATGCGGTGATCGCGTACACGCTGCTGTCGATGGGCGACCACTGGCAGTTCGAAGGTCCCGACGGCCAGGCGAGCGTGACCGTTGTTCCGCGTCTGCGGGCCAACAGCGGGGAGACCTGTGTGGCGACGGCGCTGCAACACCAGGGCATCGTGCTGCAGCCGTCGTTCCTGGTCGGCACCCACCTGAAGAGCGGCGCACTCGTCGAGCTGCTGTCGCAGTTCCGCTCGATCGAACTCGGCATCTATGCGGTCTACCCGACGCGCAAGCACGTGACGCCCAAGGTGCGCCTGCTGATCGAGTTTCTGGTCGATGCGTTCCGCATGCAGCCGTGGGCCTGAGCGTCGCCGCACGGCATGGGACTGCTGTCACCGCTGTCGCACGAGGCCGTGACTGCGGACGGCCCGGGTGACGCGCCGCTCAACTTCGCCCGGTCGCGTCACGACTTCGTTGCGCCTCGAGGATCTCCACCGACTGTTTGACGATCGCGACGAGTCGGGGGTCATCCAACTCGGTCAGCATGCGCAGCAGCAGGCCCTGCGCCTCGTCGATGTCGCGGTCGCTGTCACCAGCACCCGGCGAGCGCTCTCGGCCGGCGGCGCTTGCGATCGGGTCACCCATGGTCCGTGGGGCCGAGGCCGAGCGTTTCACCGCGGCGCGGAGCGTCGCGCCGGGTCTGCGCCGACGCCGAGGTGGCGCGAAGCGTCGTCGCCAGTGGGGTCGATTCCGCGATGCTGTTCATGAAGAGTCCTGTGTGAGATCGGGCGCCGTGGCACCGGTGCCGAGTGGCGATCCTCGGGCCGACCATCTTTCAGGATGCTTTCGAGGCTGCTGTCGGTGTTGCGCAGACCTCGTCGCAGCGGCCCCGCTACCCGCTGACTTGCGCGCCTGAGAAGCTCACCGCGAACTCGGCGCCGGGGTCTCGGTTGCCGGCCGCGATCGACCAGCCGTGGCGGGTGGCGATCTCCAGGCAGATGGCCAGTCCGAGACCGGCACCCTGGTCGCGGCGGTGCTTGCCGCGCCAGAATCGCTTGAAGAGTTGCGGCAGGTCCGCCGGGTCGATGCCGGGTCCGGCATCGCGCACCACGAGCGCGCCGGGCCGGACCTTGATGCGCACGCCGGTGCCGCTGGGTGCGTGATGGATCGCGTTCTCCAGAAGATTGCGCACGAGGACGAACGTCGCGCCCGCATCGGCCGAGACCGTGGCCGGCGCGGACACTTCGAGGTCGAGAGAAACAGCGCGCGCGGCTGCCAGACGTGCGAGCTGTTCGATCGCGGAACGTGCGATCTGTGCGATGTCCACGTCCGCCATCGTGTAGTTCTGGCCCTCGCTGGCTTCCGCCAGCATCAGGAGTTGCTGGACCTGCCGGGCCATCTGGTCGAGGTCTTTCAGCAGCAGGTGCCGGTTGGCCACGCCTTCCACTTCGAGCTGCGCCCGCATCACGGTGATCGGTGTCTTGAGCTCGTGGGCGGCGGTGGCCAGGAACTCCTGCTGGAGCCGGAAGCCCTTTTCGAGTCGGTCGAGCACGACATTGAACTCTTCGACCAACGGTGCGACCTCGGTCGGCACGCCCTGAACGCTCAGGCGGTGCGAGAGGTTGTGCGGTTCGATGACGGCGGCCGCATCGCCGACACGTCGAAGCTGGTGGAACGTGCGACGCATGATCATGAACACGACGCCCGAGAAGACCGCCAACGCGATGCCCAGCGTCGCGAGGGCGCTGCGCTGCGCGACCGGGCCGGCAATCTCGAAGACGGCCTGGTTGAAGCGTTCGCTGCGGGCCGTTTGCAGGAAGGCGGGCTGTTCCGTGGTGCCCACCGGCAAGGTCAGCACCTGCAGCACGGTGTCGCCTCGGGCAAGGCTGAACGCGCTGCGGGTCGGCACGAAGCGCTCGCCTTGCGGCGCCAGTGGCGCATCGCCGCCGTCCGAACTCAGGATCACCTGACCTTGGCGATCCACGACGCGGTAGAAGACTTCGCTGCGGAGGGCGTCGAAGATCCGCTTGAGCGGCGGCGGCAGATCCACCGCCACGGGCCTTTCGAGAGCGTCGAACCGCAGCGCACGACGCACGTGCGCGGCGGTCTCCTCGAGACCGTTGCGGCCGAGGAACGACGAGTTCACGTAGGTGATGGCAGCCGCACCCCCCACGACCAGCAGGGCGACGCCGGACAGCGACAGGGTCGCGGCCAGCAGCAACCCTGCGGAGAGGCTCCTACCGGGACGTCGGATACGCCAACGCATAGCCCAGCCCCCGCATGT
>Ga0307510_10008255_pt1 | contig 12407 bp, 7 predicted proteins | sample 12_EM_MG_FD_207224 | JGI IMG/M metagenome (GOLD analysis project Ga0307510, IMG submission 207224) | Populus trichocarpa ectomycorrhiza microbial communities from riparian zone in the Pacific Northwest, United States - 12_EM | ecosystem: Host-associated > Plants > Roots > Unclassified | place...
GAGTATCGCCAAAGTTCAGCTTGCGACGCTGTTGCATGCAGCCGGATACAAGATCAAGCCGGAGGAGTGGTAATTAGGCCATCGATAACTTATTTGCCTCTTGTGTATACGACTCCGGAATGACTACGATTTCTCTGATTCTTGGCAGATCGTTTTACCCCTTTCACGTGTGCTCAGTGTACTGTGTTTTCGTGAAACAGTCGATCTGAAATTCCCTTACAGACGCCTCCTGCGTTACCCTGCGTGGACCATGCTTGTTGCCGGCCCCACCACACCATTCATGATAACGTACCTCAAGGAGTATTCATCGGCTCTTCCGGTGTTTTCTACAACGACATGATGGCCACTGAAATTTTGCGGGTGGTCCCCCAGAAACACATCACCACGAACGAGGTGGAGTTAGATTCGGGCGTCGTCTGGTTCCTGCCCCCGGCCAGTAGGACACCACGACTCAAAAATTCCTCCCCCCCGCAGAGTCACTCATCAGAACGTTAACGTAGGTTGTAAGGATCTGACTCGGCTAGACCTTGGGGTGCTTGATCCACGTGGGCCTGGTTCTTCGGTCTTCGTTTGACGGGGGATGAACACCTACCAACCGCTTGTTATCTCCCGGGGGTCGCGGCCCGTCGTTCGCATGTCACAGCTCATCTTTTCCAACTTCAGTTCTACATGTGGTCGGTCGTTTCCTTCGTTATATTTTTTTCACGTGTTTTTTTTTTTTTTTTTTTCGCAAGCTCGCTTCCTCTCCGCGACGAAATGTCGAGATGTGCGCGTCATTGCTCACTTTAGTAAACTTTAACACAAAAGCGGGGATGTTTCTCCAACTGTCGGTGATTCTGTCTCTCAATCGTTCTTATCAATCATCGACAAAAGTGACCCGTCTGCTGCCGCCGTTTTCTGCGACTGGTCCCACTCGCGTCGATCTCTCTATTCAACCCCGGGATTTTAGAGCCTGAGATAACCCACGTCAGGAATACGAATGCACAATCTATGGCTCTAGTGGTTTGCCTCACGAAGGAGTACCGAGATCACAAACTATAACTCGCTCCGCAAGTTACGAGGGGGCCTGGGGGGGAGAGGTTACCGGAGATGCGCCGGTAGGCAGTGATACAAAAGTTCTACGCCCCATCCGGTTAGACCGAAGGCACCTCGTGAATCAATAAAGTTCGTTGTTCATACCACATTACTAATCGTGAACGGAGTATGTGCATTGGTCCGAGGGTAAGCAGATGGTTTCAGGTGTGAAATTTGTACATTTCACAATCCTATGGATAATCACACGCCCAGCCCATGAACGGGGAAAGAGCTACAGAACGTTCCGATGACACACCACTTTTCTCGTCCACCTCAGCCGCGACCGCGTCCTTCCACGTCGTTGGGTCGTACCCAAACAATTGATACAACCTCCTCAACTGGCAAGCCTGAGAGAGACACACAAAGGTACGAAATCTGGACCAGAAGTCTGGTTCCAGCTTCAGAACTGGTGATTTTCTAATGAAGTCTTTCACTTTGGATTTCCCGTGGCGTCCGATGACCAACAAGTTGATGTAACTGGACTCCATGGTTCTGTCGGTGATATGCCGCTTCAAAGTAACCAGACGTCCCGTTCTACGGGTTTCACAGAACCGGAGAGTAATGCGCCCAATCAACTGCCAACCGTCGCGGTCCACCGGGTCGACAACACCAACGGTCCAGGCCCACATGAGTAAAACTTCAGCAATGTTCGGACACTGAAGCTCCTCGAAGCGCCTGATGGCCATGAAGATCCCCGTGGCAACGAAAAGACTCTCCGGAAGTTGGCGGTGGTATGTTATACGTTCAAGAGTAGCCTTCTTGCCGTCCCAAGTGGATACGATCTCTTCGAGGGAGGTGAAATTCGATCGCCGGACGCGGTTCCGCCACAGATCCGATGACGCAAACCCGATCAAGACAGCCGCGACCACTGTGGGATTGTAATAGGATACATCCACGGGTTTGCCATCCTGGAGAGGTAAATCTGGGAACTGGAATGGATCACCGACTGCTTGAACAAGCTTATCGAGATCCTCGCTTGGAACGTTCTCCATCTGTGAGGAGAACCAGCCGGGCGCGAATGTGAAGAAGACCTGCAGAGCTATGCGGCGTGATTGTAGAGGGTGGGTTGGCAGGAGTGGTGATACGAGGATGGGGAGGACCGCTGTACCGAAATTGGTAGATGGTGGGCTGATTGCCAAAATACGAAGGGCTATGAGGCTGTATTCTTCTCGACTATCCAACTTCTCGCTCAGCGACAGGAATCCCAATAAGGAAGGGATCCAAGCAGGTTGCATCCTGATGGAAGGCACCGAGTCCTTGCGGAAGAAAAGCCTCCCTAGTGATTCCACAACCCGACCGGCCATCCATTCACGCTGTCCATCTTCATATCCAGAATTTACAATTTCTGCAATCCACATAAAACCCAATTCCCCATTACCCATGGCTTGAAATGGGTCAAGATCAATCGATGCAGACAAAACCGAGGAAAGGAAATCTTCGTCAACCTTCCCCTCCATGATGAGCGGTTGGAATTGTTGATGAAAAAGGTGTATTGCCGTCTTCAATGTGTCACTGTCGTTCAATCAGCGGGGTTGACACAGAGCATGGGAAGGTCACACACATGTTGTCAGGGGCATACAGATCATGAATGCCGATCTGTAGTCCCAGAGTGATCGCAAAGCTCAGGAATATGTTTGTCTTGAGGACGTTGGACATTTGGTCACCATCCACGGCAAAGACCTGGTACGCCATCTCCACACAGTATGTATCGAGAACTCCAGTGGGTCCTTGAATACGCCTCTCCTGCCATATTGTCTGGAGGATTACCCTGCTCAACCAGAGCTTATGAGCAGTGGATAAACGCTTGGGTAGAAATGCAAAAGGTCCCCAGTCTATGCGTGGTGCACCTGGAGCAGGGACACCTGCAACCAGCACGAGGACTTCCATGACTAGCGAGAACATTGACTCGGACAAGCGTCCCTCCGGAAACGGAGATACAAGACGTTCACAGAGCCCTCTGAGGCCCTCATCGTCAGGCTCCATGCTCAGTCGGATGCTCAGAACCGATGCCAGTGCCATCCCTATCGAACTCGCATGCTCTTCCTTGCCAGGAATCACCCATCCATCCAACAGACAATCGAAAAACAGGTCCGCAAGAACATGGGGTGACAGGGCTCCTGCAATCTCCGGGTACCAGATCGTGTCCGCCGCAAACCGGACGGTGGAGAATATTACGTCGGTGTCGGTGGTAGAATCGAGGATCCAAGAGATGCAACGGACGTCGGCCTTGCACGCCTCCCAATCGACGGAAATGTCCTCGAAGATCCTGGTAGGTTGCGTCACGATAATTGCAAGCGGTACATCCTCTGCTACCTCTCCTGCAGCAGGAGTGCAACGAAAGCTCCTGAGGGCACTGCGGACTCCAAGACGAAGACGCCCTAGAATCCGTCCAGGGTTTTCGACGGAAGGGAAGGATGTTATGAGTGATCGCAGTGAACGAACGAATGCGGCGTCACTGTGTGCTACACATCTGGTGACGGCTCGGATGAGGGTGGAAGGAGGTGTCTGGTAGGGACAGTTGTAGTAGAGCGTCGCTGCGAGCGTGAAGAATACATATGACGTGAATCCGAAGAGCGTCATGGCGACAACGACCCCAGCGACAGTGCGGCTGATCGTCCACAGGTACCGTGACAGCGCACAGCCGAGCAACAGCAGGGCGAGCTGAAGCATCACCGGGAGGCTCTCGATGACGAGGTGGAAATGCCATTTATCGAATCCATCTAGCTTCCGTTGCCTGTCCCGGCTCTTGTCGGCGGCAGAACCTCCACGGTTGCGGAGATATCGATTGACCCATTGTTTGCCGAGCATTGCGATGAACGCGGCGAAGAGCGATGTTGCAAGGCTGGCGTAGAGCAATGACTGGACGGTGACGATCTCTGGAGGAGGGCCAGACCAGGTGACGGAGTCGGGGTTTGCGTCGGGGAAGAGTGAATTGTTCATGGCGTGGATCAGGATCTGCATGTAGGCGGCAGTCATCTCGTTCGGATCGGGCTGGAGCTTTGATTGGACATCGATGATGAACGCTGAGCTGACTGCAGAGAACAGACCCGCCTGTGTGTCGTTTGGATTTAGCAATCGGTGTGGGGTATGGAAATATGAGGACTGACGAAGATGAGGGAGGTGTTGAGGTCCTCGTCGTACTTTTTCGCATAATCTCGGTCAAACTCTTCGGATTCTCTGCGATACACAGCGAAGAAGTCGTTTCGGGAATCGTTGGTTCTGAGGGGTTCAAAGAACTCTTTGAGGGCGGAATGGAGGCTGGTTGGTTGGAGTGCCAGCGCATCAGCAACTACCTGATTACCGCGGTGAAGTGGGTTCGGCATACCACTTGGGATCGATTTGAACGACCGCTGGCTCCTGCTGGGGTTTCGTCCCCTCAGGCGAGAGCGAGTCCATCTGTGGCGATTGTGGCGGGATAAGAAGTTCGGCGCTTGACTAGCCTGAGTAGTTGAGATCGCCGAGAAAAATCACTCGCGACTGTGCGCCTAGCCCATTACAACACCTCTTGCAACTGGTGTTCGCTCACGGGAACAGCTCCCCCGCTGCCCGCCCGCAAACCGGAATGTCAGAGGACCCGCGCCGCCCTGGCTGATTGACCAATATTATACATCACCACCATAGTACGGGTCAACCGCAACGTCCAAAGTTTAGTTTCCGTGCGCTCTGAAATTGTGCTTTGACCCGCCTTTGCATCTGATGGATACTGGAGCAAAGGCGGCCCTGCTTGCCTTCGCCGACCCCCGCACTGGGACGAATTACTGCCGAACTTGGCAGCGACAACGGTTCAGCCATGCGAGCCCGAACAAAACCCATCGATGCACCCATCTTGTAAAAGGTTCTTCTTACCCAGGGTGGAAGTGCTCTCGTGTCCCTGCCTCGGACTCGTGCACACAACCCCCCCAGCGACTCTTCTAACAAACTGCGGTTATGTTATCAAGCCCCCATCAACCACCGCATTGGCGAAGGGTTTTATAATTCTGCTACAGGAGACACCGCGTTCACGCCTCTGCGCAATGCCCGTTGCAGGACAAGCACACCTCGGATTGAAGCCCAGCGGGTAAATTTCGTACACGGGAGGTACGTAACCTATCCAAGTCCCGTCTACCGATCCTCCAGCCCTAGCTTGTATTCGGTTATGCGTAACGATGTCGCGAGTTAAACGTTGGATGTTAGACCGTGGCGACGCTCCTCAGCTGGTTGAGGCCGAAAGCTTTACGATTGCCGATATCAACGGTGTTGTGATATGTCGGGTCAGCCATAAGATCAGCGCGTTCGGAGAACTGTGTAACCGGCATGCAATACCTTGTAATCTGACTGACAGGCGAGGTGAGATAGGGTTAGATAGTTCTGGGCGGCAGGGTCCTTCGAACACGGGCGAGTCATGATTGCATGATACATGACCCGGAGACCTGAGATTTCGAGAGTGATGATAGGAATCCTGAGGCTGTATTCCTCGCCAGGCTATCAAGCGGGCGAAACGACGGAGAAACGCAAGCATGGGGTGCCGGTGAACCGTGACAGCTATTAAGTGAGGCCTGGATCGAATTGGGAAAACAGAGGCAAGAGTTCTCGGAAGCACAATACCACACCCCCCGTTTCTCATCCTAGAGTCCTCGTGAGGTACACGCACATCTCGCACGCCGAATCATCAGCAAGGGGTGACCGGTGAGGTCGCGTCTTGAAGAATCAGATCTGGTGTCCCGCGCAAACAAAAGAAAACTGAATTTCGATGATATAAAATGAGGGGGACGATACACAGTTGTGATGAATAGATCCTCCTAAGACGAGTCGAATTCAAAAGGGAAGGAATAGAACTGAGGTACACACCGGGTGGTTCGCACCTCAGTCCACTTAACGACTACCCGTATTATCGTGTCCGACATCAGAAGGGCTTTAGCAATCGAGATCTGCCCCGCCAACAACCCGACAGAGCGGCTGAGGTCTCTGCATCCTAAAAGTCCTATGAGGAATCACCCAGTACCTATTGGAGAGTGATTTCGGGATTTCGGTAGGGGGTCGGGTCAAGAGCGGCCTCTCGAAACGTTCACGCCTAAGGATCAAGACGAGGTTTCCAATACGGAACAATGCAAGGTCCCAATAGGGTCGGACGGTGGGCGCTGTACGTTGGCTGGCCGTGGCAAGAAAGATATCGAAATGCGGGTCTGGATAAGAAAACACGGTCGATACACGAAACGCTGCGATGAGATAGGAGCCAAGCTCGGTCGTTGCTGAGAGCGTTGAACCTTGGAGCTCGAATTTCAAAAGCTGATGATAAGTGGGGGAACCGGAAGAGACTCCCAGTCGAATCTCTCACGAGTGTACTGATCATGCATCACGTCTCTTTCCCTTTCAGTCAGAATCCCCCTCCTTCTCCTTCCACCTCCACCTCCCCCTGCCCCTGCCCCCTGGACCCGGACCCCAGAAAACGCACCTAGAGACCTCTATGGAGTACCCTCTCTACCACACCATCAGCTCACGACCCGAAGGAACGGCAATCGCGGTGCAGCACGTCCACTGGGATCAGATCCTGTGTCGAGCCACGGACCCCCGTCCCCTGGTAGCATCCCGCAACACTCATTAATCGCACGTGTACGTTCGGTAGGATCATTCTTTTGTTTCACTTGTCACCGACCAATCACTGACTTTGGTACATCCCGACGCGAAGACACATGCCTGCTGGCACGGAGCCGGAGGCTGTAGGCCATGGACTTGAGAATGTTTCAGTTGGATGCCCAGGATGTTGTCATCTGAGCCTCAGGACAAGTATACCTCCATCAAATTTGGGTATTTCATACTCATCACTCCGACACCCAAGTCCGTGCTCGAGTGCAGAGGACGTTCGGGAGATGGTTATAAGGTCGGAGGGGACCGCAGGTATGTTCTATCATCCTTGGGGATCTTCTGCATTACTCCACAAACCTTCTAATCATTCCCTCGTATCCTCACGATGCCTTCCAGCAAGAATCAGACTTCTAACTTCCACCATTATGATGGGCAGAGGTACTATATCCCGTACCAGCCCGTCCCCCCACCGCCTGGTGGGATGGGAGTGCAGCCATATCCTCCACCCCCGGCTCCGCCGAAACTTCCCTCCACCAATGCTGGTGCCAAACCGCTGCGTCCCATCAAGCCCGCTCCGCCCACCACGTCGGCGAAAGACTCCAGTTCCCCGCCGATGAAGAAGACGTCAAAGTCGCGTAAGGGGACTTCAGGCCAAAAGGAATACAAATGGGTCCCGTATTCGCCCCCCTGATCCCGTCCCGTCCTCTCCTTCGCCCAAGCTCAGCGATTGAACACGCCACGCGCATTTGGTTTGGAACATCACATCACGACACTCTTCTCATACGACTCGTTGGATCACGTTAGACTTTCTCCTCACCTTCCCGTTCGGACTGTCTCCCCCAGATTGCCATTCGCCGGCTTCTATCGCTATCTTCTATGGTTTGATTCCTTAGACCGCTTTCGCTTCATTTCGTCGCGTTCAGCGTTTTATCCGATGGTGGAAGGTGACATCGAACGACCCCCACAACACATTGTTGGAGATCTTTTGATTTACACTCTCCGCCGTCGGGCAAAATGCTGAACGGAACGCATTGTCGCACAACGGCCGCCTTTTTTCATTTTATCACCCTCATCCGCAGTTTGTGCCTTCTTATGATACGTCGGACTTCGTGACCATATTCTTTGGTTGATCTAATGTCTATCTTGTACTGTCTCGTAGTGTGGACACTTAGATCTCAGTGAAACGGAGGTCGCGTCGTGGACCCATGCAATGTGATCGACTCGCGGAAAATTGAAATATTTTAGAAATAAACAATAGATCGTGCAGAATGCCCGTGTTCCACATTCGCGGAGATTCAAACCGCCTTCCGCCGGTTCAGCGAGCTCGAATGAGCGTCGAAGGTCTTCCACGCAAAGAGTTGGCGAACGGTGCTTCGCCGTGGACGACAAAGCTGTGGCAAGGTGACTCCTTCGGCGCTTGCGGGTGGTTTTGAATCCTTGCAGGTGCTGGACACACGTCGTTGCTCGGACCCATAGGAGCGATGCGGGGCACCGCCGCGAGATCTGCGAGCGATGACGAGTACCGGGTCGGATCTGCCGACGCGAAATAAGTAGCGGAAGTTAGTCTGAAGGGGCGTCTGGAAGTGACATTGATGGTTCCATGGATTTACCACAGTCGGCGGACAGTCATACCAGCGTTTTTTGATACCCGTCGTCTGATGAATCTGGTGACAAGCGTCCCTGGAATGGGTCCGTAAACACGAGCTTCGTGGTGATAGGCAGGGGGCAGGTGGAAGATGTTACTGCGTCCAGGGACGACGTCGTAATAGGGTCGCTGGAGTTGCTTTCATCCATTTGCGCCGGAGCTGAACCAGGGGAATCAGAGGTCACGTCCAGGTACGTGTAAAGAAGACAGGGTCGTACACGAAGGAATGTGTTGATGGCCGGTGGTGTCCAGATATAGTGGGCCATGTTCTGACCGTGTTTTGAGGCGGGTGAAGGGTTCGGCATTCCCAGGGAGCTGACGACAGTGATACGGCACGAAATTTCCTCATACCCACCTCATGCCTAAAGCGGGTCCTAGGACGTGTTCATCGGGTCGGACCAGACCATTGGTTTCGAATCCCAGGCCTGCCACAAAGACGGAGGCCGTGTCTCTGGACCGGGCTTGCGAATATTCTTCTCGTCGAATGCGGTCCGGTTTCCGCTGTCTGAGTTAGGCGGGGTCGGATGACGACTGGATTTCAAATGTCAGACGCTCAGCTCGGACCCTGCGGGAACGTCCTCTCGACCGAATCCGATGAGGGGTGAGCGAGTTCCTGTGCCAAAAAGTCATTTGCAAATAATCTGAGTGAGAGCAGAACGACGCATAGAAACAGTCTGTGGCAGTAGTTCTGGGAAGGTGAGAGGGCAGAGGTGTCTCACTGTCCCACACTGATCCGATCCTTCCTGTCCTCTCCGGATCCGCTTCGTCATCCAGACCAAAATTCGAGCATTTTGCAGATGTTGTCAGCCCCATTACTCCGCCCGTTCTCTTCGCGAATGGCATACCTCAAGGAGTGTTCATTGAGCGTGCCGGTGCTCTCTACAACTGCATGACGGCCACGCGTGAATTCCTGGGTGGTTTCCCGGAAACCCACCACCACGAACGCGGTCGCGATTACTTGAGGCGATTCAACAACATTTTTTATTTCCCGCCGAGACATCCGTCAGAACGTTAACATAGCGGTTGCAAGGATCGGACTCGGATCGAATTTCAGATGCACGCTGTAGTGTACCCCGTTAACCTTCTGCTGGGCTTGATTCACGTAGACCTAATTTTTCGGTCTTCCCCTAGACGGGGGTAAACACCTCCAACAAAACTGCTTTTTATCCTCCGAAGATTGTGGCCCGTTGTTCGTTGAGCCCAGCTCCAGTTCGACAAGTTGACGAGTCCATCGGCGGTATACAGATTACATTCGCGACGTTTTCCGCACAACCCACGTCAAAAATACAAATGTACAATCCACAGTTCTAGTGGTTCACATTACAAAGGAGTACTGTGATTCCAAACCATGAATCGCTCCGCAATTTATGAGGGGGGAAAGATGCACAATTATTCTGAGTAACCTAGAACCCGGGACCCTGCTACCGATGAGTGACTACAAGTGTGAAAATTGCACAGTTATAATCCTATGGATAATCACACGCCCAGTCCATGGACGGGGAAAGAGCTACAGAACGCCCCAACGACGCATCACTTTTCTCGCCCACCTCCGAAGCTGCGACTGCATCCTTCCACGTCGTTGGGTCATACCCAAATAGTTGATACAACCTCCTCAGCTGGCAAGCCTGAGAGAGATACAGAAAGGTATCATCCCTGGATCCGAAATCTGGTTGCAGCTTCAGAACCGGCAATTCAACGAAGTCTTTCATGTTGGAGTTCCCGTAGCATTTGATGAGCACGAGGTGTATGGACTGCTCGGTTATGTCGATGATATGTTGCTTCAAGGCGATCAGACACTCCGTTCCACGGGTTCGACAGAACCGGAGAGTATCGCGTCCAATCAACTGCCAACCGTCGCGGTCCACCGGGTCGACAACACCAATGGTCCAGGCCCACATGAGTAAAACTTCAGCGGTGTTTGGGCACTGAAGCTCCTCCAGGCGCCTGATTGCCATGACAACCCCCGTTGCAGTAAGAAGACTCTCCGGAGGTTCGCGGTATGTCATGTATTCGAGAGCAGCCTTCTTGCCGTCCCAAGTGGATGTGATCTCTTCGAGGGAGGTGAAATTTGAACGCTGGAGATGGTTCCGCCACAGATCCGATGACGCAAACCTGATCAAGACAGTCGCAACCATCATGGGATCGTAATAGAGTACATCCACGGGTTTCCCATCCTGGAGAGGGAGATCCAGGGATTGGAATGGATCACCGACTGCTTGAACAAGCTTATCGAGGTCATCGTTTGGAACGTCTTCCATCTGTGAGGAGAACCAGCCGGGCGAAAATGTGTCGAAGACGCCCAGAGCTAGACGACGTGATTGTAGAGGGTGGGTTGGCAGGAGTGGCGATACGAGGATGGGGAGAACCGTTGCACCGAAATCGGTAGATGGTGGGCTGATTGCCAAAATACGAAGGGCTTTAAGGCTGTGTTCTTCTCGTCTATCCAACTTCTCGCTCAGTGACAGGAATCCCAACAAAAAAGGGATCCAAGCAGGTTGCATCCTGATGGAAGGCACCGAGTCCTCAGGGAAGTATTGCTTCTCCAATGATTCCACAACTTGACCGGCCATCCATTCACGCCACTCTTCTTCATACCCAGAATTTAGAATTTCTGCGATCCACAGAAAGCCCAATTCTCCACTACCCATGGCTTGAAATGGGTCAAGATGAATTGATGCGGAAAAAACCAAGGAAAGGATATTTTTGTCAACCTTCCCCTCCATGATGAGTGGTTGGAATTGTTCGTGGAAAAGACGCATCGCCGTCTTCAACGTGTCACTGCCGTTCAATCAGTGGAGTTGACACAGAGCATGGGAATGTCACGCACGTGCTGTCGGGGGCATACAGATCACGAACACCGATCTGGAGTCCCAGAATGATTGCCAAGCTGAGGAATAGGTTTGTTTTGAGAATGTTGGACATTTGTTCACCATCCGCGGCGAAGACCCGGTAGACCAACACCACCCAGTATATAGCGAGAACTCCAGTGGGTCCTTGAATACGCCTCTCCTGCCACTGTTGGAAACTCCACGTTGTCTGGAGGATTACCCTGCTCAACCAGAGCTTATGAGCAGTAGATAAACGATCGGGTAGAAATGAAAAAGGTATGTGGGGCATGGGTGGTGCATCTGGGGTAGGGACCGTCGCAACCAGCACGAGGACTTCCATGACTAGTGAGAATATTGACCCGGACAAGCGTCTCTGCGGAAGCTGAAACACAAGACGTCTACAGAGCCTTCTGAGGCCCTCGTCTTCAGGCTCCGTGTTCAGTTGGATGCTCAGAACCGATGCCAATGCCATCCCTATCGAACTCGCATGCTCCTCCTCGCCAGGAACCACCCATCCATCCAACAGACAATCGAAAAACAGGTCCGCAAGAATATGGGGCGACAGTGCTCCTGCAATCTCCGGGTACCAGATCGCGTCCGCCGCAAACCGGACGGTGGAGAATATTACGTCGGTGTCCGTGGTGGAATCCAGGATCCAAGAGATGCAACGGACGTCGGCCTTGCGCGCTTCCCAATCGACGGAGATGTCCTCGAAGACCCGGGTAGGTTGCGTCACGATGATTGCAAGTGGTACATGCTCTGCTCCCTCTCCCACAGCAGGAACACAACGAAAGCTCCTCAGGGCTCTGCGGACTCCAAGTCGAAGACGCCCTAGAATCCGTCCAGGGCCCCTGATAGAAGGGAAGGATGTGATGAGTGATCGCAGAGAACGAACGAATGCGGCGTCACTTTGTGCTACATATCTGGTGACGGCTCGGATGAGGGCGGAAGGAGGTGTCTGGTAGGGGCAGTTGTAGTAGAGCGTTGCTGCGAGAGTGAAAAAAACATATGACGTGAATCCGAAAAGCGTCATGGCGACAATGACCCCAGCGACAGTGCGGCTGATCGTCCACAGGTACCGCGACAGCGCACAGCCGAGCAACAGCAGGGCGAGCTGAAGCATCACCGGGAGGCTCTCGATGACGAGGTGGAAGTGCCATTTGTCGAATCCATCTAACTTCCGTTGCCTGTCCCGGCTCTTGTCTGCGGCAGAACCTCCGCGGTTGCGGAGATATCGATTGACCCATTGTTTGCCGAGCATCGCGATGAACGCGGCGAAGAGCGATGTTGCAAGGCTG
>Ga0307510_10008256_pt1 | contig 12407 bp, 7 predicted proteins | sample 12_EM_MG_FD_207224 | JGI IMG/M metagenome (GOLD analysis project Ga0307510, IMG submission 207224) | Populus trichocarpa ectomycorrhiza microbial communities from riparian zone in the Pacific Northwest, United States - 12_EM | ecosystem: Host-associated > Plants > Roots > Unclassified | place...
GTGAGGAGGCTATGCATACACCCTGTATTTCAGTTGAGTAAACCAGTTAAGAAGACTCGTGGTATTGGAATTGTAAATACTAGGGGAAGAGGCGGAGAAGCTTGGGCGTGATTTATCAGTTGTGTCCCGGCTTGTACCATATATATGTTGAGTTCATGGTTGCTTGTCTAAAGATTGTTGTGGAATAGATGTCAGTGTTTGCTTAATTCTGTAGTCAGATAAAAAAAAAATCTCTAATTTGCATGAAGGCCCTAACTGCAGCTTTAGCTATATGAACAATAACTCTTGAGGGATGACCCTCACCTTTTATGATTCCTTACTTGTTTTCCCTCTTTCATAATCGTGTTGGAGGTTTTGACAGAAGTTTAAGGAAAATTATGCAGGTTTGACATCAACAGCTGTCTGAATCTAATGTGATGGGATTTCAAGGCCTAGAAGAGATGATAATGCCGCCGAATATTAGAGAGAAATCACTAACTAGATGGTTTGCCGAGGCAGAATGTCTAGTGTATTGAAAACGGACTGTTCTCCTCTATTTAGCTTCGTTTTAGGCCAGGAAGGTGGAAGACTGCTCAAAAGAATTTGGAAGGATAAGCTAATTCAATTTCCTTGTGGTTTGGATTGAATAATAAGGACGTCGTCACCCCAAATGTGATCTAGTTTTCTGTATGTGTATACCTTAAACTGTACTGACACAAGTTATTGCAATAGTCAAAGTTTTAGGAGCAACACAAGGAGAAACTTGTTTTCCATTCATCGTAGTTTAGTGGCAAGTAAGAAAGAGGATTTGAAGTGAGCAGGAAGCCAGGATACATGTAACACAAGCAAGTCTGGTCCAGAAACAGTAGATGCTGGCAGAAAAGCAGGTCCGAAAATTCACATCCTGAAAAGCTCCCAGTTACCTGGCATTGGATTTGCAACGTCATTTTCCATGGAAGTTGATCGATATCGTGTAATCAAAACCACCTCATCTGGGGAGAAACCTGACTGTCTTAAGATATGATTAGGAAAGAACCTCGGTCTTCCATGCGCTTGAGCCCGGTCATGTAGTCGCAGCAGGCATTTTCTACAACGCTATAGCTATAAAAAAGGACATTTTCGTTAAATGCGTTTCATATATCACACAGAAATTTCAGAATGGCACAGAATTCTGAAACGATCTTGACTGATTTCGAAATGGGAATTACATTCTCCTATGTTTAGTTAACCAGACCCGATCAACTAATTCTAGACCACGACAAGATCTTATGATCAGCTAGTTCTAGACGATCCCATAGAAATCCAGAAAGAAATGATTTATTTTTTTAAATCACAGCTTTGGTGCCAGTCGTGGACAAGGCAAAGCAGGTCATTATGGATGTTCTGTAATGGTCACGGCTTCGTTGCGTGCAGAATATGAAGGAATCCAATACCTAGAAATCTTTTAAATTAGATACTATAATTGGAATTTTAAGATTGGTATTTGTATTAAGTAATTAATTTAAAACCATTGATTGCAAATGCATAACATAAATTCGGGTAAAAATGACAAATTTTGACACAAAAATAGAAAATTCCAATTTTTAAAATGTGTAATGGAAAAATGGTTACCAGCCTGCCACAGTAACCTCGCATTAAAAGCCCGAGGAGGTTGGATTCAACCAATCCAAGGCCACTACACGGGCTTTCTTTAAGCTCTAAATAATTGGGCTTTTATTCTCATAAATGGATTACGCTGTAAATTCCGTATCAGCCCAATTTTTTATTGGTTTTTGGCCCAACCCTATATACCCGGGTCTTCCGTGGTGTTTTTTAAGTTACGATCTACTTTTCAAGGTGTTTTTTAAATTATTTTTTAACTGAAAAAAACAATTTTTTAAGTGTTTTTAGAAAAAACACATTTAAAAAATATCCTACAAATATTGTTCCAAGGGCAAAGTTCAAACTTCAAAAGTAAATATGTTTTATTGAGTTTTTTTCCAGGAAAAAGCTAAACACGAATTATTAAGTTTATAATACATTGCTTTCACAAAAGCTCAGGAACCCTAAACCATCTATAAATTTACAACCTATTTCTATTTCTCAAATGACATGTGACTGGAAGATCTCTTGTTCAATTCTTTCTTCAATTCCTAAAGATCTTGTTCATTTTATATTTTATTTTTTTTGAGATTAAGATCTTGTTCATTTTTAATAGGTTTTCAGTCGAAGAAGGTTGGCAGGAGTACCCTACCAGGGATTCGGCAATAAAACTGTGGGCGTCATTTTAAATCTTGGTAAGGTAAGATTTAAGCAGGACTAAGTATTCCATGCATAAAAAGTTACGATGATTATTGAACTTGTTACTTTCCCAGAAAAGAGAACCAACATCGCCCACGCTTGCTTCTGTATGAGTACGGCTGCAATATAATTTTTTTTATTTCATTTCTTTTCTTCGAGGGCGTCATTTTATGCGTGCTTAACTCAAACCAATGATTGCTACATTTCCTTTTAAAAAAACATTGACAAAGTATAAAAAGTTAGAGGGTTTTTATTTTTGTATTTAAAAAATATTTTTGAAATTTTTTTTAATATTTTTTGTTTTGTAGTTTTGTATTATTTTGATATATTAATGCTAAACATAAAAAAAATATTTTTTAATATACTATTAAATAAAAAAAAATTTAAAAAATAATTATTACTATAATTTCAAACACTTCAATACTTTTTATACGAGGCTGCAATTTAATGCCAAAACCTACACGCCACCCGTTATTTATATAAAAGAAAAGCGACATAAGCTTACAAGCACAAGTAAAATATAAATTAAAGAAATTAAAGCTAGATGCATGCAATTGGATTTTTTTAATTTTTTTTGCATTTTCAAATAGTTTTCAATCCCGAATGATTAATAGCAGACTCCAGATGCTGCTAAATGGTTTCTAACCAACACAAACGGCATTCCAGCTTGTCTAACTAAAGAATAGCTTATGTTTTTGTCGCTCAAAGTGAGATGTTATTACCTCATTTGATCACTCAAGAAATCAAATCCCTAAATTATTCTTGCACAAAAGAGAGAGAATTATCAAGTTGTCCGATATCGTGAATGTATATGACATAAAGAAGAATATATTTCAATATTTAGCTAGGTTCGGGAGGCATGGCCAAATTTACCAAGAGATTATGTGTGCAATCTCTCCTATATATTTTTCTATTCCTGGTTGTTAAATAGACGTTATCGAAGAGAGAAAATAAAATAATCAAAATGGGTAGCTCTTCTTACAATTCTTAAATAAAAACTGTATCTTTCCTAACAATTTTAGCCTTTCTTGTATTAATTAACAAGGATTTAATTACAAATCGAAAAATCATGTGATGTAGGTCAATCCTATTAAATATGTATGGGATTCGGATGATTTTAAAAAGGGATTGGAAAGATGACAATTATTAGTGTAGTTTGTAATGAAATTGGAAAATATAAAGTTTATCCTATAAAGTTTATCCAGAGTGTTTGTAACCTCGAATTTAAGTAATGTAATAAATAAATGAGTACAATTAATGGTGGGTGGGTATATATTCTCTTGTAGGATACTTAGTGGACCTCTTAATTAATTAGTAAGTCTTTTATATGAATATTAATGATATCAATATATATAATGACTCTTGGCACTTGATTCTTTTAAAGAATTTATTTTAAAAAAACTGTAATTAGTTAATTTATTAATGGATGATTATTGAAATTAAATTGAATAACAAATATTCAATTAATATAAAAAACATAACATGTGTTTCTATTGTATTGTATTGTTTCAGGTTTATTGTGTCCTTCTTCTTATTCTAGTTTAAGATGTTTATTTTTTCTTAATAGTCATATGATTCCATTACATTGATTGAATTCTATAAATAAGACTTGTTATTATACATAATTAACATGTACCAAATCATATTTTCTAGAATAAACATTTACAAAATCATTTTTACCACATTTCTAAGCCAAATTATTTTTTTTTATTTCTTTATCTCCCTCCCAAATTACTTCAACAACAACAATTGTGTGGACTGGCTTACCAATTGGGCTTATGGTTTAGAGTTAGGGCTTCCCTTCACTCCTTTAGCAACCGTCAAAGGGTCTTTCATCATTGCTTTTAAACCATAAAGCACTACTAGTTGATAATTAACATTCGTTGCGTTGTTGTTGTAATTTGGATCATAGTTTTTTAACATAAAAAAGAATTATTTTATCACTATTAGTGTGTTTTCTAATAGTTTTTTTTTTATTATAAACTCAAAATATAATATATATTAGATGATATTTTTTTAAATATTGATATGGTTACATATTTGACGATATTTTTTTCAAATATTGAGATTGTCACATGTTAAATCAACACAGTTTAACATATCAATCTACAACTCAGTTCATGAAACCGTTATTAAATTCAAACAAGAGAAAAAAAAACTATTTTGTTTAACCTACTAAACCTGTAATCAATCATAAGATCAAGATGATTTGATAAAAAGCCAAAAAAAAAAAACTTTGAAGCCTAATCTACAACCAACCCTATGTTGAAGGATGAAATAAAAAAATCAATAAAAAAAACAAAACAACAATTCAAGTCAATTTGAGCTAACATGTTAAATTTATGACCTGGGTAAGGAGATTGAGATAACTTCATAAAAAGAAAATAAATAAAAAATATGAAGCTTCATTTCCAACAGATCCAATATTGAAAGTTGAAATCGAAAAAACAAAATCTATAAAATTAGGATAACTCCACATAAAAAAAAACTTGAAAAAACACAATTCTCAAACATCCTAATATTGAAAGATGAAAATTTTTTAAAAAATATTGAGTTTTTAGAGGTTGAAATTGAAAAAAAATACATTCAATTAAATAAGAACAAAAAGTAAATCGAGTCAACTCAGGTCAACCTGTCAAATACACGACCCGGTTCATAAAATTAGAATAACTCTATGGAAAGCAAATCGGAAAAAGTTATGATGCCTATTAAAAAAAGACAAAAAAATAACAGAGTCAACTTAGATCAACCTGCTAAACCCTCGATCCAGGTCATGAGATTGAGATAAACTCATAAAAAGTAAATAAAAAAATACAAAACTCAATTTTCAACTGGCCCAATGTTGAAGGATGAAATAAAAAAATCAATTAGAAAAAATAACCCAAAAAAACCCGAGTCAACTCAGGTTAACATGTTGAAGGTTGAAATCGAGGAAAAATAAATCCATGAGTCTAATATTTAACCAAACAAAAAGGAAAAAAAATACAAAACATAATTCCTAAAAAAATCTAATATTAAAAGATGAAATTAAGAAAATAAAAAATATTAGTTTGTACTTCAAATTTGTTTATTATAAAAAAATAAAGATAGAAAGAAATAAAAATTTAAGTATGTATTTGAAAATGTTGTTAAGTGTTTTTTTATAAAAAAGAAATACATTGATTTTAAGCATTTTTTATGTTAGTTAATATCTTTGTATCAAAACTATTGAAAAATATATAATAAAGCATTAATAACTTTAGGAAAAACTTTCATAAAACACTTGAACAAGCAATATCTTAACACAATGGAAAATATTCCATACACTCGTCGTCGCGTCATAGAGATAAAATCGTAGCTGCATTACATAACACACAAAATATAGGTTACTTAAGGTGTATTTGGGAGCGCAGTGCAAACCGTGTTCCAAAAAATTTTAAATTTTTTTTATTTAAAATAATTTTTTTATGTTTTCAAAGCATTTTGATATGCTGATATCAAAAATGATTTTTAAAAAATAAAAAAACTTCATTTTAATGCATTTCTAAGCGAAAAACATTTTGATGCGTCACCGCTACCACAATCTCGAATACACCCTTAATATACAGGATACTAAGTTTGCTTTTGGATTGATAATATTAGTAGGAGTGTTTGTCAAAAAAAAAATGATGCAATAATGGTGGTAAAACATATAGGAAAAAACAAAAGGAAGATTTATATACCAAATTGATCAATATTTTTTCAAACTTTTTTTTTAGCCCAAGCCCACTTTAATGATGGTCGCCTAATGCCCTTTAGGCTTGGGTCACGTGCCTGGGCCTAGCATCAAGACATTATATCGGTGCCTTTAGATCCCGACTTGTGGCCTGAGTCTAATCTTGAATAATGTTTGATTGACCTAGGCTTATTAGCATGGATCCATAAAACTAAGAGATCATGTACATCTCCTTGGAGGGTTGTGTATTATTTTACATATTGCATACAATATCAATGACTTACTCAATAAAATTTGTACTCCACTTACATTTCTAAATGTATAAAAATCTTTCATGGCATACTATATTTTTATTTTATTAATACATGTATAAAAAATATTTATCTTTTATTAATGATCGTGTAAAAGATATTTATCTCATTAATGTTAATAGGATGAAATTATTTCTCAACCCCTTAATTCCAGCAAAAATAGAAGATTTGTGAGATATAAATACCTCATGAACCATCGAGGTAAAGAATTCATAATTTTATTAATTCTCAACATGTACATATAACACTTTTTCTTACAGAACATTCATTTCATACCAAAACAAGAACAAACAATCTTGTTCTTAAGATTTAATGCTCCTTTACATATTTATTACACTTCTTATCTACAAGGATATTATCTTAAACATTTGATGATCCTAAAATCTAACAAAAAGTGATTATTTTGCAAGTATCATGATTCATATATCAAGTTATCATCTTCCTTGACTATAGGGAATATATCAAATAACAAGAATACTTGATTAAGTTCATTATCCAACCACTAAAAAATTATATTCTTGAACATTTTGGATTTTGGAATGTAAACTAAATTGCAAGTTCCATGGATTGTTTTCTTATGACAATGACAAAATTAATCTATTTCATTTATAAATCACAATTGTTGTTAAAAGATCTTGTAAAAATACAAGAAAAAATAAAATTTTGTAGGTTGATATATTTTTTACTCATTTTTAAAAGTGATTTAAGTCGCTAGAGGTTGAAGTTGAAAATAGAATTATGATTCAGTCTTTATAACATTGAAAGATATCAATTTAGTCCCATCCTATTGTTAGATAATTATTAGTTTGGTAAAAATAAATATCAAATGTAATTTAGAAAAACAAAAGAGTGGAATATCACATGCTATGCATGCGTGGAATAGTTGGATTTTATTTTAAATTTTAAAGTGACAAGTGTCATCTTTTAATTATTAGTTTTTTTTTTTGAATTGGTAATAAAAAAGAAAAAAAAATGTAGGGACAAAAAAAATATATATATAGGGACAAAAAAAAATACAGGTACGAAGAATTACACTATCCTCTCCTTGTGTTCTCCGAGTCAATTGAGCCATCACCAAACAAAAAGAAAAAAAAATGGAAACTTGGAGAATTTCCCAAACCTAGGGCAATTTAATCACTTTATTGAAGTTTCAAGTTCCAAACTTCTAAATAATCGCACGGAAAGCCATGAAAGAAGGAGAGACCACGCAAATGTTAGCAGGTGATCATGTGAACTGTAATGCTAGAAGAAGTTCACTGCGCCGAGCCCGCACCCCTCAGGAGTCACTGGCCCTCTCGCTTTCCATTCACGTGGCAGTTTTATGTCCGACGCTGACATATCTAATTAAGCTCATCTGAGACACTTTGCCCTACCATCACCAACCTTCCTTGCATATCGTAATTACACTTCCCTTCTTGCAATTGCATTCCCATAGATATGCCCTCCGCCCCTCTAATTCCCTTTATATTATCCCATTCTCTACTCTCTACGAGTAGTGGTAACTCATCACCTGCCTCTCTCCCCCCACCGTAGCCAGGAAGAACACTGTGAAACCTCTGGGTCTCTCCTTTGTCTCGTTTTTTTTTCCTGTATCTTTACCGCATTGGATACTTTCTAATCTATTTCTGTAGCTAAAAAGAAAGTTTCATTTTCTTTCTTGAAAGAAATTTCTTTGATATAACCTAAGCCGTGACGACGCGTGATTATAAGTGGTTAGGTATGGATCTGTCATATCTAAATAAAAATATATCTCAGATATATTATGTGAATGACCTAACTAATGTATTTATGAACTAGTAAAACAAATTTAGATCCAAGAGAAGATTTGGTCATAACATGTCAAAATAACAGCTTAAAAAAGTTATAATTTTTAATTCAACTGTTAGATCAGATTTAAATTTTTATAGGAGTTTCTAAATGTTGTTTTTCTTACAGTAGTCATTATATCGCTATGCGGACCGTTGAATCTTTAGATATTAAAAATATCGATGAGGCTCTTGATTTTGGTAGTTTTGTTATTTTTCTTATTATTTTTGGATTTCATGACGTATTTTGGATTTAATATTTCTTTCCTTTATATTTTTGAATTTTTGTTTTGTTTCCTAATTGATATAGGGTTATGACCTATTTAAAATTTTATAAACTTTCTATAAAGATAAACTTTATTATTATTACTTTGATAGATAATAAACTAAATTGGGAGCTCACATCTGTAATTCCTTTCTCTTATAAAATTTATGTGTTATTTATTTATTGTTGTATTTATTTTCCACATGTATAACTTTTACTTTATAAATATGAATTATTTTAAAAAACTAGCACATTAATTTAAAGTTTCTGATAGAATAACATATTTTTATTTTATTATGTTTTTAAAGGGTGATAATATAATTATTAAATTTTGCTCTTAACACCAATTTTATTAATATCAGATATAAAATTAATAAATATGCGGCTTTATTTTATTTTATTTTAATTTTTGCTTATTCTTGATAGCAATAAGTATCCATTAACTACTGGGCCATTGGCAGGTCCTCTCCTTCCCTGCTGAACACAAAAGTCTCTCCTTTTTCTCTCACTAGCTCTTCTATCTTGGATTCCTATTTCTTTGTTCTCTGAATCTCAATTTCTTACATAAACGCTCCTTTATATTAATTTCCTGCCACTGTCTTTCTCAACACAACTAGATTCCATACATGGAGGGGCTCATTATCTCTCCATCTTCATCTTCTTCGCTAGTCTCTTTATCCCACGAAACCCCACCAACTCTCCAACAAAGGCTTCAATTTATAGTCCAAAGCCAACCAGATCGGTGGTCTTATGCCATATTTTGGCAAGCATCGAAGGATGATAGTGGCCAAATCTTCCTAGCCTGGGGTGATGGCCATTTTCAAGGCTCCAAAGACACTTCCCCAAAACTAAGCACCACTAACAACAGCCGCATGTCGACATCAAACTCCGAGAGGAAAAGGGTCATGAAGGGAATCCATTCCCTGCTCGATGAATGTCATGATCTTGATATGTCTTTGATGGATGACACTGATTCCACCGACACCGAGTGGTTCTATGTCATGTCTCTTACTCGATCTTTCTCGCCTGGAGATGGAATCCTCGGCAAGGCTTATACCACTGGCTCTTTGATTTGGTTAACTGGTGGCCATGAACTTCAGTTCTACAACTGTGAAAGAGTCAAAGAAGCACAAATGCATGGCATTGAGACCCTGATTTGCATACCTACATCCTGTGGGGTTCTTGAATTGGGATCCTCTTGTGTGATCAGAGAAAACTGGGGTATTGTTCAACAAGCCAAGTCTCTTTTTGTGTCAGATCTTAACTCGTGTTTGGTGCCTAAAGGTCCTAATAACCCCTGTCAAGAACCAATCCAGTTTCTTGACCGGAACATTTCTTTAGCGGATGGAGGCATAATAGCTGGTCTGCAAGAAGATGATCATACGATTGAACATGGAGAGAAACGAACACAAGAAAGAGCAGAAACAAAGAAAGATAACGTTAATAAACTAGGCCAATCGTACGTGGACTCGGAACATTCAGACTCGGACTTTCATTTTGTTGCTGTGAATATAGAGAGAAGAATTCCAAAGAAAAGAGGGAGAAAGCCTGGGCTGGGCAGAGGCGCCCCATTGAACCATGTAGAGGCTGAGAGGCAGCGGAGAGAGAAGCTGAACCACCGGTTCTACGCGCTGCGAGCTGTGGTCCCAAACGTGTCAAGAATGGACAAAGCATCATTGTTATCTGATGCTGTATCCTACATAAATGAGATGAAGGCCAAGGTTGATAAATTGGAGTCAAAGCTACAAAGGGAGTCCAAGAAAGTGAAATTGGAAGTGGCTGACACTATGGACAATCAAAGCACCACCACTTCTGTGGACCAAGCTGCCTGCAGGCCTAATAGTAATTCTGGTGGTGCTGGGCTTGCACTTGAAGTTGAGGTCAAGTTTGTGGGTAATGATGCAATGATTAGGGTCCAATCCGATAATGTGAATTATCCAGGTTCTAGGTTAATGAGTGCACTGCGTGACCTGGAATTTCAGGTGCATCATGCAAGTATGTCCAGTGTTAACGAGCTTATGCTCCAAGATGTGGTCGTTAGGGTTCCTGATGGACTGAGAACGGAAGAGGCGCTCAAATCTGCTCTTCTTGGAAGACTAGAACAGTAAGATCATGATCGTTGTTGTTATGATTCCTGTTACAAACATCATGTTCATAAGCGGTTTGTTTTTTCTTCTTCTTTTTTCCAGTTTTCAGAGATTTCTACCTTCAAATTATGTAATTATGGAAATTAATGAAGCAACAGCTCCGTTTTTTCCCAACAGTATTGAGATCTTGAGCCTGTAAGAGATTGAACCGAAACTTCACGTTTTATTGCTGTTCCCCGTGCTCATAGCACCTCATCCTCATGCACATGACTGGAAAGGAAACCGTACTTCCTATGGAGTATGGATGAAGCTTTGAATAAGGCCATGATTCAGATCCTTCCAACCTTTTTCCCCCCTTTCTCCTCTTGGGCTAAAGGCGAGTTTTAAATTACTTGGTCTGAAATATCTATTTCTGCTGCTCCTTTTGTGTACCACGTTAAAAATATTAGAGAATTGGGTGTGTTTGGTTCCTGGGAATCTAGACCCCACCACACCCATTTGTGTAACACGTGCTTTTTTTCAATTAATCTAAGGCTATATATATATATATATATAGGATGGCAACGTACGTATGACAACGAAGTGAAAACCAATAGAAACAAAAAAGGCTGGTTGTCTGTTGCGACCGAAGTAAAGCAATGGTCCATGTTAAAGCGGTGGGGGAAAAAAAATAAAGTAAAGTTGTACGGGACGATGTTTTTTTCAACCTTTTTTTTTTATATATATATACAGCTGGTGCACGGACAGAGTAAGTTTTTGAGATTGTGTTAAAAAATTTTAAAATATTTTTATTTGAAAATATATTAAAATAATTTTTTTTATTTTTAAAAATTTATTTTTGTTATAAGTATATTGAACATATTAAAATAATTATCTTGAATGAAAAAATAAATTAATTTTTTTAAAAAAATATAATTGTGCCGCAAAAATCAACAGTACGAAACAAAGTACTAACAAATTAAGATCTATGAGCTAAGACTCGTGCAAGTGTAACTTATGAGTGTCGTAATATAAACTTTAGAGGGGATATGTACGAGGTGAGTGTTTCCATGACTTGAAGGTACTGGTAACTTCATCTTAAATGTGAGAAATAAAGGCATAAATAATGCAATTTTATTTATAATAATATCATCACGACGTTGCTTGTTACAAGAAAATAATATTAAATTTAATAATATTGTTTTGAATTTGTTTCTAAAATGAAGCCATATAAAATTGTTTGAAAGTGTGATAACAGTTGTTATTTTTTGAAATATTTTTCACTCAAAAATATATTAAAATAATATTTTTTTGTTAGATTTTTTCAATTAAAAAAAAAGTTTCGTTGAATGTAAATTTCATATTGATTGCCCCCTGGAGTACCTCAAAAAGTGGTGTCCTAAAGGAGTGAGTGCAGGCTTGAACGAGTTTCTTCTGTAGCAGAAAGAAGACAAAGGAAGTAAAGCAATCATGAACATGGGGTTAATTAGTCGAGGCCCACTCTGGTGATGTTCACTTTTTTTGTGGTGGAAGTGATGCCTCCACTTGATCACAAGTCACAACCGTAAATAAATGCAAAATGTAAATTATTTTCCCACGTGCGTCGTCATTACCATTTATGTCATAACCAACGTTGGTTGCCTTTCTCTTCGGATTTACCAAACTACTTGAACCTTGACACTGAAGGGCTCGTTGGTAAATAAAGTTTGTGCTAATTCTTTTTTCTTAGTTGACAGAGCTTTGTTTAGATGGCTTCTAATCACGTCAATCGCCAACCAAGTTGTTTATTTAATTGGCTATTTGGTTTAACCCGTTTTTTAAATTATTTTTTATATAAAAAATACAAGATTAATAAATGGGAGGATATCTCTTTCTTTGAAGGTTGCCTATCCCTTCGAGAAAATGAAATGGAAAATTCAAAGCGGGAAACAGTAACAGGGGCAGAAAAAACAAGGCAAATAAATATCTTCAAACAGAGATGAAGGTTTATCGGGATGATGTGGACTT
>Ga0307510_10008257_pt1 | contig 12407 bp, 11 predicted proteins | sample 12_EM_MG_FD_207224 | JGI IMG/M metagenome (GOLD analysis project Ga0307510, IMG submission 207224) | Populus trichocarpa ectomycorrhiza microbial communities from riparian zone in the Pacific Northwest, United States - 12_EM | ecosystem: Host-associated > Plants > Roots > Unclassified | place...
AGTAACCCCTGCAGCGGCCGGATTCAGCGCCCCCAACGCCGCAGCCCTAGCCGACTCTCATCTAACCGGCCCCGCCAGTGTTATTCCCTATTGCTCGACCTGCCTAGGATTTGTGAAGGCTCCTGTCGCCCCGGCAGGCGGCAGCAAGTTGCTCGATTGCTTTAGCCCCGGTCTTAAAGCGAAGGGAATTCGTTTACTTGCCCTCACCACTTAGTATTATCTCAGGCGGTGTGCACCGGATCTGGGAAAGAAGGAAAGAAGGGGTGGGTACCTTTGTGCTATCTGTTGTCCATGTATTCCTTCTGGCTTCATCCTGTGAGTTGCTCCACAGTCGGTGGCGATGGCTGTTTTATCCGCAGTGCGTTTGGACAAGCTCTCGTACAAGCCCTGAACCCGAACAGGAGTTCGAGCCTGGACGGCCACCAAATTCAACTACAGCCTAGTGGAAATGAGGCCCAACGGGGGAGGTGACACTCCTATTCGGGGCTTAGGGAGTTCACCAAGGGGTCCACCGGGGCCTCCTAACAGGCTACGAATTCAAGGCTACCAGAAATGTGGTCGTTGCCCCCCATCTCCATTTACAACGCCGCCTACAACCCTGACGCCCGTTAAATGTTGGTCGCCTACCAGGCTGAGATCCTTCCTAACAACTTCCTCGCCAAGGGCCTCGTATTGACGAATTGGGGTATCCAACCAACTCTAGGCTTCAACCAATGAATTAACTCGAACAGCCTTAGAGTCTTTGGTAGAGATAACACCTCTTCTACTGCGCTTGGTTCACTGTTCAGAACCGTCTGGGGACTCTACAGGGACAACGGGGGTAACACCAACGAGGCGGATCAGTACGGGGTAGGTAGACATGGTCCTGTGTTGGGCGATTACCTGGCAGACTACCGACCTTACCTATGACCGCCTGACACGCTATACCTTTATCAGTTCAGTCACATACTCTATTTAACTAGCACTTTGGCAGAGGGCAGAGATTATAGAGGGGGCCATAGGGGATATTAATAAACTATGGGATGTAGGAATAGACTATGGGGGGAGCCACAGATGGTAGGTATTGGGGAGCACTGCCGTGGATATGGGGGAAAAAATGAGGGAGACAGCCTGGGATGGCTACCTCCGGCGGGGGGCGCAGCCAAATTATGAGTGATGTATTATGACGCCCTGTTGTAGACGGAGCAAACATTGCGCTTGCGGAAAGAGAAGGAGGCTAAATAGATCATCAAATCCTCTGAGTATTAAGAATAAGGCCCAAGAAGTTCATTCCTCTCCTATCGTCAATTTCTTTTCAAATGCCTAGTTAAATCATGCTTTTATCGACCCTGGTGGTGTCACAACAAAGCCAAATTATTTACTACGGAAGTTGATTCTCATGAGAATTTTGGACGTGATTCGGTGATAACCCCAACTAAACGGCCACAGCGAAAATAAACACCAAGAGTTCACAGATGAAAACGGTTGCACAACTCACGAGCGAGGAAGTTCGCTTTTTCTTAACAACACTATCTCTAGCACTAACTAATTAACGGTAAACACGGGAGTAGCTATTTTAAACAGCGCCTGCTGGAGGGCGGACGACGGACGACAAAATTGCTTAACGGCAGCTGTGAAACCAAACGCTGAAAGTTGGGGCCGCACAAGACAGATACCCAACGCACAACTTTGGGGGGGGGGGACTTCTCATTCAACTACTTGCTCACCCCACCACTCACAACAATGCTCAATTAAACTAACTAGCGGTGAAGATAGAAGTATATATAAAAGCAACCGAACTTTCCAGCCACCCTTCTCTGCTTCAGCCGGATGTAACCCAGGTCCATTCTCTTCCACGAATGTCTGGCTTCCTTCCCCTTCTGCAAACTCTCACGGTAACAAAGAAGGGGCGAACATCACAAAAAAACTTCCTCAGGTTCCATAGCCATCGCGCATCCGAATACTTCCCATTATCCTTCCGGTGCTGCATCGATCCCAGGTGCATAGCTGCCGGATTCGTCTGAACAATTACTGGATAGGCTGCATATATGCGGACCATGACGAATAGCATCAAAAACACTGCGGTATTGCTTCTAGGCTTCCGCTTTCCTGCCGGTACCTGTACGGATCTAGCGCACATATCCGAAACCTTTGTTCAATTGACATAAAGGGATAAGCTGCGCGCGCAAAGGGTGGAGCAACTAGGGCGGGATCAAAAATTCTAACAAGATATAACTACAACACAACGTCCCCCTGTCCTTCCATAAACTACCACACATATCCATGTCTCCGAATGTCTCCCCTTCCCCTTTGCACACTCCCGTGCTAACAAAGGAAGGACAAATTCCCACTCTCCATTGCCTTCGGGGGTTATCCAATATCAGCCCATCTGGACCTTTCACTTCCTTACAGCTCTCCCGCATTTCTTGCAGTCTTCCCGCCGAAGGCATTGATTCGAAGCTCTGGTGTATATCTGCGGCCAAAATGCTTTCCCGAAAACTACGGCGTGCTTCCCGAAGCCACAAGCAAGCGTGTTCATAAAAACAGCCCAAACAAAGAGAATATCGTGAAAACATGCTGAGCAGAATCTCGCCATTTCCAATAGAGAATATGTGTGATTTTCCTGAGGGTTGACCGTAAAACTCAATTTACCACCACGGATCCTAATATCTCAGCTCAATTTCCCAACTCTCAGAATGCAGTCGTGCCAGTGTTAGTGAAATTTCCCAAGGACCAAGTATGATGCTTGCGCCGACACTTGAGGCACTCCGCAATATTGAAAATAAGATATGAGCAACCCGGGTCCCGCTGAGAACTTTCTGTGTGAGAGGAAAAAGAGAGATCAAAAGTCACAGGCGATTCTGTTTATGATTTGTATCCACTCCTACCTTGACTAGATATATAGTTAGAAAAGAAAGAGTCAACTTCCCACTCGGTCCTAAAGTTATTTGGTGCGCTGTGCTCATTGGAGTCGTATTCCCCCCACCCTAACCCCCACCCTGCAAGAACGATACACAGTGAGGGATATGAAATATTTAACTTGAAGTGTCTGACTTAAAGAGCCTGAGCACACCCATCCGAAATACTGAAGCCCGAGTGATCCCTGGGGCCGTATCGGACCGGTAGCTCATCCCGTCCTACCCAGATCTGCCCTGGGCCGTGGTCAGGTGAGCGAAGAAAGGACGGACTTCGCAATTTGGAACACAGTCTATGTTGGAAATTAACCCCTTTAGGCTGCTCACCATATATCTCTCGTTCCCACTGGATGGGAAACGCGACTACGATTAGCTATAAGCCTAAAACGAACGATGGCTTCACAAGTGTTCCACCACTATTAGCTTCTTACCACCTAACACCCTGACCCTGCATATCTGGTGCGACATCACCAAACACCGATTCACCAACGATGAAACACAAACACCTGCAAGAGCCGAACATCCATCCTCACCCTCGGGGACTGACACTACCCTCGGCAGGTGGCATAACACTACCCTCGGGCACGATACTTCTACCTCGGATATGGATCGGCACAACGCAAAAGAAGGACGACCTAGGGACGGAAGGTGGGAGAGAAATCTGGCATGCTCTGGAAGTGTGCGGGGAGGAAGGTTTTCACTTGAGGAGGATATAAGATAGCCTGTTCTTCCCTTTGTTTGTTTATTATTAGTTGATTTTTGCATTTTTGCTCACAGTCCTACGGTTATCTCTTGTCTCGTCAAAGTCATTCGTTATTGTATACGATCTCTTTTATTCTTTGGTTCACCTCTTATATCTTTTGTTCGTCATCTTTATTGGTATCAATAAAAGTGTTTGCATTGTTCGTCAAACGAAGGATTAGATCCACTGCGCCCTACCACCTATTAGTTGTTTAAAAGTCTAACACCTCCCTATCCTTTATCTGCTCCAACATCACATACATCTCTCCAAACCAAACAATCACTTTGCGCTTTTGTTCACCCGCCCATGCACCGTCCTCTGAGGTAGGATAATATGGATAGTTAAAGAAACCATCAGAAATCTAGAACTAGCTACCAAGGAAGAACTTATATAATATTATATTCAAGTTGTTTTTGTTTTTGTAATATTATTATTTCAATATATTATGTGTCCGGGCTACACACCATCGCTCCCCACAAATATTCCCACTAATGCAAGCAAACTCACCATATCTTACGTTGACAGAATCTAGTTTAGCTAGCCAACATCACAAAAGAAAGCCTCACCGTCTTCGCGATACCACCAGACCATTCACTCGCAGTGTTCCCAACAACCCGGGGATAGTGAGGGATGGCCGGGAACTGCGCGAGTGATGCCTCATGATGACATATTGATTCGTTCGGAGGTGTATGATTTCGACTTGTGCCAGTACCTGAGGCCTAAGAGGACTATAGTCTCCAACAGTCCGTCCGGTCGTCACCTTCTAGGGCCCGCCCCAGCGCCTCAAAAATGACGGACTATGAGCTATAACCCGTCCCGTCCTGCCCCGAGGACGCGCGTACTGGGCGTCTGGGAACACTATTCACCTGAGTTGTAAAGATATCTAGTAGGTTGCGGTTGGGGTTGTGGCTCGACGATTTGAGGCCTGCCCTATGGTATACTAGTACACATAGCAGAACCAGTACCGGAGAACAGTCAGTGAAGGGAACCACTGGGGACAGCTTGATAGCTTTAGGGGGGATTACATGGGGAAATATACTAGCTGCTTATGAACCTAGGGCGGATTCTTCTCGCTTGACACCTATTCCCATCCGATTGGTTGTGGTGGGCGGTGCTGTAGTGTACTATCCTATTATCAACAAAACACTTGGCAAGCATTAACCTGACGAATAGGAATGGAGAAGAGTCAATGGGAGGGTATGGGGGTCATATTCAGGTAGACGATAGAGTAAGAGAATTCAAGTGGAATTTAGGCGCTTTGTAGGAAGGATATGAAATGTAGTTTCCACTACTCGTACTTCGTGCATTCGCTCGTTCGCACTCTCTCTAAAACTAAACTAACGGTAAAGACGGGTGTATAAGGAAAACACAAACACCACGTCCAGATCCTTCCATGGATCACCACTCCTATCTCTATATTTCCTCACAGGCCCTTATTCCTCGGTACACTCTCGTGATAACAAAGGAAAGACATGTCAGTATAACCTATTATTAAACAATCTCCCGTATCCTACATATCTCCTCAACGATCCTTCACACTCCCGCATAAGAGCTAGGTGCATTTGTCTAACAGGAAATGTAAAAACAGAATCAAGTCTAACCGGAACTCCAAGGGAAGAAAAAGGCGAACCAAAATCAAAAAGTAGATAAATCGGAAATATCTCAGGGAAACTAGAAGAAGAAAACCCACTTATCAAAGCCTCCTCGCATCCAAATCGAAGAAGGTCTTGGCTACACCGGCTCCCTCTTATGGAATGGAAATAATGTAGTGAAGAGGAAGGAAGGGTGTGAAGGACCAGAGAGAAAATACGAATAAGAGAAGGGGTGATAAAGCACCGGTCGACCGCGAGTAAGGGGATTGTTTAGATATTACTGGGATGGGTCTTAATTTTCCTTCGACGGCAGCAGAGCCCCAGGGGCCAGATAGGAAGTGGCTGGGATCGCCGGGGTGATTGGGGTAAGAGGTCGTTATCTGCGGCGCCGGTAAGAGTATCCAGAGGGTCCAATAACCTTGGTCAGTGATCGGGGGCTGCCGGCAGAGGGGCAGGCTGGCCATTGGGGTCTATGGGGTCGGGATTAGGATCATGAGAGCTGAATTGGATCTCCGCCACATGCTCGTCCCGCGGCAGGGCGGGTGGTAGCAGCGATATCGAGCCACTGCGATCTGCTGTGGCGCAACCGGCAGTGCCGAGCTCCCGTGGGGGTTCCACAACTATAATGTCCTTCAGAGAGAGCCAGCGACCGTGGCCCGTGGGATTTAGTTCATGTTGCCTGGCATAGTGGTAGGGGCTTCTTTCCGCTCCATAAGCATATTTATTATCACCTGATGCCCTTTCTTAACCGCCCACAAGAGTGGTGACCGGCCAGATTCGGTGTCTGCACGGTTCGGATCGACGTCCTCTCGTTCCAAAAGCATCTTTACTATTCCCTCATATCCGCCCCCAGCCGCCCACGAGAGTGGTGTCCGGCCGGATCCGGTGTCTGCTTGGTCAGGATTGACGTCCTCTCGTTCTAAAAGAATCTGTACTACCCCCTCATGCCCCGATGTGGCTGCCCACGAGAGTGGCGTTGAGCCCCATTGGGTGTCTACCTGGTTGAGATTGACATCTTTTCGTCTCAAAAGAATCTTTACTATTCCCTCATGCCCGCTCTTAGCCGCCCACAAGAGTGGTGTCCGACCATAGGCGGTGTCTGCCTGGTCAGGATTGACGCCCTCTCGTTGCAAAAGTATCTTGACTATTCCCTCATACCCTTTTTCAGCCGCCCACGAGAGTGGTGTCCGGTCAAAGTTGGTGCCCGCCTGGTCGGGATTGACGCCCTCTCGTTCCAAAAGCATCTTTACTATTCCCTCATGCCCGTTCTCAGCCGCCAACGAGAGTGGTGCCTGGCCATTTGCGGCGTCTGCCTGGTCGGGATTGACGCCCTCTCGTTGCAAAAGTATCTTTACTATTCCCTCATGCCCGTTCTCAGCCGCCCACGAGAGTGGTGTCCGGCCAAAGTTGGTGTCCGCCTGGTCGGGATCGACGCCCTCTCGTTCTAAAATCACTTTTACTATTCCCTCATGCCCGCTCTTAGCCGCCAACGAGAGTGGTGTCCAACCATATCCGGTGTCTGCCTGGTCGGGATTGACGCCCTCTCGTTCCAAAAGCATCTTTACTATTCCCTCATGCCCTTTCTCAGCCGCCCACCAGAGTGGTGTCCGGCCATTCTTGGTGTCTGCCTTGTCGGGGTTGACACCCTCCCGTTCCAAAAGCATCCCCACTATTGCCTCATGCCCGCTCTTAGCCGCCCACGAGAGTGGTGTCTGGCCATATCTGGTGTCAGCCTGGTCGGGATTGACGCCCTCCCGTTCCAAAAGCATCTTTACTATTCCCAAATGCCCTTTCTCAGCCGCCCACAAGAGCGGTGTCAAGCCATATTCGGTGTCTGCCTGGTCGGGATTAATGTCCTCCCGTTCCAGAAACATCTTTACTACCTGTGAGTGCCCTCTTGCAGCTGCCCATGTGAGAGCCGTCATCCCCATGCAATCATATGAATTAATGTTCCATCCCTGCATCTCCAATAGAGCAGACACTATCCCCGCAATCCCGAGAAATGCTACTCCGTGGAGTCCTATAAATCCCGTAGGTCCTCCGACTCCATCAAAGTACGGGCCCCCGCCACGGTCCCGATTATAGTGTAATAACAGCAGTTGAGTGGATATATGCTCATCAAATCTATTGAGAAGCTCTAGTGCAAGTATTTTGGAATTTTCCGTCATCTCCCTTCTCGTATGCATCCCCCAGTATACAGACGCATATTCTAGAAGGGGAGTTGTTGCGGGGGCCGTGTAAAGAGTTGGAGAAAGATCTCTGATACATCCAAAATTGAGGTATGTCAGGCAAACCTCGGCAATTTCTGAGTGAGGGTTACGGAATAGGGTTGAATCGCGCGAGAGATGCTCCTGAAGAGTGAAGTGTACCAGTCGGACTGTGGACGAAGACACCTCGACCGTGACAAGACCAAGACAAGATGATACGAGTGTCCGTAACGCGGGAACGCTTTCCAGATCGGGATCGGTAGATCCTACCTCCACCCCCAAGGCATGACTGAGTTCATGGGCTCGTAATGGCCGTTGCGAATACATCACCCACATCAGGACCTTCAGCCCGAGCACCGATTTATACCCTTTCTGAGCTTTCAGTCGCGTTAGGGTTGCCGTGTAGGCATCACTTAATCCACCGCCAAGTGTTACCTCCTCAAGTTTCTTTCTTCTCCGGCGAATTGTCACCTCGCCTAGAACGGCGTCGATGTTGAGCGAAACAAGGAGGAATCTACACGAAACATTTGGTAAGTATACACCACTAATGGAGTGGAAATGGAGTGGAAATGCGAAATGGCCCTACTCACATATCAGATATCTTTTCTAGGATAACTCTCACAATATCCGCCCGTAAATCGTCCGTCATCGCCTCTGGCTCGGCATCCCTATCTAACCTCATCTCTACATAATTCCGAATGTCATCCGTGCTAGGGCTGATGGGTATCACAACTGCCTTGGAGAAATATCTTTGAATGTCTTCCCGAACATGAGGCCTCCCGGTGAAGAATATTCTCGTGCTAGGAGACTCCTGAACAAGATTTCTCAGAGACTGGAGAAGCTCCGGTAGGAACTTCGGTAAACACTCATCCAATGCGTCAATGCAGATGAAAACCCCGGGTAGTGAAGCAATAGTAGTCTTCAACATCCGCATTAGATCCACAAGTCGCGGCCCTCTACCACCAACCTCTTTCTTCGCTTTTTGAAACGCCTCCCGTAGATCCTCCGCGATGGCTCCTCTACCCACCAGCTGCTTCAGAATTGCGCCCATGATGTTCGCGATTGTCTGTTCTTGCTGGGAAAGGAAGTCGCAGTAGAAGGCTGTAACAGCAACATTTCCCTCCCCTGGCTGATCGCACAGGCTGTCGATCACCAAGGAGCTAGTGTTTCTAGTTGTTAGTATTAATTGCTTCTTTAAAAGAACTCCACCTCCTACCTTAGATATGTCTTTCCCACCCCCGGATTCCCAGAGCAAAACAAGACAGCCCCATCGGCTCCACCCTCACCCCTCCTCCACTCCCGAAACTCTCCCGTTTCCAAAAACCAATCCCCTACACCGTCGAACCGGTCTGTGCGCACGCCTTGGTGTCTATTACTTGGCTCGAGAGGAGATAGCCATCGCATAATTTGCGCATCCTCGTCGGACTTATAGATGTTGTAGTTGAAACTACCTATTATATTGCCGGAGTGGGCATTCTGATCGCCCATGCTGACTGAATATGAAATTTGGGCCATGATATCCTATCCAAAGTGTTGGTCAAATGTCGAAACGGTGCAGTGATTTGTACGAAGACTTGGGAATAAACACTCTGTGACTACAGCTGAAGAAAGCGGGGCGATGTGGCTTGCTGTGGCACAATTAGCATCCAATTGTTTCCCCACTGTGAGGGTGTATTACTAATATGGTACAAGTATATGTCCCACAAAGACTCCTGCCGAGCGGCTGCGGGAACACAGGCAGAATGTTCCCTATGGTTCCCCCACCCCCCCCCAAATCTCCCTTGCTGGAAAAGCCCCCATACATACAGGGTCCGATAGATGTTGGGACTTGAGTAGTGGTATTAGGGTTGTTCCGGGAATCCACCGTGCTTCAGGGCGGGAAGTTATGCCGGTGCCGTTTATGAGTATGTAAATGGACCTCAAACGGTAAGGCGGAAATACTATGTAAGTATTCCTTGCTTCTTTTTTTTGGCTCGTGTGATAGCGAAATAAAGCGAGCAATACTCTAGCGGTTCTTTGGTCTGGTGCTATTTCACTTGACCCCATGTGTATCACCAATCCCGACACTCAGTTCAAGCTTAAAGGAAGCATTTAACTCGATCTCGAACAGCAGAATGACAGACTATGTAAGTGTTTCTTACTTCGCTTATTGACTTACATAATAGTGAAATGTAAGTTAGTAACTACCAAGTACTCGAGTACCTATTTTGCCTCGTAATATTTTAAGGAGGTTCTTGACCAATCCCAAAGCTCAGTTTAACAAAGGAAGCTTCTGGATATGAATTGTAGGGTTTTCCCCTTTCCTTGCCTACAAGTGAAAGTCTGATAAGGGATGAGAGTGGATTGGTGCCATCTACTTCAGCCCATTGAGAAGACTTCCTCTTTTCTCAATATTTATCCTCGGAATGTTGGTTTCCTTTGTCAGCCGGACGATCCGCTTAGTGAGATGGATCCTCTACGATATGAGTCCGAGGCTGCCGGAAAAGCAGTCTTTGCCCTTATATCTCTTCACAACACTGCCTACAGCTTTCGCTCGCCTAGCGTGCCGCTCTCCTACAGGGTCTATGTTCTCCCTATCTGCCTCCACGCTAAGAATCTCATCCTAATGAGGTGGACTGTCCAAGTAGTTCTCACCTTCAGCCAATATGACCGGTCTCAAGGGCACCGGATATATGTCGAATCTCCTCTGCTACGTCTAGTTCACAGTTGAATTGCTCAAAGCCTACTTCTGTATGAACCGGCGTCAATGAATCGCTAGTCTAGTCAAAATAAAATTTCGGACTCCCGAGCATGTCGCCAAGACCCTTGCTAGAGGCCACACGGAGGATACCCTTGTATTACCGTACATGAAGGACATCCCCAAGTTGTATACCGGTACCTAGCTCTCATCCCAGTCAACAGCAGCGGCCAGAAGTCAGATTTGCATCGCATCGAGACGCCCCCCAGCTAACATGTTATTTCGTTTCTTTTTCTTTCTATAATATTAACCTCTCATATGTTTGCCATTTATTAGTACATGTATGGCTAGAGAATTTCTTATATATGCCAGTGGTTCCTTTGCTTGTGTTGTTGCCGGCCTCCTCGAAGGTTTTATGTACCGGTAGAATGGATTAAACCCACCATTCTTAATATTTTAGGGGTCTTAAAGCTAGAGCTATGCCACATGATCCCTGATCTTTTTAATTTCGTTGCGCAGTTTGTGGAGACTAGAGTTAGCTCTCTCTCCGGCTACTATTCAAACCATCGATCTACCCACAGCGGGCTTGGGTTTTGAGCCGAGAGAGCAAGAATTTGTGGGATGCAACCGGAGAGCCCCCCCTTCCCCACAATGAGCCCTGTTACTACGAAATACCCCTAGGCCAATGGGCTCGATATTGTCAACCAGGCAATGCGAACCGATCCCTAAATTCAGAACTTTGATATATTCTCTTATCATACTTCGATTGTGTTTTGCATTTACTAGTATCTATTTCTGCGCTTCCGGGGGGTAACTTACCTCATTATTTAATCCCGCCGTGAGCGAATGCAATAACTTAATAACATCCTTGTCATTCGTAGCCGATTTTGGAATTACTTAGTATTTGGGTCTACGATAACCTCCCGAGAGCGTGGTACTTGTACTGCAGTCGGTGAAACACCGCCTGTTAACCAAGCAAAAGTACTAGTAAGGCCATTGAATACCACAGCCAGTTGCGAAAGTAAACCTGAAAACAAGGCTGAGATTATAACACCCGTAGTCAAGCACTCCGGATAACCTCCCTGTGGAAATAATTAGAAGATTAGTTACTGAGAAGTGCCAGAGTTAAAGCCGGCACCTACTAGATACTCATAACTCAGAGTGAGATAGCCAAGACTACTACCGTACTGTGGGGGAGAAATCTGGCATTACTTCTTTTGCATATCTGAGCTAGCCTGTAGGTGACTTAGAAAGCATGGATACTCGTAGTAGGTCATGAATCATGGTATGACTTTACTTGGGAAGGGAAGTACTTGCACGCTGGGCTTGTGTTAAATGGTGGGCAGGGGTGTCACGTTTACTACAGGGGTGGTTGTTCTAAGTCTTGGCTAACAGGGCGGAGTAGACATAAGGATTTCTTCCTTTCCTTGCGACGACAACAGCAGCGGTTATTTTTCAGACAACGGGCAAAGGAAGACGATAGAAGAGCGCGCAACCAGAAGAAGGCCTGAGAGGAGGATCATCGGTACCTAAATACCGGTAGTCGGGCAACCAGGCAAGGTCGGGTTTTCTTTTTCGCTTAGACTTTTTTTCTTTCTGTGTTCTTCCGGGTGAAAGGCTTGTCGATTAGCTTAGGAGAGTTCAATTGATCATGGCTTGTGGTATTTCTCTTTCCAGATGGGATTTCCATAGTGAAAATTGTTGGCTCGTACGTAGTATCTACCTTACGGAAGGGGAGAAGTACGGGAAAACAACTGTCACTTTCAAGAAACCTCAAGTAGAAAAGAAAACCACACAAGTCACGATCAATTCAAACTCACTGAACTACTTCACAAAACCAACCCAGCAAACCGCACAAAAGACAGAAAATTCCCGTCACAAAGAAAGTCCAACCTCACAGGTTGTCCGACTAACTAGGTACAGGTCCAATTTTCCTTCCTCAAACCACAGTCAAAGCGGTTCCTCCGTTGTGCTGTGTCCCTCCCTCACGATCATCACCGCTCTTCGTTGCGGTGGGAGGGAGGGGGAAGAAAGCGAGAGAGAAGCCCAAGAGCCTAACTTACAAAGACGCTCCTATCCGCCAAGCCTAGGCAACCGCCACCCCTGCAGAAACGTGACATGCCCCCAAAGCCAAGATCGTGACTACGGAGGTACAGGGCTAGTCCGCGAACACAGGCTGACAAAGCTAACGACGATATTAGGAATAGCGCACGCACTAAGGGGTGTGTGTTGAAAACCAGAAGAATTCCTCGAACGCTTTCTGCTTTACTATTGGTTGAACTATCTATTCAAGGT
>Ga0307510_10008258_pt1 | contig 12406 bp, 10 predicted proteins | sample 12_EM_MG_FD_207224 | JGI IMG/M metagenome (GOLD analysis project Ga0307510, IMG submission 207224) | Populus trichocarpa ectomycorrhiza microbial communities from riparian zone in the Pacific Northwest, United States - 12_EM | ecosystem: Host-associated > Plants > Roots > Unclassified | place...
GCTTCGAGATGGAGGTGAAACGCCACTGGCTGGGTCGGACGTGGTATCTCCCCGGGGCAGCAGGAAATGACATCAACAAGGCGAGTTTGCGAGCTTTCCAACGCACAACTTACTGATGGTGGGGTCCAACTTCCTAGACCAACGTGCCAAATGGGAGATTAACGTTCCGACATGATACGCTCTTAGAAGAACTCGCGCTCGTAGGCGCGATCAAGAGTCGGGGATAATGATGCTTGAGGCTAACGGTGTGGCGCACCTCCTTTTGTACTACCGTAGGTCTTTGACTGGCCGCTCTCCACCTCGTTGTGCTAGCAGAAGACGAGGTTGCGAGCTGTCGGGTGTTATCACAGCTGAACTCTGATGCTTTGTATTTATCTGATTAGTCGGACAGCCTTTGCTAGCCAAATGACTCATTTCACACCAATTCACATCCACTTTACTGGTCGTGAAATCTCCTGTATCTGCCAAACAAACCTTTTCTTTCCCTCGACAGCTATCTCTATTAGTAGCGAATCTTGATATAGCGAGTCCTTTAACCAGTTGTTTTACATGAGTGAAATTCAATCATTTTCACGACAACCTGTGCCACAATATTCCATTGCACCTTCTGGGCCTAGCACAGGATATATAGCCAAGTATTAGTAAATGATTCGCACTCTATAATTGATGCATATTGGTGTGCATAACGAGCTATTATGTGGAATGGGGAGGGATCCGGGTTCATTACGCTCTGTGCTAAATTACTGAAGTACTGTAATGTGAATATTTCATTTCGCTAGCGATTGCAAATTTTACGAGCAGGAAGGCCGAACGACCAAACACATGGGCCGCCAACTCGCCGCCTCGTCGTATGTACGAACAGGAAACCCGCCAGGGGTGAGGCTGAGCTTGTGAGAACCTAGGTTAGGCCTGGGCAAGGGTTTACTGGCGCGTCCATACACGCACATGTATCATTCTACTGAACACTTTGTCGGAAACCTTCTATTCGCGTCGGTGAGCGCGACCGTCTATCACGTATGTATTACAGGTGGTCCTATGCTACCGTAGGGTTCTATTCCTCTACTGCACCATGCTCTAACAACAGATTCGCAACTTCCCTATGTGTGTTCCTTATCGCCACCTGGAATGGGCTCGAACCCCTTCCATCTCTCATGTGCACATTCGCTCCGTGCCGAAGCAACGTCTGCACTACCTCAAAATGACCACGTTCTGATGCTCCATGTAGGGGTGTGTTGTGGGACGCCGTCTGCGCATTGATGTCAGCCCCACATTTCAGGAGGAGCATAACGACCTCAAGGTGCCCATTCCTTGATGCCTCATACAATGGCGTTCGGTTCCTGTTGTCCCTCGCGTCCATATCTGCCCCGTGCTCTATCAACGTCCATACGCTTTCGGGATGTCCATTCGTCGATGCCCCGTGCAGCGGCGTGCGGTTCGCATTGTCACGGGTACATGCATCTGCTCCGTGTTTCAGCAAGGTTCGCATGGCCTCGAGATGTCCATTTGTCGCTGCGCCCTGCAATGGCGTCCGGTTCTCGTTGTCGCTGGTATCCACACCTGCACCGCGCTCCAGCAACAGTCGCATGGCCTCGAGGTGTCCATTCGTCGAGGCCCCGTACAATGGCTTCTGGGTTGCACTGTCAGAGGCACCCACATCAGCTCCGCGTTCTAGCAACATTCGCATGGCTTCTAGGTGTCCATTTGTCGATGCCCCGTACAACGGCGTGCAGTTCGCGTTGTCGCTCGCCTCTACACCTGCTCCATGCTCCAGCAACATTCGCATGGCATCGAGATGTCCATTCATCGCTGCCCCGTACAACGGCTTCTGGAAAACGCTATCGTTAGCACCAACATCGGCCCCGCATTCCAGTAATATTTGCATGGCCTCGAGGTGTCCGTTTGCCGATGCCTCGTACAACGGAGTGCGGTTCGTGTTGTCGCTGGCATTTACGTTTGCTCCGTGTTCTAGTAGAATCCGCATGGCCATGAGGCGTCCATTCGTCGATGCCCGGTACAATGGCGTCTGATTTACGTTGTCGCTGGCATCTACATCTGCTCGATGCTCTAGTAACGTTTGCATAACCTCCATATGAGCGCCGTCACATGCCAGGTTCAGGGGCGTTCCCCCGAGGTCGTTTCTCGCATTCAAGTCGGCCCCGTGGCCAATGAGTACACGCACGGCCTCAAGATGTCCCATATACGATGCTGCATGCAATGGAGTTCCGCGGACACCAGAGTTGGTATTGACATCTTCAGCATGAGTCGTGATGAGGTAGTCCAGTGGCCTACCAAATCCACATAACGCCGCGTAGTACAACGCTGGGGCCTGGGGGCTCGATGGGTGATCTGGGAGAGTATGAATAGACGGCCGAGCCCAGTGTAAATCCATATCGTATATCCAAATCCATGCTGCAAGATATGGATTGCGTGGGTCGAATAAACGTTCCATTGCATCTTGAATTCGAGATGCCACGTCCTTGAAATGGGCATGATCGACCCAGTGCTGAGCGGCATAGAAGGCCAGTGGGGACTTTGTGAGGCACCTTTTATCCACGTTCCTGTCCAACTGTAGCAACACTGTGAGGCATGCCCGCGCAAGAATGGTGTGGGCGGCATCTAAGGGAATGTGGAAGCGTCGGATGTTGCCGACCATGGATGTCCTGAGGCGATTAGATGTTAAGAACTCTTTGATCGAAAAGTGAGAGAATTGAACAATTTTTGAGCCCTTGTCCTCATTGACGGAGATTAAGGAGGAGCATGTGGAAAGTATAGCTTCTTCCGGATTTTCAGGGCGCCACCCCTCCCTGAGACGAGGGGCTGAATGTGAGTCAAACTCGATCGCGAATATCTCCGCGAGTTCCTCAACACGAAGAGGCCGAATCGCCGCAACCAAGCACTGAAAGAGTCGATGGGCGTGTTCCCATTTCTCTTTGGGGATCCCTTTTAACACCCGTTCGTAGGTGTCATCTAATGTGGTCGGCAAGTCCTGGAGAAATTTGCGAAGACTCGAAGGCATGCACCGACGTAGCGTATCTAGCTGGCAATACGCCCATCGAAACCTGTCAGAGATAATCAGCAACTTTCATGAGGCATTGCATTAGAGGTACCCCACAGTCCGTTAGCTCGTTCCGACAGTGTCCTAATTACAAGGGCCTTATCTTCTTCTCTCCATCTGCACATCGCCCTGTCCGCGTCGACGAAAGAACGGATATAGTCATCGATGTCCTTTCTTTGGCCGTGTTCTTCCTGAAGAGAGACACGAAACGACATGGGCAGTAGAGGGTTAAGACCTGTGTCTATGTCGTGCTCCGGGCAACTAGTGACACAAATGAATAAATTCGGATGGTTTAATCCAACAAGATCCTTTAGAAAGTCCAGAATCTTTGTGCGGGCGGATGGGGTTCCAGTGGTACCTGGGCACTCATCGAGTGCATCCATGAAAATGAAAATCGGAACTTCTCTTTGAAGTTCGAGCATGTCCTTAAGACATCTTGTAAGGGCGAGCTCGCTGGGTTGTTCAGAGCCATCACGGAACCCGAGGTATAACCGATAAAGGATATCCCAGCAACGGTCAGAAAGGTAACCAAGTTGGAAGAGGAGGGACGCCAACAAGCCACGGAGATCGCGCTTCGAGGCATCCTTTAGGTCGAAATAATAATACACGATTAAAGCCGGCATAGTTTCTCGCATGTTCTCGACGTCCTCGATAATTGCAGAGCTTATCGATAATATCAACGTTGCAAAGTACCCGACATGAATTCACGTACCAAAGAATGGTTTTCCCCGATCCCGCTGAAAATCGGGAACGGAATCAATGTTAAAAACCGCTAAAAAGGAGGGAGAACGTACGATGTCCACGGATCCACAATAAGGAACCGTTCTTCTTCCATTCATGGAATGTATCGCTTTGGAAGAACCAGGTTGCAGACCCACGATGCTGAATATTACGTGCGGTTCTATGATTGATGGAAGGATCTGGAGGAGAGAGCCAGGTTCGAAGTTTCTCTTGCAACTGACTTCCTGCATCTGTGTCAGCTTTGGGATCAAAGATCGCGGCATGGGCAACAAACGTATAAACTCCTCCGATGCTGTTTCAGATATAGCGGGCAAAGGGTCAGGACATGCTTGAAAGATAACCAGAGAATGACACGTACCATCTTCGATCGCTCTTACATTGTTGTTATACGTAACTTCTGAGCTCCTAGCTGCTATCAAATTCTCTTCTTTCGTGAGAGTGTCCAATTGTGAAAGCGCGACCTCCACGTTAGTCCTTCTCGCTAGCTTTTTCAAAAGTCTTTCTGAGCCACGATCAGCCTAGAAAGTACACAACGAAAATGATCGGCTCACTGAATCGCTTAACCCTCATCGCCTTAGTCGACAGAGCGAGGATTGAAAGTAACTGCGCCAGAATCCTTCCTAATAACACCGTCGCCGCATTTGTGAGAGGAACTCCATTGAAGATGTTCAGACGTTGGAGGAAGAAGTGAATGCGCTCGAAGAGGCCAATTAGGGTATCATGGGTCGGCACGATATCTCTCACAGCCTGAGGATCGGAAATCAATTGGTTACGCGACATGGAAACGAGCAGAGATTTACCCCGAAAAGTACATAGACACCAGTTATGATCGCTTTCACGGGGGAGATCCGCTGAGAACTAGATGTTGGGGAGCAGACTTACGAAATGAATGAGACGGCTTACCAGAACAATCCGTTCTCCCAGCGTTGCAGAAAATGTAAAGAGAATATCGACGATTGGATCCAACCAAGCCATCAGCCTCTCATCACCTTGACGAAATATATTAAAAGCCTGCGCTCCAAGTCGAAGTGCGTCTGAGATGGTCTGAGGACTATGCCAGTTGTCAGGCCTTGCCGCAAATATATGGGTTTCTAGACGTTGTCCCGTAACCCTCCAGTACTGGTCTAAGGCTGCATCAAATGTTGCGAGAAAATCATCGGTCGAAGGGGGGGAGCGGACCCTGAGGCCACTTGAAGACATCGTGAAAGCAGGGGGGGATCCGGAGGAGCGTAGGTCGGGGATGAGGATGGGCTGGGGCTGATGGGGCCAATAGATAAACACAGCCCCGGAGGAAAAAGACAGTTGCGCCGCTGCGGCAAGATGCGCAGATAGACCAGACCAGACCAGATTAGGTCGGTGGAGAGCGGAGTTGAGTTACAACTCAGAACTCAGCTAACTCCCATGTGTCAGATCTGGGCCCTTGAGTGGCACATGTCAACTCCGAACGAGTTAGAAACGGAGGGCAAGCTGCATCCATGATTTGGCTTTCATGAAATTCCAGATTCTGATAAGAGTGCCGTAACCCTTGGGCCGACCATCTCGTTCGCCCAAAAGCGTGCAGGTTAACGGCGTTGTTTGGTTCACCTATGGCTGTGTAGACCAACTGCAGCGACACATAGAGTTCAATCAAGGTTGGGGCTCAGCTCAGGTACAATGTAATGTTGGATTTGTAAGCATTACGTGCACGGAAACGTAGCCGCTTGGCTACGCACTCCGAGTCTCTATACTGTACAAGCTGGTTTGACTTGCCTTCTCATTCCTAAATGAACGTAATAGAACTAACCCATTGTTCAAATGGTGCCTAACTCGGATAACCTGAGCACAATCCAGAGAAGATTGGACGACTACAATACAGGGTGGTGCAGTACAGTACCGGAAAAGAATGGTAGGTGGGAAATCTTCTTTGTAGAGCGTCTGCATAAATTCAGAAGGGGAAATGTGGGAAATGGTTATTGACAAATGTCCGCACGGAATCAGAAGGGGATAAATGCCAAGAGCATGTACCTAGCACACGCTTACGACCTCCTTGGGGTATCTGTCAGGGTCCCTTCAAGTCCAAGCTCTGCGCCCCATACAGTGCAAACCAGCCCCCATGCCCCAAGTTACCAACCCAATTGATCCCGAGCGGGGGAATGTCCCAGGTACCTTTATTGTCTATCTGTTCCACCCCCGTCTAATTCACCGAGTGTATAGTTGATGATCATCACGACCACTCGCAGCTTCAGTCTACACTGAACGAGTCATCTCATCAATCACAGTCGTCCCACGGAAAGTTCGAATATGGCGACGGCTCGTGGGATCTCTTCTCCATCTATTCAAAGGTGACAGAGAACGATGACAACAGCATCGCCAAACGCTGGCAAAAAGATGCGCAGGAGATCATGCTCTTCGTGAGTCCTCACGGTTGTGACTTATTGCTGAGCGTTCAGCTAGAAAACTATAGACTGGTTTATTCTCTGCTGCCGTCGCAGCGTTGCTTGTAATTTCCGTTCAGGACCTCAAGCAAGACCCTCAGGACACCTCCGCATTCTATCTCGAAAACATTTATCAGCTCCTTGCCCAGTCGAATATATCCAGTGAATCCTTCCCCTCCGCCATCGCCAAACCACCACCATTCGCTCCACCTAGATATGCCATCTGGGTGAACTCACTCTGGTTCTTGAGTCTGGCAATCAGTCTTACAAGCGCTTTGCTGGCATCGTTATTACAGCGATGGGCACGTCGGTACCTCAAGGTTACTCAACCACGATGCAGGCCACACGAGCGGGCTCGGACCCGAGCGTTCTTCGCTCACGGCCTCAAAAGGATGCACTTTCCCTGGGCTGCTGATGCGGTGCCCACCCTGCAACATCTTTCCCTATTCCTCTTCCTCGTCGGCCTTCTGATCCTACTATGGAATATCCATATAACCGTTTTTAGGGTCGTGGTTGGGTGGGTTGTGCTTTCCACAGCAGTTTACGCATACATCACATTGCTGCCAATTTTCCGGCCAGACAGTCCGTACTACACGCCGCTTTCTTCTTTAGTCTGGCCAATCTACGGCATCGTGACACATCTTTCCTCGAATGTCTTCTCCATTACTGGCACACGAGGACTGATTCGCATGCACTTCTTAGGAAGTGTAGAGCTGATACCCGAAGAAACTGTTTTGAAGCAGTCACCGGAGATCGACGCCCGTATCCTGGAGTCAACCTTTGACGCTCTTGGCGAAGACGACACAGTTGAAAAGTTCTTCGCGGTCATCCCTGACTTCCTTAACTCTAAGCCGGTGAATGCGCTCAAAAACAGTTTCCCTTCCAAGCTTCGCATAAAGTTCTCGGGTGCGTTGGAAGAATTCTTGCACCGCACGCTCGTATCCGACTCAGTCATCGAATCGATCAAAATTCGTCGACTCGACATCTGCCTGAAGGCAATGGACGTGATACACGGTTCTTATACCGTCTCACGATTCCTTCACGCCATTCTTGACGAGCCCTTGGGTCAAGGGCTCCAATCCATTGAGGCGGGGCATTGTCTGGCACGCTGGTGCAAGAGCGAGGTCCAGAATATTGCCGAGCCTGCGCGATGCATAGTCGCCAGAATCCTTGCAGGCCTGCGCAAACGCGATGACCGCTGGATTGCACTAGCTGTTGATACATTTTACTTACAGGAGCGGCAAGCGCAGGCCATTCGGGACAATACTCTTCGTAGCGATGATGTGTTGCTTTCCATCTTGATCCACTGTACTCGCCAGGCCACGCACCCCAGCGCTTTCTGGACCCCACGTATTCTGTCATTACTTTCCAAGTTCAAAGTGCGCCAGGCGCTTCCTGAATTGCAGCACGATTTCTGTGCTTTGTGGAATAAGGTTGTTCTCGAAGCAAGGGACGAAAGCGTCGGCGATACATTAGTCGATATTCTCCGTAGCATCCGCCATACCTATGTCGCTTTACATCTAGGCACTAGTGCTGCCCCGACGGCGTTCTCCGCTCTAATATCTGATTCCAACCCCATCCTGCAAAACCCATCGTCATATCCATTGTGCACCATCCCCGGTCACCATCCTCACACCCACCCTCACACGCACACTGCAACGGCAGGAGAAACCCCTCATCATGCTCCTGCTCCCCCTCCCCCTCCTGTCCCTCGACGTGGCGTCGTTCTGAACCCTAGTGCTCGCCCCACTAGACCCGATAGACCCCACTTATCCGCTTTGAACCACCCTATTCCACAGGAGATGGCGTATACTAGCGCGATGCAAGCCAATGTCGAAATCTCAGGCACGGCCAACCCTAACCCCCGTTCAACGTCAAATGACGACCTACAGGTCCAAGAAGGCCAAGGAATGTCCTTTCCACTGACACCTAACTCGATACCGGGCCCTAGTAGCGAAATTTCCGCAGCGGTCCTTTCATCTGTAGATTCTGTGGCGCAAACCCAGTACATCTCCCACATGCCAGGAAGCCCGCCCTCTTCTTCATCCGCTGCGCGCCCACCCGTTTCTCCGCAGGTCACCACGGTTGTTGATCAATACATCCCCACTCCAAGTATTGGAACAGCAGGCGTACAGGGTGATCCCAAGTACGAGAACCCGGCACTTCCGATGGAAGCCTTCGATCACCCAATCCAATCAGAGCCGTCGGCCACTGATGTTACTGCAAACACCGTACGACCCAATGACTCCAAAGATGGCCCGTAGCCAAAAAGATTTCTTTGTTTAGTACAATGCCTTTGTGTTGTATTGACTTCAGTTGTGATGTGACGGACGAGACGTTCATGTCGCCTTTGAGCACACATTTACATGCCAGTATTTTTTCTTGAGGTCCTTGAACATAAAAGCCCTGAGTGCAGTACGATAGGACCTACTGGGCTGGCGGTCCATATCGCACCGATATCATCGCATATCAGCAGTGCCAATCCACGCACCTTACGCGAGTCGGGAAGAGATGTAATGTCAGAATCCGGGACCAGGCTTTCAAAAAAGCTGTTCGTACGACTCCGGTGTGAGTGGTGTATCTATAGACGCCAGTCCACAATAGGGGCAGTTATCTTCGCTATGCGCGTCGACAATACAGTACTGGTACTGTATGACTGGCATCATCACTGCAACCCACGGCAACCCACGAAAACGCGCGCTTGATGAAAACCTCACGTGTGTCACGAGTATTTTTGGGTATTCATTCTCACGGTACTGTGTTTACTCCTAATTTTACTTTTCACCAAATCCTACAGTAGCTCTTATTGTTTTCTCAGAGTGCCCTCTGTTACTCATTGTCGAACTTTTCACGATCCTGAACCTGCGAGATTATATCATTCTGTGCTTGTCTTGCGCTGTCTGGCCGACTCTGGCGGGTTTTATCTTTGTTTCTGAGTAATTGCTCGGGCACACAAGTTTACTTCGTACGTCCTGAATTCACCACTCCACAATGTCTTCAGCGACACCACGACTCATCGATTTTTCTACTCAGCTCCTATAGCCGGTTGCAAGAATGAACTTGAGGTGTCTCAGCACGTGTCAAAGAAGTAATGACCGAATTTTCTCCCATGCTGAGTCGTTTCTCTTTCATAGGTATTCGTTACCATTATCCAGAGCGACCCTTCTAAAAAAGGGTGATCATTATGGAATTCAAATTTTAATTATCCTCTTAAAATTTCCCGCTTGTGCGCACCCCTCGGAGGCTTTCGTCGTCACGTTGAGTGGGGGCTATCCCCGACATTGAAGCGAATTGGCGCCTGGCGAAGCCAGGGCTACCGTAAGTGGCAGAGCGCTCACATCGATGTTGTGATGCTGCGCACGACAGGACCGCAGTTATGATTATTCGGATTACCCAGACAAGTAGTCTCCCAGCTAACTGAAATTCATGCTATCAGGATGGTTGAAGCCTAGTTTGCTAGTGGCGAGTAAGATTAAGTAGAGTTACGGTACATTGACATCCGGGGGTTCTGCAAGGTTGGGCCGGGCAATTTCGCTTTGTCAGGTTGGCGTCAACGGGTCGTCAACGGGTTTTGGGTGCATCGGTGGGCCACGCTGGTTTGATCTGCAACCGTTGGTGCAAGCCCGGATTTTGTAAGAACCGGAGGTCCCTGAAAAAAAAAGCGTTCATCGATTTGACGGAATCAAGCCAACAGTTAAGATTCGGAGTGACTCCGAGTCATCAGAAGTCTACAGTATTCAAAAACCGGCCGTCGTCTACTGTAGTACGCATTGCTTACCGGAGTCCTCCGATATCCTCACAGTTCGGTAGACCAGCCATCTGTCGCATTACTGTCAGAGACTTAGCGCCACGACCATCACGGACGTAATTAGGAAGCTGATTGGAAATTTTGCGACCCCCAGCAATAGCTTCTTGCGCGGCAAACAAAATATCTGAATGTGCTGCTCCCAGACTTGAGTACCACACAATTAGGGCATATGTTTGGTCAGTTCAGAGAAGCGCTCGTGGCCCAGGTAATTACCTATATGAGAAGGTAATCTTCAGTTCAGTTAGAGCACACCTCAGTACGATTATCTGCGCGTGTGTGACATGAGAACCCAAGATGGACCTCCTAAGGCTTATATACAAGGCAAACTGAAGGGCCGTGAGCAATGATCGGGTCGTAGAAAGTGTAACATGTAACATGCAAAGCGAAGGAGATTCAAGTTTGCCGCTGCCGCGGGCGTGGGTTGCGGCACGAGTGCGGGCAGTGAGGTCACGTGATGCCACTGATGTTTTGTTTTTCCGTTTACGCGCTGGCGTCGTCAGTGACTCAGTACTCAGTGTCCAAGGCGAGACCTTCGAATCCGCAGATTCCGCACCCACTCCACACGGTCAGTTCCAACAGAAAGTACTTTTGGCAGAGAGTACCACGCCGAGCTCCGGAGTCATTGGGAATTCGGGACATTGGTCGTCGTCCCTTCACGTTGGCTTCTGTCGCTTAGCGCTTAGCCGGCGTGCATATGCAGCGTAGTAATTTTCTTTACGGACAGACGGCTGAAACTGAGCCCGATCAGAGATCAAAACATTTCAAGATTGCTATGGACATCCTTGTATTCACTCTGGACTCGAGACGGCGAGAAGTGTCCGTGATGGACGGTGCATCCATGCTTCAAGCTTCAGACCGTTGTCATTGCACCAAGTCTTAATATACAGGGCCTTAATATGCTCGCTATTCTTTCCGCGATCCCTCTTCCGCTCCCCTTCGCCCCATATAGCCCGGCCTGTCAAATTGACATGTATGGATTAGCCGTAGCGGACATACGGGATTCTTACGGGGCTGCCCTCACAGGGTTAGTTCTTGCCGCAATGTGCGTCTTTCCCTCTCTCTTTTTTTCCCATTTCCCGCTGAGCCCTCGACCTCATAGCCTTTATGGTGTGACATTGACTCAGACGTGAGTGGAGAGACTTAAAGCTACACTCCCAAGTCCTCGGCTTACTAGCGGAAAACTCGGGTCATTCAGATGGTTTTACTTTTGGTAACGAGTTCTTGGTCTCTCCTCTTGCTAAACGAAACTGAGTGGTTCCAGGCACTATCGAAGTAGAGACCCGGTGCCACTCAAAGGATTCATCGCATTTTTACTGTATGTGCGACCGTGCTCTTAACCAAGGTGTTTTAGAGTTAGAGATAACGATCCTCTCAGTACCTTGGACACCCTCCACATTATTCTATGCATCTATTCGGTCTACTGGTGAGACCGATACTATTTTCTCTGTCAGCGAACTCACCATATCAGGTACCTAATCCTAAATTTCGGCAATCTAGATGTTAATATGTGGTGCGTTGGCGCTGTCTGTTAGTTTGGTTATCATCTCTGACCCTCTGCCTAGGGCGATGACCGTAGGTCGTTCTACAACGTGTATATCATTTCTATGACCCATTATATTCTCTCAACTTGAACAGGTTCAAGGTGTTGCCAACGTATGCTCCGCTCTCGCTGATTTGCTGTCTACCTTATAAACGATTGCTATAGGGTCTTATTGGCTTTTTGGTCCAACTGTTTGTTCCACTTTTCCTGTCTCTTGCTCGCGAGTTTCCCTGATGTGGAGTAGCTTTTATGCGAGGCAAATATATATCAGTAAGCGTCCGCCTTGCGACTTTCCAGGCCCCGATTGACCTGATTGCCCAGTGAGCAACAGCATCATCTTACCAGTGATCATCGTGAGCACGCCAAGCTGACTCATTGGGGCACTTTCTGACGTCCATCTGTAGGCAGTCCTTGGCGGACTTTGCTTCGGTAAGGGCTTTGCTGGCACCCAAGTACGTAATTCCATTGACCACCATCCGTGTAGGCCTGGAATTTGGTGAGTTTGAATCCTGGGCTCTCATCCGCGATACGCATTCGATCCGTCATACACAGCGTTCGCCATCAAAACGTACGAATGCTCTGTCTGTGCTTTTCACCCTAAAATCTGATGCCCGAAACCAGATCCGCATTTCACCAATATTCCCGTTATAACTCCTTGATCGTACGCTCCTATGTTTACTCCCTTTTTACGTCTGCTCATGGCCCAGCCTGGTAGTGGGTGCCATGCACAGGGATGAGCACTGCAGCATTGGTGAATATTCTGATCGCCCTAGTGATGTGTTGGTGTCTCCACCACAAAAGGACAGGTTTCTCGAAGCGAGTTCTTGACTTGTCCCGCAACAGAGCTG
>Ga0307510_10008259_pt1 | contig 12406 bp, 5 predicted proteins | sample 12_EM_MG_FD_207224 | JGI IMG/M metagenome (GOLD analysis project Ga0307510, IMG submission 207224) | Populus trichocarpa ectomycorrhiza microbial communities from riparian zone in the Pacific Northwest, United States - 12_EM | ecosystem: Host-associated > Plants > Roots > Unclassified | place...
AAAAAAAAAAAAAAAAAAAGGTCATTATCACTCATGACCTGTAATGTAATTGCATAAGAGCTAGTAGAGCATCCTGTATACGTGGGAGTTGACTCAAAAAAAAATTATTTAATTTAATGATTTTAAAGATAATTTGGATAACCGGTAAAAATAAGGTATGACTTTTAAAAAATTTATAAGATGACAATTATATGTTAAATTAGATCAACCTTGATCACTCTGTGACCTGGATCAAGGACTTTAATGGGTTTAATAATTTTATTATTTTTATAAATTATTTTCATTTAATTTTATGATAAAATTAGATGTTTGCAAAATCGAGCATCAACTATAAAAAAAAAATTTATTTGAGATTGTGATAATCTTATAGAAAGTATAAAAAAATAAATCATAAATTTCATTTCCCAACCAATCCAATTTTGAAGAAGAGTGAAATAAAAAAAAACAATTAGAAAAATTAAAGAACCTAAAAAAAATATATCAGATTTGATAGGTAAACCTGTTAAACCCGTGAATTGGGTAACCCGGGTCAACATGTCAAACCCGCAAACAAGGTAATGGACTCCATTGGGATTAATAACTTGTTTTTTTTTCTAAATTATTATTTATTTAACTATATAATAACAAAAATAGATGCTCGCAAAATCAAGTATCAAACCAAAATTGAGATTTTTTTTAAGATTATGATAATCTCGTAGAAAGCAAAATTAAACAAATTATGAAACTCAATTCTCAATAAACTCAAAATCGAAGGATGAAATAAAAAAAATAAAGAAAAATAAAGTTAAATTTGTCAAACCTTTCAACAGGCTCATGGACTTTTTAAAATTTAATAACATGTTTTTTTTCAAAAATATTTTTTTTAACTATATGAAAGAAAGAAAAATAAACAATCACATAATCAAGTTTAATTAGAAAAAAAAAGATACCCCACTAAACTTGCAAACCGGGACAACCAAAGTTACATTACTAAACTTGCAAACCAAGTCATTGCTCCATAAAGTTTAATAATCTAGTTTTTTTCAAAATAATTTTTTATTTAACTAAACTTTTTAAAAGATAGACCATATTGCGATACTGAAGTATTTTTCTAATACCAACCCGATACTGGGGATATTTTTTGATATCGCGATAACCATATAAAAGATAAATTAAAATAAATTATCAACTCTAAATCCCCATAAACACATCATATAAGGACTAAATTAAAAAAAAAATTAATAACCAAAGGAAAGAAAAAGGGGTCAAAATGAAAAAAAAAAAAACTCATTGCTATGGATTACTATTGTAATCCGCAGTGCTAATGGGTGTGAGGGAAACAATGTTTTTCCCACTCCTTTTAGATTTATAATTAGTTATATGACCTGCGCTCTGCTGCGAGTCAAATATTTTTATTTCATATAAAAAAAATTATATACGCAGGTTTTTTCAACGCATTTCTGTAGTTTAAAAAATCTAAGTTCAAATAAATTGTTTTATTCATACATGTAATCAAATAAATCGAGAATTATGTGTGCGAATAAAAAAAATAAAAAGTCATTAACGATACCTAAAAATAAAACTTCAAAAATCAAGAAGTAGGTGTCTATCAAGATATTTAATCTCGAAAAACAGGATATATACCCGGTTGTGTTTGCTAAATTTGTTTATTATATTTTTTTTATTTAAGAAAACAATAATAGAAATAGAGACAGAAATTAAATTGATCGAACAAAATAAAAAGAGAAAAAAACATCATGCAAGGCTGCACATATTAGAAATATTAACTGAAAATAAAGTTCATTCATACAAAAGATATAAAAAAAATTATAGATGAATCAGAAAAATTATTCAAATTTAAATGCATAACTAAAAAAATAATTGTTATTTAAAAGAAACTCTTCAAACAAATGAAAGAGAGAAGGGGTACTAATTTAAATATAAATTAAAAAAATTAGGGAAAAAACCATTAAAAAATCATTAATTTAAAAAAAGAATTAGAGAGAAAATTTAGAAAAAAAAGAAAAAGCAAAGGCCAGCCCAGCCCACCTGACTCATTTTGTTTCTAGAAGGCCCATGTAATTGGGCCCTTGATTTTTTATTGTTTGTAATTGGGATAGACGACATGTCGTACATAAAAAAAAAATCAGACAACGTGTTGTATGATTTACCCAGATTTTAGCCACTGTGGTAGCCAAAAAATCAGGGCTTAAGTTCTTTTTACCCCAAAACCTGTTTTTAATCTATTTTTGACCCAAAAAACCTATAAAACACCGTAGAAACCATGATAAACATATCTATAGACTCTAGAAACCGCCTAAAAACCAAAATCAACCCGGATCCAAAAATCAACTCGAACTCAAATCTATTTTTCATGAACTTTAAAGGTTAAAAAAACATCTAATATGAACTCCCCTCATTAAATGAAACCATTTGACACAAATATTGTCTGTTTTGGTGGCCTAAATCAATGTCAATGACACTTTTTTCTTTTTACCATCGGAATCCAGCGACCTCTCTCTCTCCTCTCTCAATCAGAAACTAAAAAATAAAAAAAAATGAACTTTTGTACCAAAATTGAATTGGAAAAATATTGAGGTACTAAAATTGTATAGTTTGCGTGATTTTTAAAATTTAAGGACCAAAATGTAATTTTTGCAAAACTTATGATGCACCATCCATGTTTAGCTTCTTTTTTTTTTTTTTCATTTCGGTCTCTTTTCTTTCAATAATATATTTTCATAAGAATTCAAAATTAATTCATCTTTAATTAGAATTAAATCATCAAAAATTAAAAATTAAAGATCAAATTGAAAAAACATAAAATTTCACACATCCTGTCCATAGTAATGTTAGAAAAGATAAATAATGAAGCCTTACATAGTGAAAAACAGGCATTGTAGAGGAAATGATAATATTGTAAGTTGTAGTGCTCTAATTGTTCTAATGCTTTGACGAAAATTTTACTCCAATGGTGAAAATCAGAGACTCCGTGAAGGGACCTCCAACCAAAGTTGTTAAAATCGCGTTTTGACTCGTAAAATCGTACGATTTTACGAGTCAAAACATGCATTATGGGTTGAATCGCTTGAAAAAATCAAAAATGGGTGAAATCGGGTTGAAATCGGGTGAAATCGCAAAAATCGGATGAAATCGCGCAAAATCGTGATTTCAGGACCGATTTTGCGATTGTGCCAAAATGATGCGCTGAAATAAAATTCCCCCCTTGATCCAGCTGTCATGCGCCTATTGGCTGTGGAAATGCACAGTCACGCGACTGTCTTCACTCTTCCCTCCTCGGTCTATACATGGTACAAGTAGCAGCCTGCCTACCAAAGGGACCACAAAGAATATTGATATAGTATATTAAAATAATTAAAAATTATATTAAAAATTTTTAAATAAAAAAATAATTTTTTTTCTAAAAAGTATTTTAAACAAAAAAACATATTTTTAAAGATAATTTATTTTTGTGTTTAAAATTGTGTTGGGATATATTTTAAAATTACATTTAATATGAAAAAATATCAAATTAATATTTTTTTTAGTATTATTTAATAATTTTGATGTCATAATATTAAAAAAAAAATCTTAATTTATTTTTATGTATTTTCAAGTAAGAAACGTTCTCATTATAAATACCAAACACATATTAAAAAGAAAAAAATGTTTTTAAGTGCGATCATATTTTTTAAAAAATTAATTTTTTCATAGTAAATTACTAATAACAAAAAAATTAATATTATTCTAAACGAGGCAAAAGCATGTATTTTAAGGTGCTTGAACTATGTATGAATTTTTATTTGAAACATGAATTTTTTGTTAATGTATTTTAAAATTTCTTACAATTTTACGATTTTACGATCTGTTTTTACATTCTGAGTTTATATTGTATTTTCCGAACCAGAAACACAATTTTAACAATCTTGCCTCCAACCTCTACAGTTTGGTTGTTGAAACGGTGGGGTATGGAAGGTAAAAGTCAGAGACGAGGAAAAGTGACCCACAATCTCTGCTGTGGGCATAGAACGTTCCGCCCTCTTTTCAGCTATGATGTGCATTCATGGCTTCTATCTGAATCATAAAAACGAGACCTGAATTGAGGGCTTTTTGTTTCTGCCGCTTCAACTTTTTATTATTAATTTAAAAAATATTATTTTAATATATTTTTAAATAAAAAATATTTTAAGAAATTACTACTATTATAATACAAAACCGACGACCTCTCACGGGATTTCAGGCAAATGAATAATTGACACCCACTATTCCAAACTAAAGTACATAAAAATAAAATAGATGGGCACAGCCTCTTCATCATTGAGGTTAGAAAGACAGCTCAAAAGGAGAGAATAAATAAATTTAGTGTATATAATAAATTTAGTTTATACTCAAGGAATTATTTTTTTTTGGCAGCATGGTACGTTTATACAATTATCAGTAAATTTATTAATGATAGATTTATTAATAGATAGAAATTATTGACTAGTGTTTTTCTAATAAATAGTTTTTGTCAATAAAATAATTATAAATAAAAAATTTCATCAATAAAACTGTTAAATATAATAATGGAAGTTGTGATCTCAAAAAAAATGGAAATATACCTGGAAACTGAAACACTACGAGAGATTGAGAGTAATCTCTCTCCCCCTTTTTATTTTCAAAAACATAATGTCATATTTGTTCAGGATTTTTATATCAACGGATATAACGATGGTTTATAGACATTGGTCCATAAAAAGAAGCTGACCAATATCTATCATCAAATTCATTGGTGAATATTACCAATGGATTTCCAACGAATATATATGTAGGCAACATATTTGTCTCATCGATAGGTTCATTTACAGAATTACCGATGACATATTCTGTTGGTGATTCTATTGAGGTGTATATTGAAACAATTAACAACTCTGTATAATTCTCCAAGGAAAACGATGATCATTTACCAACAAAATTTTCATCTATGTGCACCAAAACAATTAATAAATCTCTGTAGTTAAAAGGTTCATCATTTACCAATGGAAACTCGATCAGACTTTAAACAAATTGTTTATTTTAAAAAATAATGCTATCAAACAATTTCACAATGACATTAAACAATATCAAACAACTAATTTAAATTGAAGAACAAATTTAATATAATATAAAAATCAATTACAATTGTCTATACAAATCAATTACAAATTGTAGGTGAAGGTGGAGGGGGAGGAGAATCTCGTGGAGGTTTGTAAGGGGAGGATAATAACTGTAAAAGTATGCCTTCATCTCATATAACTGGTTTTTTTGTTCTTCATACTTTGCCTCCATTTTAGCCCTCGAAGAATTAGCTCATTGTTCAACTAACCCTTCAACAACTAGTGATGGTTGACTCGAGCCGGATTATGGGTTGCCTACAGTCAAGACACTATAACTCGATTTCATATCTCAAGTTGTAGTTATAGATATATCGTAAACCCAATTCCTATCGGGTCCATCGGGTGCTCTAGCCTCCAACCATAAATTCAGATCATATTCTTAGTAAATTGAAGGGTCCTCTCCATATTGGGCATGCATGGTGACATTATATTTTTCCTACACCAAAGAAAAACAAGTTAGAGATATAGATGGAAAAACATTAGTCCAAACAATGTACAAAAGATTTCAAAGTCTACTTACAATAAACATCTCAGCCCAACTATCGAGAAATTATTGCACCCATTTCTGTATATCCTCCCTATGTATATGTGTTTCCATATAGAACTCCATCAAAGTAAGCTCGTGTCCAAGTTGTGTAAACTGTAAAATAAATCAGTACTTAAACCTTTTCACAAATAATAACTACCATTTGAAGAAAAAAACTTAAAAATAAATAGGCTCTTACCAGGTGTTTTGCATGGTTAATGAAAAAAAGTGATCCTTTAATATGCTTGATAATGGAACTGTGGGCCTCCTTGTTTCTGTTCAAGGACCCATTATGTGACATTCTTTTAAAAGTGTCCAATGTAAATAACTTTAGATATCTCTCTCATTTACTCTTTATGATGTGGGGAGGTTTACAATTCTTCCAAACATCACCTGACTCGGCATATCTTATAGCATATGTGTGGGCGTTATGCCAAAACTCTCACAACTTGGTTAAAAAACTCATTAAACAAATTTTTTTTATGAAAAACTATTACTATCATATAAAAAAATATTCATCTCATCAATTTTTTCCTTGAAATCATTTTCATAAAATAATTAGTTTTTAAATTTTAAAAAGATCTTTTATCCTCTAAAAGTATTGATTACATACTAACCTTGAACTTCCCCTACCAAGCCTCAACTATAGGCCTCCATTCTAGATGATCTTGAAACTGCCTCCATTCTAGATGAAAAAAAAGGCACTTTCATCACTTTCATCGTCGATGTTATTGTTCTCATAGCTTCCACATTTGTAAACTTGAAAATGAAATAATTAACTCTAAGCTATATAAACACATAAATATTAATTTAATGTTATATTTGAACAAAATTAGATTTTCTTACATGTTTAAATCTGGCATCCATTATGCAATTAACCTGCCAGAATATGGATCCCTGGTAGTTGAGACCCCAGATCTGCTACCGGCAGTCAATGAGCCAACATCGTTAAATGGTACATCACGTGCCTCTTCATGATCGACATTTAAATAAAACGAAGGGTCAAGAACACTATTGTTTGATGATGCAGTACTACTCTGTTTTAACCTTATACTTTTTATCGGCATCTAAATAATATAATTAAATAACTTAGAATATTTAATTAAAAACTCAATCAATGGTTTATGATTTTTTTAATGCATCTATCCATTTATAACAAGATTTCAGCAGCACCTTTTCTATATGAGACCTAACCCAAAAAATGTATACACACCAAATGAACCATAATATCTCCATTCTAAATAGAGATATACTAATGATAGCAAAATGTAGTGATTCTTAGTAGCTTTGTCTTTTCATTTGCATCAGCAAAATATGGCTAAACCAGTATTTTTAAAGCTTTTAACTTCAAGCTTAGTAATGAACTAATTGCATAGGAAACCACTGGACCTTCAGTACAATTAGAACTTCTCTCCCAACTAGAGGGGAAGATTCAAGACTCGAATAGCAGGAAAGTAATTCTAACTCAACTGTTAAATGAAAAGATGAAAGAAATTAAAGCATAGCAGAGATGTTTTGCCAAATATTTTCCACAAATTCACATTATAAAAAAAAGATTACCACATATAAGCAATACATACATCGCAGAATTAATACTATCGTAAAACAAGATTCTCAAATAGCACATGCTTATATTGAGATAATACATAAATTATAGTGATGAGAAAGTATTTGATTATATATTTTCTCAACACATTAAAATACGTATATACAGATAAGAGAAGCAGATAAAAGATTGTCCTAAAAAACTCAAATAAAACACAAATGCTTATGGTGAATAACTTAGAAAATAACATAGTGCTTTTCAATCTAAACAGATACGAAAGTTTAAACATTAATTTACATGATTTCCCTTCATATTAGCTAAATAACTCTCAGCAAAACACAAACACCACCTCTGCTGCATTCACCTGCAAGAATTCATAGAACGATAATAAATGTATTTTGATTCATTTTGATATGTTCCTTATCTAACCACCTATTTTAATGCATTTTGATATGTTCCTAATCTAACCTAATTTAACAGTAACACCTGCGAGAATTCATAGACCTTGTGTCATTCTTCAACAATAAATGTACAATAATATTTTAAATGTACAATAATATATTCATAACTTAAAAATCAACAACAACTTATTTAAAACCATATTCTTCAACAATAAACACTTGATAAATGTACAAAAAACAATGCATTATTGAATAACAATAAATATCTTAATTGTACAATAATATTTTATATCTAAAATGAGTTTAAATCCCATGTTTAATTTGAATCCCTATCATCTTTATGTACATCATCATCTTCGTCGTTAAACTGAAATTGTTTGATCTTTTTATCTTTATCAATATCAGTATGTTCATTGGTACTCAATATATATTATTTAACTTTTTAGTATCAACATGAATATAAGTATTCCCAGTGACATGAAAATGGGAATTCTCTTCTAACTCAGTAGATGTAGAAACTTAATATGGATCAACTGACTCATCTATTTGAAATACATCTTCTAAATCAAAGAGTATATGTGTAATACATTTTTGACATTGTTTGGTAAATACAAAAATATCATTAATGTTGTTAAGTCTACCTTTTTTATTAATTTCAATTAAACCATGGTGATAATGTACTCTAATTCCTCTATCGGTATCATACTAATATCATTTGAATAAAAAAAAACTATATTTTACACCTTATGATATTACAATTCAATCGCCTCTTCTAACTTGTGATAATAATCAACTTCAAAGAAAGTTGATTTCTTAACACAAACCTCATTATTATAGGAATTTCAACCCTCACCATAATCTTCAGTATAGAAGACATAGCCACTAACAAAATACCTATTATAACACTGGATCTTTCATTCTAAACCCAAAGAAAGTAATTTTAAAATTTCAGTATTACCTCTCATGTTGTACACGTAGTTAAAGATAACACCCATTAATAGTAAAATAAATAAATAAATGTATTCTTATTACAATTACAAATGATTAAAAACGTACTTGTTTTTTAAACCACATTGTGAATTGTTCATCTTATATTTGGAAAATTTGAGCTTCAATAAGATTTGGGTTTTGAAATAATAATAATGGATGATGTTGTCTATACGAAAGTTACTGTGAATTTAGCCTAAATGAGAATACAAAAGAAAATAACTCAAGACTGTAAAATTAATTTACTAAACAAAAGGCCTCAATTCACTGTAGTTAAATAATACATAATTATGTGTTTTTTTTTCTAAATTTAATGTTTGTCAAATATCTTCTTGAAGCTGTATTCTTCGACAATGATCATCTAGGATTAGAAAATATTGAAACATTTCCACCAGAAGATATTTCACCACCATCATCATGTTTTAAAACACAGTTGATTCTTGTTCGCATATGAGACTCAAAATAATATGAGATAAATATTGAAATCTCTTCAATAATATAAGCCGCACATATAGATGAATCAACATGTGTCTTGTTTTTAATTTTTTTTCTTGACGTTAAATAAGTACCTGCATGAAGGTAAACATAAACATATATTCATTAAAACAAAAAGTTTAAGAAACCACATTACACATTTATGATGAATGTTATTCCTAGCCTCTAAAAAAGATACATCCATTTATATTGCATAGGCTCTTTAACTTTTGCTTCATACGCTAAGTGTATAGGCAAATGCTCCATTGGATCGAAGAAAGATGGAGAAAAGATTATCTCAAGTTTATATGGTCTCAACGATGCTCCTTTCAAGTTGTTCCATGTGTTGTGAATGCAACTTGGTTGAGCAAACATCTATAAAAAAATAATTAATCTCAGTGGGTGTATCTTTATCTCTCGGTGTTTGCATAAACATATGAAAATCATGAATTTTTATTCCATACAATCTTCATTACTTTAAATTCATCTATCTAGCTATGTTTGAAGCATATCTATCAGGAAATCACAGACTCTTAAGTCATTCGTAAATAAGAAATTGTGATTTTTTATCTAAGGCATATGTTGCTTCAGGCTTTACGATACATACCCCATCATTAAACAACTATATATCATGATGATCATAAAATAAAGCTATATCTATCTAGTTCTTATGTTATCTTTTATTTTTCCTTTGACATCCATGATCGTGTTAAAAATATTTTCAAACATATTTTCTCGATATACATGACATCCAAATTATAGCGAAGAACATTAATCTTTCAATAAGGAACCTCTCAAAAAACACTTTGATTAACCCAATTATAGGTCACACTAAAACTAGGAAACTTCTACTTACCGAATTGAAAATTAAATGCAATATCCTTATACTATGATACTACATATAATTCTTCACTCGAAAGTATCGGTGATGCAACATCCCTTTCAACTTTACCTTTTAAAAATTCTTTTCTATTTTTTCTATATCAATAACAACTTGGCAAGAACCTCCGGTGACAATAAAAAAAAAGCTTTACAATCATTCATTAAGGTGATGGCCTTATTGTTTTCCATACAATGTGGATAAGCTAATTTTCTATGTGTACTCCATCCTGAAATCATCTCATATATAGGAAAATCATTTATAGTCTACATCAAAGCTATCTTTATTTGAAAATTTTGTTTCCATGATACATCATACGTCAAAGCTCTAGATAACTATAACGGTTTCAACTTATCAATCAATAGTTGAAGACAAGTATCTATATTCCTGCCTGGACTATAAGGATCAAGTATTATTGTAGATAAAATATAAACTCTAGCCTCATACACATCTCTAAAAGAAATTATTAAACTTTTAGTATGACCAGCCAACAAGAATAGAATGCAGCAAAAGACCTAAATGGATTAAACTTATTTGTACATAAATTAAGACACACATTGTGTTATTTCATTGAAGACTGATGATGCACTCTATTAAACTGCTTGAGAGATTCACCATCAGAATGATGCACCATTACTTCATCCTCCGCATCATGAGAATGATGTTATGTTATGTGCTCGAATGTTTTCGAAGACATAAATAACATTTGCAACCTAGAAGTAAATGAAAAGTATCTTAATTTTATCCTCAAAAAACTTATTATGGATCAAGGTACTTTTTAGTAAAAATAAGTAAAAACTCAAATTTCAATATATTTTTACTTAGAAAATATAAAGAAAATCTAAAAAGCTCAATAATCCCATTAAATACACAAAACCTACAATTATAATATTTTTTATTGATGGAATATGGTTGTTGAAAATCTTTTTCTCTCCTTTTCTTTCCTAATTACTCTCTCTTCTCTTCAAACTTTCAAGGACTAAACGCGAAGAAAATAAACTTTTATGATTAAATTGTAAACTTTGCAAACTATGGAAACCAAAATATAAATAAAGACAAAGTGCATAGTGAATGAATGAATAATAAATTAGAAGTGTGTGCACGTTGAATTTAGAACAGTTAAAAATAATATTATAATTTAATATAATAATAATAATATAATGATGAGTCCTTGGAGCGAATCGGTCCTCAACGTGACCCCTATAATCAAATTGGCCCGTAACTCATCAAAAATCTAAAAACGGCAGCGTTAATGACCGCTCGTTCTTCCTGTACAAAAACTGGCACATACATCTCCTTTTTCTCCGCTCCAAGCCCAGGGTTTTGCACTGTTTCCCCCTCCTTTTATCACCAGGGTTTTAGGTTTTAGCCTTCTCGTTCGGAAAAAATGGAGTCAGTTGCTAAACTGCACTGCCGTCACCAACCCTTCAACCTCTCACTCAATCCCCACCGTCCATCATTTCCAAAACCCATCATTTCCCTCTCCTTCAAAACCCCACCTCCCTCATCATCGTCACGCTTCAAACTCTCCTCTACCTCCATCAGAGCCTCCTCCTCCTCCTCCTCCCGCATCACCCCACTCAATAAAAACCTTGGCACCATCATCAAAATCACTTCAATCACTCTCACCGCGGCAGCCGCTTTATTCTTCACTCGCCTCAATATCAAACCAGCAATCGCCTCCCCGCTTACCGCGTCATCCACAGTAGACCCCACAGAGGAATCTTCGAAAGAAAATGTTTCGTATGAAGAACAAGAGAGAGCTCTTCAAGATTATCTGTCTCAAAACCCCAATGATATTGAAGCTCTACGGTCTCTCATGGAGGTGAGGATCAAATCAAAGAAACTTGTTGAAGCAATTGAAGTTGTTGATCGATTAATCGAGCTGGAGCCAAATGAAGATGAATGGCCATTGTTGAAATCACAAATTTACACTTACAGTGGAGATTTTGAGTCTGCTAAAGATGGGTTTGAAGCGATTTTAAAAAAAGATCCACTTCGCGTGGAGGCTTATCACGGCCTTGTAATGGCGAATTCGGAATCCGGTGGTTCCTTGGAAGTTGTGTTGAAAAGAATAGAGAGTGCAATGGATAAATGTAAAAAAGAAAAGAAGACTTCGGATTTGCGGGATTTTAAGTTGTTGGTTGCGCAAGTTAGAGTAATGGAGGAGAAGTATCTTGATGCATTGAAGGTTTATGAGGAGTTGGTGAAAGAGGAACCGAGGGATTTTAGGCCGTATTTGTGTCAAGGGATCATTTATACTTTGTTGAGGAAGAAAGATGAAGCGGAGAAAAAGTTTGAGCAGTTTAAAAAACTTGTTCCGAAGAATCATCCTTATAGGGAGTATTTGATTGATAATATGTTTGCTACTAAGTTCTTTTCGGACAAGGTAGAGAGGGAGAGGAGTTGAGGGGTGTGGCTATATGCGATGAGGATGAGGATAATGACAAGGTTGCAACTTATTTCTTATTGCTTTTA
>Ga0307510_10008260_pt1 | contig 12406 bp, 9 predicted proteins | sample 12_EM_MG_FD_207224 | JGI IMG/M metagenome (GOLD analysis project Ga0307510, IMG submission 207224) | Populus trichocarpa ectomycorrhiza microbial communities from riparian zone in the Pacific Northwest, United States - 12_EM | ecosystem: Host-associated > Plants > Roots > Unclassified | place...
GATATGGTGGCTGTGGCTCTTGTGATGCTGTAAGACCGGCAGATTGTTCGAGTGATGGTACATGAATAGTACTTATAGTCGGTAACACTGGGGTTGCCGTTTCCTACAGGAAACGAGTGAATCTAGTAGTCCGGCAACTCGAGTGCTGTGTAGTAGCGCCTGGGAATTAGTATTCCTTAGGATATGTAGTTTCATGTCCTGCTGTATGGTAGTAGCGAGCGCACAGAGCACCAACTTTTGTTTAAAATTTACTGAGGGGCTCTCACAAAAGGCATCTAGAGGGGTAAATGCGTCCTCTATCGAATTTATCATGCGAACAATTTTGGAAGGGCCACACTACTCTTCCCGTTAAAATCCCGAAAATGCATCTTTTAATGGGATAACTATTTGGGTCAGTTTACATTCTATGAAATACCTAGCTAGCGCAGTTGTTAACATGTCAAGAACCGATTAGCCCCTGTCGCAATTAGCAGGATCCCGGGGAGATCGATTCACGCTTACAATGAGATATTATTGAGCGATCCTTCATGCAGGGCAGGAGAATTAAAAAAGAACCTGTCCTACGGGGACTGGAAGACTGAAAACCTCAGCCTTGCCCGATAAGGCTGTAGGGGCAAATCAGAACTGCTACGAGGTGGGAGAATCCAACTTTGGACCTTAAGGTTGGCGATCGGCGGGGTATTATAGTAGAAAAGAAGGAAAAAAAATTCTTTTTGCTTCGTTAGTCTTGGACAAGAGGTTGTGGGTTCTGAAGGCTAGAGATATTTTGTCTGTTTTCGCCCTGGCATGCTGTGCTCTCCCTATTTGTTGCCTTGTGAACGGATCCTTTTTCTTTTCTTTCAGGAAAGATAGGTATAGATGTGAGATTGGCAGACGCCGGACAGGTAAATTAGAGCTAGGATAATTTGTGAGGTTGAAATAGGGTCCGCCTGGTACTATAATAAGTACTGACTTAGCACCACAGCATCTGGCCAAGTTATCATGCGATCGGATCGCACTTCTTAGGATTGCGGTAGTGTACTGTATTAGTGCAGGGCTCGCACAGCCGGGTTGAAGTCGCGTACCTAAGACTGGTGGCGATCATTGGGCCAATAGGAATCGCCACGAGGCTATCTTATGAAGTATCGAATTCAATACAATGCTCCCGAACCAGTATATCGCCTGCACGCCAAGTTTTCACGATGTCCCCAAGCTCCGATTCAAGAATCCATTAATTCCACGTTAATGACATATTGCAGGGGGTAGTAGTCATTGCTTGAATAGCTGTTTCCTGGCGCAACCATGGATCACGGATCGCCGTGATACTACTGGGTTTAGTACCGCGCCCAATAAAATCCCACTGATTCCTATTGGTCCGATGACCGCTATGAGCTTTAGGTGCAGGGTGGGCGGGTGGGGGTGCGTGGGACAAAATGAGGGGAGATAGCCTACGGTGGGTAAGGTTCATATTATTATTGAACTAGTGGTGGGGGGCCCCCGACTTGATATACCCGGAGGACAAGAGTGCATGAGTTTTCGTGCAATGGAACCATCACCAAAAGAAATCTTCGCATTATGAATAAAACATACAAAGTATCAACCACCACAACCACGCCTCTATGGATCCCCAACACACGGTGCTCGTGTCTCCGCGCCAATAATAGGCGCTTCTTCTGGAATAGCCACCCCGGACCCATATGGAGGATGGCGTTGAGGCCGCTTTTCTCGATGAGCATGATGACGGGGTAAACCTTGAACTTGTTACAAGAGTAAACGGGTGAGCTTAATATCTTCTGGTCCCAGAGCTTGACCATTAGCCATTAAACCTACTATCTCCTCCACATGCTCGTACTTGTAATAAATTTACATGAAAATTCATACAGAAACGATCAATAAGTTCCTGGGGCATACGCTCCCACTTCCTAAGAATGAATGAATACTGGCCCAGCGGAGTTCACAAATTGTCCAATCCTGTGGTCGATCGTGAGGTCACTTTGATATATGACCTTACCGGCTACTGGCACTTTTCCTCACACTTTTTCAAACAGCTCGAACACTATACTTTTTATGGGCTGGTGGTCGCTATTCCAAACGAGGTGCCTATTCTCGGCACGGAGACACGAGTACAGTATTGTCTTGAATAAGAGAGAACTGTCTCCGGACGTATTTTTGTGGGGACGGGAGAGAACACCAGCAAAATAAAACGACGCGTTACTTAGAGAGGAAACTCAGACGTCCTGAGACAATTCTCTTATTCAAGATAATACGGTACCGGTACTTCATGGGTAACAATGGATCAGTTAAGGTTAGGGTTATAAAAGATTTCTAGTAATTAATCCCTGTTCGTCTCCCGCCCCGTTTCGCCCCCCGGTGGTGATCTATTTCTTTACTGTTTAAGACATTTCGCCTTCCATAGCCTGTGTGCTAAATGCCGGTATCCTGAAATTGGATCTCAGGGAAACTTGAAAGGGGGAAGAACACTGTCAAACACCAGCTGTTCAGAACCTTTTCTGGTTAAAAAACGAAACAGTAAACGAGACCATCTCAGAGGAGGCGGCTGGAGTGAGATGGCCACTGCTCAATTAGGCTACCTTTAATTCCGCAGTGACGCACTTGACTGTACCAAGTAACGCAATATGCCTCTCCCAGATGATGCAATTATCTATCATATACGGTACAGTTACAACTGCCCATCCGAGTTAGGAGAATAGAAATGTGGCAAAGTTGATCAGGCCTCTCGTTGCTTCTGTTAAGACCAGTTCATCAAAAACTATGCTCTAGTAAGATAGGTGTTCGGAATCGTGAATGACTGATAAATTAGGCAATAAAAACTCTCTCTATCGGAACTCTGCCTACTGAGATAGGAAGTAGAAGTCACAAATTGCCTTGGCATAGAAATTAGTGGCCAGCACTCCCATCTGACACAACTAGGTGACACTACTATAAAACAGCAGTTACAGCTTGGTTCCGCTCACAGAAAGCCGAAACCCATTTACCTCCTCAATGTATTCCCGTACTGCCATACAGAAATCTCGCCTGCTACAGCACCTTCTCTGCCGAAATACACGGCCTGTGGGGAGGATTTTATCGAGTTATCGGCCTGACCACCGGCAGCGTGGCAAATCGAATGGTCATTCCCACCACACAACTAGTGGTATTCATAACCACCTGAATCAGATCACTCAGGACACGCCCAAAACCCACAGCCCCAACATCAATGTGGAAGCGAATGAGAAACACCGGCAGATTCATGCATGGCTATCGCCACTTGAGCCCAATGGAAGACATCGAGATGTGAGTCATAGTCGACCGGATGGCTTTGGGAGCTGGGTTCTACGGAGGAATGAATTCAAGACATGGCGCGAGGGTCGGAATGGCTTCGCGAATCACACTCTTCTTTGCTGTGGGGACAAAGGGGTTGACAAGACATATATAAGGTATAGGTGTATTTCCCAGAAACAATAGCAGACGCTAATAAGGAATGAAATAAGTTCATTAGTGATAGACACCCTGGGCGAGCAAGCCCGTCGGGATGGGGTCGTGATTTTATTTTTCTATTGTGATCCCCGGGCACGGAAAGAGCAATCGGCGGCAAACATCATAGGGTGTCTACTTAGACAGTTTGTTTTGGGAGGGGCAGGGATTCCAGAGGGAATTCGCAGCGCATCTGAAGAGTTTAGGCAGACATACGGAAAAGGGCTCCAATTGCAAGACATGGTGAAATTATTTGTCAAAACAATTATTCCCGTTGAACGAGCATACATCTGTATCGACGCAGCTGATGAGCTACTGCCTGAGGATCGATCAAAGCTTCTCGGTGCATTAGGGCAGATTGCCCGAGATGCACCAAATACCTGGCTATTTCTTACAGGAAGGACGAATATTCGTGGGGAGATTGAGAAGCATTTCATGAATGGCGCATATAATATAAACATTGAGACCGACCAAGGAGATGTCGCTAGACAGATTAGCCGGAAAATGGATACTAATGCACGAGATGCGGACATGTTGACAGAAAACCCTATCAAGGATATCATGGGAGGAACGTCGGAAAAATCCTCAGAAATGTAAGAGGTGTAACTTTATTCTGAATTTAGGTCACTAGCTAACACTACAAAGGTCCCCACCCATTGCACTCAAGATCGATGATATCACTAGAAGAACATCGGAAAAGGCCTTGAGGACATGGGGGTGGCCCTATTCTAAATTTGTGTCACTAGTTAACACACTGCGGGGGTCCCCAGCCATTGTGCTAAAAGGTGACGATGTCTTGGGGGCAGAATCGAAAAAGACTTTCGAGAGGTAAGTAGGAGTAACCCTATTATAAATTTGTACCGCTGGTTAATGCTCTGCAAAGTCCCGAGTCCCTACCTATTGCAGAAAGATGTGACGATATCTCGCCTGAGAGCAGATTAGCCAGGCAAAAGGAAATGTTGCAAAAGGTTACTATGGCTGATACAGACCTAGACAGCCTGTATGGCCAAACTCTTCAGCAAATAAAGAAACAGAAGGGTGACTTAGCAAGACTTGGGATGGAGGTGCTGATGTGGGTATCCCATGCGAAGCGGCCGTTGAGCATCGATGAACTCTGCCACGCTCTGGCAGTAGATCCCGCGGCAGCAGATCTAGACCCTAAGAAAATCCAGTCGCGAGATACAGTCCTTGGGTCTTGCTTAGGACTCGTCATGGCTGAGAAAAAGACCTTGAAAGTCCGGCTAATCCATGACACGCTTCAGCAATACCTTTCCCGGCCTGGGATCCTATCTGGTGCCCATAAGGTACTCGGCGAAACGTGCTTGGCGTATCTCAGTTCTAGCCGGGTTAAGCAACTTCATGCAAACAAGGTTGAGGGCCTTGGACATATGCCCTTTCTCGAATATTCATCCTGTCATTGGGGGGCTCATGCAAAAATCGAACTTTCAGACCGGGCCTTAACCCTTGCAGTTAAGCTATTAAACCAATTCGAAAACCATATATTATCTGCCTTTTTTAAAAAAAAAACACTTCGGGACTATTTTTTCCTAGACTCTAGCCCTCCATGTACTGGTTTACACTATGCATCCTATATGGGAATCGATGCTGTACTGGCTGCATTGATAAAGGTGAAAAGTTATGATATCAATCGAGAAGACCTGACAGGACATACACCGCTCATGTGGGCAGTTGAGCGCGAAAATCATGAGACAGTGAGGCTACTGCTCACATGCGATGAGGTCGACCCCGACAAGCCAATGATGGGAGATTATACACCACTCTGGTGGGCTTCCAGTCATGGGGATGAGGAGATGGTGAGAATACTCGTACAGGGCGGCGCCGATCCCACCAAGCCAAGCCATGAAGGTGAAACACCACTCACAGTCGCTTCCCGCAATAAGGATTTGAGGAAGGTAGCCCTCCTCCGGCCTCGTCCAATCACAATATCCGACCTGGATTAGGCTGGAAGAGACAGTTCCCTACATTCCCCCCGGAACACATGTCAAAAATTACTGAACGCCCCAGTGTAACTAGTAGAATTAGATGAGCGACTTGCAATAGGTACTGGCTGTGAGCATGATAAAAGTTTTTCTTGCCGCCACCATAACGTGGCTAGTTTTTTTTATTAATATGTGACAAGAATTCATCGGAACCCCCACTTCGTTGAGAATACCTGTACTCGTGTCTCCACGCCAAGATTGGGCACCTCTTTTGGAATAGTTTCCTTTCAACCCGCAAAAGGCATAGTGTTCGAGCTGTTTGAATGTCAGTAGAGTCCTGATATGAGAATGATCTCACAATTCATCACAATGTTAGATCATTCACAATATCTTGTGTATTTGTTGTTGGAAGCGGTGAGGAAACAAAACAGTGTGTACGAGAGGCCCGATGTACTGAGTGGGAGCGCATGCCTCAGGAACTTATCGATCACTTTTGTATAAACTTCCATTTAAATTTATTACAAGTCCGTGTATGCAGAGGAGATGAGGTTTAATGGTTAATGGTCAGCTCTGTGGTCAGAAGAATTTAATCTCCATTGACTTTAGATATTCGTTCAGGGTTTTTCCACTACAGTCTTTCTTGGGAAAAGCGGCGTCAAGACTGTCCTCTGTACGGCCGGCAGAGGCTATTCCCAAAGAGGTGCCCAATCTTGGCGCGGAGACACGAGTACGGTAAGGGTGTTTTATTAGTCTATTCTAATAATTAAGCGCGCTATTAATTAATTGAGTTATCTAGTAGTACTTCTCTTCCTCTTCATATCTTCATATCGCTTATGGCAGCCCCACGCCAAACGCATGTATCCCCACAACGCCTATCGAAGATCTCAGCCCAGTTCGAATAATTTTGTACATGATAGTATTGTAGACCACCGGTGCCGTACGGTAAATTACAGCTGCAACGCACAGTACTAGTACAATACTGGAGGGCAGTATCTCGCACTATAAAGTTTGATGCAGGTCACGACATCGTTTGCCATAAGAGTTCCGCCATAGAAATCACCGATTGACCGAACCCCCGCATAGAAAGCGAGGGTGGTTCGATGAAAGACTGAAACACGAGGCGTTGGTAGCATATGAGGAAGATTACGTGCATGGAGGCTCAATCGAGTGGGGGGCCAACCTCGATCTATGATATCCTTATTCTTATTCTCAATGCCGGGAGCTAATCGTGTATTAAAGAGCCCAAATTATCTTTTCCCCCTCACCTCACCTCTCTATTGAGATCTAGAATGTTTTTTACATTACACCGTCCCGGTTAACACCACTGTAAGATACCCCACCACCTGGCTTCTTACGCCTGCCGCTAGAGCGTTGAAGTAAGAGCCTTTGTAACCTGCCCCAAATTCGCAATAAAACGCCTTCACTTAACCTTTTATGGCCAAAACCAGGCTTATCCCGGACTCTTCCTGACTCTATTGAATGTTTTGCTTCAGCCCCTACTCTATCTCAACGCACTAGCGGGCAGCCGGATAAAACCAGCTAATGCGGTATCGCACTACACCGTACTCGTATCGTGCGCTATGTAACCTCACCCACATCGTGTTAAATTTCTTGTTACTCTCCGAGTCTTCCATTTGTCCTCAAACAACGGCTTTGTCACAAGCGTTTCTTTCCTACGTCATTCCGTCCTATGGGGCTATCTCTTATGTGGTGGGGAGACATACTTGTACTTCGTTCTTGATTATACGGCAGCCATTTCCTATCGGCTAGGCTTCCTTGCTCTCTCTCTCTCCAGGTTTGGAAGCGTATACTCGGCTGAAACTCATCATGCGTTATGGGCCGATGACGAGAAACAGGTTCTTTCTCATGAGGCCCGAGGCCACTGAAGTTCTATATATATATATGTTCGGCCATTTGGCCCTTTCGTTTTTGGTTAAGAAGAAGCAAGAATATCACTGCGAGTTGAAAGTTGCGCAACTTCAACTTGCAGTGATGTTCTTCTTGCTTGCTAGCTTGCTTAACCAAAACGAGAAGAGGGCCAAATGGCCTAACATATATAGGTAACTTCAGTGACCTCATCCCTCATGAGAAAGAACCAGTTCCCGTCATCGGCCCATAACGCATGATGACTTTCAGCCCAGTATACGCCTCCAAACCTGGAGAGCGCAAAGAAGCCTACCGGAATAGCCACCGTATAATCAAGAACCAACCAAGTATGTCTCACCACCACATAAGAAGCAACCTCATAGAACGGAATGACGTAGGAAAGAAACGCTTGTGACAAAGCCGTTGTTTGAGGACAAATGGACGACTCGGACAGTAACATAAAATTCAACACATCGAACCATAAATCTCTACGAGTGATACCAAATGAAGCTACCGTTTTTTTATTACTATTATTTTAATTTCCCTTTAATGAATATAGTTCCGTTCTATGGAGAGGGGAGAATTGAAAGGCATAAACGGGGATATGGATAAATTATAGGGTATAAGGATATAGAATTAATGAGCATCGATCGCGGGGGTAAGAATAGTAGGATACATGTATTTAAAGGAAATAAAATTGAATACTAAGAACGCTTTTTTTTTTGACTTTTGACTTTTATAGTTTTTTTTTTTAAGGTTTTTAAGGTTTTTAAGGGTTTTTTAAGGTTTTTTTTAAGGTTTTTTCATCCTTGCCTGTTTGTTTGTTTGTTGGTTATTTCCGTTAGGCTTTCTTCTAATCCCCCACGATTAGTTCCAGCACCCTTGAGCCCTGCGGTATTCTGCCCGGTGCTCCCGCGTATACGGCCCGGCGGGCATAGTGGTCTGCTTCGCCGCGAGGATTTTAGCCCGGCGGATCTTAAGGTGCCTCTTGTGCACGAGAACGGAGGGGGAGGGGGTATCAACCGAGTAAGGGTATGGAGAAGACGGTGGGGTTTCCGGTTCGGGTGTGGGCCACTCAAGAACAACAGGCAATCCAGAAGGTGGAATCCCTAGATAAGCATCAACAGCCGCTCTGCGAGCTTTAATGGCCTCGATAGCCTGACTCTTCGTCTGGCCGCGATTCTTGTTTCGGATGGACTTGCGGGTGTGGATGACAAAGCAAGGAGGGCTGCTCCCGGGCTTGCGCGGGGAGGGGGTGAAGAGATGCTCGGTGTTGGCGTTGTGAACGTCGAATTGGTCCGGGTTGGGAAAGGTAGACTTCCGGAATACGGGGGATTCGGGCGTGAGGGGGTCTGAATCGACTGGACGGCGGAAGCGGTTTGGCGGGGTGAGAGAGGTGGAAAAGTTTTCAATACGTCCGGACTCTTGTCCCTGGGGCGTTGTGCCGGAGTAATTGAATTCGTTGTCGGTCGTGGGTGCTTCCCTCCCAATAATGTTGAGACCTGCAGCTGGATCGTGTATGAACGGTTCAAAGATTGATGGCTCCATAATATCAGTGGGAGGATGGATTCGGCCGCGCCCGTATACCCGGGGAATCCCATAAATTCCAACCCTCAATATTTCATGAGGATCTGCCATAGGTCCGGCGAAAGTAGACATCTCATGATCTTTTCTGATAACATCTTCGCGCACTTCCGGCCTGAGAGGATACTGAGAGTCCATGAAATAGCGGGGCGTGCAGCCGCTGTGATACTCCGAGTCGGAGAGGGGGGGCGGTATAAACCCATTGGTGTTGGCTTCCTCCTCCATAGGCTCCTCTTCATCATAGCGCACCTCCACGAATTCGGGGGTGGCGGCGTACCCGTTGGGAGGGTAGTTAAAATTATATGATACTCCATCCACGAATCCTCCCTGCTGAGACTTGTGATACCAAAGCCAATCCGGAAGTTGCCAATGCAGCGCATCCACGTCACCCCCGCCGTAGCCGTGATACAGGTAATTTTCCTCCGCGGTTTCGTCAGCGGTCATTTGAAGGATCGCAGATCTTGGAGGAGATGGTTGAGGAGCCAAAATCTTTAGCGGCGGACCATCGGGAGAACGAAAAATCGGTTCGTCAGGAGAGCACTCTAAAGAATTGACCGAATCCACTGACTGATCTTGAGAGTCGTTGTAGAGATCCGGGGTTTGGGAATCCCCAGATGCGGTAGAACGATTGGGCATCTGCTCTTTGGATCCTTCCGAAATCTCGCCGTCTTGAGAGTCTACGGCTGAGCTGAGGTGATTCTGACTGTCTCCGCTCCTGCGGGCCCTGAAGAATGCCGGAGTGCGGCTATACTGTTCGTATCCATAGGCTGTCGACGCATCCATCGTGAATTCACCTGAGTTCATCTTCTCAGCCATCTGGGCCTTGAGGTCGGCAACATAAGTCGCAAGTCCGTTCATTCTCTCAACCGCCTGTGCCTTAGCAGTCTCCGAAGCAGACATGATACGAGTATGATCCTGGACGTCATCCTGCTGGTTCTGCTCATTCGAATAATACTCGTCGGGCCCTTGCTCATGGATTTGAGAAACCGCTTCTTCTTCAACATCGACTTGCTCTCTTCCATACGCAAACGCGTCATCGCGATATACAGCAAAAGGACCAGGGGGGGTAGTGTAAAAGCCAGCATGCATGGGATCCTCGTAACGTGCGTCGAGAGTGAAATTGTATGCCGATTGGGCGGGGTGGTAGGAGAATCCATTGAATCCGTTGCTTTGTTGCTGCTGCTGCTGCTGCTGCTGCTGGCTCCATTCTTCCTCCTCCATATACATTTGCCTGAGGGCCGCCGCTCTGAGATCTTCGACATCGATAGTACGGTAAAGCTGATGAGCGAGTTGCCTCTTTGCCTCCCCAAGCCTAATTTGCTCTTGATGCGCCGCCCAATTGCTTAAGGAAGACCAATATTCCGCGGCTAGCGTGGCTGGAGGATTCATGGTAAAGGCGGAGTTGAAATAGGCGTCTTGCGCGCACGGCGGTTGGGAACCCTGCAGGCACTCGTTGATCACGGCGGACCATGCATTGCGCCCCGGGGGGGCAGAGGGGTTCATCCTCTCATAGAACGACATTGGTAATGCTTCCTGTTGATCATGAGATGTCTGAGGATGAGAGCGCCTTTTGAAGATTGGGAGGGGGCTAGGCGGCGGAGAGGATGGAAAGGTTTGGGGCAACCATAGATAGTCGGCGGGGGTTACTTGAAAAGCTAACGCTTACCTTGAGATATTGGGTTATCAGAAAGCGAGGAGATGTGACGGATTAATGGCTGCAGCCGGAGGAGATTATTAGAGATGGAGGGCGGGTGTGCGGAGAGAAGGTGAGCGGAGATAAGGTAAGCAGAGAGGAAGATTGGAGGAGGGAAAGTGATTACACTAAAGGGTTGAGTTTAGTGTAGGAAGGAAGCGGAGAGCGGGTATGCGGAGGTTAGAGGAGAGAGAGAGAGGGAAGGGAAGGGGAAAGAAAATATATGGAGGGAGAAAGAGAGAGGAGTGGAGGCGGGAGGCCCTAGGAATCCCATTGAGGCCCGACTTGACCTAACGTTTTCGTTTGTATTTCACACCAAAAAACAAACCTGCCGTAAAAAGGTCGTCACATAGGGCACTACAATGGTTTAAACAGCCACAGAGAAACAATGAGGGTTGCCCACCCTGAATAGAATCTCCTCCGGAAACAATGGCGCATTGAAAAAACGCAGTGATTCGTGATTCAATAGGAAAAAAGCCTGACACACCCCGTCAATTGCTTGTTCTTCATTCAGGTTGCAAAACTAGTATTCTCACTCCTCCTTCCATTGGCTGAAAGCCCTATGGCATCAATGGCTAACGCTCAACCTTCCTATTAAGTAATTGGCAGTACTATTTGGATGTTAAAACGGGTCTTGCGACCTTTTATTGAGCTTCGATCCGGGTCAGCCGGTAGCAATCATCCCAAGTACCCCAGCTGAATATCTGTAATAATAATTCGGGCGACATCAATAGTAGAAGCAAGAAATGGAGATTCACTTAGGATCTTTCTTGTATACCATTCTCCCACATCAATGACAGCCTTCATCCTCTCAGCATGCTCCTTGCCATGATGTTGAAATGGTCCGAATCTAGTAACTCCTAGTAGTGCTCAATAGTATCCCGAGTCCCACTCCTCGACCCCGACCTTTTGGTACTCCGGGTAGCATAAGTTGGGATATATTCTCTCAAAAAGCGACATCGCCCATACCCACACAGCATCTTTAGAGGAAATAGTCTCTTTGCTATTTTGGTTTGTCGATATTCCTGTATCACACAGGCTAGTTAGATAGCCGCGCTCGCAGAGCAAAAGGGTGCTGGCGTAGGGGTGGGAAATTCGCAGTACTATTTTGGTTGGTTGCGGTTTGATCGGAGAAAATACTTTTTCACGCTTTCCGCTAAGGCACTTTGCTGCGACCCAAGGTGTTCGCGTTTATTTAATACCCCGCGGTACATGTGGGGTAATTGCTATAAGCGATGCATGGAAATGCCCTGGAACTTGAACTTATTATGGCGGGCCAGCCCAGCAGGAATTTAATAGTCAACGGCGTGAGGTATGTTTCTCTAACTAGTGTGAAAAATAGGCAGTCCATTGCCGGGCGGTGCCCCTCGTTGTATGGCACTCAGGAACTGTTTGATAACCCGGAGGCAAGAAATGACTGTCGAGTGATGTGTCATGATCACAAAGAAGGATAATCTCATACAGCGGTCATAAGTTGGTGTCGAGTTTCCCTACGATACTATTAAGGTACTATTTCCCATCTCGTACGGCAGCATATGTGTGTAAGCGAGATACACGCCTATACGACGGTGTATGGTTCATAGATATCTCCTTAGTCTGGGTTTGGGCACGTGACTAAGAATGGTTTATTACTTTATTACACTGTGATATCACTACAGCAGGGGCTGCCGCCACAATCAAACATGACTAGGAAGCCTTAGAATCATGACATGGCAACTCCGTTCACAAGTGGATAGTTAAGCGAATCTCGCGACAGACAAAAACTCGCCATTTGCTTAGCACCAGACATCTACCGTATTAACTTGAATAAGAGAACGGTGTGCTATGTCGTTGGAGTTGCCCCCTCTGGTAAGGTCTGGTATTTTTTTGT